>ENA-OSEO01000035-OSEO01000035.1-sediment-metagenome-genome-assembly--contig:-NODE-35-length-331799-cov-27.923306_pt1 | contig 331799 bp, 367 predicted proteins | sample MGYA00237883_ERZ534232 | MGnify/ENA metagenome assembly ERZ534232
TCAAGGAGTGTGAGCGATGGGTGGAGCTACAGCGGTTTTCGAAGGATCGGCCCCGCGTAGCGGTTTAGTTCAACAGTGTATTAGACCGCATCCGGACTATTGGCAATAGTAACGATGCGGCCTATTGTGCGAACGGCCGATTCGGCCTAGCATCTGGGCGAACGTGACCGATTCTGTGGCAAGGTGGCAACGAAGACGACATGGAGATCTGCGATGTGCGAAACTTCCCTCCCGAAATTCGACTCTGCGGCGCGGCTCTTCCATAACTATTTATTTTTCAGAGAAAAACATTTCATTACCGAGATACAGAGACGCTGGTAAGTGCGGCGCCTCGAAGATTTTATTAAGGCCCACAAAGGCCGCAAGATCAAATCGCTCAGCGGTGCCGATATTGACCGCTACCTTGAAACGATAGGCCGCAATTCCGGCCTCCTGGACTGGCAGTTCCGCCAGTGCGTCCATGCTATACGGATTCCGTACTGCGACCTATTCGCATCTACACTATGCGAGGGAAAAGGGGTCGGCAACAATCGATAATTGTTCAAGTTTGCCACCAACTCGTTTCTCCTCTTAAAACCCACTTCACTGCACCATCACATCCGACACCGGCTCCTGCGCATCCTGAACCACACCCCTGCACTTCGGAAACGTACTGCAACCCCAGAACATCCGTCCCGCGCTGCTCCCCGACTTCGTCTGCCGCCGCACCATGGGTGAACCACACTTCGGGCAGGGCGGGGCCTGTTCCTCCGCGACATCCCCGCTCTCCAGAACTTCTGTGGCGGACTCATCCGGCACAGGCATTCCCGCAGACGCCGCCAGTGGTGGCGCATCCACTTCCTGCGTTTTCACACTGGTCGGACCCTGCTGCCCCAGCGCCCCGAGCACCCTGTCCCGCAACTCGGACACAGTGTAGGCCCGTTGCGCCTGGACCTGGATCAGCGGGAGCCCCGCCGCCTGGCATACCCTGGTCAGGAAGTCATCCCTCGCCTTTCTGTCTGCCCGCTGGTGGGACCGGTCATCAAGCTCGATGGCGCAGGCGACCGTGAGATCGTCCCGGGCGCAGAGCAGAAAATCGAAGTGCTTTGATTTGATCCGGTTCTGCGCCGTGGTGCGCCTGCTGTTGTCCAGCCGCTGCACATCCACCACGTCCGCCACGCGCACCTTGCCGAAGATGCGGTACCGCTCCCCCACCACCTGGTCGAGGACGCCGAGGAAGGAGCGCTCCGCGGGGGTGAACAGTGAATTCTTTATCACATAGGGATATTCCTCGTCCGGCTTGTCCGCCTGCTTCGATTTCGCGATGACCGGCACCAGCATCAGGAGCACGACCACAACAACAACCACGACCGCCAGAATCGCCCAGATCATTTCGTTCCCTCACCCGTATCCTCACGGCCACCCTGTCCCGCCGGCGCCCTTGCGCCGGCACATTTCCTGAAACTGAAATCTATGAGACCTGCTCCCGGTCATATGTAGTCAATCACCCTCCATCGTGTCAGCCATCGCTTACAAACCATCCACATGCGGCGTAGCGGGCCGACTCCCACGGGGGTCGTGTTTACGGGGCCGGCTGATCCGGGCGGCCCCCTTGACTCCGCCCCCAGACACTCCTATAGTTCGAAACATGTCGAACAGTATCAATTCAATCGAGGCCCATGCCGAGCAGTTCAGAGCGCTGAGCAATCCCCACCGCCTGGCCCTGTTCCGGCGCCTCACCACCTGCTGCCCGCCCGGCACCGCCTGCAGCGCCGAGGAGGCGGTGCGCTTGAGCGTCGGCCAGCTGGGCGTGGGGCTCGACATCGCCCCCTCCACCCTCTCCCACCACCTCAAGGAGCTCCATCGCGCCGGGCTGGTGCAGATGGAGCGCCGGGGCAGGCAGGTGGAGTGCTGGGTCGAGCCAGGCACCCTGGAGCAGCTCGCCGCCTTCTTCGGCGGGCTGACCCCGCAACCCTGATTTCACGGAGCCTACCCATGGGCAAAGAGAACGCCTGCTGCGGTCCTTCCACCGCCGCCACCGAGAGCCGCACCGACTCCTCCCGCCACGACACGCACCGGCAGGGCGTGCGCGAGGCCTACGCCCGGGTGGCCCGGGCCGACAGCGCCGGCGAGGGCTGCGGCGTCGGCGCGAGCTGCTGCGGCACCAGCGACGACGGGGCCATCAACACCCTCATCTCCACCCGCCTGGGCTACAGCCAGGCGGATCTCGACCGGGTTCCCTCCGGCGCCGACATGGGCCTCGGCTGCGGCAACCCCAAGGCCATCGCCGCCCTCAAGCCGGGCGAGGTGGTGGTGGACCTGGGCGCCGGCGGTGGCTTCGACTGCTTCCTCGCCGCCCACGAGGTGGGCGCCTCGGGCCACGTCATCGGCGTGGACATGACCCCGGACATGCTCTCCAAGGCGCGCGCCAACGCGGAGAAGGGGCGGTTCGGGAACGTGGAGTTCCGCCTCGGCGAGATCGAGCACCTGCCCGTCGCCGACGGGACCGCCGATGTCATCATCTCCAACTGCGTCATCAACCTCTCGCCCGACAAGCCGCAGGTCTTCCGCGAGGCCTTCCGGGTGCTCAGGCCGGGCGGCCGGCTGGCCATCTCGGACGTGGTGGCCACCGTGGAGCTGCCCGCGGAGATGCGCGGCGACGCCGCCCTCATCGCCGGATGCATGGGCAACGCCTCGCTGATCGGGGAGCTGGAGCGGATGCTGCGGGAGGCCGGTTTCGAGGGGATCCGCATCGAGCCGAAGGACGAGTCGAAGGAGTTCATCAAGGACTGGGCGCCGGGGCACAACGTCACCGACTACGTGGTCTCCGCCACCATCGAGGCGGCCAAGCCGGGCGGCGGATGCTGCTGCTAGCTCCCGTCCGGTAACCGGATCGTCGCCTGCCGGCGCGGAACAGCGCCGGCCGAGGCTACGGCCCCGTCTCGGTCGCGTACCGGGCGAGCAGGGCTTCCAGCCCCGGCACCTCCGCGAGGAGCTCGTCGACGGGCAGCCCACGACCCTCCACATCCACGGCGCGCGGGCCTTCCGGTCCGCAGAGGACCACGGCCACCGCCTCCTTCGCGGCGCTCAGCCACCAGGCCCGCGACAGCAGCCCGGAATCGATCCGCACCCGCTCGATGGGGATCAGGGTGATCCCGGCCACGGTGATCGGGGCGCCGGGGCGCAGCCCGTTCATCGCGCCGCCGCCCGCGTGGCGTACAGGGCGCGCAGCGTCACGGGCGACAGCGCGAAGCGGAGCAGCACGGATAGCAACCGGAGGGGGACGATGCGGATGCGGCCCCGGCCGTCCAGCTCGAAGATCTCGGCGGCGAACTCCGGCTCGATGGCGACCCGGCGCAAGCCCGGCAGCGCGGCCAGCGGACCCACGACCGCCCACAGCCGGCCGGTGTCCGCCGGGTCGTCCAGGCCCAGGCGGACCCGCAGGCTGAGCTCCTGGATGCGGATGCGCCGGAACAGGTCCCGGGCCAGCCGGAGCAGGCGCGAGCCGAAACCCTCGACCTGGACCAGGGCCAGCACCCGGCGCGCGCCGCGGCGCCTGCTGCGGGGTCTGCGGGCCCGGGGTCGGCGGGCCGCGGGACGCCCGGGTCCGGCGCGGACCCGCTCCCCGGGCCCGCCCAGGCGCACGCGGACCAGGCCGAACAGCCAGCGGAGACTGCCGCGGCCCTCCCGGCGGCCACCGTGGCGCCGCACGGTGAAGGCCAGCTCCAGCGGGACGGCGAGCAGCGCCAGCAGGCCCACCAGCAGGGCCAGGAGAATCCAGACGACGAGCACCCGGCCGTTCCCTCAGTCGCCGCTCTTGCCGCCACCCCCCTGGGTCGACTTGCCGATGACGTCGGCCACCTTCTCCAGCACCGAGGTGGCGGCGCCCTTGATGGGCTCCATGCGCACGCCGTCGCTGTTGATGATGATGAGCGCGACGGGCTTCACGCCGCCGCCGCCCGCAGTGCCCCCGCCGGCGCCCTCGCCCGCATCGCCGGATTTCATCTTCCCGCTGCCGCTGCCGCCGCCCGCGCCGAAGCCGAAGCCGACGCTGACCAGGGGGATGAGGGTGTTGCCCTCGATGGTCATCGGCTCGCCCACCACCGTCTTGGTGTTCAGCATGCGCTCAATCTCGCCCATGGCGGTCTTGAGGAGTTTTTCCACGTCTTCCATCGGATGCTCCCTGCCTGAGTCTGCGATACTGACTACCTAAAGATAGACAACCCGCGCGGGACGGCGCGCGGCGGCAATAGATGAAGCGGGAGATGGCGCCATGACAAGCGAACGACCCGGACGCATGCGCGGGGTGTGGCTGACCGGCCACGGCGGTCTCGACAAGCTCGAGGTGCGGGACGACATCCCGGTGCCGCGGCCGGGCCGGGGCGAGGTGCTGATCCGGGTGGCCGCCGCGGGCGTCAACAACACGGACATCAACACCCGGCTCGCCTGGTACTCGAAGCACGAGGGCGCCAGCGAGGACGCGAGCTGGGCCGGGGAGCCCATCCGCTTTCCGCGCATCCAGGGTATCGACGTCTGCGGCCGCATCGTCGAGACCGGGGAAGGGGTCGGCGCGGAGCGCGTCGGCGAGCGGGTGCTGGTGGAGCCCTGCCTCCGGGAGGCCAACGGCCGGGCGCTGGAGCGGCCCTGGTACCTCGGCTCGGAGTGCGACGGGGGCTTCGCCGAGTATGTGACGGTGGCCGCCCGCCACGCCTACAAGATCGACAGCGAACTCGACGACGTCTCCCTGGCGTCGTTCCCCTGCTCCTACTCCACCGCCGAGAACCTGCTGCGCCGCGCCCGTGTCAGCCCGGGACAGCGGGTCCTGGTCACGGGCGCCTCCGGCGGCGTCGGCTCGGCGGCGGTCCAGCTGGCGGCCATGCGCGGAGCGCACGTCATCGCCGCGACCCACCCCGACAAGGCGGACCGGCTGCGGGCGCTCGGCGCCGAGCGGACCATCGGGCGCAACGACAGCGTTGTCGACTCGCTGGGACGGGAGAGCATCGACGTGGTGGTGGACCTGGTGGCGGGGCCCCGCTTCCCGGAGCTGCTGGAAGCGCTGCGGCCGGGCGGGCGCTACGCGGTGTCGGGCGCCATCGGCGGGCCGCTGGTGGAACTGGACGTGCGCACACTCTACCTCAAGGACCTGACCCTGCACGGCTGTACCGCGCTCGATCCCGAGGTGTTTCCCGCCCTGGTGGGCTACATCGAGCAGGGGCGCATCGTCCCGGTCGTCGCCGGGTCCTTTCCGCTGGAGCGCATCGCCGAGGCCCAGACCGCCTTCCTGTCCAAGCGGCACGTGGGCAAGTTGGTGCTGACGGTGGCCGGCCAGGACTGAACCGGGGCCCGGGCGGAGCGGTTGGCGGCGACGGGATTGATTCGCCCTCGTCGCCGGCCCATCATCTGTCACAGCGCCATTCAGCCTGGAACGGGAGGTCGCCATGCCCGGGGGCATCGGTCCCATCGACGCGCGGACATCCGCGGCCTGCCGCAGCGGCAGGCTGCTGAGGACGATCCGGGCCGGCGCCGACGAGGGCGAGATCTTCTACAACCTCGACAGCGGCCGGGCCCACTACGACGCCGGCCGCGGCCTGCTCTATTTCATGGCCTCGCCCTACGCGCCGGTGCGGGAGGTGCTGGAGGCGGTGTGCGCGGCCCGGCGGCCGCCGCCCATCGAGCGGGTCGTCCTGGATCGCCACGGCATGTTCCACACCGGCCGCCGCGTCGCGTTGGCGGCGGAGTGGGCGGATGCGGTCCTGGTGGCGCTGCGCCTGGCCGGCATGCGAGTGACGGTGGCTAGTTCAGCCGTGCCAGCAGCGCCTCCACCCCGGGGTACGCCGTCGGGGTGATCTCGTACTTCCGGCCCGCCTTCCCCCACGGCTCCCGCCGCGCCAGGCGGGCCAGCAGGTCGGTGGCGTCGCCGAAGTCGATCCCCCCCACCGCCGCCACGCCCCGGGCGAACAGGGCGTCGGGCAGGCCGCTGCCGGTGGGGCCGATGAGCTGGAACGAGGCCGCGCCGGCGGCCGCGGCCAGCAGCTCGTCGAGGGTGTCGTTGATGAGCACCGAGGCGGTGCAGATGACCTGGCGGCAGGCGGCCAGGTCCCGCGGCTCGGTGGTGACCCGCACCGCCGCGCGCTCGGGCACCCGCTGGGGGGCATGCTCCAGCACCAGCACCGTCATGCCGGCCTCCACCAGCCGGTCCACCACCGGGCAGAAGTAGCCCACCATGCCCACTGTATCCCCCGGCGCGAGGGCGGCGCCCTCGTTCCCGGCGCCGCGCCCGGGCGGCCGGTAGCCGGCCCGGCGCATCAGCGACTGGCTGAGGGCGTTGAAGGCGCCCAGGGCCAGCGCCCGGGTGGCCAGGTCGGTTCCGTCGAGCCCTGCCAGGAGCGCGCTCCGCGGCGCCCGCACCGCGGCCGGTTCGGGGTGGCGGCGCCACAGCTCCGCCAGCAGGCCGCCCATGCTGACGTAGAAGGGTCCGACGCTGCCGTCGGCCAGCAGGACGAACCCGAACTCGTCCCGGAAGGTCTCGTCCGGAACCGGGTCCGGCAGGTAGAGCCCGGCCACGTCGGCCGATGGCAGGGCGGCGTCCAGCCGTTGGGACAGGGCGAGAAAATCGGCGTTGATGCTCATGTCTTCCCCGCCGCCCCTCAGGCCTGCGGCCGCACCCCGGACTCACCGGCCTCACCGGCCGTCGCCGGCAGCGGCGGCACCGGCTCGAGGCGCCAGATGTCGGCGTTGTACTCGGCGATGGTGCGGTCGGTGGAGAAGCGCCCGGAGCCGGCGCTGTTGAGGATGCTCATGCGCACCCAGCGCTCCCGGTCGCGATAGGCGTCCGCCGCCCGGCGCTGGGCCTCCACGTAGCTGCCGAAATCCGCCGCCACCACCCACGGGTCGTGGGGGCTGGCGATGGACTGGATGACGGGTTCGAACAGGCCGGGCTCGCCGCCGTCGAAGACCCCGCCGGCGAGCAGCTCCATCACCCGGCGCAGGCGCTCGTCGCCGGCGATGATGCCCTGGGGATCGTAGTTGCCGCGCAGGGCCTGGACCTCCCCGGCGGCGAGTCCGAACAGGAAGAAGTTCTCCTCGCCCACCTCGTCCCGGATCTCGATGTTGGCCCCGTCCAGGGTGCCGATGGTGACCGCCCCGTTCATCATGAACTTCATGTTGCCGGTGCCCGAGGCCTCCTTGCCCGCGGTGGAGATCTGCTCGGAGAGGTCCGTTCCGGGGCAAATCACCTCCATGGCGGTGACCCGGTAGTTGGGCAGGAAGGCCACCCGCAGCAGCCCCTCGGCGGCCGGGTCGGCGTTGATCACCGCGGCCACGTTGTTGACCAGCCGGATGATGCGCTTGGCCATGAAGTAGCCCGGCGCGGCCTTGCCGCCGATGAGCACGCAGCGGGGCGTCCACCCGGCGGTGTCGCCCCGGCGGATGCGATCGTAGAGATGGATCACGTGCAGGACGTTCAGCAGCTGGCGCTTGTACTCGTGGATGCGCTTGACCTGCACGTCGAACAGCGCCTCGACGTCGAAGCGCACCCCGCACTCCCGCTCCACCAGCTCCGCGAGCCGGGCCTTGTTGTCCCGCTTCACCGCGTGCCAGCGCTCGCGGAAGGAGGCGCTGTCGGCGTGGGGCGCGAGCTCCCGCAGCCGCTCCAGCCGCGCCAGCCAGCCGGGGCCGATGGCCGCGCCGATCAGGTCCGCCAGCCGGGGGTTGCAGCCCGCCAGCCAGCGCCGGGGCGTGACGCCGTTGGTCTTGTTGTTGAACTTCTCCGGCCAGAGCTCGAAGAAGTCCCGGAACAGCCCCTCCTCCAGGAGCCGGGAGTGCAGCTCGGCCACGCCGTTGACCGAGAAGCTGCCCACGATGGCGAGAAAGGCCATGCGGACCATGGGTTCGTGCCCCTCCTCGATGAGGGACATGCGCCGGATGCGATCCCAGTCGCCCGGCCAGCGCGCCGCCACCTGCTCCAGGAAGCGGGCGTTGATCTCGAAGATGATGTCCAGCAGGCGCGGCAGCTCCTGGCGGAACAGGCGCACCGGCCACTTCTCCAGCGCCTCCGGCAGCAGGGTGTGGTTGGTGTAGGCCATGGTGCGGGTGGTGATGGACCAGGCGGCGTCCCAATCGAGGCCGTGCTCGTCCATCAGCAGCCGCATCAGCTCGGGCACCGCGCAGCTGGGGTGGGTGTCGTTGAGCTGGAAGCAGTTCTTGTCGGCGAACCCGTCGAACGCCTCGCCGTGGAAGCGGACCCAGTAGCGCAGCACGTCCTGCAGACTGGCGGAGGCCAGGAAATACTGCTGGCGCAGGCGCAGCTCCTTGCCATTCTCGCTGGCGTCGTTGGGATAGAGCACCATGGTGATGTTCTCGGCGGCGTTCTTGGCCGCCACCGACTCCGGGTAGGAGCCGGCGTTGAATTCGCCGAGATCGAACTCGTCGGTGGCGGCCGCCGACCAGAGCCGGAGGGTGTTGACCGTGCCGTTGCGATAGCCGGGGATGGGGATGTCGTAGGGCACCGCCAGCACCGCGTGGGCGTCCACCCAGCGCATGCGCCAGCGCCCCTGCCCGTCCAGGTAGGGCTCGCTGCGCCCGCCGAAGCGCACTCGCCGGGTGTACTCCGGGCGCTCCAGCTCCCAGGGGTGGCCGTCCCGCAGCCAGTGATCCGGCTCCTCCACCTGCTCGCCGTTCTCGATCAGCTGCCGGAACATGCCGTACTCGTAGCGGATGCCGTAGCCCGTCACCGGCAGCTGCAGCGTCGCGCAGCTGTCCAGGAAGCAGGCGGCCAGGCGCCCCAGGCCGCCGTTGCCGAGCCCCGCGTCGTGCTCGGTGTCGGCCAGCTCCTCCAGCAGCAGGCCGAGATCCCCGAGGGCGCGCGCCGTGGGCCCGGTGATGCCCAGGTTGAGCATGGCGTTGCCCAGGGAGCGGCCCATGAGGAACTCCAGGGACAGGTAGTGGGCGCGCCGGCAGTTGATCTCCTCGCAGGCGTAGCGGCTGCTCTTCCAGCGCTCCATGAGCCGGTCGCGGACCGCCAGGGCCAGGGCCTGGAAGGGGTAGTGGGTGGAGCGGCAGTGCTTGTCGCGGCCGAGCGTGTGGCTGAAGTAGCGCCGGAAGTCATCGGCGATGGCCCGGGCGTCCATGCCCAGGGGCGGAAGCTCCGTGAGGCGCGGAACGGGGGCGCTCTCGCGCAGCGGCTTGAGGCGTGAATGTTCCATTAGGCTCTCGCAGGGTCGTCTCGACGATCCGGCCCGGCGGGGCCGGAAAGGATCCCAACTATACACCTGCGGGCAGCCCCTGGAAGCAGGGGGGGGATTTGGTGGGGCGGGAGCGGGGCGGGAACTCAGGCGCCCTTGACGATGAAGGCGCCGCTCTCTCCGGCATGCTTCTTCGCCTGCTTGGCCGCATTCTTCTCCTTCGGCGTCAACAAGGGCTGCTTCTTCGCCTCCCGGTTGGATTTCCGGGGCCTGGACATGGGTGCCCGCTCCTGTTCATGCTGCGGGGGACCCCGGAGGTGCGGGCCGGACCCACCAAGCCGAGATCCACAGAATATTCTATTCTTTTACAGACTTACCATTGAGAGACAGCCTGGCATACCGTTGCGGCCCGACTGCGGAGGGGGATCGATGACTGAAGTGGCGGACACCACGTGGAAGACAAGCTACGAAAGAATGTTCGGGCTGATTCAGAAGCGGGTGTCAGGCCGCACGACAACCCCGTTCGAGATTCGGCTGTGGGGGGATCACGTCTATCGCTTCGGCGACGGCGCCCCCGCGGTCCGGATCCTGGTCAAGGACCGCCAGGGCCTGGCCGCGCTCGCCCGCCTGGACGAGCTGCGGATCTGCGAGGCCTACATGGGCGGCAGCCTCGACGTGACGGGCGACATGCTGGCGTTCGCCGGCATGCGCGGGACGCTGACCGACCGGCACCCGCTCCACGCGCTGTGGCAGCGGCTCGCCCCGCTGCTCGTCGGCCGGGTGCGATCCGATCGCCAGGTCATCGCCACCCACTACGAGTTCGACAATGACTTCTATCTCACCTTCATGGACCCGACGCGCTGCTATTCGCAGGCGGTGTTCGAGCGGGACGATGAGCCGCTCGAGGCCGCGCAGCGGCGCAAGCTGGATTACGCCATCGACGCCTGCGGGCTGAAGCCGGGCGATCGCGTTCTGGACGTGGGCGGCGGCTGGGGCGCGTTCACGGAGCACGCCGGACGGCGCGGCATCCAGGTCACCTCGCTGACCATCTCGCGGCAGTCGGAGCGGTTCCTGTCGGACCTGATTGACCGGCTGCGGCTTCCCTGCCGGGTGCTGAACCAGAACTTCCTGGAGCACGCCGCGCCGGAACCCTATGACGGGATCGTCATCCTGGGGGTGATGGAGCATATTCCCGACTATGCCGCCGCGCTGCGGCAGTACCGGCGGCTGCTGAAGCCGGGCGGCCGCGTCTATCTCGATGCCAGCGCCTTCAGGGAGAAATACGAGAAGGCGACGTTCATCTCCCGCTACATCTACCCGGGGGACCATTCCTTCTTCTGCCTGCCCGAGTTCCTGGGCGCGGCGGCCGGGACACCCTTCGAGGTGCTGGCCGTGCACAACGATCGCCACAGCTACTACCTGACCTGCAAGGCCTGGGCCGAGAACCTGGAGGCCGCCCGGGACGAAATCATCCGCCGCTGGGGCGAGAACCTCTACCGGCGCTTCCGGCTCTACCTGTGGGGCTCCGCCCAGGCCTTTCTCAGCCGCGGACTGGAAGCCTATCGGGTGGTCCTGGAACTGCCGGCGGAGGCGTAGGGGGGCCGGCACCCGGGCCCGATCGGGCCCGCCGGCCCACCCCGCCAGCCTTTCCGGCCGGACCACGACAGCCGGCCCGGCCCTCCTCGCCCATCTTCCGGCCACTGGCACATCCCCCCCGCCAGACCCCACAATAGCGGCGTTCCCGCGTTCCACGCTTCCGCACCGACCGACACTAGGCGCCGCCATGCCCACGCCCCCCGAAGCCCTGCTCCTCATCGCTCCCGGCTGCCCCCACTGCCCCGGCGTGCTGGCGCGGCTCTCGGAGCGGGTCAAGCAGGGGCGGCTGGCGCGGCTGGAGGTGGTGAACGCCGCGCTGCTGCCGGAGCGGGCCGCGGAACTCGGGGTGAGGAGCGTCCCATGGACCCGGATCGGACCCTTCGAGCTCCAGGGCAACCTGGCGGAGGGGGAGATCGACCGCTGGATCGACGCCGCCGCCGCGGACACCGGCATGGACCTCTACCTGGCCGAGCTGCTGGAGCAGGGCGGGCTGGCGCGGGCCGAGGCGCTGGTGCGGGCCGCGCCGGAACACCTGCCGGCGGTACTGGGGCTGCTTGAGGCGGCGGAGGTCTCCTTCAACGTGCGCCTGGGCGCCAGCGCCCTGCTGGAGGGGCTGGCCGGCAGTGATGCGCTGCGCGCGCTGGTCCCGGAGCTGGCGCGGCTGGCCGGCCACGCCGAGCCGCGGGTGCGCGGCGACGCCTGCCACCTGCTGGGCCTGGCGGGCGACCCCGTCGCCCTGCCGGTCCTGGAGCGGCGCCTGGAAGACGACAACGCCGAGGTGCGCGAGATCGCCGCCGAGTCCATCGAGCGTCTCGCCCCGGGTAGCGGGTAACGCGAAAGGCCTGTCTGGCGCTGCGCCCCGGACACCGGCGGGAATGGTGCGCACGGCGCACCCTACGGTGCGGCTACACACTGAATTCACCGTGGCAGGGTGCGCCGTGCGCACCGCTACCGTCCCGGCCCGGGCAATCCACATCTCCCCGTCCACATTCTGTTCCGAACCTGCCCCTTCTCCCGCCCGCGTGCGAAAAAATATTTTCGCCGTGCGCGTCAGACCCGTCCGGCGCCACCCGACATCGGAACCCCTTAACAATCATTTAATAAGCATATTTAAACTTACTTAATACATTGTTTATAAAAACCTATTTTGCCCCGCAACAATGCCTGAGCTTTCTTGTCAGATTTTGCAACGTCAACCATACTTGATTTATGTCGATTTCCGGGAACGGGCCCATAGCCCAGCCAACCGGGGGGTAAGCGCCTGATGGTGATGCGTGGAGGCAGCACTGAGGATACGGGTGAGACATTTCGTCTCCAACCCAACCGCTCCATGCGCTGGACCGACATCCTGCGCGTCCTGACCGTCTTCGGGCTGTTCACCGCGATGATTGCGGTGGCGGTCGCCGCCCTTGGCGCCTGGCCCGTCCTCCCCTTTACCGGACTGGAGCTGCTCCTGCTTGCCGGCGCCTTCTATCTCAATGCCCGCCAGGGGAGCGCCCGCGAGGTGATCACGCTCCATGCCGACCGGCTCGAGCTGTGCCGCGGCAATGGCCGGAGTCAAGACCGGCCGGATCGGCTCCCGCGCCCCTGGACCCGGGTGGAGCTGGCCCGCGATCCCGCCGGCCGCTACCCGAGCCGCCTCTTTCTCAGCGCCCACGGTCGCCGGCTCGAGGTCGGGACCTGGCTGCCGGAGCACGAGCGCAGGCGGCTCGCCCGGGATCTCACCCGGGCGATCGGAACACCAGTGTCATAACCAATGCTGCAGGGATGTCGCCGGATACCCGGGCCGCCGGGGATCGGGCCGCGGGACAGTTCAGGGGCAGGCGCATGGGGGACATCACGTGGACAGGATGGTAAGAAGCACCGCCGCTCTCGCCGCGGCGACGGGACTGATCGCGCCCGCCGACGCGCTGGCGGACTACGCCCTCAACCTGCGTCCCGGGGTCACCCCCATCAGCCGGGAGGTCTACGACCTGCACATGCTGATCCTCTGGATCTGCGTGGCCATCGGCGCGGTGGTGTTCGGGGCGATGGTCTACTCCATCATCCGCCACCGCAAGTCCCGCGGGGTGGAGGCGGCGCGCTTCCACGAGAACACCTCCGTCGAGATCCTCTGGACCCTCATCCCGGTGCTGATCCTGATCTCCATGGCCATCCCCGCCACCCGCACGCTCATCGCCATGGAGGACACCCGCGACGCCGACCTCACCATCAAGGTGACCGGCTACCAGTGGAAGTGGCACTACGACTACCTGGGCGAGGACGTGAGCTTCTTCAGCACCCTGGCCACGCCGGCCGGGGCCTTCCGCGATGCCTCCCTGCGCACCGCCGACTACCTGCTGGAGGTGGACAACCCGGTGGTGGTGCCGGTGGGCCGCAAGGTGCGCTTCCTCACCACCGCCAATGACGTGATCCACTCCTGGTGGGTGCCCGACCTGGGCTGGAAGCGCGACGCCATTCCCGGCTTCATCAACGAGTCCTGGGCCCAGGTGGACGTGCCCGGGGTCTACCGCGGCCAGTGCGCCGAACTGTGCGGCAAGGACCACGGCTTCATGCCGGTGGTGCTGGTGGCCAAGAGCGAACCGGAGTACGAGGCCTGGCTGGCGCAGCAGAAGAGCGCCAAGGCCACCCGCGCCGCGGCGGCGGAGAAGACCTGGACCCTGGAGGAGCTGATGCAGCGGGGCGAGGCGGTCTACGCCAAGACCTGCGCCGTCTGCCACCAGGCCAACGGCGAGGGCGTGCCCGGCGCCTTCCCGCCCCTGGCCGCCGGCCACCCCTTCGCCGCCGGCGAGAGCCTGCTCGCCCACCTGCGCGAGAGGGGCTTCCTGGACGCGGACGGCAACATCATCCTCGGCCCCCTGGAGCAGCACATCGACATCGTCCTCAACGGCATCGAGGGCAGTGCCATGCAGGCCTTCCGCGATCAGCTGGACGACGCCGACCTGGCGGCGGTGATCACCTACGAGCGCAACAGTTTCGGCAACGAATCGGGCGAGCTGGTGCAGCCCGCGGCGGTGAAGGCGGCCCGCTGAACCGCCACCGGCAGACCTGACGAAGCGAGGAGAGGAGCGAGCCCATGACCACCACCACGGCAGCCCACGGGGAGCACCCGGAGCACGGCCCCGCCCGGGGCCTGATGCGCTGGGTCACCACCACCAACCACAAGGACATCGGCACCCTCTACCTGCTGTTCGCGCTGACCATGTTCTTCGTCGGCGGCGCCATGGCCATGGTGATCCGGGCCGAGCTGTTCCAGCCCGGCCTGCAGTTCGTGGAACCGCAGTTCTTCAACCAGATGACCACCATGCACGCGCTGGTGATGATCTTCGGCGCGGTGATGCCCGCCTTCGTCGGGCTGGCCAACTGGCAGATCCCGATGATGATCGGCGCCCCCGACATGGCCCTGCCGCGGATGAACAACTGGAGCTTCTGGCTGCTGCCCTTCGCCTTCGCCATGCTGCTCTCCACCCTGTTCCTCACCGGCGGCGGCCCGGCCGGCGGCTGGACCATGTACCCGCCGCTGATGCTGCAGACCGGCGAGGCGCTGCCGTTCGTGATCTTCGCCGTGCACCTGATGGGCATCTCCTCGGTGATGGGCGCCATCAACGTCATCGTCACCGTGCTCAACATGCGCGCCCCCGGCATGACCCTGATGAAGATGCCGCTGTTCGTCTGGACCTGGCTCATCACCGCCTTCCTGCTCATCGCCGCCATGCCGGTGCTGGCCGGCGCGGTGACCATGCTGCTGACCGATCGCTACTTCGGCACCGCCTTCTTCGACGCCGCCGGCGGCGGCGACCCGGTGATGTACCAGCACATTTTCTGGTTCTTCGGGCACCCCGAGGTGTACATCATGATCCTGCCGGCCTTCGGCATCGTCTCCCAGATCATCCCCACCTTCGCCCGCAAGCCGCTGTTCGGCTACAGCTCCATGGTCTACGCCACCGCCAGCATCGCCTTCCTCTCCTTCATCGTCTGGGCCCACCACATGTTCACCGTGGGCATGCCGCTGGCCGGCGAGCTGTTCTTCATGTACACCACCATGCTCATCGCCGTGCCCACCGGGGTGAAGGTGTTCAACTGGGTGGCCACCATGTGGCGCGGGTCCATGACCTTCGAGACCCCGATGCTGTTCGCCATCGCCTTCGTGTTCCTGTTCACCATCGGCGGCTTCTCGGGACTGATGCTGGCCATCACCCCGGTGGACTTCCAGTACCACGACACCTACTTCGTGGTGGCCCATTTCCACTACGTGCTGGTGACCGGCGCGGTGTTCGCCATCATGGCCGCCGCCTACTTCTGGCTGCCCAAGTGGACCGGGCACCGCTACGACGAGCGCCTGGGCCGGATCCACTTCTGGCTCTCGGCGGTGTCGGTGAACGTGCTGTTCTTCCCCCAGCACTTCCTCGGCCTGGCCGGCATGCCCCGGCGCATCCCCGACTACGCGGTGCAGTTCGCCGACTGGAACATGATCTCCAGCCTCGGCGGGTTCGCCTTCGGCGCCAGCCAGCTGCTGTTCCTGTACATCGTGGTGAAGACCATCCGCGGTGGCGCCCGCGCCGGCGCCGAGGTGTGGGAGGAGGCCCACGGCCTGGAGTGGACCCTGCCCTCGCCGCCGCCCTACCACAGCTTCACCGAAGCCCCGGAGGTGCGCTGAGGTGATGGCCATGGACCCCCATCACGACGCCCGCCGGCTGCGCCGCGCCAACCTGCGCCTGGCCTGGCTGCTGGCCCTGGTGGCCATCGGCTTCCTGGTGGGATTCATCCTGGTGAACCTGCCGTGAACGGGGACCGTGAGCGCGCCAACCGCCGGCTCACCCTGCGCATCGCCGCGGTGGCGGTGGCCATGTTCGGCTTCGGCTACGCCCTGGTGCCCCTCTACGACGTGTTCTGCGAGGTGACCGGGCTGAACGGCAAGACCGGCGGCCGGGTCGCGGCGACGGAGGCCTACGCGGTGGACCCTGATCGGCTGGTGACGGTGGAGTTCCTGGCCACCGTCAACGGCGGCGAGCCCTGGACCTTCCGCCCCGCGGTGGCCCGGCTGCGGGTCCACCCGGGCCAGTCCTACGTGACCCACTACCTGGCGGCCAACCCCACCGGGCGGGCGGTGACGGTGCAGGCAGTGCCGAGCGTGGCGCCCGGCCTGGCCGCGCAGCATTTCCACAAGACCGAGTGCTTCTGCTTCCACCGCCAGGACTTCGCCGCCGGCGAGGCACGGGAAATGCCCCTGGTGTTCACCATCGACCCGGCGCTGCCGCCGGAGGTGGGCACCGTGAGCCTGGCCTACACCCTGTTCGAACTGGGGGAGACCCGCGCCAACTGACCGGCGGCGCCCGAGGTTGATAGGAGAGAGCCATGAACACGCACGCTGGACCGGCCTACTACGTGCCCCACGGCAGCCACTGGCCCATCGTCGGCTCGGTGGGTCTGACCACCCTGCTGGTGGGATTCGCCGTGCTGCTCAACGGCGCGGACCTCGGCGGCACGCTGATGGTGGCGGGGGTGGTCATCACCCTGGGGATGATGGCGGGCTGGTTCGGCACGGTGATCCGCGAAAGCGAGGGTGGCCGCTACAACGCCCAGGTGGATCGCTCCTTCCGCATGGGCATGGGCTGGTTCATCTTCTCCGAGGTGATGTTCTTCGCCGCCTTCTTCGGGGCGCTGTTCTATGCCCGCGAGTTCGCCGTGCCGTGGCTCGGCGGGGCCGGCGCCAAGGCCGCCACCCACTCCGTCCTGTGGCCCGACTTCCAGGCCCTGTGGCCGCTGCTGCAGCCGCCGGACGCCAGCCGCTACGACGTGCCCGAGCGGGTGATCGGGGCCTGGGGCATCCCCGCCCTCAACACCCTGATCCTGCTCTCCAGCGGCGCCACCATCACCTGGGCCCACTGGGGACTCAAGCAGGGCCGGCGCCGCCAGCTCACCCTCGGCCTGGCGCTGACCATCGCGCTCGGCGTGCTGTTCCTGGCCCTGCAGGCCTTCGAGTACGGCCACGCCTACCACGAGCTCAACCTGAAGCTGAGCTCGGGCATCTACGGCTCCACCTTCTTCATGCTCACCGGCTTCCACGGCGCCCACGTGACCATCGGCGCCATCATGCTCCTGGTGATGCTGCTGCGCAGCCTGCGCGGCCACTTCAGCCCCACCCACCACTTCGCCTTCGAGGCCGCCTCCTGGTACTGGCACTTCGTGGACGTGGTGTGGCTGGGCCTGTTCATCACCGTCTACTGGCTGTGAGCCACTCCATGCCCCGCCTACCCGCTCCCCGCCACGGACCCGCGACGCAGCCGCCGGGCTACCGGTCGCCGGCGGTCGTGGGCGGCGGCGGCAGCAGGCCGTGGGGCGTGATGAGCCCGCCGGCGAAGCCCGCCAGCAGCAACACGAACAGCGCCAGCGAGAGCACGATGCGCACGGTGAGCGCCCGTACCGTGCGGCGGGAGTCGTCGCGATCGCGCACCAGGAAGAACAGCCCGGAGGCGAGGCTGAGGAGAATCCCCGCCAGCAGGAGCAGCAGCACGGCCTTGAACAGCATCGGTGGTCTCCTCGGCTCCGGGGCGGCCGGGAACGCGGCCCCCTGCTGCAACCATAGGAGAGCGCTATGAGCCTGTCACGGGCCGGCCGCGCCCCCCTGCGTTTGCGCCCCCGGCTGCTGCCGAGCCTGGCGGCGCTCCTGCTGCTGCCGCTGCTGCTGGGTCTCGGCGCCTGGCAGCTCGACCGGGCGGCGCAGAAGCGCGCCCTGGCCGCGGCGCTGAACGCGGCCGGGGACGCGCCGCCGGCGCAGATCCTGCCCGGTACCGACACCGAGGCCGTGACGGCGCTCGCCTACCGGCGGGTTGCGGCCTACGGCCGCTACGCCCCGGAGCGGCAGCTGCTGCTGGACAACCAGGTCCACGACGGACGCCCCGGGTTCCGGGTCTTCACCCCCCTGCGGCTGGGCAACGGCCACAGCGCGGTGCTGGTGGACCGCGGCTGGCTGCCCATGGGCGCCACCCGCGACCAGCTCCCGGCGCTGGCGCTGGCGACCGATGAGCGCCTGGTCCGGGGCCTGCTCACCCCGCCGCCCGACGTGGGGCTGCGCCTGGGCGACGGCATGGCGAACCCGGGCCGCTGGCCGCGCCTGGTGCAGTACCTGGACCCGGAACGGCTGGCGCCGGAGCTCGGCGTGCGGCTGCTGCCGTACGTGATCCGGCTCGATCCGGCGGCACCCGACGGCTACCTGCGCGAGCCCCCGGCGCTGCCCTTCGGCCCGGAGCGCCACCTCGGCTACGCGGTGCAGTGGTTCGCACTGGCCGCCACCCTGGCGCTGCTGTGGCTGCGCTACTCGCTGGTGCGCGACGCGGCGGCGGCACACCCCGAACCCCCCCACACGGAGACTCCCGGCCATGTCCGCCACGGCTGACCACCACCGTCCGCGCCTGCTGCTGCTCGGCCTCGGCGCCCTGTTCATCGCGCCACTGGCCGCCGCCTGGCTGAGCCTCGCCCTGGGGCCGGCGTGGCAGCCCGGGGATACCGTCAACAACGGTCGGCTGCTGCAACCGGCCCGGCCCCTGCTGACCGCGGGCCCCGGCGCCGCGGACGACCCCGCCGCCCCGCTGCTGCGGGGGCGCTGGACCCTGGCCCTGCTCGCCGGGGCGGACTGCCCGCCGGAGTGCCGCGAGACGCTCGCCGCCAGCCGCCAGGTGTGGCTGGCCCTGAACAAGGACCAGCCGCGGGTGCAGCGGCTGCTGATCACCACCGGGGCGCTGGTGCCCGCCACCCGGTCCGCGCTGCGGCGGGACGACGAGACGCTCCGTGCCCGGGCCGACGCCGGGCTGGCCGCGCGGCTGCGGGACGCCCTGCGCGCCGGCGACGGCGCGCGGGCGCCCGACGGCCCCCGGCTGCTGCTCATCGACCCCCTGGGCAACCTGGTGCTCGACTACGCCCCGCCGGTGGCGCCGCGGGGACTGCTCAAGGACCTGGAGCGGCTGCTCAAGGTCTCGCGCATCGGCTGAGCGCCGCCGCCCACGTCACGACACGGAGGAGAGTGCCCATGGCCAAGGCCTTCGCCCCACCGCCGCCCCGCGGCATCGCCCTCGCCGCCACCTGGCGCGACTACCTGGGGCTGTGCAAGCTGCGGGTGGTGACGCTCATCGTCTTCACCGCCGTGGTGGGTATGCTGCTCTCGGTGCCCGGTGCGGTGCCCCTGGACACCCTCGTGTTCGGCACCCTGGGCATCGGCCTGGCCGCCGCCTCCGCCGCCGCCTACAACCACGTGCTGGACCGCCGCATCGACGGCCGGATGGCGCGCACCCGCCACCGGCCGCTGCAGACCGGGGCGCTGGACGCCCCCCGGGCCCTGACCTTCGCCACCCTGCTCGGGGCGCTGGCCATGTCCCTGCTGAGCACCCTGGTGAACCCCCTGACCGCCCTGCTCACCGGCGTCTCCCTCATCGGCTACGCGGTGGTCTACACGGTCTTCCTCAAGCGCGCCACGCCCCAGAACATCGTCATCGGCGGCGCCGCCGGGGCCGCGCCGCCGGTGCTCGGCTGGACCGCCGTGACCGGCAGCCTGGATCCCAACGCCCTGCTGCTGTTCCTGATCATCTTCGTCTGGACCCCGCCCCACTTCTGGCCCCTGGCCATCGCCCGGCGCGACGACTACGCCCGCGCCGACGTGCCCATGCTGCCGGTGACCCACGGGGTGGCCTTCACCACCCTGCAGGTGCTGTTCTACACCCTGCTGCTGGTGATGGTAACCGTGCTGCCCTTCCTCACCGGCATGAGCGGCCCCCTCTACCTGGCCGTGGCCCTGGGGCTCGGAGGGCGCTACCTGCAGCTGGCCTGGCGGCTGCACCGCGACAGCGAGCCGCGCCAGGCCATGGTGGTGTTCCGCTACTCCATCCTCTACCTCAGCGTGCTGTTCGGCGCCCTGCTGGCGGATCACTACATGCTGGCGTGGCTCCGCGGAGGGGGCGGGTGAACGCGCCGGCGCCGCACCGCGGGCCCGGCCTGGGTCCCTGGCAGGTGCTCTCCAGCGCGGTGGCCGCGCTGCTCGGGGTGCAGAGCCAGCGCAACCGCGAACGGGACTTCCGCCACGGCCGGCCGCTGCCCTTCGTGGTGGCGGGTCTGGTCCTGACCCTGCTGTTCGTCCTGGCGGTTTTCGGCGTGGTGCAGCTGGTGCTGCAGCTGGCCGGGACCGGCGGCTGAGGGGGCCGACCATGCGCCGCGCCACCCTCCTCACCACCCTGCTGGCCCTGGCCGTCATCCTGCTGGGCGCCTATGTGCGCCTCTCCGACGCCGGACTGGGCTGTCCCGACTGGCCCGGCTGCTATGGCCGGCTGACCGTCCCGGCGGGCGAGGCGGCCACCGCGGCGGCCAACGCCGCCTTCCCCGACCGCCCCCTGGAGCATCCCAAGGCCTGGAAGGAGATGACGCACCGCTACCTGGCCGGCTCCCTGGGGCTGGCCGTCATTGGCCTGGCCCTCACCGCCTGGCGCCGGCGCGCGCCGGTGCGCGGCCCGGTCCTGGGGCTGGTGGGGCTGGTGCTGCTCCAGGCGCTGCTGGGGATGTGGACCGTGACCCTGCTGGTGAAGCCGGCGGTGGTCACCGCTCACCTGCTGGGGGGCATCCTCACCTGCGCCGGGCTCTGGTGGCTGGCCCTGCGCCAGGGGCCGCCGGTAGCCCTGCCCGCCGGCGCCCGGGGGTTGCGGACCTGGGCCCTGCTGGCGCTGGGGCTGGTGCTGGTCCAGATCGCTCTGGGCGGCTGGACCAGCAGCAACTACGCGGCGCTCGGCTGCACCGAATTCCCCCGCTGCCACAGCGGTGCGTGGTGGCCGGCAACGGACTTCCGCGAGGCATTCGTGCTCTGGCGCGGCACCGGGGTGAACTACGAGTACGGCGTCCTCGACGCCGCGGCCCGCACCGCCATCCACCTGGCTCACCGGCTCGGCGCGCTGGCGGTGGCGCTGGCGGTGGGCGGACTGGCCCTGCGCCTGGCCGCCACCGGCATTCCCGCCCTGCGCCGCGTCGGCATCGCGCTGGGCGGCATGCTGGCGCTGCAGGTGGCGCTGGGGATCGCCAACGTCCTGGGTGGACTGCCCCTGCCGGTGGCCGTGGCCCACACCGGCGGCGCCGCGCTGCTGGCCTGCACCCTGCTCAGTGCCGTCCACCTGTTGCGCCCGCTGCCCGCCAGCCGGCCACTGCGGGCGCCGGCGCGACTGCTGGGAGCGACCCGGTGAACGGCCCTGGCCGGCTGCTGCTCGTGCCCGCCTTCATTGCACTGGCGGCGGGGCTGTGGCTGGGCCTGGCGCAGGCCCCGGCCGGCGTGGATCCGCCCGTCACCCGGACCGCCACGGCCATCGACCCGCCGCGGCCCATCGCCCCCTTCACTCTCACCCGGCCCGACGGCGGTTCCTTCTCCGCCGCCGACCTGCAGGGCCGCTGGACCCTGCTCACCTTCGGCTACGCCAGCTGCCCCGATGTCTGCCCCACCACCCTGGCCCTGCTCGACGGCGTCAGCCGCGCGCTGCCCGCGCCGGCGCCCCGGGTGACGTTCGTGTCGGTGGACCCGGAACGGGACACGCCCGAGCGACTTGGCGCGTTCGTCACCGCCTTCAACCCCGGCTTCCTCGGCATCACCGGCACCCCCGCCAACATCGCCGGGCTGGCCGGCCAGCTGGGCATTCCCTACGCCCGGGTGGATCTGCCCGGCAGCGCGCTGGGCTACGTGATGGATCACAGCGCGGCGGTGCTGCTGGTGGATCCCGACGGACGGCTGAGCGCGCTCTTCACCCCACCCCTGGAGCCCGCGGCCATGGTGGAGGACATCCAGCGGCTGGAACGGCACTACCGGTCACCGGTCAAAGACCACTGAACGCAACCGATGCCGCCCCGAACGGCAAGGAGGTGTGACATGCCCCAAGTGATGACCCACAAAGACATCCCCCAGGCACTCCCGGCCGTGCGCGAGATCACCTTCGACCATCCCTGGCGCTGGCTCGCCGCGGGCTGGTCCGACCTGCGCTCCAACCCGGGGCTGAGCCTAGGCTACGGCGCCGTGTTCGTGGTGGTGAGCTACCTCATCACCTACGCGCTCGTCACCGGCGAGATGTTCTTCCTGGTGCCGGCGCTGGCGGCGGGCTTCTTCCTGGTGGCGCCCCTGCTCGGCATCGGGCTCTACGCCGCCAGCCGCAGCCACGAGCTGGGCGTGCCCGCCCGCTTCGGCCAGCTGGCCGAGGCCTGGCGCGGCAACCACATCCACCTCACCGCCATGGGACTGGCGCTGATGATCATGCTGCTGGTGTGGATGATGCTCGCCAACCTCATCTTCGCACTGTTCTTCCACGGCATCGTGCCCACCTGGGAGAACTTCGTCCCCGAGGTGTTCCTCTCCGGCAACAGCCCCCTGTTCCTGCTCGCCGGTATCGGCGGCGGCGCGGTCATCGCCTTCTTCGTCTTCGCCATGAGCGCGGTCTCGGTCCCCATGCTGATGGATCGCCGGGTGGACGTGATGACCGCCATCCAGACCAGCCTGCACGCGGTGCGGGTGAACCTGCTGCCCATGCTGCTGTGGGCGGTGCTCATCGTCCTGTTCGTGGGCGCCGGCCTGGCCACTTTCTACCTCGGCCTGCTGGTGACCATGCCCCTGGTGGGCCACGCCTCCTGGCACGCCTACCGCGACCTGGTGGCGCCGGAGCGCTGATCCAGGCCCCGGACCCGGGGCGGAATCCCGGGTCCGGGATGGCAACGATCAGGAAGAATCGCGATATAAATCAGTAATCAGCGCCCTCCCCGCCGATGCATGCCCGGATGCCCGGGCAACAGTGGTCCCTGCCGCCCGATTGTGGGATAGTCCTCCTGCATCCACCCGTCAAACCGGCAGGTCAGCGGTCATGAGTTCAGCGCGCATCACGGCACTTCGCCGTCTGGAGCTGTTCCAGAGCCTCCCGGAAAGCGGCCTCGCCCGGCTGACACGCAACGCCGTCACCCTCAACCTTCCCCGCGCGGCCGATCTGTTCGAACAGGGCGAGGAGCCGGAGTTTCTCCACGTGCTGCTGGAGGGGGGCGTGCAGCTCCTGGGCGGGGCGAGCGACGGCCGCGAAACGGTGGTGGAGGTGGTCCGGCCCGTGGACTGCTTCATTCTCGCCGCGGTGCTCAGCAATGAACCCTACCTGATGACCGCGCGCACCCTGGAGCCGACGCGGGTGCTGCTCATTCCCGCCACGGAGCTGCGCCAGCAGCTGGCGGAGGATCCCCAGCTGGCCCTGACTCTGCTCGCCACCCTGTCCAAGCAGTACCGGGACATGGTCCGCAACATCAAGAACCTGAAGCTGCGCACCGCCGTGCAGCGGCTCGGGTGCTATCTCGTGAGCGAGTTCGGCAATGCCGCCACCGGCACCGAGGTGCGCCTGCCCATCGACAAGAAGCTGCTCGCCTCCCATCTCGGCATGACTCCCGAAACCCTCTCCCGCGCCTTCAACGCCCTGCGCAGTCACGGCGCCACGGTCCACGGCGGCAACGTCACCCTCACCGATCCGGCCGCCCTCCGCGCCCTCTGCCAGCCGGACGACCTCATCGATATCGTCCATCCCACGGCCGAAGCACGCTAGGAGCCTGTCGGACTTGAGCGATCGTAGCGAGCCGAGTGGGAGAGCGAGGACAGATGAGGCCGATTTTGAGGCGCATAGTGGGTCTATGTAACGAAAAATCGGCCTCATATGGACCGCTGTCCCGCCGGCGCAGTAGATCAGCCTCAAGTCCGACAGGCTCCTAGGCATGCCATACCGGGGCTCAGGCCGCCTCAGCGGCGCCTGGTTCGCGCTCTTGTCCATACCCACCCCCACTGACCACCGGCGAGGCGACGGAGATGTCCACCATCCGTGCCGCAGGGCAATCCCGGCCAGCCCCCATCACCCCCAGAACATGGGACGCATCCGGGCTTTACCACCCTATAGGGTTGATGGTCCGGCAGGCAGGGATTTCCGCCCTGCCCCTGACACCCGCTCGCTGACGGCCGATACTTGGTGGGAGGGAATCCCTGGCAGGGAATGCCCAGTCCAGTCGGTATGAGAGAGGCGGCAGCGATGGAGTTCGGCAATCTCCTGTGCATAGTCAGCGCCCTGTTCCTGTTCCTGGTGGTCTTGGGCCTGATCGGGGCGGTGCTGTTTCTGATCATGTTCCTGCAGGACGTGCACCAGACCGAGCACGCCATCCGCCGCAACTATCCGGTGATCGGGCGGATGCGCTACCTGCTCGAGCGCCTTGGCGAGGCGCTGCGCCAGTACTTCTTCGCCCTGGAGCGGGAGGAGCTACCCTTCGACCGGGCAACCCGCAGCTGGGTCTACCGCATGTCGAAGAATCTCGGTGGCACCGCCGGCTTCGGCTCCACCTACGACGTCCAGAAGCCCGGCGCCCTGCTCTTCTGCAATGCCCCCTATGCCGTGCTCGAGGAGGAGCGCAGTCCGGCGCCGACCCTGGTCATCGGCCCTCACGCGGACCAGCCGTTCACCGCCCGCAGGATTTTCAACATCGCCGGCATGAGCTTCGGGGCTCTCTCCGCCCCCGCGGTACGGGCGCTCTCCCGTGGCGCCCACATGGCGGAGGTGTGGCTGAATACGGGAGAGGGCGGGCTGACCCCCTACCACCTGGAGGGCGGCTGCGACCTCATCTTCCAGATCGGCACCGCCAAGTTCGGGGTCCATGATGCCGACGGACACCTGGACACCCGGCGCCTGCGCGAGGTGGCGCAGCACGTGCAGGCCTTCGAGCTGAAGCTGGCCCAGGGCGCCAAGCCGGGGCGGGGCGGCGTGCTGCCGGGGGTGAAGGTGACCCCGGAGGTCGCGGCGTTGCGCGGCATCCCCGTGGGAATGAGCTGCTGCAGCCCCAACCGCCACCCGGAAATCACCGATGACGACTCCCTGCTGGACATGATCGCCCGGATCCGGGACGCCACCGGGCGCCCGGTGGGCATCAAGATGGTGCTGGGCTGCGACACGGCCATTCTCAGTCTCTGCGAGACGATTCTGCGCCGCGGGGAGATCCATGCGCCCGACTTCATCACCCTCGACGGCGGCGATGCCGGGACCGGGGCCGCGCCCCAGGTGCTGATGGATCACATGGGGCTCCCCCTCGACGAGTCCCTGCCGATGCTGGTGGACGCCCTGCACCAGGCCGGCCTGCGGGAGCGCATCCGGGTCATCGCCTCGGGCAAGCTGGTGGACACCGCGCGGGTGGCCTGGGCGCTCTCGGTGGGGGCCGACTTCGCGGTGACGGGCCGGGGCTTCATGTTCGCCCTGGGCTGCATCCAGGCCATGCGCTGCCACCTGGGCACCTGCCCCACCGGCGTCACCAGCCACTCGCCGCGGCTGCAGAAGGGACTCGTGGTCGAGGAGAAGGCCATCCGGGTGGCAAACTACGCCCGGGCGGTCAACGGGGGCATCGACGAACTGGCCCACGCCTGCGGCCTGCTCCATGCCCGCCAGTTCCGGCGCGACAACGTGCGCGTGGTGCAAACACCAGGCCGCAGCACCCCGCTGGACGAACTCTATCCCTACCCCCGGGTCCACAGGCCGGCCGGCATCTGAGCCTCCCGCGCCGCGCCGCCGGGCGCCGGGGCTTTGCCTCGACCGCCAATCGTTGCGTATGATCCGCCGGCCCCCGACGGACGGAGACCTTGGTGCGTTGCTTCACCCTTGGAGGTACTTTCAGAGCCCCCAGGAGTGAAGCAGTACACTAACAGCCATGCATCATCCCAACGCACCCTGCCCCCACATCTACACGGCCAACGAGCACGACTTCAAGGCGAACGTCCTGGAGGCCTCCCGCCAGACCCCGGTGCTGGTGGACTTCTGGGCCGACTGGTGCGGGCCCTGCATCGCCCTGACCCCGGTGCTGGAGAAACTGGCGGCGGAGTACGACGGCCGCTTCCGGCTGGCCAAGGTGGAGGTGGACGAGGGCGAGAACATGCGCCTGGCCGGCCACTACCGCCTGCGCGGCTTCCCGACCGTGCTGCTGTTCCGGGACGGCGAGGAGGTGGCCCGCTTCGCCAGCGCCCGCCCGGTGCACTGGGTGCGGGAGTTCCTCGACGAGCATCTTTAATGAATGGACAGGATTGACAGGATTTTTCAGGATTTACAAGATTAAGAATGGATTAGGTTTCGCATCTCGGCTCTTGCGTCTATCGAGATGTGGCTGGTGCGATGCATGTATCCAGTCGTGTACACCAATCGCCGGCGTTGTCTGCCTTCAGATCATCGGCGTCACCCGCCTAATACACGAACAACAGGTTTCCTCTTTCCTGTAAATCCTGAAAAATCCTGTCAATCCTGTCCATTGCAGTTCACCCGCGCCCGGCCCGCGGCACCAGCCCGGTGAGGGCGAAGAGGAGGGCGGCGGCCACCACCACGGAGGGACCGGCGGGGGTGTCGAACCGCAGCGAGCCGGCCAGGCCGCCGGCGACGGCGAGGCAACCGGCCAGCGCGGCGAGCACCGCCATGGACTCGGGGGTGCGGGCGAAGCGCCGGGCGGCGGCGGCGGGGATGATGAGCAGCGAGGTGATGAGCAGGATTCCCACCACCTTCATGGCCAGCGCCACCACCACCGCCAGCAGCAGGGTGAGGGCCAGGCGCACCCGGGCCACCGGCACGCCCTCCACCCGCGCCAGCTCCTCGTGCACGGTGATGGCCAGCAGCGGCCGCCACAGCAGCGCCAGCGCCCCCAGCACCACCAGCCCGCCGGCCCAGATGAGGGCCACGTCCCGCCAGCCCACCGCCAGGATGTCTCCGAACAGGAACCCCATCAGGTCCACCCGCAGGGTTTCCAGGAAGGCGAGCGTCACCAGCCCCAGGGAGAGGGCGGTGTGGGCGAGGATGCCGAGCAGGGTATCGCTGGCCAGGCGTTGCTGGCGCTGCAGCGCCAGCAGAACCAGGGCCACCGCGACGCAGGCGATCAGCACGCCGAGGTTGAGGTTGATGGAGAGCAGGTAGGCGAGCGCCACCCCCAGCAGGGCCGAGTGGGCCAGGGTGTCGCCGAAGTAGGCCATGCGCCGCCACACCACGAAGGCGCCCAGCGGGCCGGCCACCAGCGCCACGCCCAGCCCCGCCAACAGCGCCCGCAGCAGGAATTCATCCATGGCCGCGCTCCCGGCACGCCACCGTGTGCACGTGTCCGTCCACGTCGTGGACGTGATCGTGGTGATGGGTGTAGACCGCCAGCTCCGCCGCCTCCCTGGGCCCGAACAGGCGCAGGTACTCGGGGTGCCGGCTGACCGACTCCGGGTGGCCGGAGCAGCAGACGTGGGTGTTCAGGCAGACCACATGGTCGGTGGCGGCCATCACCAGGTGCAGGTCATGGGAGACCATGAGCACCCCGCAGCCCCGCCGCGCACGCAGCTCGCCGATGAGCCGGTAGAGCTCCGCCTGCCCGGTCACGTCCACCCCCTGCACCGGCTCGTCCAGCACCAGCAGCTGCGGCCGGCGCAGCAGCGCCCGGGCCAGCATCACCCGCTGCAACTCGCCCCCGGAGACCGACTGCAGCGGAGTGTCGATGACGTGCTCCGCCCCCACCTCGCGCAGCGCCGCGGACAGGGCGGCGGCATCGATGCCGCGCCCCGCCAGGCGCAGGAAGCGGCGCACCGTGAGCGGCAGTACCGGGTCCACCGCCAGGCGCTGGGGCATGTAGCCCACCCGCAACCCGGGCCGGCGGGTGACGCGGCCGGCATCGGGCGCGATGAGCCCCAGCAGCACCCGCACCAGGGTGGACTTCCCGGCGCCGTTGGGGCCGATGAGGGTGACAATCTCCCCCTCGTTCACCACCAGCTCCACCCGGTCGAGCACGCGCCGGCCGGCGAAGCCGAGCACCACCTCCCGCGCCTCCAGCAGGAGGGCGCTCATTCGCCGTCCCCCTCCCCCGCCTGGCAGCGGGGACAGAGCCCCTGCACCTCCACCAGCGCCTGCTCCACCCGGAAGCGGGTGTCGGCGGCGGAGGCGCTGATGCGCCGGTCCAGGGCGTGATCGTGCAGCTCCGCCACCCGGCCGCAGTGGCGGCAGATCAGGAACTGGCCGCAATGGGGCGCGCCGGGCTCGTTGCAGCCGATATAGGCGTTCAGGGAGGGCAACCGGTGCACCAGCCGCTCCTGCACCAGGAAATCGAGCGCCCGGTAGACCGTGGGCGGGGCGGCGGAGCGGCCGTCGCGGCGGAGCTCCTCCAGCACCGCGTAGGCGCCCACCGGACGGTGGCTGCGCCAGACCAGTTCCAGCACCCGCCGGCGCAGGGGCGTGAGCCGCAGGCCGCGCTCCCGGCACAGCACCTCGGCGGAGGCGAGCGCCGCCTCGACGCAGGCATGGTGGTCGTGCCCCCCCGCCGGGAAAAGGCCGGGCTTGCCGTCATCGGTCATGGAGCGTCTCCGGGAAGCTGGATTGTTACATTATAACATTCAACCTCGGTGTGCGGCAGCGGCGACCGGGCAATCCGGGCGCCGGGGAGGTCAATCCCCCGCTAGCCGTGATGAAACCCAGCGCCCGATTCCTGATAGAATTCCCGTTTCGCGGCAGCGGGCCCCCGCTGCCAGGGGTGAGCAGACAGGATTCCACCATGATCATCATCATGAAGACCTCGGCCGCCGAGCAGGAACGGCAGGCGGTCATCGACAAGATCCGCGAGCTGGGGCTCGAGTGCCACGTCTCCGTGGGCGTGGAGCGCACCATCATCGGCGTGGTGGGCGACGACCGCCACATCCACAAGGAGAAGCTGCGCGCCATGGGTGGGGTGGAGGATGTCATCCCCGTGCTCAAGCCCTACAAGATCGTCGCCCGGGACCACCATCCCGACGACACGGTCATCGACGTGAAGGGCATCCCCATCGGCGGCCGGACGGTGCAGGTGATTGCCGGCCCCTGCTCGGTGGAGACCAGCGAGCAGATGAACACCGCCGCCCGCATGGTTCGCGAGTCCGGCTGCCGGCTGATGCGTGGCGGCGCCTACAAGCCCCGCACCAGCCCCTACAGCTTCCAGGGCCACGGCGAGCGCGGCCTGGAGCTGCTGCGCGAGTCCGCCGACACCCAGAAGCTGCCGGTGGTGACCGAGCTGATGGACGTGCGCACCCTGGACAAGTTCCTGGAGCTGGGGGTGGAGGTCATCCAGATCGGCACCCGCAACATGCAGAATTTCGACCTGCTGAAGGAGGTGGGGCGCATCAACGTGCCCGTCATCCTCAAGCGCGGGTTCGCCTCCACCATCTCCGAGTGGCTGATGTCGGCGGAGTACATCGCCGCCGGCGGCAACCACAACATCATCTTCTGCGAGCGCGGCGTGCGCACCTTCGAGAGCGCCTACCGCAACATGCTCGACGTCACCGCCATCCCCTTCCTGAAGAAGGAGACCCACCTGCCAGTCATCGTCGACCCGAGCCATGCCGGCGGCAAGGCCTGGCTGGTGCCGGCGCTCTCCAAGGCTGCCGTGGCCGCCGGCGCCGACGGCCTGCTGGTGGAGATGCACCCCACCCCCTGCGACGCCTGGTGCGACGCCGACCAGGCCCTCACCCCCGACGAGCTCAAGACCCTCATGGGCGAGCTGGGCGCCATCGCCCGCGCCATCGGCCGGGACATCTGAGCCACGAAAGACAATTCACCGCCAAGGCGCCAGGATCGCCAAGAGGAACAGAAGTACGGCCCGTGCCGCGTTCGACACAAGGTCAAGCGCATTCACGACCGCGCACCCCAGTACACCAGGGCGTTCTTTGCGCCTTGGCGGTGAACAATCTTTAGCAGCGAATGATCCTCAGGCTGCCGGGCGCAGCAGGTAAGCCAGCACCAGCCCGGCGAACACCGCCAGGCCGTACCAGTTGTTGTTGAGGAAGGCGGTGAAGCAGCGCGCCGGGTCGCGGTCGCGGATGAGCCACTGCTGGTAGAGGGAGAGCCCGGCGGCGACGGCCAGCCCCAGGTAGTAGGGCAGCCCCAGCTCGGCCTGCCGGCCCACCAGCACCAGGTTAACCAGCATCAGCACCTGCAGCAGGCCGATGATGGCGCGGTCGGCGCGGCTGAAGAGGATGGCGGTGGACTTCACCCCGATCTTGAGGTCGTCCTCCCGGTCCACCATGGCGTACATGGTGTCGTAGACCACCGCCCAGATGACCGCCGCCAGGAACACGAGCCAGGCGATGGGCGGCACCGCGCCGGTCTGGGCCGCGAAGGCCATGGGGACGGCCCAGCCGAAAGCCACGCCCAGCCCCACCTGGGGCAGGTTGGTGTAGCGCTTGAGAAACGGATAGCCCGCCGCCAGCCCCACCGCCACGAAGGCCAGCGCGATGGTGAGGGGATTGAGCAGCAGCACCAGGGCGAATGCCAGCAGCACCAGCACGCCGAACACCCACAGCGCCTCGCCCGGCGAGACCTTGCCGGTGGCGATGGGCCGGGCGGTGGTGCGCCTGACGTGGGGATCGAAGTCACGGTCGGCATAGTCGTTGATGACGCAGCCGGCGGAGCGCATCACCACCGCCCCCACAGTGAACACCAGCAGCACCCGCAGGTCGGGGGCGCCGGCCCCGGCAATCCAGAGCGCCCAGTACATGGGCCAGGCCAGCAGCAGGATGCCGATGGGGCGGTGCAGCCGCATCAGCAGGGCGTACTCGGTCAGCCGTTCGCCGGTGTTGTGGAGGGTGAGGCCGGTCATGTTCGGAATGTAATGCAGGCTGTCTCAGCGCTGGACAGGAGCCGGGCGGTCCGTCAGGCGCCGGCGGTTCCGGGCGAATTGTAGCCGAAACCGGCCCGGTCCGCCGCCTGTGGGCAGTGTCGGCAGGAACACCTCGCTCACCAGCAACGGACGCCCGTGCACTGAGAAAACCGAGCGCCGGCCCCAGATGGGGGGACCCGAATCGCTCCCCGTGGCGGCGCGGTAGCCCCCGTCGCCGGGCTGGATGCGCACCAGTTCGAACCGGGTCCGGCGCAGGCTCGGCTGGGCGAACAGCCAGGCGCCGAGGGAGCGATTGCCCAGATGGTCCAGCCGCCGCTCCCGGCCGCGCAGGGTGGTGGCGGGGATCACGCTGCGGGCGTAGACCCAGGGCTCCCCGTCGCAGCAGAGCAGCACCTCGCGGATCACCGCCCGGCCCCGGTCACGCAGCCCCAGCGCGCGCATCTCCCCCCAGTGGGGCCGCCCCCGGCCCTGGGCCAGCACCTGCACCGAGAAGCGCCCGCGACAGGCGCACTGCAGCCGCCGGGTCAGGGAGCCGGGATCCAGCAGCCAGTCGCGCATGACCGCCGGAATGGCGTCGCGGGGATACTGGTAGCGCGGCCGCCAGTTCGGTTCGCGGGCGTGGATGAGATGTCGGATGTCGTGGGGCAAGGGAGGCGCCGCATCACTGCAGGAGACACGAACCGGCGATGGTAACAGCCGGTGTACCGGGAAGGGGGAGAGGATACGGGATGGAGCCGGGAACTGACAAGGCGCCGCCCCGGGTCCGGCCCGCGGACCTACTCGTCCATCCGGAACCGGATTTCGGCGGGAATCCGGAACAGCTCATCCTCCAGCTCCACGTTGGCCGCGCTGCAGGGGCGGTCGCTGGAGGCCGCATCGCGGAAAAACATGCGGGCCTCCCTACGCTCCCCGTTCCTCTCCTCCACGTTCACCCACATGCCGGGCAGGGAACTGTCCCGGGCGAGGTAGACGAGGGATTTCTCAGCCGGGTAGTGATCGAGGATATAGACATCGTAATCGACCCCCTCCACCGTCGCCGTGCCGCCGTGATCGCCCCGCTCCCGGACTTCGGCGATCTGCCGGATGAGTCCCCGGCCGGCAAGGCCGCTGCCCAGCAGGCGCCGCGCGCCGGTCTCCTCCCCCACCACCCAGGTGAACAGCACGCCGCCGCGCTGGATGGAGACCACCTTGCGGGTGTCTGTGGTCACTTCGGTGCGCACCGCGTCGTCCCGGGCCCAGATCTCGGCGGGGATGCCCTCGCCCCGTCCGGTCACCGAGACCAGGGTGCAGTGCAGTGATTCCAGCGGCTCGGCCGCGGGGGTGGGCGCCGTCAGAAAAAGGCCGATAAGCAGCAGGGACAGGATTCTCATTCAGTCAGCTCCATCGTGGAGGTCGGCGGCGGCCTGCCGTGGGATCGGGCGGATCGTTTCGGTTCTGTATACCTCAGGCGCGGGCGAGACCACATGACTTATCGCAACTTCCTCCCGACTCCACCCTCTCCGGCCGGCGCGTCCCGACGATTCAGAGGACGAACATCAGCTTCGCAAGGACGATGATGCAGAATGCCAGTCCCATCGCCACGTAGTGCACGGCCTCGAAACGGTCGATACGGAAATCCTCGGGACCGCCGGTCACCACCAGGAAATGGCGCAAGGGGCTGGGCTGGCGCCCCATGAAGAGGAACGGAGCCGACGCGAAGATGGACAGCAATCCCAGCGCCAGAACCAGTTTCAGGGTCAGGAGCTGACCGAAGTGGGTGTGGATGAAGACACCGACGCCGCCGAAGCGCTCCACGTAGTCGAAATAGAGGTAGCCGCCGGTGGCGTAGAGGGGAATGACGGCGAGGGGATAGACCCGGCGGATGCGCCGGAACATGTGGAACTCCACCCGCCGGAACAGCGCCTCGCCGATGAGCTTGCGCACCGGCTCAAGAACCAGCACCTCGAGCGCGATGGCGCCGGCGAAGAGGACGGCGCAGACCAGGTGGACAAGAACGATGATCTGGTGCTCCATGGCAGATCGACCTCCGCAAAAAATGAATGAGAACTATTGTCATTCTCCTTCGCGGAGGTAACACCGGACTTGACCTCCATCAACCGCCGCGGGCGGGTTCGCCGGCATTCCCGAGCGCGGCCGGCGGCGGTCAGGAAGAGATGGTGGCTACCCATTCACGGTGATGAGTGATGGGCGATGGGACCAGCGGCGTCTCGCCATCACCCATCACCCATCACCAACAATACTCACCGCCGTCCGCAACAGACGGGATGGGGACTCAGAACTTGTGCACGTAGTTCACCCGCCAGGTGAACTGGCTGTGGTCACTGGCCACGCCGGCGTCATTGGTCTGGGTGACCTCGGGCGCATAGGCCACGGCCATGCCGAGCTGGCTGTGTTCGTTGAAGGCGTAGCCGAACCCGGCCGTGTAGTGGCGCTCCACGATGGCCGGGAAGAGGGGATTCAGGTAGGCGCCGGGAATCGGATTGGTGGCCACGTTCATGCCCAGCCGCACCGTCAACGCCGACGTGACCCGGTACTGGCCGCCGAAGGCGAACACATACTGGTCGTCCCAGTCCTGGTAGAGAGTGCTGTCGAGGCGGGTGCCGGCGAAGTCACCGTTGGCCGGGGTGTCGTCCGCGGTGAAGACCATGCGGAAATCGCTCATGGCGCCGGACCAGTTGATGCGGGTCACGTCGGCCGCCAGCATCAGGCGCCCGTTCACCCGCCAGGCGGCGCCGAGACCGTAGGTTTCCGGCCACTGGAAGTCCTTCACCGTCACCTCGCCGCTCACCGGGATGGTCTGGGTCGCGGTGCCGCCCCCGGTGTCGAAATCGGCGCGGAAGCTCAGGGTGGCGTCGCCGGCCTCGAGATCACTGATGCGGGTCTTGCTGTGGTAGCTGGCTCCCACGGTCAGGCTGTCGGTCACCCGGTAGACCAGCCCCAGCTTGGCGCCGACACCGAAGCCCACCGCCTCGCCGGTGAAGTGGCTGTGGTTGGAGAAGTCGAACCGCGCCCAGTGCACGTCCTGGATCATGCCGCCGCCGATCATGGCGTTGAAGCCGTCCACCATGGTGCCGCTCGCCTCGCCGAGCTGGTGGCTCATGGGATTGACCAGATCGGCGAACTGGGCGCCGGAGAGATCCATCTGCAGATCCATGCCCGCCCAGACCAGGTCGAGTTGGGCGGCGAGTCCCAGCCGCTCGCCCGCCTCCACGGCCACCGGAAGCATCACCCGGCCGACGCCCACCTCGCTGCGAATCTCCTGGCCGCTCAGCAGGGTCGGGTTGTTCATCATGGAGAGGCCGCCGTAAAAGAGGTCCGCGGGATCGTCGGCGCGGCCGTACTCCGTCCCCATGCCACCCTGGGCCAGGACCGCGGCGCCGTAGGTGATGCCGCCCCGCTTGCGCATGTAGGAGACGGAGGGCATGTAGTAAGCGGTGCCATCCGACTCGGAGCGAGCCCCCGCCGCGTCGTAGCGGGACGTGACATCGGGGCCGAGCACGGTGAGGCCGAGGCCTAATCGATCCAGATCTCCGCCCGGCAGCGAGAGGGTGGCGGGGTTGTTCATCACCGCCGAGTTGCCGGCATCGTAGGCGTATGCTGCGCCGCCCATGCCGCCGGCACGCGCGCCGTAGGCCTCCATGTTCATGCCGTTGGTGGCCAGCGCCTGGGTCGGCGCCGCGAGGATGGCGGCGAGCGTGGCCGCCACCGGAAAAAGACGTTTCTCCTGCATCACGAATCCCCTCGGTTAAAATTTTTACTATTTATATATGTATTTGATAATTTTATCGTTTTGGCACTAGACTATCGTCGTCCGATAGCGGGCAAAAAGGACTGGGAGTCTAACAGCAAGTTTTGCCGGAGTATATTCCCGCCACCTCCGGACGCTCCCGGATCGGTGACCGCCCTTCCGGCTCACTGCAGCCCCTGCGAGCGATGATTCGGTCACTCAGGCGTTAAATGACAGCCGCCTGCTACGGTTTTGAGGGTCTCACCGGCGCCAATACCCGCATCGGGATGCTCACCTGCCTGCGCGAGCATCCGGCGCGGAAGGCTCAATCGAGGCGGTAATCCCGCTCGCGGAACAGCCGTAGGCAGGCATCGACCACCCGGGCGTCGAAGCGGGTGCCCCGGCCGGCCTGGATTTCGTCCAACGCCGGCTCCAGCCCCAGGGCGGGGCGATAGGGGCGGTGGCTGGCCATCGCCTCCACCACGTCTGCCACGGCGAGGATGCGGGCCTCAAGCAGGATCCCGTCGCCCTCCAGGCCCTGTGGATAACCGCTGCCGTCCAGTCGCTCGTGATGCTGCAGAATCATCAGCGACAGGGGCCAGGGCGACTCCACCCCCTTCATGATCTCGTAGCCGACCTCCGGATGGGCCCGGATTACCAGGAACTCGGCCTCCGATAGTGCCCCGGGCCGGGCCAGGTATTCAGCGGGGACGGTGATCTTGCCGATGTCGTGAATCAGGCCGCCGATGCGGATGCCCTCGATACGCTGTCCGTCCAGCCCCATTTCCTCCGCGATGGCGACGGCAAGCGCCGCCACCCGCTGCTGATGGCCGGCGGTGTAGGGGTCGCGCTTCTCCACCGTGAGGGCCACCGCCTCGATGGTCTGCAGCAACACCTTCTGCAGGGCGGCATTGGCGGCGTCCCGCTCCCGGGCGATGCGCAGTGAGCGCAGGCCGAAGGTGATGTCTCCGGCCAACTCCTCCAACAGCCCGATTTCCTGGGTATCGAAAGCCTCCGCATCCGCGGCATAGACATTCAGCACCCCGTAGGCACGACCGTTATCCCGCAGGGGGACCGACAGGGAGGCATGGAACCCATGTTCGAGGGCCTTGTCGCGCCAGGGGGCGAAGCCGGGATCGATCGCGGTATCGCGCACCACCTGGGTCCGGCCGCTGCGGATGGCCGTGCCCGAGGGTCCGGCCCCGAGCAGACCCTCGCCCCAGTGGATGGCAATCCCGTCCAGGTAGCCGCGATCCCGGTCCGTCCCCGCCGACGCCACGGGCACAATCCGCTGCTCGCCACCCGTTTCCGCCTCGCCGATCCAGGCCAGTCGGTAGCCGCCGGTCTCCACCAGGGTCCGGCAGATCTCCCGGCGGAGCCCGTCCTCGTCCCGGGCCCGCACCAGCGCCTCGTTGCAGGCGCTCAGGGTGCGCAGCGCCCGGTTGGTACGGCGCAGCGTCTCCTCCGCCCGCTTGCGTCCGGTGATGTCGCGCAGCATCCCGACGGCGTGCCAGCGCCCATCGACCTGCAGGGAGGAGACGGACAGCTCCATGGGAAACTCGGTTCCGTCCTTGCGCAGCGCCTCCAGTTCCAGGGTCTTCCCGATGGCCGCACCAGTGCCATGGGCGGTGAAGGCGGCAAAGGCTTCCCTGTGAGCCTGACGATAACGTTCAGGCGCCAGCATCCGGTGCAGGTTCCTTCCCAGCACCTCATGCTCCGCGTACCCGAAGATCCGCTGGGCGGCCGGATTCCAGTAGGTCAGCCTGCCCCGATCATCGATCATCAGGATGGCGTCCACGGCCGACTGGCTGATGCGGCGGAACTTCTCCTCGCTCTCCGCGAGCGCCCGCTCGGCCTGTTTCTGCCGCGTGATGTCGGTGGAGACCCTGGCGGTGAGCCCGGCGCCGACCTCACGCTCAGGCACCGGGAAGCCGCGGTCGCGGATCCAGCGCACGGTTCCGTCCGGCCACACGATCCGGTACTCGCTCTCCCACTGCGCCAGCGGGAAAGCGGCCACCCGTGTCCGGATGGCTTCGCGGTCATCGGGATGAACGGCTTCCAGGAACGAGTGCGGATTGGCGTACAGGCTCTCGCAGCTGCGCCCGAACACCTGTTCGTAGGCCGGATTCACGTAGAGCAGCTGATCGAGTCCCGGTGTTCCTATCCAGAACACGTCGTCGATGGTCTCGGCAATCAGCCGGAACCGGCTTTCGATGCGCCGCCGGTCGGTGGCATTGATGCTGGAACCGATGATCCGGCTGATGCGTCCCGTCTCGTCCCGTACGGGCGTGAGGCGGGTCAGCCACCACCCATCCTCCCCGTTCACCACCAGGCGTTCCCGGTAGCGCACGGTTTCGCCAGCCTCGAGGCAGCGCTCGTAGTTGGCACGGAAGGCGATGGTCTGCACTCCCGAGAGCGCAGGCAGCTCATCCGGCGTGCGCCCGAGGAAATTCTCGCGCCGCAGTCCGGTGGCATGCGCCACGGCCTCGTTTACCTCCAGGTAGGTGAAGCGGCCATCCTCCTCGACCTTGATGACGAACACCGGTGTATCGACCGCGTCGATGATCTGCCGGAAATCCTGTGTCCTGTCCATGTCCATCCGTTGCATGCGGTACCGGGTCAACCGGGGTGGCCGGGTGAAAACCCCATGAAGGATAGACCCTCATCGGGGCGAAGGCATCCCGATCGCGTTTTCCTCACCCGCACCGACACGGGCCGTGACAGTGCATGCACCGGGATGCACGCGGCGGCGATTGAGGCTGGCCAGGGAGGGAGTCTGATACCGGAGGGGCTGTGGAGGCCCCGACCGCGGATGCTTGTCCCTCTCCCTGGGTCGGCATGTCGCCATGACATATCCATGTCATTCTTGGGGCTCGGGAAAGCCTGGACTCCGGATGCGCGCCCGGCAAGGATCGCGGGGCGGAAAACCTTCCTACGGGACCAGGCGGGTGAAGATCACCGGGTCGTCCCACTCCAGCAGGACTCCCTCGTGCTCCGAGGTCAGCAGATCCACCTGCTCCGCGGTGAGCGGCTGCAGCACCACGTCGTCATCCTCGGTCACACTGCCCGGAAGCTTGCCCTCCTCCACCAGCCGCTTGAATTTCCCGGGATCGGGGCGCCAGACGATGATCTGGTTGCCCTCCTTCTCCACCCGGGCCCAGAGATAGCGTCCGGGCTCGCCCTCCGCCTCCAGGTTGCCGAACGTCCAACCGGCGGAGCGCCGCAGCTGCACGGTGTAGGACTCCGTCGCGAGACGTCCCCCGGACTCCTCCACCCAGCCCACCTCGAGCAGCCCCTGCGCCGGATTCACCACCCGGACGGTCACCGCGCCGTCCTTGTGGATCCAGGTTCCCGCCCACGCCTCCTCGGGCAACGCGACGGGATCCTCGCCGAGAGGCTGCAGGGTCGCGACCGTACTGCATCCCGTCGCCAGCAGCAGCAAGGCCAATAAAGCCGGAAACAGACGCGGTTTCATCATCCACCTCCCTGTTCACTGCCGAGCGGGATAACGCCACTCCTCGTCGTCGGAGGACGGCGCGTGCTCGCTTCGCTCGATACGGTCGCGATAGCCTTCGAAACCGCGATCGGCCTCGCCCTCCTCCTCATCGCGATCCCGCCCCTGGCGGCGCTCCGGCTCCCGGGCACGCTCGCGATCGGCATCCGGAGCACGGCGCGGATCCCGCGCACGCTCCTCGGGCCTGCGGTCACCGGCACGGTCGCCTTCCCGAGTGCGGTCCGACTCCAGATCCCGGCTCCCATCGCGGTCCCGGTCCCGATCCCGGTCGTAGTCCCGGTCCCGATCCCGGTCGTAGTCGCGGTCCCGATCCCGGTCGTAGTCCCGGTCCCGATCCCGGTCGTAGTCGCGGTCCCGATCCCGCCACCAATCGGGGTAACGCTCCCGTTCCAGCCGGTGACGCTCGTCGTCATGCCGCCTCTGCAGCCAGGGCGGCAGCCGGTCCGGGCGGTGCCAGGGGCCCACATGGCGCTTGCTGCGCTCCCACGCGCCGCGGTGCTCCCGGTAGTAGTAGTCGTTCCACCAGTAGAGGCCGGGATACCCCACCACCCAGTAGAGATCCAGCCTGGGGTCGTAGTCGAGATACATCCCGTCCCAGTTGCGGTAGCGATGGCTCCGCTCCGGCTCCACCACGGCACAGGCGCCCAGGGCCAGAACGGCAGCCAGTACCAGGATCGTGGACATCAGTCTGAGGTTGCGCATGGGAGGATTCCTGCCGGCAGCTACGGCGGACGCGAGGGGTCCGCTCCTGATCCCAAGCTAGACCCTCGCCCCGGCCTGCGCAAGGAGCGGCGGGCGCAATCACCGCGAGCGAACGAACCGGTCTCCCGGGTTGTCACAGGGATATAGACAGGATGGACTGGTTCAGGGAGGTGCGCGGATGGGCGGTTACAACGGCATGGGCGGGTTCGGCTGGGGTTTCGGCGGTCCGCTCATGATCCTGGTCTGGGTCCTGCTGATCGTGGGAATCATCGCGCTGGTGAAATGGCTCGTCACGGGCACTCGCGGCGCCCCACCGGCCGCCGGCCGCAGCGCGCTGGAGATCCTCCAGGAGCGTTACGCCCGGGGCGAGATCGATCGGGAGGAGTACCGGCAGAAACGCGAGGACCTGGAGCACAAGCCATAGCAGTACACTAGAAGCCGTAACCCACCGGGCCGTGACCGGGGACGCTGACATAACCCCGCTCACCGCCGGAATCGTAGCCCCCGGCACTGAAGCGCGACGACCACGCGTCGCCGCCACCCCCGGGGTAGGCGTTTCGGCGCGCGGCCAGGTAGAGGTTCTCGGTCGGTATCGGGTTGCCCTCGTAGCCGGCATTGCCATTGGTGTCGAGCCAGTAGCGGCCGGGCTGGATTGGATAGCCGAGCAGCCGGCTCCAGACCAGCCATTCCGGCTGTGGAAGTTGGCGACCGTTCACGAACACACCCGTGTCACCGTTCGAGGCGCCGGCATCGAGCGCCCCGAAATCATGCCCGGGCAGCATGAATCCGAAGGCCTGGAAACCCACCACGCCATACAGCCCGCTGACGTTGTCATACCAGTAGTCACCCGGCAGGGGACGTATGCCGTAGGCCTGCTCCAGGCCCTCAACCTGCTGCGCCGAGAGGGGAATGCCATTGATGACAACGTCGGCCGGACGGTCCATGGCGGCTGCCTCCGCTGGCTTCGAGTCGGGTGATGCGGCATGACTGCCGACCGGGGACGGCATGGGCAGGAAAATCAGCACCTCAGCCGCTTCGCCGGCTTCCGGAGGGATATCCGGATCTCCCAGGCCGAGGACGAGTTGCCCGCCTTCGTAGCGGGCGAGGAAACCGAGACGTTCACCATCACCGGACAGCGTCCCGGCAAGGCTCCCGCCCTGCAACCGGCCGATGAGCGTGTACTCCACGCCCTCCCCGTACATCGCGCCTGTCACTGTGCCCCGCGCATCCTGAGCCAGGCTGAGCGTCAGCATTCCCCCCTCATCCGCCGACCGGTAGCTGCCGCTGTAGTCCGCGGCCAGCAGGATGCCAGGCCAGAGCAGGAGCAGGAACAGGAACAGGAACAGGAACAGCGGCGGGAATCGGGGATTCTTCATCGGGCCCTCCCGCAGTCGGCAGAAACTCCCGGTCACATCACCCCGCCCATGGCTCAGGGCGACGAGATGTCCCAGAAGGTGCTGTTCCAGTCCGGCCGGCGCGGGAACCTGGGAATGCCCTGATCGGCGGCCTCGATGGTGGCCGCGCCGATGCGGGGCGGGGGCAGCGGGGTCCGCGCATCCTCCTGCCGCTCCTCGGCGGTCGGCATCGCCGGAGTATCGGCGCGGGTCATGGGCGCGCTTTCCCCCTGGCCCTTCTCCATGGCGGCGCAGCCGCCAATGGCCACGACCACCACAAGGGCCGGGAGAAGAACGGCCGGCAGCCGCAGCATGGCCAGGCCCGGGTTCGCCGGGCGGGTTGCATCGAATCGGCCTCGAGTCCGCATCATCTGCTCCTCCGTCAGCACAAGTTTCACTGCCGCCTCCACCTTCACCGTCAGGGCGACGAGATGTCCCAGAAGGTGTCGCCCCAGCCGGGCCGCTGGGGGAATTCGGGCACCGCCTCGCCGCAGGCCCGCAGGGCGGTCAGGGCCAGCTGCTGCGCCTCGTAGGCGGCATCCTGGGCGCTGCGGGTGTGGGAGGCCAGGCTCGACGCACTCTCCGATATCTCGGCCCGGGCCGTCTCAATCATCGACCGCAGCCAGCCGTGCGAGGGATCGCCCTCCCGGGACAGGCCGGTGAAGAACATCCCGGTCAGGAAGTCGCCGGATTCGCGGCCCAGGCCGAACACGGCCGCACGGGCCCGATCCATGGCATCACTGTAACCGGTGAAGTTGATGGGAATGCCCCGCATCTCCCGGTCGAAGACGGCGCTCTTGGCCTCCTCCATGGCCCGGCGGCCGTCGGCCACCTGGACGGGAACCCGCCGCGCCTCCGCCTCCCAGGCCGCGACGATATCGCCCATCTCCGCCAGGGAGTAGGTTTCATCGTAGCGGGAGAAGGCGGGATAGGCCGCTCGCAGCTCGCCCATGATGTCGGCGATGTCCTCGACGCTCTGCCCCACCTCGTCGGCCACCTCCTTGGCCGCGTCGATGTAGCGGGTGAACCGCGCCAGGTTGCCCTGCTCATCCCAGGCCTTGTTCATCAGCTCCGTGAGCTCGGCCCGGGCGGACAGCAGCCGGTTGGTGGCCTCCCGCAGCCGTTCCGCAACAGCTTCCATCTCGCCCAGCGCATTGAGGGCGTACTGCAGCGACGCGTAGGCCTCCTCGGCCTGCCGCGCATGCTCCTGCGCGTATCCCCGCTGCTCGCTCACCCGGCCGGCCAGGTTCTCCTCCGCGGCCGCCGGGCAGTCGCCCCGACTCTCCACCAGCCGCCCTGCATTTTCCGCGCGCTCGGCCGCCTCCCGGGCGACGGCGATGTTCTGCCCCGCCTGGTAGGGCGTGAGGGCCTGCGCCGCCGCGCCCTCGTCCAGGGTCGCGCAGCCGGCCAGGGCCGCGGCCAGGCCGAGGACCAGCACGCCCCCGGCAATCCGCGCCGGGCTGCGCCTCGCCACCCGCCTGCTGATCTGCCCGAACATGATCTCCCCCTCCGGGAAGCCGCGTTCAGAACCGGTAAGTGATGCCGATTCCGAATTCGGCGCGGTCGGCCTTGAACTCCGGCTGGCTGGCGTCGTAGCGGCTCTTGGTGTAGTAGGCGTCGGCCGTCCAGCTGCGGTCGATCTGCCACAGCAGCTCGGCGCCGTAGCGGGTGATGTCCTGGTCGGTGCGCCCGGGTGGCGCGATGAAGCCGACGAAGCCGTCGTAGTCCCGGCTGTCCCGGCTCACCTCGAGCCCCAGCCACAGCGGTCCGTACAGGTGGCTCTCGAAGCGGCCTGTGAAGATGTTGGCGTCGTACTCGAAGTTGCTGCCGTCGGCATTGTTGACCGCGCGGGTATAGGAGACGCTCACCGACCGCAGCCGATCGTCCCAGTAGTAGGTCGCCGACAGCCCGAAGGCGTGGCGGGTGGCGTCGCGGTCATCCAGGGTCGGGTCGGGAAACTCCACCTCGAAGTCGTCCCGGCCATAGGTGTAGCTGGCACCGATGGTCAGATCCGGGCGCGGGTTCACCGCGGCCTTGAGCTTGAGGTCATGGCTCTTGAGACCACCGGCGTGCACCGGCAGCCATTCGCGGCGGAAGCCGTAGGAGATGCCGACCTGGGCGGGCATGCCGTTGGCCAGCCGGAAATGGCGCAGGGCGAACAGGCTGGGGTTCAGGGCGATCAGGTCGTACTGCTCCGGCGGATCGTAGGCCGGGTTCGGTGTTCCGGTCTCGCTGTAGGCGAGCCGGTCCAGCATCAGCGCGACACCCGCGGTCCAGTCGGCGGACTGCGCCAGGCGGTAGGTGGCATCGAGGGAGATCCCGCCAAAGGCGCTCTCGCGCTCACCCGAGAAGAAGGTGGCGTCGGGCGCCAGCGGCACGTTGTCGTTGTGGCCGACGAACAGCCGGATGGATGCGTCCCAGGGACGCATCTCCGGCAACCCGGCCTCCGGCTCGGGGCCCGCCGAGGGACTCTCGAAATCCGCCAGGGCGGCGGCAGGGCAGAACAGGCCGATGCAGCAGACGGCCGACAAGGCGTGATGTCGCATGGTACCCCCCTCCATCGAGCCTGAGCCGTACCGGTGACCGGTGCCGTCCAGGCCAGAGCCCGTCAAGGATTCTTCGCCAACATCCTGGCTGCAGGCGACGGCCTCTCACGCGCTGGTGACCTTGTCAGCGTCTGTTTACCTGTCCGTGGACATGATGACCACACAAACAGCCTGCTATTGTTCTTCTAGTCGACAATCAATCCCCTGGCAAGGCATTTATCCGCCGCGATTCATTGCCCAAACAACCAGTTACCGCTGCCGGCGCGTCAATGGGGCGCGCACCGGCACGGCCGGCCCACAGCTGCCTACATCGCCCCCAAGGCCGCGACCAGGCCGAACGCGAGCAACACGCCGGAGGGAATGATCGCGACGACGCCCGCCGCGTACAGGAGATAGACCGTCCGGTTGGCGATGGAGCCCTCGCAGCGCAGGCCGCGCTCCCCGCTCGCCGCCGCGATGGCCATCGCCAGCACCGAGGTCCAGGTGAAGAGGATGATGAGCCATGCGGACGTTGCGAGCAGCCAGTAGGGCAGCTCGGGCAGGTGGATCACCCCCGCGAGGGCAATGAGCATCACGCCCCTGACGCTCCCGCCGGCGTGGAGCAGGTGCCAGGCCGCCTCCCCGCCTCCCCGGTTCAGGATGGACCGGTAGAGTAGCCAGCCGCCCAGCACGCTGACGCCGAGCACCAGCACGCCGTGCAGCGCGAGATGAGTCGCCAGGCTGTCCATGGGGCGCCCTCCGATGGTTTGCATATCTTCAGGATAGTCCGGCCCGGATTACTGCCACGCATCGCGGCCGGGCGAACGGGCGCGGCGGTTGCCGCCGCGCTAGTCCGCCCCGCGCCGGCGCCGCCACGCGCTGATCGCCCCCGCATCCAACTCCGCGTCCCGCCGCAGCTGCGCCTCCAGCACTCGCCGCTGCTCCGCGTCCGCCCGCTCCAGCATGCCGCCGGCGGTCAGCAGCTCCGCGCCGCTCTCCAGCCCGCCGTCCACCACCTCCGCCAGGCAGAGGTCCCGGTCACCGGTGTCGAACCGCGCCTCCACCCGGCAGTCGAGCCAGCCGGGAGTGTTCTCCAGCAGGGGGGAGCCGGTGACGGGGGACGGGCCATGGGTGAGCCCGGCGAGCTTGTCGATGTCGCGGCCGCTGCGGGTGCCGAAGCGCCAGGCGCGGTCGAACTGGTCCGCGGCGAGGAGGTGCAGGGCGAAGGCGCCGGATACCTGCACCAGGCCGGCGGTGTGGTGGTGACGGGCCAGCGCGATCACGACCCGGGGCAGCCCGGGGATGATGGAGGCCCGGACCACGAAGCTGGCGACGAGGCCGCCGCGGCGCCCGCCGGCCTGCGCGGTGACCAGCCACAGCGGCGGATCGATGCGCTCGAAGAGCGACTGGATGCGGTCGGGATCCATGGACGGACCCGGGTTCGCGCCGGTCCCGACTCGTCACGGACCGGCGTTCGCCTCCAGCCAGCCGCTCACCGCCGCCAGCAGGGCGTCGTCCCGGCCGTCGAAGAAGTGGTTGGCGCCGTCCACCAGCTGCCGGGTGTAGGCATCGTTGCCCGCCTGCGTCGCGGCTGCGGCGCGCAGGCCCGCGCTGCCCACCACGTCCTCCAGGTCGGCGCTGCCGTAGAGGTCGAGCACCGGCAGGGTGATCCGCTCCAGCGAGCGGGCGTTGTCGGTGCGACCCGGGCGGGTCGCGCCGGCGCCCATGCCGATGCCCACGAAGGCGGCCACGCCGCGATCGCCACCGGCCAGGTAGTCGCTGGCCATGGCCGCGCCCAGGCTGTGGGCCACCACCACGATGGTCCCGTAGCCCCGTTCCTTCAGGTAGGCGATGCCCGCGTCCAAGCGCGGGGCCACCTCGTCCATCAGCGGCAGGTAGTCCTCGCCGGCGGCCTCGTTGCCGAGGATGGGCAGCTGCAGGGAGAGGGTGGTCCAGCCGTGCTCGGGGAGCCGGGCGCGCAGCGGCTGCACCACCTGGGGCCAGTCGGGGTGGGCGCCGATGCCGTGCAGCACGATGGCGGCGCGGGAGGCGCCGTCGGCCTCGGTGAGGATGCCGAGGAAGGGGGTGGCGCCCGCCTCCAGCCGGATCGCCTCGCCGTCGATGAGGGCGTCGACGATCTGGTCGGCCCAGCGCTGCTCCTTGGCCAGGTCGCTGGCCATTGCGCAGGGTGCTGCGAGCAGGGCCAGCAGGCCGAGCAGGGGCATCAGGACACTTTTATGGTGCATGGGGATTTCCTCCATCGGGGTCTCGCGTCGGCGCGCGCTGTTGCTCTTGTAATGGTATCGGCCCGGATGCACGGGCTCCTGGTGGCATAGGTTATGCCGGGCCGGGACCGGAAAGGCAAGGGCTCACACGCCGCCGTAGCGGGTGCCGTCGCCGAGCCAGCGGCGCACCAGGGGCGCGGCCCGGTCAGGGTGGCGCGCGAGCAGATCCCCGGCGGCCCGCGCCACCCGGTCGAGCAGCGGACGGTCGCGCAGCACGTCGGCGATGCGGAAGTTGAGCATGCCCGTCTGGCGGGTCCCGAGCAGCTCGCCGGGGCCGCGGATTTCGAGATCCTTGCGCGCGATGAGGAAACCGTCGCCGGAGTCGCGCAGCACCTGCAGCCGCGCCCGGGCGGTCCCGGTCAGCGGGGCGTGGTACATGAGCACGCAGTGGCTGGCCGCCGCGCCGCGCCCCACCCGGCCGCGCAGCTGGTGCAGCTGGGCCAGCCCCAGTCGCTCGGCGTTCTCGATGATCATCAGCGTGGCGTTGGGCACGTCCACCCCCACCTCGATGACGGTGGTGGCCACCAGCAGCTGGGTCCCGCCCGCCTGGAAGGCGGCCATGGCCGCCTCCTTCTCCGCCGGCTTCATGCGCCCGTGCACCAGCCCCACCCGCAGGTCGGGGAAGGACTCCACGAGCTGGCGGTGAGTCTCCTCGGCGGCCTGGCACTGGAGCGCCTCGGACTCCTCGATCAGGGTGCAGACCCAGTAGGCCTGGCGCCCCTCCCGGCACACCGCCCGCACCCGCTCCATCACCTCCTCGCGGCGGGTGTCGGGCACCACCACGGTGGTCACCGGGGTGCGCCCCGGCGGCAGCTCGTCGATTACCGAGACATCGAGATCGGCGTAGGCGGTCTGGGCCAGGGTACGGGGAATGGGCGTGGCGGTCATGATGAGCTGGTGGGGACTGAGACGCCCGCGCTTGCCCTTCTCGTGCAGGGCCAGGCGCTGGTGGACGCCGAAGCGGTGCTGCTCGTCCACCACCACCAGCCCGAGGTCGGCGAAGCGCACCTCGGCCTGGAACAGGGCGTGGGTGCCCACCACCACCCGGGCCGTGCCGTCGGCCATGGCGGCGATCACCGCCTCCCGCGCCTTGCCCTTGAGTCGCCCGGAGAGCCAGGCGCAGGCGACGCCGAGGGGCTCCAGCCAGGCGCTGAAGTTGCGGAAGTGCTGCTCCGCCAGCAGCTCGGTGGGGGCCATCACCGCCGCCTGCCGCCCACCCTCCACCGCGGCGAGCACGGCCGCGGCGGCCACCACCGTCTTGCCCGAGCCCACGTCCCCCTGCACCAGCCGCAGCATCGGGTGGGGCTGCCCCAGGTCGGCGGCGATCTCCCCGTTGACCCGGGCCTGGGCTCCGGTGAGGGTGAAGGGCAGGCTCTCCAGGAAGCGCCGGCGCAGCGCGCCGTCGCCGCCCAGTACCGGGGCGCGGCGGGCGCGCACCACCGCGCGCAGCTGGCGCAGGCTCACCTGGTGGGCCAGCAGCTCCTCGAAGGCGAGCCGCTGCTGGGCGGGATGGCGGCCCGCGGCCAGTTCCTCCAGCGGCGCGTCGGGCGGCGGCCGGTGCACGTAGGCCAGCGCCGCGGCCAGGGGCGGCAGCCGGTAGCGGCGCAGCAGCTCCTCCGGCAGCAGCTCCACCACGCCCTCCCGCTCCAGCCGCGGCAGCACCTGGTCCACCAGGCCGCGCAGGCGCGCCTGGGTCACCCCCTCGGTGACCGGGTAGACGGGGGTCAGGCGGTCCTCCACCGGAACCGGCGCATCGGCCGCCACCTTGCGGTACTCGGGATGGACCATCTCCAGGGCGTGAGGGCCCTGGCGCACCTCGCCATAGCAGCGCAGCCTGGCGCCGCGGGTGAGCGCCGCCTTCTGGGCGCCGGTGAAGTAGAAAAACCGCAGGGTAAGGAAGCCGGTGCCGTCATTGATGCGCACCAGCAGGCTGCGGCGGCGACCGAAGACCACGTCGGCCACCTCGACCTCCCCCTCCACCACCGCGGTGTCGCCGTGGCGCAGGCCGCCCAGCGGGCGCACCCGGGTGCGATCCTCGTAGCGCAACGGCAGATGGAAGAGCAGGTCCTGCACCGTCACCAGCCCGAGCCGCTCCAGGCGGCGGGCGAACGCCTCCCCCACCCCCTTGAGGCGGGTCAGGGGCTGGCTGGCGAGGTCGGGGGGCCGCTCCGGGCTGGCATCCATGGAAGTAAAGTGTATGCCAGCCGGGCGCCGCGCAGAAACCGGCGATTGACCGGGCGTGCTACCATCCCTGCCCCATGGGCCCCTCCTCCTTCAGCCGCTGGTTCGAGGCCGCCGCGGTCTACCGTGACCGGCGCATGCTGGCGATCCTGCTGCTGGGCTTCTCCAGCGGCCTGCCCCTGGCGCTGAGCTTCCAGACCCTGTCGGTGTGGCTCACCGAGAGCGGCGTGGACAAGACCGCCATCGGCCTGTTCGCCCTGGTGGGGCTGCCCTACACCCTGAAGTTCCTCTGGGCGCCGCTCATGGACCGCCTGCCGCTGCCGCTGTTCGGCCGCCTGGGGCGCCGCCGCGGCTGGGGCATCGCCACCCAGCTGGCGCTGATGGGCGCGGTGCTGGGGCTGGGCGCCACCGACCCGGCGGCGAATCCCTGGCTCACCGCCGCCTTGGCCATGGGGGTGGCGTTCTGCTCCGCCAGCCAGGACATCGTGGTGGACGCCTACCGGGTGGACATCCTCGAGGAGCGCAGCTACGGCGCCGGGGCGGCCACCATTGTGCTCGGCTACCGGATGGGCATGCTCGTCTCGGGTGCCGGCGCGCTCTACCTGGCCGACTGGTTCGGCTGGCAGGCCGCCTACACCGCCATGGCGACGCTGGTGGCCGTGGGCATCGCCACCCTGCTGCTGAGCCCCGAGCCACGCGCCCCGGAGCCGGAACCGGCGCCCGCCGGCGCCCCCGGGCGCCGCCACTGGCTGCGGGAGATGGTGGTGGACCCCTTCGCCGACTTCATGCGCCGCCCCGAGTGGCTGCTGATCCTGCTCTTCATCCTGCTCTACAAGTTCGGCGACGCGGTGGCGGGGGTGATGTCCAACCCCTTCTACATCGAGATGGGCTTCAGCAAGTCGGAGATCGCCAGCGTCAGCAAGATTTTCGGTCTCGGCGCCACCATCGCCGGCGGCTTCCTGGGCGGAGTGGTGGTGAGCCGGATGGGGGTGATGAAGAGCCTGCTGGTATGCGGCGTCCTGCAGATGGCCTCGAACCTGATGTTCGTGGTGCAGGCGCAGGCCGGCCACCACCTGGGGCTGCTGACCCTCACCATCGGGCTGGAGAACCTGAGCGGCGGCATGGGCACGGCGGCCTTCGTGGCCTATCTCTCGGGGCTGTGCAACCCCCTCTACACCGCCACCCAGTACGCGCTGCTCTCCTCCTTCATGGCCTTCGGCCGCACGGTGCTGGCCTCCTCGGGCGGCTGGCTCGCCGAGCGCCTGGACTGGGTGCTGTTCTTCCTGCTCAGCACCGCCGCGGCGTTGCCGGGACTGCTGCTGCTCGCCTGGCTGATGGGCCGCGCGCCGCGACCGCGGGCGGCCGCATCGTGACGGCGCGCCGCCCCGCACCCGGAGGCGCCGGGTGGAGCGGCAAGGGTGAAGCAGTACACAACTCGGGGCCGCGAGGCTCCCGGGGACTTGTCAGGGCCCCGCCTTCCTGCTGTCATGCAGCTCTGGGAACCTGACCGGCACCCTGCGACCCGAGGAGACAAGGATGCGCCGCGATCCCCTCACCACCCTGGGCGGGCTGCTGCTGTTGGCCGCCGCCGGTACCGCCGTGTCCGCGGAGCTCACCAGCACGCTGGACGACCAGCGCGAAGTGGCGGTGACCATCTACAACAACGACCTGGCCCTGGTGCGCGACCGCCGCGAGGTGACGCTCCCCACCGGCGCCGGCCGGCTGGCCTGGCGCGAGGTGAGCGCGCGGCTGCAGCCGGAAACGGCGCTGCTGCGCGACCTGGACCACCCCGAGGGTTTCCGGGTGCTGGAGCAGAACTTCGACTTCGACCTCCTGACCCCTGCGACGCTGCTGGAGAAGTACGTGGGACGGCAGGTGGAGGTGGTGCGCACCCATCCCACCACCGGGGCGGAGACCCGGGAGCGGGCGGAGGTGCTGAGCGTGGCGGACGGGGTGGTGCTGCGGCTCGGTGATCGCATCGAGACCGGCGTGCCCGGCCGGCTGGTGTTCCCGGACGTGCCCGGGAACCTGCGCGAGCGCCCCACCCTGGTGCTGGACCTGGTGTCGGGCGCCGCCGGCCCACGGCGCCTGGAGCTCGCCTACCTCACCGGCGGGCTCTCCTGGCAGGCCGACTACGTGGCCGAGCTCAACGGGGCCGACGACGCTCTGGACCTGAACGGCTGGGTGACCCTCACCAACACCAGCGGCGCCGGCTACCGCGACGCACGCCTGCAGCTGGTGGCGGGCGACGTGAACCGGGTGGCGCCGGAGCGCGACCTGCAGCCGCGGCGGACCCTGGCCATGGCTGCCGCCCCGGCCCCGGAGATGGCCGAGGAGGCGCTGTTCGAGTACCACCTCTACACCCTCGAACGCCCCACCACCCTGGCCGACAACCAGACCAAGCAGGTGGCTCTGCTGGGCGCGGAGCGAATCCCGGCACGCAAGGAGTACCTGCTGGAAGGCCAGCCCTACTACTACCGCGGCAGCTACGGGCGGATCGGCGACAAGCTCAAACCGGCGGTCTACCTGGAGTTCGACAACCGCGAGGCGGCGGGGCTCGGCCTGCCCCTGCCGCGCGGCGTCATCCGCATCTACAAGCAGGACAGCCGCGGCCAGCCCCAGTTCGTGGGGGAGGACCGCATCGACCACACGCCCCGCGAGGAGACCGTGCGGCTGCGCCTCGGCCTGGCCTTCGACATCACCGCCGAGCGGGTGCAGACCGACTACCGCCGCCTGCCCGGGCGCACGAAGGAGGAACAGGTGTTCGAGACCGCCTTCCGCATCGCCGTACGCAACGCCAAGGAGGAGGCGGTGACGGTGAAGGTGCGCGAACCGGTGCCGGGCGACTGGACCCTGGTGGAGGAGTCGCACCCGCACACCAGGGCCGCGGCCCACACGGCGGAGTGGTCGCTGCCGGTGCCGGCCCGCGGCGAGACGGTGCTGACCTACCGGGTGCGCAGCCGCTGAATGGGCAACGGCCGCACTGACAACCAGGGAGAAACGGGAGAATGACGATGCGCAAGGCGCTGGTGGTGGACGACTCACGGCTGGCCCGGGTGAGCCTCAGCCGCATGCTGGAAAGGCGCGGGTTCGAGGTGGACGGGGTGGAGTCGGGCGAGGAGGCGCTGGTCTACCTGGAGACCCACACGCCCGATGTGGTGTTCATGGACTACATGATGCCGCAGATGAGCGGCCACGAGGCCACCCGCGCCATCACCGGCAATCCCGCCACCGCCGGGGTGCCGGTGGTGATGTGCACCTCCCAGGACACCCCCGACGACCGCGCCGAGGCGGAGCGCAGCGGCGCCCGCGGCTTCATCACCAAGCCGGCCAGCGACCAGGACCTGGACGAGGTGCTGGCGCTGCTCTCCGCCATCCCGGCGGCCCCCGCGGCGGAACCCGCGCCCGCGGCTCCGGCGGCGGACCTCGAGGCCGCGGTGCAGGCGGCAGTCGACCGCCTCGGCGCCGCCCTGGACGAGCGCCTCGAACAGACCCTCGCCGCCCGCGCGGCGGAGGTGGAGAAGCGAATGCGGGACTCCATCGGCGACCTCCGGCCCCAGGCCGTCCCCGACAGCGCCGAACTGCTGGCCGGGCTGGATCTGGAGGATCGCATCGCCGCCCTGGAGCAGGCCGGCGCCGGACTCACGGAAACGGTGCTGGCGGATCCGCGCCTGGGCGCAATGGTGACCGAGGAGGTGGATACCCGCCTCCGGTCCCTGCACGGCGAGGTGGTGGAGGCGGTGCTGGCCGATCCCCGCCTGCGGCCATCCGCCCCCGCCGCGCAGCAGGCCCCGGACATGGAGGCCCTGCTGGCGGATCCGCGGCTGGGCGCGGCGGTGGCCGACGAGGTGAGTACCCGGCTCCAGTCCCTGCGCGGCGAGGTGGTGGAGGCGGTGCTGGCCGACCCGCGCCTGCGGCCGCCCGCCCCCGCCCCGGAGCCGCCGGATCTGGACGATCTGCTGGCCGATCCGCGTCTGGCCCAGGCCATCGCCGCCGGGGTGGAATCGCAGCTGGCCGATCAACTCCAGGAGCACGGGCAACCGGCCAAGGTCGTTCCGGCCGCACTGTACAGCGACTCGCTGGAGGCCTCGATCACGGGCGCCCGCCGGCAGGCGGGCCTGGCCCTGGGCGCGGCCCTGGTGGCGCTGGCGCTGCTCGTCATCAGCTGGGTTGCCTGAGCCGGGAGCGGGGGAGATGGGTATCGGCCTCATCGTCATTGGCGACGAAATCCTGTCCGGCAAGCGCCGGGACAAGCACCTGGCGCGGACCATCGAGCTGCTGGGCGAGCGCGGTCTCGAGCTCGCCTGGTGCCGCTACGTGGGCGACGACGGCGAACTCCTCACCCGCACCCTGATGGAGACCATGGCCAGCGGCGACATCGTCTTCAGCTGCGGCGGCATCGGCGCCACCCCGGACGACCGGACCCGCCAGTGCGCCGCCCGGGCGGAGGGGGTGGCCCTGGTGCGCCACCCGGAGGCGGTGGCGGAGCTGGAGGCGCAGTTCGGCACGGAGGCCTACCCGCACCGGATCCTGATGGCGGAACTGCCGGAGAACGCGCGGCTCATTCCCAACCCGGTCAACCGGGTGCCGGGCTTCAGCCTCGGCGACCACCACTTCCTCCCCGGTTTCCCGCAGATGGCCTGGCCGATGCTGGAGTGGGTGCTGGATAACCGCTACCCCCACCTGCACCGGGACACCCCCGTGGTGGAGCAGGCCCTGTGGGTGCTCGACACCAGCGAGAGCGCCCTGCTGCCGGTGATGGAGTCCGTCATCGCGACCCACCCGGATACCCGGTTCTACAGCCTGCCCCATATCGCCCCGGACGGGCGGCGTCACATCGAACTGGGGCTGCGCGGCGAAGCGGCGGCGGTCAATACCGCGATGGCGCACCTGCGTGCCGGCCTGGCAACGGCCGGCGTGGCCTGCCACGACGCGCTCCCGCCGGATCGCCGCCACGACGCAACGGGCTGAAGCGCACGTTCCGGACGGCCGGAAGGGGGCGATCCAGCGGCGCCGCCCGGCGGGGGTCACTCGACCGGTTCGATGCGCAGGCCCTCGATGTCGTGGCGCAGGGTGAAGTCGATGGGCACCCGCCGGGCGATGGTCTCCTTGATCCGGTAGGCATCGTACTCGGGGGTGTCGGGACGCAGGCGCAGGGCGCGCACGGGGATGGCGGGGTCCTCCCGGGTGGCGCCGGCCAGCTCCTCCAGCTTGACCACCGGAATGAGCTCGCTTTCCAGCAGCCGCTCGTAGGCGCGGTACATGCTGGCCTCCTCGCCGTCATGGATGAAGGTCAGGTGGTGCCAGCGGCCGGGCGGCTTGAGGTAGCCGATGATGGCGCCGATGCCCTCGATGTTGTGGTCGAGCCCGGTGAACTCCTGGGCGATCCAGACCCGCAGCCGCTTCTCCTCCAGAGAGACGGTGAAGGTGCCGAGCCGCTTCTGCTCGGGAAGGTAGATGTAGACGGAGTTCTGCAGCTCCTTCAGGTTCAGAAAATCGAGCATTGACAACCCCTTGCGCCGGCCTTGGCGGGCCCCGGTGCCCGCACCCCAATGTTAGTGTAGTGCAGCCCGGGCCCGGTGCCGCATCCACGCCCACTATGGTGCAGCACACCCCGCGGTGGCGACAGCGACGGAGTTCTCAACCCGGGCGGGTCTGCCCGGCCGGGGACAAAGCGCCCCCTCAGGGTTTGCTGGGCCAGGCCTGCCAGCACGGGATGCCCTCCGCGTCCAGCGGCGGGTAGTCGATGCCACGCTCGCGGCAATGGGCGGCCACGTCCGGATAGCCCCATTCGAACAGGGTCCGCGCGTAGCGCTCCGGATCGAGCCGGGCGGCGGCATAGAGCCCCGCTGCCTCGCGCTGGCGCTGCGCCTCGTAGAGCAGCAGGGCGGTGGCCACCGACACGTTGAGGGAGGCCACCATGCCCAGCATCGGGATGGTGACCTGGTGGTCGGCCTGCGCCAGGGCCGCGGGACTCACGCCGGGCAGCTCCGCACCCATGAGCAGGGCGGTGGGACCGGTGTAGTCCAGCGCGCGGAAATCCACCGACTCCGGCCCGGGGTGCGCGGCCACCACCTGGCAGCCCGCCATCCTGACCCGCGCGATGGCCGCCGCCACGCCGGGATGCTCAACCACCGGCACCCAGCGCCGCGCACCGGCGGCGCTGGTGGCCTTGCGGTGGACGTAGCCGCGCGCCTTCACCGCGTGCACCTCCGCCACCCCCACCGCGTCGCAGCTGCGCAGGATGGCGGCGATGTTGTGGGGCTTGTGGACCTCGTCGAGCACCACCAGCAGGTCCGGCTGGCGACGGTCGAGAACGGCCCGCAGCCGCCGGTAGCGCTCCGGCGTCACGGCCGGCTCAGGCGCCCGTCACCAGCACCGCGTCCATCTCCACCGCCGCGCCCTTGGGCAGGGACGCCACGCCAATGGCCGCGCGGGCCGGATAGGGCTCCCGGAAGTAGCGCGCCATCACCTCGTTCACCAGGGTGAAGTGGGCGAGATCGGTGAGGAAGATGTTGAGCTTCACCACGTCCGCAAGGCTGCCGCCGGCGGCCCGGGCCACCGCCTGGAGGTTGTCGAACACGCGCGTGATCTGCGCCTCCATCCCACCCTCGACCAGCGCCATGGTCTGCGGGTCGAGGGGAATCTGGCCGGAGAGGTAGACGGTGTCGCCCACCCTGACCGCCTGGGAGTAGGTGCCGATGGCCTGGGGCGCCTCGGGGGTGCTGATCACTTCGCGGACCATGAAACTCTCCTGTCGTCACTGGGAACGGGAACTAACTGTCTGCCACAGAGGACACCGGGATCACGGAGGACCGGAATCGGGCGACACACCGACCATTCACCCGGCGGTGGCTGCCCGGGACAGGGAGCAGCAGGCCTGTCTCCGGGAACCGAACCGTGTACTCTGTGTCCTCTGTGGCAAATGGTACCGGCCTTCAGTCGCGGCCCTTGCGGTTCTCCTTGTCCTTGCGCCGGCTGTCGCGGAAGGTGCCGGTGCGCTGGATGCGCGCCACCGAGCGGTTGGCTCGCAGGCGGCGCATGATGCGGGCCAGGTGGCGGCGGCTGCTGACCGAGAGGACGAAGGTGATGGTGCTGTAGCGCCCGTCGCGCTCCTCCATGGAGACGTTGTCGATGTTGGAGCCCTCCGCGGCGATGGCGGCGGCCAGCGTCGCCAGCGTGCCGCGCTGGTTGGCCACGTCCACCCGGATCTCGGCGGCGAACTCCCCCTGCACCGGGTCCTCCCACTGCATCTCGAGCCACTTCTCGGGGTGGTCGCGATACTCGGCCACGTTCTTGCACGTTTCCACGTGGATGGTGATGCCGCGGCCGGCGCTGACGAAGCCGATGACCGGATCGCCGGGGATGGGCCGGCAGCACTTGGCGAAATTCACCACCATCCCTTCCGTGCCGCGGATGGCCAGCGGCCGGGTGGGGGACGGCGCGGCGGACTCCCCGGTCTCTCCCTCCCCTTCGCCCGGGGGAACCAGCCGCCGGGCCACGAACAGGGCCATGCGGTTGCCGAGTCCGATATCCGCCAGCAGCTGGTCCAGGTTCTCGAGCTTGAACTCGGCCAGCACCCCCTCCACCCGTTCCACGGGCAGCGTGTCCAGGTGCTGCTGGAACGCCGACAGGGCCCGCTCCAGCAGCCGCCGGCCCAGGGTCACCGATTCCGACTGGCGCTGGTGCTTGAGGAAGTGGCGGATGTTGGCGCGGGCCTTGCCCGTGACGACGAAGTTGAGCCAGGCGGGATTGGGACGGGCGCCCGGGGCGGTGATGACCTCCACCGTCTGCCCGTTGGCCAGCGGGGTACTCAGCGGCGCCAGCCGCCGGTCGATCTTGGTGGCCACGCAGGTGGCGCCCACGTCGGTGTGCACCGCGTAGGCGAAGTCCACGGCCGTGGCGCCGCGCGGCAGCTCCATGATGCGGCCCTTGGGGGTGAAGACGTAGACCTCGTCCGGGAACAGGTCGATCTTCACGTTTTCGAGGAATTCCAGCGAGTTGCCGGCGTTCTGCTGCATCTCCAGCAGGCTCTTGAGCCACTCCCGGGCGCGGATCTGGGCGCGGTTGCCGGCCTCGTCGTCGGACTTGTAGAGCCAGTGGGCGGAGATGCCGTTCTCGGCCATGTGATCCATCTCCTCGGTGCGGATCTGGATCTCGATGGGCACGCCGTAGGGACCGAACAGCACGGTGTGCAGGGACTGGTAGCCGTTGGCCTTGGGAATGGCGATGTAGTCCTTGAAGCGCCCGGGCACCGGCTTGTAGAGGTTGTGCACCGCGCCCAGCACCCGGTAGCAGGTGTCCACCCGGTCGACGATGATGCGGAAGGCGTAGACGTCCATCACCTCGGAGACCGAGAGGTGCTTGGTCTGCATCTTCTTGTAGAGGCTGTAGAGGTGCTTCTCGCGCCCGATCACCAACCCCTCGAGGCTCTCCTGGTGCAGCCGGCGCTTGAGCGCCCGCTCGATACGGCTGACGATCTCGCCGCGGTTGCCGCGGGCGCGGCGCACCGCCTCCTTGAGCACCCGGTAGCGCATGGGATGCAGCGCCGCGAAGCCGAGTTCCTCCAGCTCCACGCGCATGCTGTTCATCCCCAGGCGGTTGGCCACGGGAGCGTAGATCTCGAGGGTCTCGGTGGCGATGCGGCGGCGCTTGGCCGGCGCCAGGGCGCCGAGGGTGCGCATGTTGTGGAGCCGGTCGGCCAGCTTGACCAGGATCACGCGGATGTCCCGGGTCATGGCCAGCATCATCTTGCGGAAGTTCGCCGCCTGGGCCTCGGCCCGGTTCTCGAACTCGATCTGGGTCAACTTGCTGACCCCGTCCACCAGCTCGGCCACCTCCTCGCCGAACTGCTCGGCCAGGCGCTCCTTCTGGGTGCCGGTGTCCTCGAGCACGTCGTGGAGGATGGCGGCGAGGATGCTCTCGTGGTCCATGCGCATCTCGGCGAGGATGCGGGCCACGGAAATGGGATGGTAGATGTAGGGCTCGCCGGTCTGCCGGTACTGGCCCTCGTGGGCCTCGGCGGAGAAGAGATAGGCCTGGTAGACCAGGGCGACCTTGTCGGAATCGAGATAGGTCTCCAGCAGGTCGCAGAGATCGCTGATGAGATAGACGGGCCCCCCGGTGGGGGGGCCGAGGACATCGTCGGAAACGCTGTTCACACCGCGCGTGGTCTCCGCTGGGCGCTCAGGCTCCGGCCTCGCCACCGGGCTGGGTCTCCTCCCGCGCCTCTTCCTCGTTCACCATGGACTCCATGGCGTGCTCGCGAGCCGTGACCTCCTCGAAGATCTCGAAGCCCACGTTGCCGGCGGCGATCTCGCGCAGGGCGACCACGGTGGCCTTGTCGTTCTCCCAGTCCACGGTGGGGTCCGCGGCGGTGCTGGTGAGCTGGCGGGCCCGCTTGGTGGCCGCCAGCACCAGCTGGAAGCGGTTGGGAATATTATTCAGGCAATCTTCTACGGTGATGCGGGCCATGGACTCTGCTACTCCTGGGTAAATTCCGGGGGATTGAACAGTTTACTCAATGCAATGTCAGGCCAGCAACTCCGCGAGCCGATCCGCCAGCGCCCCGGCCTGCCGCTCGCGGCGCAGGCGCCGGGCGCGGAAGATGGCGCGCAGGTCCTCCAGCGCCACCTGGAAATCGTCGTTGACCACCAGATAGTCGTACTCACCGTAGTGGGACAGCTCGCTGACCGACTCCTCCATGCGCCGGGCGATGACCCCGTCGTCGTCCTGGCCGCGCCCGCGCAGGCGCTCTTCCAGGGCCGACCGGGAGGGAGGCAGGATGAACACGCTCACCGCCGCCGGCAGGGCCTCGCGCACCTGCCGCGCCCCCTGCCAGTCGATCTCCAGCAGCACGTCGCGGCCTTCCGCCAGCCGCGCCTCCACCCACTCCCGGCTGGTGCCGTAGTGGTTGCCGAACACCTGCGCATGCTCGAGAAACGCGCCGCGGGCGAGCATCGTCTCAAAGGCGCCGACATCTACGAAGTGGTAGTGCACGCCGTCCTCCTCCCCCGGCCGGCTCCGGCGGGTGGTGTGGGAGACGGAGACCAGGATCTCCGGGTCCTGCCCGACCAGCGCCTTCACCAGGCTGGTCTTGCCGGCGCCCGAGGGCGCGGAAACGATGTAGAGGGTGCCATTCTGGGTCATGGAAGCAATCCGAACTCCGGTTGTGGGACGGCCGCACACAGGGTCATGGGCGACGGGCCGGGCCGCCTCCTCACGCACTCACGCACTCACGCACTCACGCACTCACGCACTCACGCATTCACGCATTCACGCATTCACGCATTCACGCATCACTCAATATTCTGCACCTGCTCGCGCATCTGCTCGATGAGGACCTTGAGTTCCACGGAGCTGCGGGTGGTCTCCGCGTCCTGGCTCTTGGAGCCGAGGGTGTTCGCCTCCCGGTTCAGCTCCTGCATGAGGAAGTCCAGGCGCCGGCCCACGGCCCCGCCCTGCTTGAGCACCCGGCCCACCTCCTTGACGTGGGCGCCCAGCCGGTCCATCTCCTCGGTGACGTCGATCTTCTGGGCCAGCAGGACCATCTCCTGCTCCAGCCGGGCGGGATCGAGCTCGGCGCGCACCTCCTCGAGCCGGGCCAGCAGCCGCTCGCGCTGGGCGGCGAGCACCTCCGGCACCCGGGTCCGGACCCGCTCCACCTCGGCACCCACCGCCGCGAGGCGCTCCTCGATGAATCCGCGCAGCTGGGCGCCCTCCCGGGCCCGCGCCTCCAGCAGCTCGGCGATCGCCTCGTCGAGCAGCTCCAGCAGCGCAGCCTTGAGCGCTTCCGGGTCGGCCTGCTCGGTGCGGATGACCCCGGGCCAGCGCAGCACGTCCATGGAGCTCACCGGCGCCGGATTGTAGAGCAGGCTGTCCACCTCGCGGCTGGCATGGACCACCTGGCGGGCGAGTTCCACGTCCAGGCTGACGCCCGACGCGGCCGCTTCGCCGGTCTGCAGCCGCAGCCCCGCCTCCACCTTCCCGCGCTTGAGCGCCGTGCGCAGCCGCTCGCGCACCACCCCCTCCAGATCGCGCACCGACTCGGGCATGCGCACCCCGGCCTCCAGGTAGCGATGGTTGACGGAGCGCAGCTCCCAGGCGGCCGTGCCCCACTCCCCTTGGCGCTCACAGCGCGCGAAGGCGGTCATGCTATGGATCATGCGAGAAGCTCCCCAGGAAATGAGGGTCTATGGTAGCGCCCGGGCGGCCATCGCTAAAGAGGCAGGGAAATCGCATGTCCCCGTTGCCTGTTTGGGGCATCATGCGATTGGCGGCGGTCCAGCATCACGCACCCACGGTGATGAGTCATGGGTAATGGGAAAAGGCGTCGTCACCCATCACCCATCACCCATCACCCATCACCCATTACCGGTATAATCCCCGGTCAACCCATCGACAGGAAAGGAAGAATTCATGCGACCCAGTGGACGCGCGCCGGACGAGCTTCGCCCCATCACCATCACCCGCCACTACACCAAGCATGCCGAGGGCTCGGTGCTGGTGGAGTTCGGCGATACCAAGGTGATCTGCACCGCGAGCGTGGAGGAGCGGGTGCCGCCGTTCCTGCGCAACGCGGGCCGCGGCTGGGTGACCGCCGAGTACAGCATGCTGCCGCGGGCCACCACCTCCCGCGGCGGCCGGGAGGCGGCCCGCGGCCGCCAGGGCGGCCGGACACTGGAGATCCAGCGCCTCATCGGCCGTTCGCTGCGGGCCTGCGTGGACACCGAGGCCCTGGGCGAGCGCACCATCACCCTCGACTGCGACGTGATCCAGGCCGACGGCGGCACCCGCACCGCCTCCATTACCGGCGCCTACGTGGCCCTGCGCGACGCGGTGGCCTGGCTGCGCGGGCGCAAGCTCCTGCGCCGGGATCCCCTGCACGGCTACCTCGCCTCGGTGTCGGTGGGCATCTACCAGGGCGTGCCGGTGCTGGATCTCGACTACGCCGAGGATTGCAACGCCGAGACCGACATGAACGTGGTGATGAACGACCAGGGCGCCTTCATCGAGGTGCAGGGCACCGCCGAGGGCCACGCCTTCCGGCGCGAGGAGCTGGATTCCATGCTGGATCTGGCCCGCTCCGGGATCGCGGATCTCATCGAGCACCAGAAGGCGGCCCTGGCCGCGGACTGACCGGCCCGGGACGTACGCCCGCGGCCCCGGTTTGTCCGGTCCCGCGGGCGCCGGTTATCATTGCGCCTCATCCCGTCAATACCAGCCGGGCGCCACGCCCCCAGGAACCATGGAAGCCTACCAGCGAGAATTCCTGCAGTTCGCCATCGACCAGAAGGTGCTGCGCTTCGGCGAGTTCACCCTCAAGTCCGGCCGCAAGAGTCCCTATTTCTTCAATGCCGGCCTGTTCAACAGCGGCGGCGCCCTGGCCCGCCTCGGCCGCTTCTACGCCGCGGCCCTGGAGGCCAGCGGGGTGGCGGTGGACATGCTCTTCGGGCCCGCCTACAAGGGCATTCCCCTGGCGGCGGCCTGCGCCATCGCGCTGGCCGATCACCACGGTCGCGACCTGCCCTGGGCCTTCAACCGCAAGGAGGCCAAGGACCACGGCGAGGGCGGCAGCACGGTGGGCGCGCCGCTCGCCGGGCGGGTCCTGATCGTGGACGATGTCATCACGGCGGGCACCGCGGTGCGCGAGTCCATGGCCATCCTGGAGTCCGCCGGCGCCCGGCCCGCCGGGGTGCTCATCGCGCTGGACCGCCAGGAGCGGGGCCAGGGCGCGGAGTCGGCCATCCAGGAGGTGGAGCGCACCTACGGCATCCCGGTGGTGAGCATCGTCCGCCTCGAGCACCTGGTGCGCTTCCTCGAGGAGCAACCCGGCAACGGGGAGCTGGTGGAGCGGGTCAGCGCCTATCGCGCCGAGTACGGTGCCGCCTGAGCCATGCCGTGGCAACTGGCAATGGGCAGCAGCGGGCCGCCGGGGTAGCCGATTGCCCGCTCGCCCCTATACTAGTGTACTGCTTCACTCTTGGAGGTACTTTCAGAGCCCCCAGAAAGCGCCAGGACAAGGCGCAGTGCGCCGGCAATGGTTGTTCCCTTGTCAAGCGCTGCAACGCAGTCATGGTGCTTTCGGGGGGCTCCCTGCGGGCGAGCCGCCGGCCGGCCATCTGCGGCGTTGCGCTCGCTAGAAAGGGGGCCTGCCCTTCCTGCGCAAGCGCGCCTTGCATCTGACCGGCCAGCGACTCGCTGAATGCGCCTCCAAGAGTGACGCACTACACTACAATTCATTACAGCAGGACATATTAGCAACCTATAAAACACGAGCCGGGCAACACCGGCGTGTCGCGCCCGGGCGCCAGGGGGAGCCACCATGGAGATCAGGAACCGCATCACCGGATCGATCATCGCCACCTTCGCTGGCGACAGCCTCGCGGGCGCCGACCTCACGGACATGAACCTCGAGCATGCCGACCTGCACGAGGCGAACCTGGAGGGCGCCCACCTGGTTTACGCCAACCTCCGTGACGCCAATCTCGTCGGTGCCCGCCTCATCAATGCCGACCTGCGCGGCGCCCACCTCAATCGCGCCAACCTGAGCGGCGCCGATCTCACCGGTGCGAAATTCGGCGACGGGACCCATGGCGGCGCGGCGGTCCTGGTGGAGTGCAACTTCTCCGGGGCGGATCTGCGGCGCGTCGATCTGCGTCTGGCGGATCTCCATCAGGCCAACCTGGAACATGCACGGCTGAACGAGGCGGACCTGCGCGGCGCCACTTTGTGCATGACCAACATGCGATCCACCGATCTCACCGGCAGCCTCCTGATCGATGCCGATTTGCGCGAGGCCGAGTTGTGCGACGCCATGCTCTCCGGGGCGCACCTGAACAGCGCCAACCTGATCCATGCCGATCTCAGCCGGGCCCACCTCGGCGCCACCGCGGGAAACAAGGCGGCGGTACTCAACCTGGCCAATCTGCGCGGAGCGATTCTGCATGGTGCCCGTCTCGATCACACCGTCATCCAGGAGGCCAACCTGCGCGACGCCGACCTCACCGATTCCGATCTTAGCCACGCCAGCCTGACCGGCTCGATCCTGCGCAACGCCAACCTGACCGGCGCCGATCTGAACGGCGTCGAGCTGTTCCTGGTCACGCTCGACTACGCCCACCTCTCGGGGGCGCGCAACGCGGTCATTCCACCCACCAAGACCGGTTGGCGCTGAGGCGGCGATTGCCGATTCGGGCGTCAAAGCCGGTATACTTGCCCCTGGAGCGCAACAACGCCACTAGAACCCATTGGGCAGGACTGGAGAGACGGGGTGGAAGGACAGAGCATCGCCTGGCTGCCAGGCATCTTGATTTTCGTCATCGGCCTGGCCGTGGGCGGCGCCCTGACATACCTGTTCATCCCCGGACGCAGGCGCCAGCAGCAACTGCTGGCCCAAATCGCGGAACTGCAGGAAAAGCACAAGCACTACCGCGAGGAGGTCACCGACCACTTCAGTCGCACCGCCGATCTGGTCAACGCCATGACCCAGAGCTACAAGGCGGTATACCAGCACCTGGCCCAGGGCGCCGAGAGCCTCTGCGGTGACGAGCCTGCCAACCCGGCCCTGCAGTTCGCCGAACCCCGGCTGATTGGCGAGCAGAGCACCGCGGAGTCCCCGGCGCCGCGGCCCGCACCGCATCCGGCCCACCAACCGCACCCGCCACAGCCCAAGCAGGAGGCGACAGAGCCGCCCCCGGAGCCGCCGCCCCATGGCTACGCACCGGGCATCCGGGACAGGGAGGAGCCGGCCGGGAAGCAGACCACCCGCCCCGGTGAGCCGGAACCCCCCAAGGACTATGCCCCGGACGCCTGAGGAGCAGGCAACCGGCGCATTCCGAACACCGCCATGCGACACGCCTTTCAGGCCTGGATGCACAGCCTGCGGGCCGCGGCCGGCACTGGACCGCTGCTGGCCAGCGCCCTGCTCTGGGCCGTCCTCGCAAGCCTGCTCACCGCCGTGATCTACCTTGCCTCCGCAGGGGCCCCTTGGCAGAACGCCGCCCTGATCCCGGGCATGGCCGCCGCCCTGCTCTGGCTGGCGGTATTCGTCAAGGTGGCCCTCTCCAGCGCCGAGGATCTCCTGGCCTTCGTAGGCGGCCTGTTCATCCTCGGCCTGTTCATCGAACTCGTTTTCCGCATCTTCCTGCGCTGATCCCATGCTCGTGTTCGCGGAACTGCTGATTTTGACCCTCATCGTCGGCGCCGTGGTGCTGGCCATCGTCACCGCCCGGCCGAAGGATTGACCACCCGCAGCCGCTGTCCGTTCGTCCGGGTTTCAACGCCAAGGCGCCAAGACACGAAGGAATCCTAGAGGCGACTACCGACGGCTCACTGGTGGCCGGCTGCTGGCAACCGGCACACCATCCTGTTCACCCATACCCATCACCCTTGGCGTTCTTTGCGCCTTGGCGGTGATCTTCTCCACTTGACTCCGCAAGAATATTAGCTATTACTTATTCTGCAGGAAGCGGGGAAGATTCCGCCTCCCATGGCGAGCCCCTCTTCCGGTCTTTTCGTTCAAGCTGGAATGGAGGTACATGCCATGAAGAGCGTGAAAAATGTTCTGGCTGCGGCTGCCGTCTGTGTTGCGCTCACCCTCCCGATGCAGTCCGCGAATGCCTGGTGGGGGCCGTGGGGCGGCTGGGGTCCCTGGGACGGCTGGGGTGATGGCTGGGGCGACTTCAGCTTCCACATGGGTGCCGGTGGCTGGGGAGATGGTTACGGCGCGCCGTGGTACGGCTACCCCTACTACGGCTATCCCTACGGCGGCTATCCGTATTGGGGCGGCTACCCCTACTGGGGCATCCCGTACTGAGATCGCCCGCTTGCACCCGTGACAGCACAGTCGAGGCAGCGGGCGGGTTTGCCTCCTGCCTCCCCATCGGAGGCACGATACACATGAACCCCAGCCCACGGGCTATCGCCTGCGCCTTGTCCTGACCGCTCCGGAGTGCTCTGGAAGCACCTCCAAGCGCCCAACACCGCATCAGCTGCCGCCGGCCTCGCGCCGGCGGCACATCTCTCGCACACACCCCCGCCCGGGAATCTCCTGTCCCGGGCCGTCGGTCGGGGGTATCGCCCAACGCCACGAGCACGCCCGGGTGGAGACCGCAGGACGGGCATATGCGCACGCCGCCCCGTTTCCTCGGTGAAAAAGTGATTCAGGTCGCGGGGATGCTGCCGGATAACGCCTTCGGCAGCCCCGGGAGGGTGGATCATCGAGGCGTTTTTTCCTTAACTTAAGGAATCGCTGCGCGAACTGGAAAGCATGCGCCGCGTCATACCCTGCCGGTGCCCGGGAGGGAGAGCACCATGGATTCGACCGACAACACCTGACTAGAGAATAACAACAGCCTGTTGGACAACCGACCGGAGCTGCGATGATGGAACGAGTGGAACACGCCGAACCGGACCATAACCGCACCAGGGTGGCCTCCCCCCCGACCACTGGCGACACGACCGCCAACGGCCCGTCCACCCCCCCTGAGCGCTGGCTGGCGGGGCATATGCTGGCCGCCATGGGGAACCCGCCGATCACCCTGGTGCTGTGGGATGGCCATGAAGTCAACAGAGGCGGCGGCGTACCCCAGGGACGGGTCCGGGTGCTGGACCGCAGCGCCCTGTGGGGATTGCTGCGCAACCCGGAGCTCGAATTCGGAGAGGCCTTCAGCCGCGGAACCATCGTGGTGGAAGGGGATCTGCCGGCCTTCCTGGAGTGCGTCTATCGCACCTGGTATCGCCCCGCCGAGAGCGCTGGAGACCGCCTGCTGCGCCGCCTGTACCGCCCGAGCCATCCCCCCCGCAACACCCTGGCCCGGGCCCGTCACAACATCCATCACCACTACGACCTCGGCAACGACTTCTACCGGCTGTGGCTGGACGAGCAGATGCTCTACACCTGCGCCTATTTCCCCACCCGGGAGACGGGGCTGGAGGAGGCCCAGGTGGCGAAGCTCGATCACGTCTGCCGCAAGCTGCGCCTGCAGCCCGGCGACCGGGTGGTGGAGGCGGGCTGCGGGTGGGGTGCGCTGGCACTGCACATGGCGCGCCGCTACGGGGCCCGGGTCCGCGCCTTCAACATCTCCACCGAGCAGCTGGCCCATGCCCGGGAACGGGCCCGGGCCGAAGGCCTCGACGACCGGGTCGAGTTCGTCGAGGACGACTACCGTAACATCGGCGGCGAGTGCGACGCCTTTGTCTCAGTGGGCATGCTGGAGCACGTGGGGACGGAAAACTACGCCGAGCTCGGACGGGTGATGGACCGCACCCTGACCCCTGCGGGACGCGGCCTCATCCACACCATCGGCCGTGACCGGCCGGGCCTGATGAACGCCTGGATCGAGCGGCGTATCTTTCCCGGCGCCCACCCTCCGAGCCTGAAGGAGATGCTGGACCTGTTCGAGCCGTGGGGCTTCTCGGTGCTCGACGTGGAGAACCTGCGCCTGCACTACGCCCTCACCCTGAAGCACTGGCTGGAGCGGTTCGAGCAGGTCGCCGACCAGGTCGAGAAGCGCTTCGACGCCAACTTCGTACGCGCCTGGCGGCTCTACCTGGCCGGTTCCATGGCGGCCTTCAATGCCGGCAACCTGCAGCTGTTCCAGGTCACCTTCGCCCGGACCGGAGGCAACGCCATCCCCTGGACCCGCAGCCACCTCTACGAATGAGGGGCATGGAACATTGCCGCGTCATCATCGTCGGCGGCGGACCGGCGGGCTCCAGCTGCGCCTGGCGTCTACGCCGCCACGGCGTGGAGTGCCTGGTCCTTGACCAGTCCGTCTTCCCCAGGGAAAAGCTGTGCGCCGGCTGGATCACCCCCGAGTGCGTACGGGACCTGGAGCTGGACCCGGAAAGCTATCCCCACAGCTTTCTCACCTTCGAGCACATCAGGGTCCACCTCGGACCGCTCGGCTTCGCCATGACGGCGACCCAGCACTCCATCCGCCGGGTGGAGTTCGACGCCTGGCTGCTGGAGCGCTCCGGCGCACCGGTGGTGCAGCACCAGGTGAAGAGCATCCGTGCCGAGGGCGGAGGCTATGTCATCGACGACCGCTTCAGCTGCGATTTTGTCGTGGGCGCCGGCGGCACTCGTTGCCCGGTCCATCGCAACCTGTTCCGGGAGGCCAACCCTCGCGCCAGGGAGCTCCAGGCCCTGGCCCTGGAGCAGGAGCTGCCCTACGAGTGGTCCGACGGCGACTGCCACCTGTGGTTCTTCCACAAGCGGCTGCCGGGCTACAGCTGGTATGTGCCCAAGGCCGGCGGCCACCTCAACCTGGGCGTGGGCGCCATGGCCGTCCGACTCAAGCAGCGCGGCGAGTCCATCCACGATCACTGGAACAACTTCACCGGCCAACTGGCCCGGGGCGGGCTGGTGGAGCGGGCGGACTTCGATCCGGCCGGCTACAGCTACTACCTGCGCGACGGCGTGGAGACCTTACGCCTGGATAATGCCTTCCTGGCCGGCGACGCCGCCGGGCTGGCCACCCGGGACCTTTGCGAGGGCATCGGCCCCGCCGTGCGCAGCGGCCTGCTGGCCGCCGACGCCATCGCCCTCGGCCATCCCTACTCCCTGGCATCCGTCTCCCCCTGGAGCCTGGAGAACCGCCTCGCCCGCAACTGGCTCGACCGCCGCCTAACCGGGGGATAACGGGTTTACGCCTTCAGCTTGCACCCACGGGAATGGGTGATGGGTGATGGGTGATGGGTGATGGGTGATGCATTCACGCATTCACGCATTCACGCACTCACGCACTCACGCAACCATACCATGGCGTCTGGCGGTGATTTCAGCGCCCGCCGATGCGGTCGGAGAGCACGCCCACGGCGGTGGCGAAGTAGGTTGAGCGGTTCCAGCGCATCAGCACGCGGTAGTTGCCGTAGACGGCGTAGACCGGGCCGGTGTCGCCGCCGGGCTGCACCAGTGAGGCGGGCAGGTCGCGGGTGGGCAGGGCGCGGCCGTCAGCCCGGCGCACCCCCAGGGCCTGCCACTCGCTCAGCCGTCTTTCGGTCTCCAGCCCGAGCAGCGAGCGATCGAAGCCCCGCGGCAGGCGCACCTGCCGACCCCAGGTCTGATCGTCGCGCCAGCCGCTGCGGGCCAGGTAGTTGGCGGCGGAGGCGAAGACATCGGCCCGGGTCCCCCAGATGTCACGGCGGCCGTCGCCGTCGAAATCCTCGGCGAAACGCCGGAAGCTGGAGGGCATGAACTGGGGCTGTCCCATGGCGCCCGCCCAGGAGCCCTGCATGGCCGCCGCCGTCACATGCCCCTCCTCCAGAATCTGCAGGGCATCCAGCAACTCGCCGCGGAAGAACGCCCGGCGTCGCCCTTCCCAGGCCAGCGTGGCGAGCGCCCCCAGCACCGGGAACCCCCCGGTCAGACGCCCGAAATCGGTTTCCACACCCCACAGCGCGACAATGAAGCGCGGCTGGACATGGTAGCGGGCGGCCACCGACTCCAGCAGGTCACGGTGCTGCGCCAGCAGCCGCTGCCCCTGGCGCACCCGCCGGTCCGGCACCACGCGCTCCAGGTACTCCGCGAAGGAGAGGGTGAACTCCGGCTGCCTGCGGTCCAGCTCCAGCACCCGCGGGATGGGCGCCACATCCGCCAGCGCCGCATCCAGGACCGGCGCGGAGATCCCCCGCCCGGCCGCCTCGGCGCGCAGCGCGGACAGCCAGGCATCGAACGCGCCGGACTCCGCCGCGGCGGCGGGAAGCGCCAGGGTCAGCAGGAGGGACGGCAGGCTGAGGAGCGGGCGCATCCGGCGTACTCAACCGAGCCGGTAGTGCTTGCGCACGGGCTTCAGGATCTCCCAGGTGCAGCTCATGCCCGCGGGAAATACCGCCACGTCCCCGCGCCCGAGGCGCACGGGTTCACCGCCCTCGGGTGTCACCACCACCTCGCCCGCCAGGAAGTAACAGGTCTCCTGCCGATCGTAGGTCCAGGGGAAGGTGGACACCTCCTTTTCCCAGACGGGCCACGCCTCGACGCCCATGATCTCGAGTTTCGCCGGGCTGACGCGATGCTCCCAGGTGATGGCTGACATGGCTGTACTCCGCGGATGAGGATCTGGCGCACAATGCTGCCCGAGGCTCCACGGCGGCGCAAGGGATGCATGGAAGGGACGCAGCCGGGGGTTGCGGGTGACCCCGTGCAGGCATGGGGGGATAATAACAACCGGTCGGTTGACGCATCCGCATTCCATAAATCGAAAAACCAGAAGGAACCACCACGTGTCCGGTTTTCACAAGGTCGGCGTCTTCGTCGATGCCGAGAACATCAAGATCAACGGCGGCTACCAGCTTCGCTACGACGTGCTGCGGCGTTTCGCCGCCCGCGACGGCGGCGCCCTGCTGCGGCTCAACACCTACCTCGCCTACGATCCGGAACGGGCCGAGCACGACCCGGAGTATGCCCGCAAGGCCCGGTCCTACCAGCAGATGGTGCGGGACTACGGCTGGAAGGTGATCGAGAAGCAGGTGCGCCGCTACACCGACGAGGACGGCAACGTCACCACCAAGGCCAACGCCGATCTCGACATGGCGGTGGACGCCATGCTCCAGGCGGAGAACCTGGACACGGTGCTGCTGGTTACCGGCGACGGGGATTTCCTGCAGGTGGTCAGCGCCCTGCAGAACCGCGGCTGCCGGGTCGAGCTGCTGGCCTTCCGCAACGTCTCGCGGGAGCTGCAGCGCCGGGTGGACGCCTACCACAACGGCTTCCTGGTCCCCGACCTGCTGCCGGTCAGCTACGAGCCGCGCAACGACTGGGGTCAGGCCGGCGCGGTGGTGCGCGGTGTGTGCATCAAGTGGTTTCCGGACAAGGGCTACGGCTTCCTGCGCTTCATGAAGCGCATCGATCCCAACATCTGGATCACCGACACCCGGGAGCCGGGCTCACCCTACGAGAGCGTCTTCTGCCATGCCAACGAGCTGGCCGAGGGCATCAGCGCCGATCAGCTCCTCAACCGGGAGAACATTTTCGAGTTCTACCTCCGGGAGAGCGATCGCGACGAGGGCGGGTTCGCCGCCAGCAACGTGCGCCAGATCTACACCACCGGCCGCACCAGCTGGACCTGAAGGTCGGGACATACCGCGCCACAGAGGGCACGGAGGACACCGAGACAAAGCGTTCAGGAGGATGACCGCCCCGGCCGGGCGTCCCGGTTGCCCTTGTCGCCCCCCGAGCCTGACCGGCGATGTCAACAAGGCATCAACCTCTGTGTTCTCTGTGCCCCCTGTGGCAAAAATCACCCCGCCCCGCCGAAAAGGTAGCTGCAGGCGGCCACCGCCCCGGCTATCCCCGCCGCGTCGGCGGTCAGGGCCGTCGCCAGGCCATGGCGGATACGGCGCACCTGCACCGCGCCGAAGTAGACCGCCAGCACGTAGAAGGTGGTCTCGGTGGAGCCCTGCAGGGTGCTGACCAGGTAGCCCACGTAGCTGTCGGGGCCGATGGCCGGGTCGTTGATGATGGCGGCCATGATGCCGTAGGCGCCGGAGCCGGACAGAGGCCGCAGCAGGGCCATGGGCAGCGCCTCGGCCGGCAGGCCCACCCGGGAGGTCACGCCGCCGATGACCGAGACCAGGGCATCCATGGCGCCGCTGGCGCGGAACATGCCCACCGCGACCAGGATGGCCACCAGGTAGGGAATGATGCGCACCGCCACCTGGAAACCCTCCTTCGCCCCCTCCACGAACACCTCGTAGATGCGCACCCGTCGCGCCACCCCGAAGGCCAGGAAGCCCAGCATCAGACCCGGCAGGATCCAGGGCGAGATGGCCTCGCCGTAGGCCACCGTCACCGGGATCAGCGCCACCAGCGTCGCCAGGGCCAGGTAAGAAACCCACACCGGATAGGCCTGGCCGGCCTCTTCCGGCAGGGGCTCGGCCGCCCCGTCGCCGACCGCCGCCGGGTCCTCCGCGACCGGGCGCCCCGATCCCGCCTCCACGGGCGGCTCGGCGGAGGGCGGCGGCAGCGGAAAGAAGCGCCGGTAGACCCGCGCGCCGATGATGGCCACGGCGGTGGAGCAGAGGGTGGCGAACAGCGTGGTGGGGAGAATCGCCGCCGGGTCGGCGGATCCGGCCGCCGCGCGCAGGGCGATCACCCCCGTCGGCAGCAGGGTGACGCTGGAGGTGTTGATGGCCAGGAACAGCACCATGGAATCGGTGGCCACGCCGGGCCGGTGATTGAGCCGGTCGAGTTCCTGCATTGCGCGGATGCCGAACGGCGTGGCGGCGTTGCCGAGCCCGAGGGCATTGGCGGAGAGGTTGAGAATCATCGCCCCCATGGCCGGATGTTCGGCCGGGACGTCCGGGAACAGGCGGGTCATCAGGGGCCGGATGAGGCGGGCGATGAAGGTGAGCATGCCACCCGCCTCCGCCACCTTCATCAGCCCGAGGAACAGGGTCATGACGCCGATGAGGCCGATGGCCAGATCCACCGCGCCGGCGGCGCTGTCCACCATCGCCGTGGACAGCGCCTCCATGGGCGCCGTGCCGCCGCCGGCCGGATCCCAGGCCAGCTGGCTCCAGCCGGCGGCCAGGAACGCCGTCAGCACGATGGCGAAGAAGACCACGTTCATGAAGGGAATGTCTCCAGGGCCAGGGCCAGGGCCAGCTCCCGCGGACCCCGCTCGGGATCCGGGTCGGGGATCGCCGCCACCGACTCGATGCGGCGCAGGTAGGCGGCCGGCAGGCCGTGGTAGCGCGCCCCGCGCAGGACGTACTCCCGGTACCAGTCGTAGGGCCGCGCCGCGGAATCGACATGGCTGGCCTGGGCCCGGTAGGTGAAGGCGCGCCGGAGCGCGCCGTCGGCCAGCACCTCCACCACCTCCCGCAGGTAGCCGCTGCCCACTCCCTCGAAGCGGTCAAGGATCTCCACCTCGCCGGGGTGCAGATGGTAGATCGCCCCCAGCACGCGGTCCCCCGCCCGGCCGGTATGCCAGGCATCGCACTTGGCCGATCCATCCCGATCGCTGCGCTTGTGGAAGCGCAGCACGTGTCCCTCCAGCACCGCCAGACCCGCCAGGCGGGCCGAGGGCGTCCGGCGCTGCAGCCGCAGCGGGTGGAGGTTGGAGCCGTAGGCGAAGTAGAGCAGCGGGTCGCTCACCACTCGGCGCCTCAGCGGATCAGGCCGATCACCCCGATGGCGATGAGGTAGGCGGCCACGATGTAGCTCAACAGCCGCGGCACCACCAGGATGGCGATGCCGGCCGCCAGCGCGAGCACCGGCATCAGTTGCAGATGGATGGTCATGGAGCTTCTTCCCCAGTCAGCTGTCAAAGAGCCATACCATACCCGAAACCGCCCCCGTGGTGGATGTGTGCAAGGGGACGGGATTCGATTGGCGGCAGGTCAGACTGATTGTCGCCGCCCATGTCGCGACGGGGGCTGCATCCGACCATACTGGTGAATGCATAACCGGTCGAAAACCATGGGGCTCCGGGAGCGAACACCACGGGATGCATCGCGTTGCCGAACCGGTGAACAATCTGCGCAAATCAGCGTAACCCGCCGTTAATCAGTCACTTGCCGCCTGAACCCGCGGCGAAGCGCGACTGCAAGGAGGTTGACCATGATCCGGAGCTTGCTCGTCCTGGCCGCAGCCCTGGCGCTGGCCGCCTGCCAGCCGCTGGCGGTCCGCGACCCCGCCTCGCCCTGGTACGTTCCGCCCGCCGGCTCGCGGCTGATCCTGCACCGAACCCTCACCATCCCGCCGAACGGTGTCAGCGTCTGGCTGCAGGGGGGCGAGGTGCTGCCCCACGGCGGGGTGAACCAGTTCGAGCCCTGGTGCAAGTTCGAGCACCGGCTGCGGGTGGCGCGTCCCCTGGAAGTGGTCCCGGACACCTTCACCGTCACCCGGGTGGAGCGGCGCATCGACCTGGTGCTCGGCCTGCCGGCACCGGTGCGGCTGGCCGCCCTGGACTGGAGCGAGGACGGCCAGCCCAGCCACGTCACCTACGCCACCCGCTTCCATCTCGGTTCGGCGCTGCAGCCCGATGTGCTGCGCCTCACCTGCGGCCACCTGCAGGACCCGGTGGGCAACGCCCGGCACCTCACCCTGGCCGAGATCCGCCAGGCCCTGGGCGATGTCTTCACCCTGGAGCCGGCGCCCTCCAGCCACTAGTGAGCCACAGAGGGTAGAGAGAGAAGGGATTTCCGCTCGCCAAGACACCAAGGGGTCAGCGATTCACTTCCAGCCGATTGACGATGCGGGTGATCCCGTACTTCATGGGCGCCGCGCCGAAATGAAGCATCTACCCGAGCCTCCTATCGGCAAGTCGCACGTACGTGAGACGCTGCTTCTCGTGCGCGTTGTCGAACCTTTCGACACATTTGAGCGCGACAATGACCTTGTTTTCGACTAAGACACCGGCCCGAAAGCCCTCGTCGAATTTGCGACCTTGGCGTTCTTGGCGTCTTGGCGAGAGCAGGAAATTCCGTTGGGGAAAAAACCAGCCTGAAAAATACGGCTCGCTGCGAGCGAAACATCCACCCACAGATCCTGCGGACGAACCCTCGATGGATTACTCCGGCACCTCGACGCGGCGGCCGTGGAACGGGGAGTAGTAGCGCACCGCGGCCGGGGCATGGGAGAAGACTCCGGAAATGCCGATCACCGCGGCCAGCAGCCAGGGGGCGGCGACCGGCGCCAGCCAGGGAGCGAGGGCCAGCAGCCCGAGCTTCACCAGCACCGCCACCCCGCGCAGCTGGATGAGCCACACGCCGTGGGACCAGACCTCCAGCAGCGCCAGCGCCCCGCCGCTGCCCACGGTGAGCCAGAGGTAGGGCAGCCATGCCTCCCGCGGCGCGGCATAGAGGAACAGCCCGCCCAGGCCCGCCACGCCCAGCAGATGGAACGAGCGCAGGGTGATGGCCACCCAGCGCCGGCCCGCGAACCCACGGTAGCCCGGGGGAAAGAGCCAGCGGGGCGACTGGGGAGCCGGAGCGCGGGTGCGACGGCCGGCGGCCTCGATCCGCATGAAGAACCCCTCCTCGGCTGGTGGGAACTCCGCCGAGGATAGGGCATGGAGCCACGCGCCACAATCATCGCCCCCGTTCCGGGCGACGGGCGCGCGGATGTTTTCGGGCCTCACTCCCGCAGCTGAAGACGGATGAAGCGGGCGGCCCGCTGCAGCGCGTCCTTCGCCGCCAGGTCGTCGGCAAAAGTCCGGACCGCCGGAGGACGGAAGTCGAAACCACGCCCCACCCCGGGGTAGATGAACAGCTGCACCGGCCGGCCCTTGTCCTGCAGGGCGCGCACCGCCGTCTCGATGCTGCGCCGGCGCTGGTACTGCTCGTTCTCGCCGATGAAGATGAGCGCCGGGATCTCCAGCGCATCCGCCTCCGGCGCGTAACGGTAGACCTGCATGGGCTCCGGCGCGTTGGGATCCTGCAGGTGGGGGTAGTAGGAGACGTAGCAGGCCACGTCGCGGTGCTGGCGATCGCGGCTCACTGCCACCTTCAGGCTCATGTAGCCGCCCCGGGTATGGGAGTAGAGACAGGCCTCGCGCGTGCTGACATCGGGCAGTGCGAGCAGGAAGTCGAGCCCCGCCTCCACATCCCCTTCCAGGGCGTAGTCGTGCTCGATGGGCAGTTTCTCGATGAAGCGGCCGGAGAAGACGTCCGGCGCCGCCACCACGAATCCGCGTGCGGCCAGGCGCCGCACGTGCCGCTGCACCAGGTCGTCCAGGCCACGGCGACCGTGTACGAACAGCACCGCGGGATAACGCCCCCCGCCTTCCGGCCGGGCGATGAGGACGGGCACCTCCACCTCGCCGCTGGCATAGGCGCTCCAGCGGGTGGTCACGGCATGGTTCTCCGGGACTTCCAGCCGGCCCGCCTCCCACCAGCCGTCGTCCCACCACTGCTCGGCGGGGAACCGGGCGGGGAACTCCTCCTGGGCCGCCACGGGCAGGCTCATCGCGAGCAGGCACAGCAGCATCAGTCTGGACGTCATCTCGCGCTCCTCCATCCGCGCCCCGGGTGCATTGCCCGGGGTGTCGACAGCTAGTGTGCTGCTTCACTCTTGGAGGATAACGGAAGCCGCACCCGCGGCGACGTTCCGTGACAAGGTTTTACCGTTTGCGCCGGCTGGCGTAGATCTCCCTGGGATCGCTGCAGCACGCTCCCCCGCCACCCTGCGCGCTGTCGCGGAGATTGCGGTCCAGGTAGCGGAACCAGGCGGTGCGCCAGCGGCCGGACCAGCCCGGTTCGGCCGCGCAGCCAGCCGCCCGCAGCGCCGTCACCAGCGCCCCGAAGTCGCAGCGGGCGCAATCGTAGCGGATGCGCAGGCCGCCGCCACCGGAGTGAACCTCGACGACGCCCACCATCTCCCCGGCCGTCGCCACGGCCTCGGGGCCGGCCGCGCCCCGGAGACGCAGCCGGCGCTCCACCACGAGCGGGCCGGCCTGTTCGAAGGCACCGCTCATGGCCGCGGCATCGGTCCGCCCAGCTGGCTGCCCAGGCCACCGAGCGCCGCCTCGATACGTGCCAGGCGGGCATCGATGCGCTCCAGCAGCTCCACCACCCGCGCATCGCTCCCGAGGGCGGAGGAACCCATCCCGGGCCCCATCATGCCCCGCTGCATGCCCGGACCCACCATGCCCCGCTGCATGCCCGGACCCACCATGCCCCGCTGCAGGCCCGGACCCATCATGCCCCGCTGCAGGTCCGGACCGGTCATGCCCCGCTGCAGGCCCGGACCGGTCATGCCCCGCTGCATGCATGGCCCCACCATGCCCCGCTGCAGACCCGGACCCATCATGCCCCGCTGCAGACCCGGGCCCATGGCCCCGGGACCCGCCATACAGGGCATGGCATTCCCATAGCCGGCCAGGGGGGCGGGGGGCACCTCGCCCGCAGCGTCCTCTTCTGCACCCGCCGGGCCGGGCGTCATCATGACCGGCCCCATCGCCCCGGCGGTGGCCGGCGGCTCACCCGCCGTCTGCGCCGGCGAGGAAGCCTCTGCGGCCAGGACCGATGCCACCGGGACCATGAAGGCGGCGCACAACAGCGTTGCAAGCAGTTTCTTTATGAACATCGGGAAACCTCCATCATCAGAATCCCCAGGCGGACGCGCGCGTTGCGCGCCCAACGATTGTCGACCACCTCCGGTGGCCAATGTCTTCTCCACCAGAATGACCAATGCAACGACCAGAATCCAGAACGGCGATTCAACCAGGCCCTGACCGAAGAACGGTCCGAACCCTCCGGCAAGGGTTCCGGAGCAGTACTCACCAGCGGCCGCCCAACAGCCAGTCGGCGGTCTGCCGCTGTTCCGGCGTCAGCTCGCCGTAGAGTTCGCGGGCTGCCCTGTCGGTCTTGTCGCGGGACTCGAAGCGGCTGCGCATCATCTCGTCGCGGAACTTGATGTGTTCCTCCAGGGGCATGGCACGGGCGGCCTGCATGCGCTGGATGCGGTTCTCGAAGAACGACTGCTGCTCAGCGGCCTGCTCCCTGACCACGGCGGCATAGCGCTCCCACGCCGCCTCCTGCTCCGGACCGATCTGCAGCTGCGACTTCACATAGTCAAGCCGCGCCTGGGCCTGGTCGGGCGTGAGACCCATGGCACCCATCCCGCCGCGGGGGCCGGCCATGCCGCGGCCGTAGCCGGGCCCCATCATGCCGGGGCCGCGCATACCGCGTCCCCCGTAGCCGGGACCCATCATGCCGGAGCCCATGCCCGGCTGGTTCCAGCACGGTCCATAACCGGGTCCGGTCGGCGCCTGCTGGCCGTATCCCTGGCCCCAGGCCTGGCCGGTGCCGCAGGGTCCGTAGCCATAACCCGGTCCCTGGGCCTGAAGGGCGGTGGCGGCCGCAAGGCCGATGCCCAGCGCCGCGGCGATGGCGGCGTACTTGGTGGTGCGTTTCATGGTGGCTCTCCTCTGTTGTCGAAGGCGCTCCGCCTTCCGCTGAGTACAGGAGACCATTCGCGTGTAACCCGCGGATGTCCCGGACCCGGCTTTTTGTAACCCAATGTAACCGTAGCCGTTCCCGTTACGCGCCGTTACCCGATGCACCTTTGCAAACGGCCGTGAACGGGTTTCAATGCACCCATGGAACGCCGTGAACTGATCCTGGTGGTGGACGACGACCCGGAGATCCGCAGCCTGCTGGCGGACTACCTGGGCCGCAACGGCTATCGCGTGGCGACCGCCGCCGATGGCCGCGCCATGTGGCCGCAGCTGGAGCAGGGCCGGGTGGCCCTGGTAATCCTGGACATCATGCTGCCCGGTGACGACGGGCTGGTGCTGTGCCGCAACCTGCGGGCCCGCTCGGAGGTGCCCATCATCATGCTCACCGCCCGGGGCGAGGACATGGACCGCATCATCGGCCTGGAGATGGGGGCCGACGACTACCTGCCGAAGCCCTTCAACCCCCGCGAGCTGCTGGCGCGCATCAAGGGCGTCCTGCGCCGGGCGCGCACCGCCCGGGTGGAAGGCTTCCCCGCCGATACCCGCCGGGTGCGCTTCGCCGGCTGGACCCTGGATGTGACCGGCCGCCAGCTGGTCTCCCCGGCGGGGGTGGTGGTGCCGCTCAGCGGCGGCGAGTACCGGCTGCTGACGGTGTTCCTCGAGCACCCCCGGCGGGTGCTCAGCCGCGACCAGATCCTGGACCTCTGCCAGGGCCGGGACTGGGATCCCTTCGACCGCAGCATCGACGTGCAGGTCAGCCGGCTGCGGCGACGCCTGGGCGAGGACGCCCGGGAGCCGGAGCTGATCAAGACCGTGCGCGGCGAGGGCTATATCCTCGCCGCCGAGGTCCACCCGGAGCGCTGAGATGATCCCGCTACCGCCCCGTTCCCTGTCCGGCCGCCTGATCCTGCTCATCGCGGGCGTGCTCCTGCTCGCCCAGTTGCTCAGCGCCGCGGTGCTGCTCGCCGACCGGGGCACGGTGCTCTACCAGGCCACCGGCCTGGCCTCGGCCCAGCGCATCGCCGGCATCGTCCGCCTGCTCGATCCCATGGGCCCGGACGAGCGGCAGCGCGCGGTGCAGGCTCTCGACGTTGCGCCCCTGCGCCTGACCCTGGCGCCGGTCGCCTGGCCCCCGGCGGGCGCGGAGGCCGGCGACAGCCGCGGCGTGTTTCTCTCGGGCGTACTGGGCCGCCTGCTGGAGGGGCGCCCGCTGCGGGTCGCCGTGGGCGAGCCCGCCCTGGCCGCCCCCCCGCCCGGCCGGCCGGGCTGGGGTCCCGGCCGGGGCATGGGGGAGATGATGTACCGGCACATGACCGCCGCGGGGCTGGCGCCGCCGGGGCGGGCCGCCTTCCTGGCCCAGGTGCAGCTGGGCGACGGCACCTGGGTGACCTTCGATCACCGCCTGCCCGAGGAGATCTTCGCCTGGCCGTGGAAGTTGCTGGCGAGCCTGGCCATCCTGCTGGGTGCCACCGTCCTCACGGCGCTGCTGGCGGTACGCTGGCTCACCCGGCCGCTGACCACCCTGGCCACGGCCGCCGACGAGCTGGGGCGGGACATGCAGCGCCAGCCGCTGCCCGAGGACGGTCCCGCCGAGGTGGCCCGGGCCGCCCGCGCATTCAACCGCATGCAGCAGCGGCTGGTGCGCTTCATCGGCGACCGCTCCCGGGTCCTGGCCGCCGTCTCCCACGATCTCAAGACCCCCATCACCCGCCTGCGCCTGCGCACCGAGCTGCTCACCGACGAGGCGCTGCAGGAGAAGTACGGCGGCGACCTGGACGAGATGGAGGCCATGATCCGCGACACGCTCGAGTTCATGCGCGGCACAGACACCGCCGAGGCGACCCGGCCGGTGGACATCAACGCCCTGGTGGAGACCCTGCAGGCGGACGCCGAGGCGGCCGGCGCCACGGTGGCGGTACGCGGCAGCGCCGCCGCCCCCTACCCGGGCCGGCCACTGGCGCTCAAACGCTGCCTGGGGAACCTGCTGGAGAACGGCCGCAAGTATGGCGGCGCGCTGGAGGTGGAACTGGAGGAGACGGGACCGGAGCTCTCCATCCGCGTGCTGGACCGTGGACCCGGCATCCCGGAGGCGGAGCTGGAACGGGTCTTCGACCCCTTCTACCGCCTGGAGGGCTCGCGCAGCCGCAGTACCGGCGGCAGCGGTCTCGGTCTGGGCATCGCCCGCAACATCGCCCGCGCCCACGGCGGCGATCTCACCCTCCGCAACCGCCCGGGCGGCGGCCTGGAGGCGCGCCTCACCCTCCCCCGCCCCGCCGCCTGAGGACAGGCGTCGCTGCAGGCCGGGGAAAAGCTTTCACCACGAAGGCACGGAGGACACGAACAAAAGAGATCAAAGGAAAAGACTATTTATCCGTGTCCTCCGTGCCTTCGTGGTGAACATCCGTACCGCGACCAGCGGGGCTCAGCGGCGGGCGTATTCCCGCACCCGGCCCTGGTCGTCGAAGCTGACCACGGTGTAAGGCTGGGCCGGCTGGCCGGGGACTTCCATGCCCGGGGAGCCGACGGGCATGCCGGGGGCCGCGATGCCGGTCACGGCGGGGCGCTCGCTGAGGAGCCTCTCCACCACGTCGGCGGGAACGTGCCCCTCCACCACGTAGCCGTCCACCACCGCGGTATGGCAACTGGCCACCTGAGGACTCACACCGAGGCGCTGCTTCAGGGGCGCGAGGTCCTCCACGTTGCGGGTGACCACGTTGAAGCCGTTGGCGCGCATGTGCTCCACCCAGGCGCCGCAGCAGCCGCAGGTGGGGCTCTTGTAGACCAGCACGTCGGCCGCGGCCGCAAGGCCCGGCCCGCCCAGCAGCAGGGCTGTCAGCAGCCCCGCCAGTGTCTTTCCGCCGTTCATCCGCCACCCTCCTCCATCGTTGTCGGTTATATGGCCGCCGGGATCAGGCGCCGAGCCGGTCGCGGACCCGCTCCAGTCGGCCGCGCACTTCGCCGGCCAACTCGTCCACGCCCGGCTGCTCCACCAGGTTGAGTACCGCCGCCGGGTCCATGAAGCCGACCCTTACCTGGCCGTCTTCCTGTTCCTGGACCACCACGTTGCAGGGCAGCAGCAGGCCGATGTCGGGATCCGCCTCCAGCGCCCGGTTGGCCAGTGCCGGATTGCAGGCGCCGAGAATCCGGTAGGGGCGGCGCTCGACACCGAGTTTGGCCTTCAGGGTGGCCTGGACATCGATCTCGGTGAGCACCCCGAATCCCTCCTCCTTGAGCGCCTCCACCACGCGGCCCTGCACGGCCTCCAGGGGGCCCGGGAGCGTCACATAGAATCCGTACATCGCAAATCCTCCGTTGTGTCGGTCATGGCGACGGTGCCACAGGCACCATTCCTGCTCTGACCCCGAGACGGTGGCGATGTTCCACGCTGCCGGATCAGGCCGTCGGGAGAAACTTCCGCCAGGGGTAGTCCGGGTCGCCCACCACCAGGAAGTGGGGGTTCAGCAGGGACTCCTTGGTGTTGTAGCGCAACGGCCGCATCCCGGTGTCCACCAGGGCGCCGCCGGCCTCCTCCACCACGCACTGGGCCGCGGCGGTGTCCCACTCGGAGGTCAGCCCCAGCCGCGGATAGATATCGGCCCTGCCCTCGGCCACGAGGCAGGACTTGAGCGAGCTGCCCATGGAGATCACCTCGTGCTCGCCGATGGCCCGCAGAAAGTGCTGAAACGCCTCGCTGGGATGGGAACGGCTGCCGACCACCACCGGCGGCCCGCCGCGACGGGGCCGGGCATGGATAGGCACCGGTTCGCCGCCGCCCTCGATCTTGAACGCGCCCTGGCCGCGGCAAGCGTAGTAGGTCAGGCCGCTGACCGGCGTGTAGACCACCCCGAGAACCGACCGGTGGCCGTCGATCAGGGCGATATTCACGGTGAACTCGCCGTTGCGCTTGATGAACTCCTTGGTGCCGTCCAGCGGGTCCACCAGCCAGTAGCGGCTCCAGGCCGCGCGCTCGGCGTACGGGATCGCGGCGGACTCCTCGGAGAGCACGGGCAGCTCCGGCGTCAACAGACCGAGACCGGCCACGATGGCGTGATGGGCGGCCATGTCCGCCTCGGTGAGGGGGGATCGGTCGTCCTTCTGCTGCACGTCGAGCTCCCCGCTGCGATTGTAGACGGCGAGGATGCGGGTCCCTGCGTCACGGGCGAGCGAGACCACGGAATCGAGCAGTTCGGCACAATTGTCGGGGGAGGTGCGGTCTTCAGCCGCCATGATTGAGTTTCTCCTTGACCAGCAGGAGGGCCGCGATGCTGCGGGCCTCGGTGAAATCCTCGCGCATGAGCAGTTCGGCGGTCTGGCTCAGGCGCCAGGGCACCACCTCGATGGCCTCGGGCTCGTCGCCCGCGCAGCGCTGCTCATACAGCTCCCGGGCCAGCACCACGTCGGTGCTGAATTCGAGGTAACCCGGTGCAACGGTGAAAGAAGTGAGGTACTCCAGGGCCCGGGAACCGTAGCCCACCTCCTCCATCATTTCGCGGTTGGCGGCCTCGAGCGGGGACTCGCCCGGCTCCACCAGCCCCTTGGGGAAGCCCAGCTCGTAGCGGTGCACACCGGCGGCGTACTCCCGCACCAGCAGGAGATTGTCCGCATCCAGCATGGGCACCACCAGCACCGAACCCCGGCCGGCGCCCCTGAGCCGCTCGTAACTCACCTCCGTCCCGTTGGTGAAACGGAGATCGAGCTCCTCGACCTGGAACAGCCGGCTGCGGGCCACGATGCGGGATCCGAGTATCTGCGGCTTGTCGCGCATCCGCTCCTCGCTGGCGGCCGGTCGCCCCGGTCCGCTTTCGTATGAAAACCAGAGGCGGCGATCTTACCCTTTCGGCGGGTTCTTCACCACGAAGGCAGGAAGAGAACAAGGACAAAAGGCTTGACCGCAGATTTCGCTGACTTACGTTGATTTTTTCGACTCGTCCGCAGAATCTGTGGGTGGATGCTCCACTCATAACGAGCGCCAAGCGCATGATACGCATGGACAATAGTGGCGGCGAGGCACATTTTTCGGGTTGTGTTATTCCGGGACGAAATCTTTTTGGATCTCGCCAAGACGCCAAGAACGCCAGGGGAAGTCGAGTACCAAGGTCTCAAATTCGACGAGGCACTCATAATGCAGGGAATCACTCCCATCGTTAATCGGCTGAAAGAGAATTGTTGATTCCTTGGCGTTCTTGGCGTCTTGGCGAGAGGAAACTTCTTCTCTCTGCACCCACGAATGCTGCTGACGAGCCAGGATTTCTTTGTGCATCTCACGAGGTCCAGCATGTGGGGGAAGATTTCCCATCCATGCAATGCTCATGCGACGCGCCGACAGCGACTCTTCGGCTTGAGAGCGCCATTCGAATTCGAATGCCGGTGAGAGCCAAATCCTGTAAATCCTGTCCATTCATCTATGGTTACAAGACCCCCTTGCCCGGTCGACGGCGGGCGGGTTACCGTAGCCGCCATGATTGACTGGAACCCCATCCGCACCGTGCTCCTGGACATGGACGGCACGCTGCTCGACCTGCACTTCGACAACCACTTCTTCCTTGAGCACATGCCCCGGCGCTACGCCGAGCACACCGGCCTCTCCCTGGAGGAGGCGCGGGAGACCCTGCTGGCCCGCTACCGCCAGGTGGAGGGCACCATGGACTGGTACTGCCTGGACTACTGGACCCGGGAGTTGGGCATGGACGTGGCGGTGCTGAAGCAGGAGGTGGAGCACCTGATCCAGGTCCACCCCCACGTGGAGAGTTTCCTGCGCGCGGTGCGCGCCGGGGGACGCCGGACGGTGCTGGTGACCAATGCCCACACCAAAAGCCTGACCCTGAAGATGGAGCGCACCCGCCTGGGGGAGGATTTCGATCGCATCGTCTGCGCCCACGACTTCGGCGTGCCGAAGGAGAATCCCGACTTCTGGCCCCACCTGCAGACGGTGGAGCCCTTCGAACCCGGGAGCACGATGCTGGTGGATGACAGCCTGGCGGTACTGCGCTCGGCGCGCCGCTACGGCATCGGCCGGCTGCTGGCGGTGCGGCGTCCGGACTCGCGCCAGCCCCTGCGGGAGATCACCGAGTTCGACGCCATCACCAGCTTCCGCGACATCATGCCCCCCAGCGCCTGAAGCGCTTGCGGCAGTAGGCGAGCAGCGCCTCGTAGCCGTCGAAGAAGAGCTCGAACCCCTCCTCCGCCGGCGCGTCGTACTCGCAGAAATCATTGGAGTAGTCACGGCAGATCTGCGGACGGCTGGCGTAGATGCCGCAGCGCCCGTCCGGTTCCAGGTGGATGCAGGGGGTGTTGATGAGCAGGTACCAGCCGTCCTCGTCCTTGTAGGCCTGCACGCCCCGGTGGGATATCTGCCAGAGCAGGAACTCGAAGTCCTTCTTCGAGCGCGGCGTCTCCATGTGCTGGGTGATGTAGGTGCAGCACTTGCTGCCGTGGCAGAAGCCGCACTTGTTCTCCGCGGTCATCTCCCCGGCCGGCACCAGCGGGATGGTTCTGGTCTGTTTCCGGTTCATCGGCGCTCCCGTTCCTCTTCCGCCCACGCTGACACATCCCGCCGCCGCTGCCAAGCCCCGGCCGGCGACCGGCCATGCGCAGGCATGAAGCCGCCGGGACGGCAGCGGGGAATCAACGGGGGTAGAATGGGGCAACACACCCACCCTAGCCGGAACGAAACCTTGGAGACCACCCGCGCCGACATCCGCCCCTTCCCCGCCCCGCCGCCCGTAGCGGCCGCGACGGAGGGAACGCCCTATTCGTGGGCGCGGATTCGCGAGCTGGTGCTTTCCCACCGGCGCGAGCTGATACTGGCCAACCTCATCGCCATTCTCGGCACCCTGGCGAGCGTTCCCATCCCGCTGCTGATGCCGCTGCTGGTGGACGAGGTCCTGCTGGGAAAGCCGGGGGCGGCGGTGGCGTTCATGGACCGTCTCTTTCCCGCCGCCTGGCACGGACCGCTACTCTATATCGGCGCTGTCCTCGCCCTCACGCTGGTCCTGCGCATCGCCGCCCTGGGGCTGGGCGTGTGGCAGATGCGCCAGTTCGCGGTGATGGCCAAGGACATCACCTACCGCATCCGCCGCGACCTGCTCGGCCGGCTGCAGCGGGTCTCCATGGCGGAGTACGAGATTCTCGGCAGCGGCACCGTCGCCTCCCACTTCGTCACCGACGTGGAGGCCATCGACCAGTTTCTCGGCACCAGCCTGAGCAAGTTCCTGGTGGCGGTCCTGACCCTGACCGGCACCGCCGCCATCCTGCTGTGGATGCACTGGCAGCTGGCGCTGTTCATCCTGTTCCTGAACCCCCTGGTGATCTACATGACCACCCTCATGGGTCGGCGGGTGAAGCAGCTCAAGAAGCGCGAGAACAGCGCCTTCGAGCTGTTCCAGGAGTGCCTCACCGAGACCCTCGACGCCATCCAGCAGGTGCGCGCGGCCAACCGTGAGCGTTACTACCTGGGGCTGGTGGACCGCCGCGCCCGCGCCATCCGCGACCGCGCGGCGGCCTACACCTGGAAGAGCGAGGCGGCGACCCGCCTCTCCTTCGTGGTGTTCCTGTTCGGCTTCGACGTGTTCCGGGCGCTGTCGATGCTGATGGTGCTGTTCTCGGGCCTCAGCGTGGGCGAGATGATGGCGGTGTTCGGCTACCTCTGGTTCATGATGGGGCCGGTGCAGGAGGTGCTCGGCATCCAGTACGCCCACAGCGCCGCTTCCGGGGCCCTGGGACGCATCAACCGACTGTTCGACCTCAACGAGGAGCCCCACTATCCCCACCTGCGCGACCCCTTCAGCGGCAAGCTCACCACCGCGGTGCGGCTGGAGAACGTCAGTTTCGCCTACGGCGACGGCCCGCCGGTGCTGGATGGCGTCACCCTCGCCATCGCCCCGGGCGAGAAGGTGGCGCTGGTGGGCGCCAGCGGCGGCGGCAAGACCACCCTCGTGCAGGTACTGCTGGGTCTCTACACCCCCACCGCCGGACAGGTCTGCTTCGACGGTGTGCCGGTGACGGAGATCGGACTGGAGGTGGTGCGCGAGAACGTGGCCACGGTCCTGCAACACCCGGCCATTTTCAACGACACGGTGCGCATGAATCTGACCCTCGGGCGCGAGGTCTCCGACGCGGCCCTGTGGCGGGCGCTGGAGGTGGCGCAGCTCAAGGCCCTGGTGGAGCGGCTGCCGGCCGGGCTCGACACCCAGGTGGGGCGCCAGGGCGTGCGCCTCTCCGGCGGCCAGCGCCAGCGGCTGGCGGTGGCGCGGATGGTGCTCACCGATCCGAAGGTGGTGATCCTGGACGAGGCCACCTCGGCGCTCGACACCGAGACCGAGACGCGCCTGCACGCGGCCCTGCGGGACTACCTGGCCGGGCGCACCACTCTCATCATCGCCCACCGCCTGAGCGCGGTGAGACAGGCCGACCGGGTCTACGTCTTCGACGCCGGGCGCATCATCGAGGAGGGGCACCACGACGAACTCATCCGCGCCGACGGCCTCTATGCCCGCCTCTACGGCAAGGTCCAGGAGTAGCGCCCAGGGCCGATCGAAACCCACCTGGAGAACGAACGCCGGGGCGGGAAAGCCCCACCACCACGACGCATTCACGCATTCACGCATTCACGCATTCACGCATTCACGCATTCACGCATTCACGAAACCATGCCCCGCCAGAAGATCCACCAGAAGAAACACGACCATGCCCCCGCGGGACCGGCGCCAGATAAGGTGCGCCTGGACAAGTGGCTGTGGGCGGCCCGCTTCTTCAAAACCCGGGCCCTGGCCCAGGCGGCGATCGAGGGCGGCAAGGTCCACTACAACGGCGAGCGGAGCAAGCCCGGCCGGTTGGTGCAGGAGGGCGCCACCATCGAAGTAACCCAGGACCCCTACCGGCGGGTGGTGGTGGTGCGCGGGCTGGACGGGCGCCGCGGTCCGGCCAACCGCGCCCGGCAGCTCTACGAGGAGACCCCGGAAAGCATCGCCGCCCGCGAGGCGCTGGCCGAGCAGCGCCGCTTCCTGGCGGCCTCGGCGCCGGCACCGGCACACCGCCCGAGCAAGAAAGACCGCCGCCGCATCGTCCGTTTCACCGGCAAGGGCGAGTAATGGGCGCGTCAACCCACCGCCGTCAGGGCCGGGCACTCCCGGTCATGGGGCAACTCCGCCAGGTTCAGGCCCGCCCGGAGCGGCGTCGATGGCGACTCCCGACCCCGGGCGCAGCCGCCATCACCGCGATACCGGAGTCCTGATCAGGTCGAAGCCCTCTCCCCCAGCAGGGCCAGCAGGGCATTCCAGGATTTCACGAAGGCCTGGGCGCCCTCCCGCTGCAGCCGTTCGGACAACGCGGCGGCGTCGATGCCGGAGCGCGCAAATTCGGCCAGCACCGCCTCGGCATCGCCACCATCCTCCGGCATCACGGCATTCACACCCCCCCTCTCGGCGAAGGCAAGCAGGGTTTTCTCGGGCAGGGTGTTGATGGTGTCCGGCGCCGCGAGCGCCTCCACGTAGAGGGTTTCCGGAGCCTCGGGGTCCTTGGTGCCGGTGCTGGCCCAGAGCAGGCGCTGGGGCCGGGCGCCGGCCGCGGCCAACCGCCCCCAGCGCGGTGAGGCCAGCAGTTCGCGATAGGCCCCGTAGGTGCGCCCGGCGACGGCGATGCCGAGGCGGTTGCGCAGACCGGCGGGCGCCGTCTCCTTCACCGCCACGTCCCAGCGGCTGACGAACAGCGAGGCGACGGAACCCACCCGCGGATCGAGACCGGCATCGATGCGCCGCTCGATCCCGCGCAGGTAGGCTTCGGCCGCCGCCAGGTAGTGCTCGCGGGAGAAGAGCAGCGTTACGTTCACCGGCACCCCGGCGAAGATCGCCTTCTCGATGGCGGGAATGCCGGCGGGAGTGCCCGGTATCTTGATGAAGAGATTGGGTCGTCCGCCCCGGGCATGGAGCGCGACCGCCGCGGCAACGGTCCCGGCGGTATCGTCTGCCAGCAGCGGCGAGACCTCCAGCGATACCCAGCCGTCCACCCCGCCGGTGGCCTCGTGCACCGGACCGAAGAGATCCGCGGCCCGGCCCAGATCCTCCAGGGCCAGGGCGAAAAACAGCGCCTCGCCGGATCTGCCGACGGCGCGCTCCCGGCTGATGGCCTCGTCGTAGATGTCGGCGGTGCGGATTGCGTGATCGAAAATCGTGGGGTTGGAGGTGAGACCCGTCACCGCGAGTTCGTCGCGGTAGCGCTGCAGGGTGCCGCTGGTCGGCAGCCCGCGGGTGATGTTGTCGAGCCATAGGCTCTGCCCGATCTCATGCAGCTTCCGGATGGCGCCCATGCGGTCTCCCTGGAGTTGTGGTCGTCCTGCCGGCGCGAGGCCCGGGGCATTCCCGGGCCTCCGCCGGACCCGCCCGTGCGCACTGGAAAATGGCGAGGGCTCTGGCTGGATCGACAACAGCGGACCGCCGCCGGTTCAATCCATCCCGGCGCTGGATCTCCGCTTGAGCGCCTCGTGCAGCCGGACCTCACCCGTCGCCCGCCGGGAGTGCCGGGTCACCCGGCTGTCCCGGCCTCGCATGTCCCGATTGCAGGTACGCCGGCGGCGCAGGGCCAGGCAGGTCAGCCGGTGCTCCAGGCGCGCGGGCGTTTCATCCCGGCGATCCTGCAGGCCTGCTTCACATAGCCGTAGGGGAAAAGCTTGAACAGGTAGTTCTGCGCCTTGCGGCCGTAACCCAGCTCATCGGCCAGGAAGCGCATGACGAAACGGGCGTCCGGGATGATCCGGTGCTCTTCGTAGTAGCCGCGCATGAAGCGGAGCACCTGCCAGTGCTCGTCCGTCAGTTCCACCCGTTCCTGGTCGGCAAGCTGCCTGGCCACCGCCTCGTCCCAGGCGGCCGGGTCCACCAGGTAGCCCTCGTCGTCGGTGACGACCGTGTTTCCACCGCTATCCACAACCATGTTCAACCCTCCTCGCTCTGTCCGGCCGGCAACCATCCGCCGGCGATTCATTGGGCACAGGGTAGGATTGGCACATCCATCGGACAAACGATATCTTTTGCATATTAATATCGGAATATACGATATTTGTAAGGAGTCGCCATGGACATCGAGTTCGCCCGCACCTTCCTCGCCGTGGCCGCCGCCGGCAACTTCGTCGGCGCCGCCGCCCGCCTGCACGTCACCCAGTCCACGGTCAGCGCGCGCATCCAGGCGTTGGAAAGCCGATTCGGGGCACGGCTGTTCCAGCGTGGCCGGGGCGGCGCCGAACTCACCCCCGCCGGACAGCGTTTCCTGCGCCACGCCAAGGCCCTGGTGCAGACCCTGGAGCAGGCCTGTCACGAGGTGGGCCTCCCGGCGGGCTTCCGCGGCAGCCTGACCCTGGCGGGACGCATCGCCCTGTGGGAGGGCTTCCTGCCGCGCTGGGCGCAATGGATGCGGCGCACGGCGCCGGACATCTCCCTGCGCATGGAGATCGGCATGGAGGAGGAGATGATCCAGGGCCTGGTGCAGGGCACCGTCGACATCGGGGTCATGTACACCCCCGAGAGTCGGCCGGGGCTCGGCACCGAGCGGCTGTTCGACGAATCGCTGCTGCTGGTGGGCACCGCACCCGAACATGGCTGGCCGGATACGGACTACGTCCATATCGACTGGGGCCAGGAGTTCCACGCCCAGTTCACCACCCGCTACCCGGACACCCCGCCCCCGGCGCTCACCGCCAACATCGGCTGGCTCGCCATGCAGTACCTGCTGCGCAACGGCGGCTCCGCCTACTTCCCGGCCCGCATGGTCCGTCCGCTGCTGGAACAGGGGCGGCTGTGGCAGGTGGAGAACAGCCCGGTATTCACCATGCCGGCCTACGTGGTCTACCCCCTCCACAACCGGGCGGAGGCCCTGGAAACGGCGCTGCGGGGACTGCGGGAGATGGCGGCGGAGGAGCAGCCGCCGGTGTGACCACACCGCGCGTGAGCCTCCGTCCCGCCCTGGACCGCCGCCGCAACGGCTGCCGGCATCACCCCGCGCGCGATGACGCCCGTATCGCCTCCACCTCGCCGGCATCCAGGCCCAGGGACTCGAGGAAATCGGCATGGGCCTCCGGCGCCGCGCGCTCGAACTCCACGTGCCAGCGCCGCATCTCCGCCTCGCCCATGCCGGCGGCCCGCAGGAGGGCCACCCAGCGCCCCTTGTCCATGACCCGCGCCGGGGGGGTGGCGCCGCCACCGCGCAGGAGTCCGAGCAGAATCCGCTGCTGGCTGCGCAGGGATTGCATTTCGGCATTCAGTTGCAACAGCCGCCGTTCCAGCATGGCGCGGTGAGCGGCACCCGGCGCATCGAGGAGCCGGTGGATCTCGTCCAGGGCCAGCCCCGTCTCCCGGTAGAGGCGGATCTGCTCCAGGCGCCGGCAGTCGTTCTCGGTGTAAAGCCGATAACCGGCACCCGAGCGTGCGCCGGGACGCAGCAATCCGATCCGGTCGTAGTAGAGCAGCGTGGCGCGGGACAACCCGAACCGCCGTGCCAGCCGGCCGATAGTGAACATGAAGCGTCTCCCGGATACGCGGGGCGGCAGCCGGCGGCGGCCGCCCCGCTTCATTCAACCGATGTCGTCGCGGATTGCGGCCACCTCGGCGGGGGGCAGGCCCAGCCACTCGAGGAAATCCTGGTGGCCGGCCGGGTAGCGCCGCTCGAACTCGACATGCCAGCGCCGCATCTGCGCCTCGTCCAGCCCCACGGCCGCGAAGACCTCGACCCAGCGTTCCTTGTTCATCACCTCGTTATTCATGGACATCACCTCGGCGTGTGGTTCAAGAGAGCCGGCACGGTAAGGGGTGAAGCGGTAGACGGGTCAAGGCGCAGGGCACTACCAATAATCGAACGCGGTTGCGTTCGGTTACTGGAAATACCCTTCAGGTGCCCACCACCAGCGGATTGTCCAGATCCGCCAGCAGGGTGAGGACGGAAAGCGCCGCCAGCATGCTGGTGGCGGGATTGTCGGGGCTCGGCATATTGTGCACGGAGATTTCGACCGCGCCGAACTCGCCCTCGAGCACCACCTCGTGAGTGTTGCATTCCACCGCCGGATCGGCCCACAGTTCCACCTCCGCCTCCCGGCCGGTGGCCAGCGACAGGGCCACGGCCACGTTGACATTCTTGGGATAGCGGCGGATGCACTCGCCTGCCGCGCCCCGGAACAGCAGTTGCCGCGTGCCGGCTTCCAGGCCCAGCGCGCGCGGCGGCTTGGTGGTGCGCAGCAGGACCCGCGTGAGCCGCGAGATCCGCCCCACCTTGGCGTTGTCGAGACCGAACAGGGCGCCGCTCGGCACCCGCAGCGCCCGCCCCGCACGTCTGGCCGCCGCCACCAGCCGCTCCCGCAGGGCGGTCTCGGCCAGGGCCCCGACGCTCAGGCACACCAGATCCCGACCCGAGGCGAGGAGAGACTCGCCATGGTCGATCACCGCACCGATGGAGGCGGCCTCCACCGCCACCCGATAGCCGGCCGCAATAAATTGATTGAAATCGTGACAGGCGAGCGCGCCGAGGCGACCGGCGAGATCGTCGGCACGCTCGGTGTGGCGATCGTAGACCGCCGCGATGCGGATGTTCCCCGGCCGGTGGGCGGCGATGATGCGGGCGATGTTGCCGCAACCGAGCAGACCAACTGTGATCATGTCTGAACCGGCATATTCAATGCGCCTGTTCAGAGAACAGCAGCAGGGCTTGCGGAGAAGCCGCCATCGGAACGGCTCATTGCGCCGGCTCCAGCGTGACCTCGGCCAGGCGCATCGCTCCACACGCCTCCAGCCGGAGGTAGTAGGCCTGGGCCTTCTGGACATCGAACCGCAGCCCGACCGTGCTGTCTGCCGGCAGCGACAGTCGCTTCGCCAGCACTGGTTCAAAGTCGGAGCCCACCACCTCCACGGTGAAGTCGGCGGCGGACTCTGTCCTCACCGTGGCCCGCCAGCGCCCCTGCGCAAGCTCGCCGATGGGCACGAAATAGGCGCGGCCGGAATCGAGTGAAAGGCTGGTGAGGGCTTCCACATCCCAGCGTCCGTCGGCGGGGATCACCAGCGGCATGGGGTAGAAGGCGCAATTCTTCTTCATCCACACCAGGAGAAACTGGAGCTCGCGCACTGTCACCACGGGCACCTGTCCGGCGAAACGACGGATGTGTTCATCGGCCGCGTCCTCGGGCAGGTGGAAGAAGCTCAGGCGCCCACTGCACTCCCCCTCGTGGCAGTCGGCGCAGCGGGTATTGAAGACCACATAGGACTCCAGTTCCACCGCGGGTGCCGCCGCCGTCCCGTGTGGAACCGCCAGCAACGACAGGATGAGCGCCAGATACAGGCCCGTGGCCTTGATATGCCCCATGCCACACCCCCGGCAAGTCAGCCAATACCCGCATTAAGTCTAGTGCACCCACACGTCCCTCGTGCCGGGGCTCGCACGCCTCTGCGTCAGTGGCTGGTGCCTTCGGTGTAGCGGGTCTTGTTCCAGACGTTGTACTTGCCCGACGGCTTCACCATGGGGATGCGCTTCACCTCTTCGAGGCTCTGCGCGTCGTAGACCACCACCGCGCCGTCCATGTCCCAGATGCTGAGCAGGGCATAGCGGCCGTCGCGGGTGAACTCCACGTGGGCGGCGGTCTTGCCCGGCGCCGGGCGCAGGGTCTTCACGATCTCCAGGGTCTGCTTGTCGATGACGTGGACCACGTCACGGTGAGGGCCGAAAAAGACGTCGGTCCAGGCATAGGGGCTGTTCTCGTGGCTGCGCAGGAAGAAGCCGGGGCCGAGGGTCTCCAGCCGCTTGATCACCTCCCAACTCTTCATGTCGATGAAGCTGAGCGATCCATCCTTCAGATTGGGGGTGGCCATCACGGTGCGCCCGTCCCGCTCCCAGGTGATGCCCGAACCCAGGTGGGGCATGCCCGGGATGTCGAGGGTGGCGATCTTCCGCGCCGTGTCCAGATCCACCACCTGCCCCCGGCCGCCATCGCGGGAGGCGCCGATGACCATCAGGTAGTCCTGGTCGAAGAAGAAGTCGTCCAGGTAGTCGTCGAGCGGGATGCGGTGCACGGGGAAACGCTCCATCGGCGCGCCGTCGCCGGAGTCGGCCCGATGGTCGTGGACCCAGCCGCTGGCGAAGCCCGCGCGCGGCTCGTCGGCGTAGGAGATCTCCCAGATCTCGGGCAGGTCCTTGAGGGCGGCCACGAAGCTGTTGCGGGGCGGCGCGGTGTAGACGCCGCTGACCCGCGAGCTCTTGCCTCCCGCGCCCGTGACCGGGATCACCTTCAGCGGCGTGAGGTCCTTGGCGTCGAGAAGGGTGAGGGTGTGGGGCAGGTAGTTGGCGACGATGACATAGCGGCCGTCGGCGGAGACGGCGATATTGCGCAGGTTGACCCCGGCCCGCACCTCCGCCACCAGCTGGAGGTTGTAGAGGTCGAACTTGCTCACCCAGCCGTCGCGGGAGCCGGTGAAAACATAGCGGCCGTCCGGAGTGTACTTGGGTCCACCGTGGAGGGCGAAGCGGGTGGGGAAGCGATGGATCGGCTCGAAACTGTCGCCATCGAGCAGGGTCATGTGGTGATCCCCCAGCTCAACCACCACGAACAGGTTAAGGGGGTCGGCGTCGAACAGCGGGCGGTCGGGCAGGCTCCCGGGCGGGACGTGCACCACCTGACTGGCGCGGACCTGCTCCATGCCCCACTCCGGGACGGCGGGCAGCGGGCTGTAGATGTAAGCCACCAGCGCCTCGATCTCCGCCGCGTCGAGCACCTTGCCCAGCCCCTGCATCTGGGTGGCGGGGCGTCCCTCGGCGATGACCCTGGCCGCCTCCTTCGGCCGCAGCCGGCCGAGATTCTCCGGCAACAGCGCCGGGCCGATGGCGCCCAGGCGGTCGCCGCCATGGCAGGCGGCGCAGTGCTGCAGGAACAGGGTGTGGGCGTCGGGGACGCTCCAGGTCGGCGCCGCGGCCAGGAGCCCGCCCAGGAGGATCAGGATACGCATCAGTGGAAACCTCATAACCCTCTCTCAGTGCGTGGACCGGGGGCGGCCCGATGGGCCGTCACCGGCGCCGGAACCGGCAGAAAATGAACGCCTGGAGCGCCCCGGCCGGCGTGCGATGCCGCTCGGCGCGCGTCTCCAGCAGCTCGCAGCCGGGACCGAGCGCCGCCGCCAGTTCCGCCGGGGTGTAGCGCGCCACCGGCAGTCCGCTGCAGCGCTCCGGCCCGTCGTGGGCGAAGGTGGCGATGATGGCCTGGCCGCCCGCTGGGACCTCCGCCTCAAGCACCTGCCGGTAGCGGGCCCGCTGCTCCGCAGTGGTCAGGAAGTGGAATACCGCCCGGTCATGCCAGAGTGCGAACGGACCGCCCAGGCCGCCGGCCAGGACATCGGCCGCACGCCAGGCGACCGCCTCCGCCCGCGCGCCCAGGCGGGCGCGGGCCCGGGCCAGTGCTGTCTCCGCGATGTCGACCACGGTGATGTCCCGGTAGCCTTCCTCCAGCAGGGTATCCACCAGCCGGGAGGCGCCGCCGCCCACATCCACCAGCCGGTCCGCCGGGCCCAGGCCGGTGGCCCGGATCAGCTCCAGGGAGCAGGCGGGCCGCTCCTGGAACCAGCTGACCTGGTCCTCGGCCTTCGCCGTGTAGACCGCCTCCCAGTGCTCCCGTCCGGTCGCCATCAACCGCCCCCGGGTCCGCGCAGAGGCGCCACCGCCGCGGCCGGCGAGTTCCCGGAGCGGCTGGCGCTGTGGATGGCTCGCTGCCGCATGGACCTCATCCCGCCCGCACCCGCGGTTCGGCCTGCTCCGGCGCCACCTCCGCATCGGTGAGGTAGCAGCCGGGATCCTCGGCCCAGTAGTCGCCGGTGAGCTGGTGGGCGCGCACGCGGGTGTTGCCGTTGCAGATCGCCAGCCAGCGGCAGCCGCCGCAGCGGCCCGTGACCGGACGCGGGTGCTGCTTCAGACCGGCCATCAGCGGGTCACGGGTGTCCATCCAGATTTCGGAGAACGGACGCTCGCGCACGCTGCCGAGGTCGTGGTGCCACCACATGGTGTCGGGGTGCACATGGCCGAGATTGTCGATGTTGGCCACGTTCACTCCGGAGGCATTGCCGCCCCAGCGCCTCAGACGTTCCTCGAGCCCCGCCACCACCTGCGCCGGGAAGCGGCTGCGCGCCCACTGCAGGAGGTAGACGCCGTCGGCGTCGTTATTGCCGGTGACGTACTCCCGCGGCCGGCCGGCCTGAATCTGGCGCCATGCGGTCTCGAACACCAGGTCCATGGCCTCGCGGGTCATGCGGTGGACCGCATCGTCCCCGCGGTTCTTGTTGCCGCGGCCGGCGTAGTTGAGGTGGGAGAGGTAGAACTTGTCCACCCCCTCGACCTCCATCAGGTCGAGCAGCGCCGGCAGATCGTGGGCATTGTCGCGGGTGAGGGTGAAGCGGAGTCCCACCTTCAGTCCCCGCTCCCGGCACAGCCGCACCCCGCGCAGAGCCTCCCGGAACGCGCCTTCCTTGCGCCGGAACCGGTCGTGGGTCTCCTCGAGGCCGTCGATACTGATGCCCACGTAGTCGTAGCCCACCGCGGCGATGGCGTCGATGGCGTCGGCGTCGATGAGGGTGCCGTTGCTGGACAGCCCCACGTAGAAACCCATGGCCTTGGCGCGGCGGGAGATGTCGAGGATGTCCGGGCGCAGCAGCGGCTCGCCGCCGGAGAGGATCAGCACCGGCACGCCGAAGGCCTTGAGGTCGTCCATCACCCGGTAGACCTCGTCGGTGGAGAGCTCGCCGGGAAAATCGGTGTCGGCGGAGATGGAGTAGCAGTGCTTGCAGGTGAGGTTGCAGCGCCGCACGAGGTTCCAGATGACCACCGGCCCCGGCGGGGCGCGCCGCGGCCCCGGCGGAGCGGGATTCTCCAGATACTGCAGGTACTGTGTGACCCGGAACATGGTCCCTCCGGCTTGTTCGCCCGTGTATGGTGATCTAGTGTACTGCGGCGCTATCCGCCTTTACCCAGGTCAAGTCCCGGTGGTGAAAGCCTCAGCCGCCCAGCCGTAGGCCGGTCTTCTTCAGGATGCGGCTACTGTAGAGGAGCTGGTGGCCGCGGTCGGCCTCGCCCAGCATCGCGGCGATCATTCCCACCTTGGCTTCGGTCTCCTCCCGGCTGCGCCCGTGCACCATGGTGAAGAGGTTGTAGGGCCATTCGGGCGGATGGCGCGGGCGGTGGTAGCAGTGGCTCACGAACTCCAGCGCACCGATGCGTCGGCCCAGCTCGGCGATGCGCGCGTCCGGGAGATCCCAGACCACCATGGCGTTGGCGCGGTAGCCCAGGGCGTAGTGGTTCGGCACCACGCCGATGCGGCGGATGACACCGCTCTCCAGCATGCGCCGCAGGCGCGCCATCACCTCTTCCGCCTCCACCCCCAGCGCCTCGGCCACCTGGCGGTAGGGCTCCGGCACCAGCGGCAACCCCGCCTGGGTGGCGGCGATGATGGCCCGGTCCAGCGCGTCGATGGCGCCGGCATCCGGCATCGATTCCGCTGCCGCCTGCTCCTCAACCATCATGTCTCTCCAAACCCGTATACCCTGGTGTCCTGGTGTTGTACTCCGGCGCCCGACGCCTCAGACCTCGAACCGCAGTCCGACGAAGAACTCCTCCAGCTTGGGCAGGTTGAACACCCGGCAGCCGGTCTCCGCCTCGATGGTGGCAATCACCTCGGCGATGCGCTCAGGAGTCTCGGTGGCCAGCACGAACCACATGTTGAGGTGGTGCTCGCGGGCATAGTTGTGGGCCACCTCGGGGTGGGCGTTGACCTGTTCGGCCACCCGCTCGTACACCTCCGGCCCGGCATGCAGGGCGGCCAGGGTCAACCCGCCGCCCATGCGCTCGGCGTGGTACATGGGGCCGAAACGGCTCAGCAGTCCCGCCTCGAGCAGCCGCTCCAGCCGTTCGATCAGCTCCGCCTCGATGGTGCCGAGCCGCGCGGCGGCCTCGGCGTAGGGTCGCTCGCTGACGGGGAACCCGCCCTGCAGGCCGTTGATGATGGCCCGATCGAGGGCGTCCAGCTTCATGCGCTGCGCGCCTGCGGCTGCGAGCCGTTGCCGAAGCCCTGGTAGCGCGCGCCGCACTGCTTGAAGCGGCGGACGCTGAACAGCACCTCGTGGGGCGCGGCTTCCAGACCGCAGCCCCGCTCCAGCTCCGCCACCTGCTCCAGGACCGCCTCGCGGTCGCGGCCGTGGATCATGCAGAAGAGGTTGTAGCGCCATCGGGGCAGCCGGCGCGGTCGCTGGTAGCAGAGGGTGACGAAGTCGAAGCCCGCCATGCACCAGCCGGTTTCGCTCACCCGTGCGTCCGGTATGTCCCACACAACCATGGCGTTGGCGCGGTAGCCCAGCTCGTGGTGACGGACCACCACGCCGATGCGGCTGATGACGCCGCCCCCATGCCAGGCCCGCAGCCGCTCGATGACCTCCGCCTCACCCAGCCCGGCCTGGGCCCCCACGGCTGCGAAGGGGCGCGGCACAAGGGGCAGTCCCTGCTGCACGGCAGCCACCAGGGCGAGATCCGACGGATCCCGCAGGCGGGTCCGCGCCGGTGCGGCGTGTCCGGGCGGCGGCTGCCGGCGGCGGCGCTCGCCGTGGAGGTCGAAGCCCAGATCCAGGTGGTAGGCCTCCAGCAGGGGCAGCGAGAGCACCTCCAGGCCCGTCTCCCGGGTGATGTCCCGGAGACAGCGCTCGAGCTGCGCCTCATCGGCGGCGGCCACGACGAACCAGAGGTTGAGCCGGTGCTCGCGCTCGTAGTTGTGATTCACCTGCGCACAGGCGCTGACCTGCCTGGCCACCGCCTCCAGTCGCTCGGGTGGCACCGCCATGGCGGCCAGCGTGCTGGTACCGACGCTGTGGGGCCGGAACACCGGCCCGACGCGGCTCACCATGCCCTGGCCGCGCAGCTGCCACAGCGCCTCGGTGACCACGGCGGGCTCCGTTCCCAGGGTCCGCGCCAGCACCGCCCAGGGCTCGGGCACCAGGGGGAAGTCGCGCTGGAAATCGTTGAGCAGGCGGCGCTCGAGCTCGCTCAGCCCGGCCCAGGAAGCGGGATTCTCCCGCGGTTCCAGTGTTCTGCTGCCGGCATGTCCCATTCCGCTCTCCCTCCGTACCGGGCCCGCTGCGCGGTCCCCGGACTGTGAAGCCTCGGCTACAGGCCGATTCGGTGCGCCCTGGGGGTGAAGAAGATCCCGCTGGGCTTGTCGGCCTCGATCTCGGTGAGCTGCTCGAAGGTCCGCGTATCGTAGACCTTCACCCGGTCCTGGTCGCGCACGGAGACCCACACCTCCTCGCCGCGGGGGGTGAACTCCATGTGCAGCACGCCCTTCCCCGGCCTGAAGGTATGGATCACCTCCAGCGTGGCCACGTCGATGACCTGGACCGTGTCGTTGTCCGGGAAGGCGAAGTTGACCCACACGTGGCGGCCGTCGGGGCGTCCCATGACGAACACCGGCTGGCTGTGGACGGGAATGCGCCGCACCTGGGTCCAGGTATCGCGGTCCACCACCAGCACCTCGTGATGGCCGACCCCCGGCAGGAAGGCATAGCCGCCCGCCATGGCCCAGCCCTCCAGGTGGGGCATCTTGTAGACGGGCAGCTTCTCGTTGCCGCGGCCGTAGTCGGCCAGGATGCGCTGCACACCGGTATCGGGATTCCAGAGATCCAGCAGCGCCAGACCGTCCTCGCCGAACAGGCCGGCGATGTAGTACCTGCCGTCCGGGGTCACCAGCCCGTCGTAGGGCTGTCGCCCGATATCTCGGAACCGGCGCACTACGGGCTGCGCCGGATCGGAAAGATCGGCGATCCAGATCTCGCCGGCGTCATAGAGGCTGAAGACGAAGCGCCGACCGGGGGCGTCCACCAGCCCCACCACCTTGGAGTGCTTGCCCTCGCTGCCGTAGGTGGCTGGAATGTCGAGCCTCAGCTCCAGTGTGTCGGCATCGAAGATCTTCACCCCGCCCGGCTCGTAGTTGGAGACCGCCACCAACCGGCCGTCCTGGGAAATGGCCCCGCCGATGCTGTTGCCGGACTGGATGACCCGGCGCACGATGCCCGGGCGCAGGAGGTCCACCTTGGTCAGTCCGCCGTCGCGGCCGAACACGTAGGCGTAGCGCTCGTCGCGGGAGTAGACGATGGAGGCGTGGGAGAGATCCCCCAGCCCCTCGATCTCGGCGAGCTTCGTGCGCCCGGAGGTCTCCACCAGGGCGACGCGGCCCGCGGCGCGCTCGATGACCAGGCCCAGGTCGCCGGTGGCGCGCAGACCCGGCGTGCCGGAGGCCGGGGGGGTGGCGCAGCCGCCGGCCGTCAGCACCAGGAGGAACAGAACGGCCATTCCGGCCAGGTTACGGGGCATCGGGTACTCCTTCGCGCAGAATTTTCACCAGCCAGGCCGCCTCTTCATCGGTCAGGATACCCCGCCAGGGCGGCATGGGCGTGCCCAGCCGGCCATGGAGAACCGTGGCGGCGAGCGTCTCGGGATCCTTGGGGCCGAGGGTCTCGGGCAACAGCGCCGGACCCAGCCCGCCGCGCAGGGTCATGCCGTGGCAGGACCCGCAATCGTGGCGCAGCATGTGCAGCAGCTCCGCCTGCCGGGCCGGCGCCGGCTCGGCCACCACGGCAGCCACCGCGCCGTACAGCAGCACGGCGGTCATGGCGGGAATCAGACGCTTGGATTTCATCCCCGGCATCCGCTCACTCGGTCACCGTCACCGTCCCGCGCATCTCCGGATGGGGACCGCAGCGGTAGGGAAACTCCCCCGGGGTGTCGAAGGTGCGCTCGAAGGACTCCTCCGGGAAGAAGTAGTCGGGCTCGGGCTCGCCCAGCGCCTCGAACCAGACGCTGTGGTACTGGCGTTTCTCCCGGTTCACCCAGCGGACTGTCGTGCCGGCCGGCACGGTGATCGCCGCGGGCTGGAACGCGAAGTCGCGTATGGTGACCTCCACCGGTTCGCCACCGGCCTGGACCCCGGTGGCAAGCGCCAGCAGCATGCCGCACAGCAGTGACAGGGACACTCTGTTCATCTGGCTGTACCTCCTGTGGTGTACGGGCGGTTCGTTCCGCCTCTCGGGTCGGAGGGCCCGGCGGCCCCCCGATAACGGGTCATCGGGCCCGGCGCGATTACTGGGCCGTGACGTTGATCTCGGCGTCGGGATTGTCGAGCCCCAGCTTGTAGCCCACCGACACGTGGTGCCAGCGGGCGGTGCTGAAATCATCGTGGATGGCGAAGCCGATGTTGTAGAGCTTGCCCGGCTCCAGCGCCACGTCGCCCGGCGCACCGCTGGCCAGCTTGCGCTTCACCGTCACCGTCCACACGCCGCCCTCCAGCCGGCCGCTCATCGCCGTGCCCTGGCCGCCCTCCATCACCCGGTCCGCCAGCACGTGGCCGTCCTCGGACACGCCGGCTCCGGACTTGAACCGCAGCAGGTCTATGAAGTGGCCCGCCTCCAGCTCGGCGGCCACCTCCGCCTCGCCCTTGCGCTTGTCCCAGCCGCCGCGGGGCTTGTCGCCCCGGCCCCGGATCTCGATCTCCGTGCGGCTCTCGGTCAGGTACTTGGTGGCGTCGGGACTCGCCTCGTCCGGCATGCTGCGCAGGTCGTGGTGGCAGGTGCCCCAGCAGCCGGCCCGGTCAGCGTACTCCACCTCGTCGGTGGCCAGCATCAGCGCCAGCTTCACCGGGTTCTCCGGGTCCATCTTGCCGCCTTCCACGAACGGCACCGGCACGTGCGGCGTATCCTCCCACTGGAAGCGCAGGTAGAGGTTCTCGGCGTCGTGGGCCGCCTGCACCGTCACCGGGATGCTGCCGCGCTTGCCCTCGATGGGCTGCGGCTCCAGCTTCTCGCCGGTGACGATCTTGCGGCCGATGTCCGCCGCCTCCTTGTCGTGGCAGTCGAAGCAGCGATCACCCGCCTCGAAGGCGCGCTTGCCGCTGTGATCCCGACCATTCAGGATCCACTCCATCGACGACTGCCCCGGGTAGAACAGCACCACCTCGCGCTCGCCGGCCTTCGACCAGTCGATGCCTGCGGCCACATCCTCTCCCGCCGCCGGGGCCGCCATGGCGGGTGCTGCCGCAGCCGCGGGGGCGGGCACAGCCCGGGCCTCGCGCTGCACGGCGTTGATCTCGGCGTCGGGATTGTCGAGCCCCAGCTTGTAGCCCACCGACACGTGGTGCCAGCGGGCGGTGCTGAAATCATCGTGGATGGCGAAGCCGATGTTGTAGAGCTTGCCCGGCTCCAGCGCCACGTCGCCCGGCGCACCGCTGGCCAGCTTGCGCTTCACCGTCACCGTCCACACGCCGCCCTCCAGCCGGCCGCTCATCGCCGTGCCCTGGCCGCCCTCCATCACCCGGTCCGCCAGCACGTGGCCGTCCTCGGACACGCCGGCTCCGGACTTGAACCGCAGCAGGTCTATGAAGTGGCCCGCCTCCAGCTCGGCGGCCACCTCCGCCTCGCCCTTGCGCTTGTCCCAGCCGCCGCGGGGCTTGTCGCCCCGGCCCCGGATCTCGATCTCCGTGCGGCTCTCGGTCAGGTACTTGGTGGCGTCGGGACTCGCCTCGTCCGGCATGCTGCGCAGGTCGTGGTGGCAGGTGCCCCAGCAGCCGGCCCGGTCAGCGTACTCCACCTCGTCGGTGGCCAGCATCAGCGCCAGCTTCACCGGGTTCTCCGGGTCCATCTTGCCGCCTTCCACGAACGGCACCGGCACGTGCGGCGTATCCTCCCACTGGAAGCGCAGGTAGAGGTTCTCGGCGTCGTGGGCCGCCTGCACCGTCACCGGGATGCTGCCGCGCTTGCCCTCGATGGGCTGCGGCTCCAGCTTCTCGCCGGTGACGATCTTGCGGCCGATGTCCGCCGCCTCCTTGTCGTGGCAGTCGAAGCAGCGATCACCCGCCTCGAAGGCGCGCTTGCCGCTGTGATCCCGACCATTCAGGATCCACTCCATCGACGACTGCCCCGGGTAGAACAGCACCACCTCGCGGCCGGGCACATCGCTCCAGTCGATGCCGAAACCGGCATCGGCCTCGGCGGCCGGTGCCGCGGCGGCTTCGTCCTCCGACTGGCCGGCCTTGTAGGCCTCGACTGCCGCGGCCACCGCGGCGGCGATGCGCGCTTCCTGTTCCGCCTTCATGGCCGCCTGGGCCTCGCGCTCGCGCTGGCGGGCCTCCTGCGCCTTGGCCTTCGCCTCGGCCTCGGCGGCCTCGACCCGCTCGAGACCGGCGATATAGCTCGCCGGGATCGGGCGGATGAAATCGGGATTGGGTTTTTCCAGCACCTCCAGCTCGGCGTCGGTCAGCTGGGTATGCACCGGCTTGTGGGCGATGCCCTTGTGGCAGTCGATGCAGGTCTGGCCACGCTCCATGGCGTTGAGGTGCTGCTGCCGCGCCCGGGGCTTCTGGTTCTCCGGGTTCATGACGGTGATGTCGTGGCAGTTGCGGCACTCACGCGAGTCGGTCTCCTTCATCGCCGCCCAGACGCGCTTGGCCATGGTCAGCCGGTGCGCCTCGAACTTCTCCGGGGTGGAGACCGTTCCCATGATCTTGTGGTAGACCTCGTTGCTCGCCTGGATCTTGCGCACCACCTTGTGGATCCAGGGCCGCGGCACGTGGCAGTCGGGACAACCGGCGCGTACTCCGCTGCGGTTGGCGTCGTGCACCGTTCCCCGGTACTCCTGGTAGACGTTCTCCTCCATTTCGTGGCAGGAGATGCAGAATTCCATGGTGTTGGTGGCCTCCATGGCGGTATTGAAGCCGCCCCAGAAGATTACGCCGATGATCATGAACACCAGAGCGGCGCCGAATGTGGCGCCGAAGAGTGTCCGGCGCGACCAGAGTCCACGTTTTCCGAACGGTTCGCCCATGTCTTCCCCCGCAACAGCCCTACGGCAGTCCCCCTCAAACAGGGCGGGCACTTACCTCATGCCCGCCCTGGCTCAGCCTCATCAAAACCAGTCTCCGGTTTTCCCTCAGGTGACGTGGTTTACGCGGTTGTGGACGTTGAACTTGCCGGTTGGCGCGTAGAAGCCCTTGATGCGCCCCTTCTCCTCCAGGGTCTTGGCATCGTAGATGACGATCTCGCCGTTGGGCTCCTTGCTGTCCTTCATGTTCCAGGCCGAGACCCACACCTCCGTGCCGTCGGCATTGAACTCGAAGTGAACCGCCGCCTGGCCCTCCTTGTCGGTGACCTGGATGGTCTTGACGATCTTGCCGGTCTCCTTGTCAATCACCTGCACCGACTGCTGCACCTCGGGCTCGGGATGCTTGGTCTGGTCCGCCCAGACGTACTGGCTATTGGGGTGGGTGCGGATGAACAGGCCGGGACCGTCGGTCTCCACCGTGTAGCAGACCTTCCAGGCCTGGTCGCCATGGCCGGCGGGATCGTTGCCCCAGACGGTCACAGTGCCCTCGCCCAGGTGGGTGGTGCCGCCGACGGGGCCGCACTTGGGATCATTCCAGTTGGCGCCGGGGCCGGGATGGGGCAGCTTGCCCACGTCAATGAGGGCCTCCTTCTTGCGCTCCTTGGTATCCACCACCACCATCTTGTTGGAAGCGTTGGCGGCGATCTGGAAGTAGCGACCGGTGGGATCGAAGAAGCCGTCGTGGAGGAACTTGGCGGTGTCGATCTTCTCGATGCGCAGGTTGTCGATGTCGGTGTAGTCCACCTGCCACATCTGGCCCAGTTCCTTCATCGAGACCAGCCACGACTTCTCGTTGGGGGTGTCATAAATAGCCGCCACCCGCGACTCCTCCACGTAGTCCCCGTCCACGTTCACGCCGCGGGAGGAGACCACCTTCAGCGGCTCCATGGTCTTGGCGTCGACGATGACGAAGTGCGGCGGCCAGTAGGCGCCGCCCACTACGTACTTGCCATCGCCGGAGACGGCCACATCGCGGGCGTCGTAGCCGATCTGGGTCTCTGCAACCAGCATCTTCTCCGGTGTCTGCCAGAGGTCGATCTTGGTCATCTTCCCGTCACGACCCATGGTGTACCAGAAACGGCCGACATCATCTGGATTCTCGGGGTGGGCGGCGTTGGAGTGCTCGAGCGCCTTGATCACGTGCACGGCGTAACCGGTGGGAATGTGGGCGACGATCTCGTGCTTGTCGCCGTCGACAATGGCAACCTTGCCCACGTCGCGCTCGATGACCACGAAGAAGTTCTTCCAGTTGCGGCCATGCAGCGGCTCGGTGGGATAATCCTTCGGTTCCACGTGGACCTTGGTCCGCTCCTTCATCAATGACAGGGGCATCTCCGGCGGCTTCGGCGGCTCGATCTGGATATAGGTGGAGAGCAGCGTGATCTCGTCCTTGCTGAGGATGTCACTGAAGTTGTTCATCCCACCTTCAGTACCCAGCTCGATGATGCGGTGCAGCCGGTCCTGGCCGAGTTTCATGGTGTTCTCGGGCTCCAGATTCTTGCCCGTGGCACCCTTGCGCAGCACGCCATGACAGCCTGCACAGTGCTGGAAATAGAGTGTCTTCGCCTTCTCGAAGTCCTCTTTCGACAGAGTGGGAACCTCCTGTGCGGACGCCTGCACAGAGATACCACCCAGGCCCAGTCCGACGGCCAGACTCAATGCGGTCATGCCCAACTTCATTGTTTTCATGTTACCCCCCTTGCTGCAGTCATACACTGTGACCACCAGCACCCGGGGTGTCTGCACACTGATGGCCGACACCCGGCCGGTGCTCGTTCTGCAGGAGGATTGCACCGTTGCGCCCTCCCCCTGGAGTCCACCGAAAAAACCCTCCACGCTGTCTGCTCGTCGCTGGAACAGCTTTCTCCGAGAACGTCAAGGACATTTGATAACGGCGATACCCGACCCGGGCCTTGACATAGGTCAACCACCTGTGGGCGCATTCCGGGACATGGTATGCACAGGTCGTCCGCGATAGCTCCGGCTACCGGGACGGCAGGGGTTTGCGGGGGCGGGGGATGAGGCGCGAACCACCCCGCCCATCAGGAATGTGAACAAATGTGAACATCAGCCCGCCGAGTGCGCAGCCGTTCGCGATGTCGCCACCCGGTCCGGGCACGCACCCGCAAATGGGAAGCGCATCCACCAGTCACCGGAGAGAACCGCCATGTCAAAGACCTTGTCCATGTTCGGTCTGGTCATTCTGATCCTGACGCTGATCGTCCTCACCGCCATCGGGTTCCTCTCCGGACCTGCCAGCCCCCTGGCCTGGACCGCGCTGACACTCCTCGCGGCCATCCCCTTGCTCCACCGCATCCTGGTTAAGCGGCGCTTCGTGAGCTGGCACGAGAGCTACAGCGTGGGAGTGGACTCCCTGGATGCGGACCACAAGAAGCTGCTGCGGCTGATCAACAACCTGCAGACCGCCATCCACTACCAGACCGGGGAGGAGTTCATCCACGCGGCGCTGGATGAGCTGGTGGACTACACCCGGACCCATTTCGGCCGGGAAGAGGCGCTGATGCGCGACAGCGGTTACCCGGATTTCGAGGCGCACCAGCGCGAGCACCGCGAGATGATCGACAAGGTGAACGGCATGATTGCCCGCTACGAGGCGGAGGGGGAGGAGGCCCTTGAGCCGCTTGCGCGGTTCCTCAAGGAGTGGTTGCTCAACCACATCAATGGCACCGACCAGCGCTACGGGCCATTCCTGACCGGCAAGGGGGTACAGTGAGGGGCGGGGGCGCGGACCCGGCATGAGCCGCGTCAACTGCATCTACTGCGGCGAGCGCTTCTCCGGCGAGCTCCCGCACTGCCCGGCCTGCGGCGCGCCGTCCCATTTCCAGCAGCGGGGCTGGCGCCCCGGCGCGCAGCGCCGCTTCGCCCTCTGGGTCGCGCTGCTGGCGATCGCCTGTATCCTCATCGCACTGTGGCTGCCGCGCTGAGCCGCGGCGGCCCCGGTCACTGATTCGATACCGCGTTCACTCCAGCGCGGCGTCGATCTCCCGGCGCAGATCCCCCAGGGTGCGGTGCACGCCGTGGCAGCGCGCGCAGACCGTCACCGCCACCTCGGCCACCTGGCGCCCGGCCGCGCGCTGATCGCCAGCCGCGATGGCCTCGTGCAGCATCCGCAGCGCCTCCTCCGTCGCCGTGCCCAGGATTCGCTCCACCGGCGGCGCATCGCGGTGGCAGCTCGTGCAGCCGGGCCGGATCCGCTCCAGTCCGCGCTCCAGCGCGTCGGCGTGTCGCGCGGCCGCGGCGGGGCGTTCGTCCTGCAGGGAGATGAGCACGCCATTGACGGCGTAGCTGAGTGACTCCATCGCCTCCGCCAGCGTCTGCGACGTCCCCTCCCCTTCGCCCGCGACGGTGATCGCCCCGTAATCGGGCGCGCGGTAGAGCGCCGCAACCACCGCCCGGTAGTCGCCGTGACACGATTTGCAGGTCAGGCGGATGCGCCGCAGCTCGCGCCCGGCACTCCCGGCCCCGGTCGGCCCCAGCGCGGCCACCAGGCGTTCGGCAGCCTCCCCGTCGATCTCCTCCGACCAGGCCGGCACCATCTCCGCGATGGCCCCGTAGTGCTCGCGAAACCGCTCCGCCCACGCCAGCGCCAGCTGCAGGTCACCCGCTTCCAGGTACATCTCCACGGCCTGCAGCGTGCGGCGCAGCTGGAACATGTTGTGGAGCCACACCTGGCGTTCATTCTGCGGCTTGTACCAGCGCGCCAGTTCGGGCGGCGGCGCGGGCAGCACCGCTGCGGCATGGGCCGCTGTGACAACCAGCGCCAGTAGCAGGGACGGGACAATCGCATAACGGCTTCTCATGGCTCACTCGCTCCAGGCAGGTCTGTGGTCGGCGCCGCCATCCGCCCGGCGCCCCTATACCCTGCAAATCTTAGGAAAATACTGGGTTGACATAGGTCAAGGCCGGTCGAGGGGGATTGCGGATGATTCAAGACGCTGTGGTCCATTGCGTCCAAGTATGCACAAAGTCCAATACGGGGGGTTCTGCCATGAGTGAGACTTTTACCAAGTCCATGGCCAGAAACATCTACCTGGGAGGATCAGTCTTTTTCTTCCTCCTGTTTCTGGCCCTGACTTTCGATACCACCAGCGCGCTGCCGGAGCGCGACAACCGGGGCGCGATCACGCCCCAGGTCGCACTAGGCAAGAAGGTGTGGGAGGAGAATGACTGCATCGGCTGCCATACGCTGCTGGGCGAGGGGGCCTACTTCGCCCCGGAGCTGGGCAATGTCTATGAGCGGCGCGGTCCCGATTTCATCAAGGCCTGGATTGCCGCCATGCCCACCAGGGCGGAGGGGCGCCGCCAGATGCCCAACTTCAACCTCACCGAGGAGGAGCTGGACGCCCTGGTGGCCTTCTTCAAGTATTCCGGTGAAATCAAGATCGCGCGGGACTGGCCGCCGAACATCGAGGGCTGACGGGTAGCCAAGGGAGGAAAACAAAATGCAATTCAAGTCTCAGGCTGTCGCCAAGCCCTACTTCTACGCGGCCATCGGGCTGTTCGTGGGGCAGATCCTGTTCGGGCTGATCATGGGCCTGCAGTACGTGGTGGGGGATTTCCTCTTCCCCGCCATCCCCTTCAACGTGGCCCGCATGGTCCACACAAACCTGCTCATCGTCTGGCTGCTGTTCGGCTTCATGGGCGCCGCCTACTACCTGGTTCCGGAAGAGTCGGAACGGGAGCTGTTCAGCCCCAAGCTGGCACTGCTCATGTTCTGGATCTTCCTGGTGGCCGGTGCGCTCACCATCGTCGGCTACCTGGCGGTTCCCTACGCCGCGCTGGCCGAATTGACCGGCAACGACCTGCTGCCCACCATGGGACGCGAGTTCCTGGAGCAACCGACCATCACCAAGCTGGGCATCGTGGTCGTGGCCCTGGCGTTCCTGTTCAACATCGGGATGACCATCCTCACCGGCCGCAAGACCGTGGTCAGCATCGTGCTGCTCACCGGCCTGGTGGGCCTGGCGGTGTTCTTCCTGTTCTCGTTCTACAACCCGACCAACCTGGTGCTCGACAAGTTCTACTGGTGGTGGGTTGTGCATCTGTGGGTCGAGGGCGTGTGGGAGCTGATTCTCGGCGCCATCCTCGCCTTCGTGCTCATCAAGGTAACCGGGGTGGACCGCGAGATCATCGAGAAGTGGCTCTATGTCATCATCGCCATGACGCTCATCACCGGCATCGTCGGCACGGGCCACCACTACTTCTGGATCGGCACCCCCGAGTACTGGCAGTGGTGGGGCTCCATCTTCTCCGCCCTGGAGCCGATTCCGTTCTTCATGATGACGGTATTCGCCTTCAACATGGTGAACCGGCGCCGGCGCGAGCATCCCAACAAGGCCGCCGTCCTGTGGGCCCTGGGCACCGCCGTTATGGCGTTCCTCGGCGCGGGCGTGTGGGGCTTCCTCCACACCCTCGCCCCGGTGAACTACTACACCCACGGCACCCAGATCACCGCCGCCCACGGCCACATGGCCTTCTACGGCGCCTATGTGCTCATCGTGCTGACCATGATCTCCTACGCCATGCCCTACCTGCGCCACAACGCGCCGGCGAATCACGGGCGGTCCCAGGTGCTGGAGATGTGGTCGTTCTGGCTGATGACCGTCTCCATCGTGTTCATCACCCTGTTCCTGACCGCCGCCGGCATCCTGCAGATATGGCTGCAGCGGGCCTCGGACACGCCCATGTCGTTCATGGCCGCCCAGGACCAGATCGCCCTGTTCTACTGGATGCGCGAGGTGGCGGGGCTGGTCTTCTTCGTGGGACTGATGCTCTATATCTGGAGCTACTTCGTGAAGCCGAAGGAACACGCCGCCGCGGCCTGACGGCCGCTCCCCGGGGGGGAGCGGCGACGCTCCCCCCTTTTGTTTTCCGAACTACCTGAGTGTTTCAATCAACTAAATGAACGCGAACCTCATGGAGCTGGAAGCACCGATCCGGCCGGTCCGGGAGCGGGAGGGACTGCCGGGTGACTTCGCCATCTGGATCTTCATCCTGGCCGAGCTGCTGGTGTTCGGCATCTTCTTCATCGCCTACGCCTTCGCCCGCAGCGGCCACGTGGAGCTGTTCAACACCTCCCAGCTGCTGCTCGACCGCACTTCCGGCGCCATCAACACCCTGGTGCTCATCACCAGCAGCTACTTCGTGGTGCGCGCGGTGGCGGCCATCCGCGAGAACCGCAACCGCCTCTGCGCCCGCTGGCTCGGCGCGGCCATCCTGCTGGGCTTTGTCTTCCTCGGCATCAAGAGCTTCGAGTTCTACACCAAGTTCTCCGAGGGCATCACGCTGAGCACCAACACCTTTTACATGTTCTACCTGTCGCTGACCTTCTTTCACTTCATGCACGTAATTCTCGGCATGGTGATCCTCGCGGTGGTGATGGTGAAGGCGCGCCAGGGAGGCTACAGCCGCGACGATCACACGGGGGTGGAGACCGGGGCCTCCTACTGGCACATGGTGGACCTGGTCTGGATCATCCTGTTCCCCCTGGTCTATGTAATCAGGTAAGCGAAGATGACGACAACGACAGCGCAAACCCGGTTCATCCGTCCCTGCACCGCCGTGTGGCTGGTGCTAGTGGCGCTGACGGGGGTCACCTACACGGTGGGCGAACTGCACCTGGGCGGGCTGTCCGCGGTGGGCTTTGTCCTCCTGACCACCCTGGTGAAGGGACAGCTGGTGGTGGACTGGTTCATGGGCCTGCGCCGCGTGCGTCTGTTCTGGCGGGTGGTGCTGTTCCTCTGGCTCGCGGCGGTGGGCGCTTCCATCGCCGGGGCCTACCTGCTGGGACTGCAATGACAGCCGCATTGCTGACGGAGAGCGAACGATGACTGCCAACGCCGAACCCCTGCACGAAGCCGCCGGCGAACTGCCCTTCTACCTGCCCCAGGGCAACGAGGTGGCGCTGTTCGAGCACGCCGCCCGTCATCAGCTGCCGGTGCTGCTCAAGGGCCCGACCGGCTGCGGCAAGACCCGCTTCGTGAGCCACATGGCCGCCCGCCTGGGCCGCCCGCTCTACACCGTGGCCTGCCACGACGATCTCACTGCCGCCGACCTGGTGGGTCGCCACCTCATCGGCGACGGCGTCACCTACTGGAGCGACGGCCCCCTTACCCGCGCCGTGCGCGAAGGGGCCATCTGCTACCTGGACGAGGTGGTGGAAGCGCGCAAGGACACCACCGTGGTGCTCCACCCCCTCTCCGACGATCGCCGCATCCTGCCCATCGAGCGCACCGGCGAGGTGCTGGAGGCGCCGCCCGGGTTCATGCTGGTGGTCTCCTATAACCCCGGCTACCAGCACCTGATGAAGGGCATGAAGCCGAGCACTCGGCAGCGCTTCGTGGCCCTGCGCTTCGGCTATCCCGATGCGCGGCAGGAACAGGAGGTCATCGAAGGGGAGACCGGCGTCGACCGGGACCTGGCCCAGACGCTGGTCAACCTGGCCAACGCCCTGCGGGCGCTGAAGGACCACGACCTGGAGGAGTCCGCCTCCACCCGGCTGCTGATCTATACCGCCACCCTCATCCGCAGCGGTTTCGACCCCGTGGAGGCCTGCCGGGCCGCCCTGGTGGAGCCGCTCACCGACGACCCCGAAGCGGTGGAGGCGCTGATGGAGGTGGTGCTGGCGAGCTTCGGCCGCTAGAAAACGATGAGCGACGAGCGCGAACAGTTACCGGAACGGCCCGCCGATGTCCCGGCACCCGGCCAGGGACTGGCCGTGGCCGCCGAATCCCTCTACCTGGCCAACCTGCTGCTGGCGCCGGGACTGGCTTTCGGTGCGCTGCTGTGGCTCTACCTGCGCCACCACCGCGACGCCCCGCCGCTGGCGGCCTGCCACCTGCGCCAGACCCTGTCGGCCAGTGTCTGGGCCGGCCTGCTGCTGGTGCTGGTCAACGCGCTCATCATCATCACCGGCGGCTACACCTCGGGCCACACCTGGCTGGTGGTCATCCTCTACTTCACCCTCTGCCACTCCACCCTGGTGGTGCTGGGGATGATCGGGCTGGCCCGGGCGATGGCCGGCCGCCACTACCGCTACCCGCTGGTGGGCATGGCCACCTGCTGTCATGACCGGCTTCAATCATGAATAGACAGACTCTGCGCGCCTGGACCCAGGCCGGCTTCTTCGCCCTGTTCGTCCTGGCCCCGCCGCTGGACCTGTTCCGGCTCGATCTCAGCATCGGGCACTTCATCCTCCTCGGGCAGGAGTGGACCCTGGGCCTCGATCCCTTCCTGGAGGGGCGCATCGGCGCCGGCGAGGCGGCGGTCAACATCATCCTGCGCGGTTTCCTGCCCATCGCCCTGGTGGTGGGAACGGGGGTGTGGCTCTCCTGGCGCTACGGCCGCCTCTACTGCGGCTGGCTCTGTCCCCACTTCTCGGTGGTGGAGCTCATCAACAGCCTCATGCGCCGCGCTTCCGGCAAGCCCACCCTGTGGGAGCGCCGGCCACTGCCCGAGCGAGAGCCCGATGGCCGGGTGATCCGGCCGCGCCGGCGCTGGTGGCTGGCGGTGTTGCCGGCGGCAACGGGATTCGCCTTCCTCTGGGCCCTGTCCCTGCTCACCTACCTGTGGAATCCGGCGGAAGTCTACGGAAACCTGCTGGGCGGCTCGCTGACCCGCTTCCAGGCCATCTTCCTCACCGCCGCCACCCTGGTCCTGACGGTGGAATTCCTCTTCGCCCGCCACCTCTTCTGCCGCTTCGGCTGCGCTATCGGCCTGTTCCAGAGCCTGGTCTGGATGGGCAACAAGCGCGCCATGGTGGTGGGCTTTGACCGCTCGCGGGTCTCCGCCTGCACCGACTGCAACAAGGCCTGCGAGAACGCCTGCCCCATGCGCCTGAAACCGCGCACCATCAAGCGCCACATGTTCACCTGTACCCAGTGCGCCCAGTGCATCGAGGCCTGCGACCAGGTGCAGGCGACCTCGCCCCGCGGCAGCCTGCTGCAGTGGGTGGACCAGGCCTGCGCGCTGGATGTCTCCGATCGCGACTTCGGCCGCGATCCCCGGGTGCCGCCCGAGTGCTTCCGGCCGCGGCCGGACACCGGCCGGGTGACACCGCCGCGCATCGACCCCGACCGGCCGCACCCGGAGCGCTGATGGAAGAGCTCGTCGGCAAGCTCTGGCACCGCTTCATCACCCGCGCCGCGGACCACAGCCATGCCGAGGCCGCGGTCTCCCTGGACGAGGTCGCGGGCACGGTGGGCATCCTGTTCCGGGCGCTGGGCGGGGACGGCGGACTGGAGGTGGCCGCGGCCGAGCACACCACCTACGGCGCGACCCGCGGCTGGCTCGCCCGCCTCGCCTACGGCCAGCGCCGGGTGGCGCTGGCGTGGCGGGACGCGCAGACCCTGCGCCTGCCGGAGCGCATCGCCCTGTTCGCGGACCGGGGTCTCAACCGGGATCTCTACCTCTGGCTCGCCGCCCTGGCCGCCGCCGAGGATGTGGCGCCGCTGCCCCGCGCCTGGCTGCCCCGCAACCAGGAGCTCGCCCGCCGTACACTGGCGCGATTCCCGGGCATGATGTCCCGCTACCGGCGGCTGGTGGCGGCCCACCTGCCCCTGCGCCCGGACCCCGACACGCTGCCGCCGGAGGCGGCCGCCCAGGAGCAGGCCCTCCGCACCGCCCTCCGGGAGCCGGGGGCGGTGGCGGAACTGCCGCAGGCGCCCGATCTTCCCGAGCCGGTGCCGCTGTGGCTGCATCCCTCCCCACCCCTGGCCGACAGCGCCGCCCCGCCACCCGACGCAGGGGACGGGGAGGATCCCGAACGCGAACCCGCGCAGGAGCGTGAGGTGGACCGGCGGCGCAGCGCTGAGGTGACCGAGTCGCCGGAGGGCCGCGACGGGCTGCTCGGCATCCGCATGGAGAACATCTTCAGCTGGGCCGAGTACGTGAAGGTGGACCGCACCACCGAGGAGGACGACAGCGGCGACGCGGCCCGAACCCTGGACGACATGGAGCGACTCACGGTCGCCCGCGACAACCGCAGCGTCGCGAGCCGGCTGCGCTTCGACCTGGACCTGCCCGCGGCCGGGTACGACGACCTGCCCCTGGGCGAGGGCATCCCGTTGCCTGAGTGGGACTACCGCAGGCGGATCCTGCTGCGCGATCACTGCCGGCTGCAGCTGATGGAGGCCCGCGACGCCCAGCCCTGCGACCTGCCGCCGGCACTGGCCCGCACCGCCCGCAAGCTGCGCACCCAGTTCGAGGCCCTCGCTCCTGCCCGCACCTGGTACCGCGGCCAGGCCGAGGGCAGCGAGGTGGACCTAGACGCCTACCTCCACTTCCTGACCGAGAAGCGCCACGGCCGGGTCAGCGCCGAGCTGGGACTCTACCGGGACTTCCGCAGCGGCACCCGGGATCTCGCCTGCCTGCTGCTGGCGGACCTGTCGCTCTCCACCGATGCCTCGGTCAACGACGAGGCGCGCATCATCGACGTCATCCGCGACAGCATGTTCCTGTTCGCCGAATCCCTCTCCGCCACCGGTGACCGCTTCGCCCTCTACGGCTTTTCCTCGCGCCACCGCAGCCATGTGCGCTTCCAGCTCCTGAAGGGCTTCGACGAGGCCTACAGCCCGCGGGTGCGGGGCCGCATCGCGGCGATGAAACCGGGCTACTACACCCGCATGGGCGCGGCCATCCGCCACGCCACCACCCTGCTCTCGGCCCAGACCGCTTCCCGCCAGCTCCTGCTGCTGATCACCGACGGCAAGCCCAACGACCTCGACCACTACGAGGGACGCTACGGCATCGAGGACACCCGCATGGCCATCATCGAGGCGCGCCGGGCGGGCCTGTTCCCCTTCTGCGTGACCGTGGACCGGGAGGCCGGCGACTACCTGCCCCACCTGTTCGGCCCGGCGGGATTCATCGTCATCCGCCGCCCCGAGGATCTCCCCCGCGAACTGCCGCTGCTCTACATGCGCCTCACTGCCTGAACCCTTCCCTTCCGACTATTCAACGCCAAGACACGAAGACGCGAAGAATGCCTTTGAAGCGTATTCTCAGGGGGCATGGCATGACATTGCCGTCCAGCAATGCCTGCACGGATTCACCAACGGAGGAATGCAGCCGGCACGGGCTCTGCGCCAGGGCTCGAACACCACTATTCAAATATTGGCGTCTTCGCGTCTTGGCGTTCAAATGCTTCTCCCCGCACCAACCCGGAACCTCAGGGCGGGCCGGCGCGGCCCTTGTCGCTTAGGCTGCCGAGGAAGGCGGCGATGTCGGCGGCCTCCGCGTCGGTCAGCTCGCGGTTGTGCTGCAGGCGCGCCATCACCTTCACCGCCCCGGTGAGCGAATCCACCGCACCGTCGTGAAAGTAGGGTCCGGTCAGGGCCACGTTGCGCAACGGCGCCACCTTGAAGGCGAAGCGGTCCTCCTCCTTCCCGGTGGTTGCGAACCGCCCGGTGTCCTCCTGGTTCGGGTAGGGCGCATACTGGCCCAGGTTGGCGAACAGGCCGCCGCCCACCAGCGGACCGTCGTGGCAGGAGACGCAGTTCAGGCCCACGAACAGCTTCAGCCCCCGCAGCTCCGGCTCTCCCAGGGCATCGTCGTGGCCCGCGAGGAAGTCGTCGAGGCGATCCCGGGTGACAAGGGTGCGCTCAAAAGCGGCGATGGCCTCGCCCAGGTTGACGAAGCTCAAGGGGTCCGGGTCGTCGGGAAAGGCCGCCGCGAAGGCCTCCGGATAGTCGTCCAGCGTCCTCAGCTTCGCCACCACCGCCGCCGCGTCCGGCATGCCCATCTCCACGGGGTTAAGAATGGGCTGGCCGGCCTGGTCGGCCAGATCCGCCGCGCGGCCGTCCCAGAACTGGGCGATCTGCCAACCGGCATTCAGCACAGTGGGGGTGTTGCGGGTGCCGAACTCCCCGCGCGCGCCGGGGGAGGTGGGCAGGTTGTCAACGCCGGCCGCGCCGTCGAGGCGGTGGCAACTGCTGCAGGACTGGGTGTCGTTGACCGACAGCCGCGGTTCGTGGAACAACCGGCGCCCCAGCTCGATGCGGGCGGGCGTATCGTTCTCCGCGCCCGGCATGGCCGCCGGCAGGGGCTCGATATAGCGCAGGGCCTTGCGCCGCAGCCGCCCGGGATCCTCGGCGGCCAGCGCCTGGGCCGCCACCACCGCCGCCAGCAGCGCCGCTACCGCGGCGCCGAGGGTTCTGACTCTCATTGGTCGCCTCCACGGATCCTGACGGCCCGCGCACCGGGTCCGGATTCAGAACGTGTCGGCCCGGCGCTCGCGGCTGTGGATGATGAAACCCGCGGTCACCATGTCCATGGTACGCAGGTGGGCGAGCAGCCATTCCGGCAGCGCCCGGGTGACGTAGTCCGTCACGAAATCCCGATCACCGGCATCCAGCCGATCGATGACACTGCCCAGTTCCTCCAGCACCCGCTGGTGCTCGGCGGCATGCACGGAGTAGGCGGGGAAATCGCACTCCTCCATCAGCGCCTCCTCGTGGCCGAAGTGGATCCGGCAATGCTCCGCGAACGCCGCCAGCGCCGCGCGCAGCCGCGCGGCGTCACCACCGGCGAGCCCGCCGAGAGTGTTGATCTCCGCCACTGCCGCCTCGTGTTCCTCGTCCATGATCTCCACGCCGAAGCGCATCGCTTCGGACCAGGTCAGCTGTGTCATCCTCCCCCCCACTGCCCCACCGGGCACTGTCGACTACCCCTTGGGAGGGATCATGCATGTACCACCTTGGAGGTACATGATCTGGGTCAAGGCGGCCTCCTGCCGGAGAATGGACCGGTCTGCCTTCCACCGGGACATGGAGAGCACAACGAAAACGGGCGGCCCGCAGGCCGCCCGTTTCCATCCTGGCGGGAGTGACGCTCAGTCCTCGAGGTCGAGGTTCCTGATGCCCGCCAGCTCCTGCAGCTGCCACCAGTTCTCCAGGCGGTCCTCCTGGGAGCGCAGCAGCGATTCGGAGGGATTGCCCTCGCGATCGAAGTGCTTGGCGAAGCGCGCCTCGGTGCGGGCCCAGTCGGCAAAAGTGATGGTGCGCTCGACACCGTCCCGGCCCTTCTTCTCCGCCCAGTTGCGGTTCATGGACGGATTGCCCTGCAGGCTCAGGCGCTGCTTCAGCGTGCGACCCTTGGTGGGATCATAGATGAACAGCGGGAAGGCGCGCGACTCCACCGCCATGCGGGCCTGGTCGTAGGAGCGGTCGTCGGCCACGCCGTGTTCCGGCTGGCAGGTGGTGTAGACGTTGACCACCGCCGGGCCGTCGAAGTCCAGCGCTCCCAGCACAGACTTGTAGAAGTGCCCGGACATGGCGCCCACCGTCTGCGCCACGTAGACATGGGGGTGCATCATGGCGATCTGGCCGATCTCCTTGCGCCGCTCGGTCTTGCCCATCACCACCTTGCCGTGGGAGGACATCTTCGCCTCCTGGCCGATGAAGGTGGCGGTGGAGGTCTGGCCGCCGGTGTTGGAGTAGACCTGGGTATCGAGGATCAGCACCTTGATGTTCATCCCCGAGGTGAGCATGCGCGACAGGGCCTGGAAGCCGATATCGAGCATGGCGCCGTCGCCGCCGACCACCCACAGCTGGCGATCCTTGTGGCCCTGGGCGTCCCAGAAGGCGCGGATGCCCATGGCCACCGTGGGCGAGTTCTCGAACAGGGAGTTGGTCCACGGCACCAGGAAGGGATTGTAGGGGTAGGTGGCGCCGAACACCGTGTTGCAGCCGGTGGAGGCGACGATGCCGAAGTTCTCCCCCACCCGCTCGCTGGTGGCGGCCAGCGTCTGCCGGATCACCGAGGCCTCGCCGCAGCCCATGCAGGAGCCGCCGCCGCCCAGGTAGAGGATGGCGTCGTCCCTGAGCATGATGTCCACCACCACCTTGGGATTGATGTACGCCTTCGGGGTGGAGGGCAGCTGCTGGTAGAAGTTCCACATGTCGAAGTAGCGCGGCAGGTTCTCGCCGGTCTTCTTCACCATTTTCAGGGCGTCGTGGTCGCCGCACACCGGCACGCACTCGCCGCAGCCCTTGCACTTGGTGGGGTCGATGGCGATGGTGAACAGCCCGCCGGCGGGCGCGTCCGCGTTCTTGGCGCGCTTCTTCTCGAAGGCGTCGAAGTACTTGGTGGTCTGCACGTACTGGGCGCGCAGCAGCTCGCGCTCGGCCGCGTCGCTCACCCCGGCCAGCTCCTGCTCCAGGGTCTCGGGGGTGACCACTTTGCCGAAGATGGCGGAGTCCGGGCAGTTCTGCACACACTCCATGCAGCCCACGCAGTTGCCCGGGATCAGCTCCGGCAGGTCGGGCGCGATGTAGCTGAAGTCGCGTGCCGCGCCGGTGCCGGCCGGCACGATACTCTGGGCCACGAACGGGTCGGCGGCGAGCCCGGAGCCGCTGCCGCTGTTGTAGGCCTCGAGCACCTCGCGGGCGCGCTTGCCGTCGTACCAGGTGGGCACGGAGACCCGGCGGCGGTCGATGAAGTTCCTGTAGTCGGTCATGATTCTCTACCCCTCGGATTGGTTCGGCTGTGTCGCTCGGCGTGGCATCAGATGAAGAAGGCGTTGACGTCCTTGCCCTTCTTCTCCCACTCCGCGCGGCCCCGCTCGCGCTCCTCCGCGGGGGTCGCCTCCATCACCGCCCGGGGCACTTCCATGACCCGGCCGTAGCCCTGCTTCACGGCGTTCAGGTTGTCGTCCACCACCTTCCGCCCGCGCTTGCCGAAGTACTTCTCGAGCGGCTCGCGCACCTTGGCGAAGAGCTCCTCGTCGCTCATGCCCGCGGCATCCTTGAACGGGGTGATACGCAGGAACGCGCCCAGCAGCACCACGCCCTGGAAGCGCTGGATCAGCGAGGCGTCCGACTGGCACGCCTCGCGGGCAATGGCGATGGTGTCCACCCCGTAGAAGCGGATGCCGTGCTCGAGCATGAAGTACTTGGCCCAGGCCGGGATGCTGGCCCACAGCGCCTCCGGGGTTGCCGCATCGGTGTGCTGGAACACCGCGCCGCCCTCCTGCAGACCCACCAGGGGGTTGCCCATGTTCCAGGTATTGGGGTCCATGAGCGGCACGAACTCAACCTGCTGGAGCTCGCTGTGGGTCATGATCTTCCCGCCCGTGGTGGTGGTCAGGTAGGTATTGGTGGGCAGACCCTTCTTCTCCGAGCCGTACTTGGGCGCCGCCTGCACCGGGAAACCGAAGATGTCGCCCAGCATGGTGGCGATGACCTTGTTGGTGGTCACCGACCCGTAGCCGCCCACGGAGTGGCCGCGGATGGAGAAGGAGCCCTCCGGGCGCACGTCCGGCTCCGGCTCCACGGCCAGCGCCGTGGGGTGGTCGATGCCGAGAGTGAAGTAGCGCTTGCCGCCGGCCACCATGTTCTTCGCCACCGCCACCATGTGGCCGGCGGTGACGTCGCGGCTGCCCAGCCCGCCGGTGCCGCTCAGCACCATCGGGATGCGATCGATGCCGGGATAGCCCTCCACCCCCATCATGGCCTTGGCGAAGGCGGCCTCCAACTCGGTGGTGAGCGGATTGTCCACCTGCAGGGGCATGTCGCAGCGCTCGAGGACCGAGATGGCCTTGACGTTCTTCAGCACCTCCACCAGCCGCGCGCCGGGGAAGGGACGGAAGCTGGTGAGGTTCACCGCGCCCACGCGGATGCCCAGGGAGCGGATGTGCTCCACCGCGGCCATGGCGGTCTCGGCGGTGGAGCCCATGGCCATGATGGCATACTCGGCGTCCTCCATCCGGTAGGACTCCACCAGATCGTAGCGGCGCCCCGTGAGCCGGTAGTACTCGTCCATCGCCTCCTGCAGCTTCGCCGGCACCTGGTCGTAGAAGGCGCGCTGGGCGATACGGCCGGCCATGTAGCTGTCCTGGTTCTGCACCACCCCGATCTGCAACGGATGCTCGGGGTCGAAGAGCTTGCGGATCTTCTCCCGCGGATCGCCCAGGTAGTCCCTGATGAGATCGTCCTCGGGGGCGAGGAAGTTCTCGATGGTGTGGCTGGTGAGGAAGCCGTCCTGGGAGACGATGAACGGGGTCATCGCATCCTCGGAGACGCGCCGGGCAATGAGGCTCAGATCGGCGGCGTCCTGGACGTTCTTGGCGAACAGGATGCCCCAGCCGGTATCGGCCACGCCCATCACGTCGTCGTGGCCCGCGTGGACGTTGAGCGACTGGGAAGTGATGGCGCGGGAGGCCACGTGCAGCACCATGGGCAGGTGCTTGCCGGCGGAGGTGTAGAGCACCTCCTTCATCAGGATCAGGCCCTGGGCGGAGGTGAAGTTGGTCACCCGGCCGCCGGCCAGGGCGTAGCCCTCGGCCGCGGACGCGGAGGAGTGCTCCGATTCCAGCTCCAGCCAGCCGATGGGCTGGCCCCAGAGGTTGGTCCAGCCGTTGGCGTGGGCCTGCTGGTAGCCGACCCCCATCTGGGTGGAAGGAGTGATGGGATAGGCGGCGGCGGCTTCGGTGGCGCGGATCTCGACATGCACCACGGCGGCCGTGCCGTCACCGGTGGTGGGAATCCCCGGGTAGGGACACTCCGCCAACTGCTCGGCCAGGTTGCTGGTCGCATTCATTGCTTGCTCTCCCCTGATAGGACGTATCAGCTTCTGATTGGCGCACTACGCAACCAAGGACGCGCGGCCGGGCTCCGGGGGGTAGGTGGCTGGAGCCTCGATTGCCGCGCGGCTGGGGGGGATTTCCCGCCGACCGCCCGTCCGCGCCGGGCGGATTGCGTCCGGGGCGGACCGCTTGCGACCGGCCCGGAACCGCCCCCTTGTGGAGGGTCTGTGCCCGGCCGGCCTCTGTCGCAGCGCAACATGTTATAAACCCAATCTATCATGTGGATTTATTGCGTCGCAACAAATGTGTCATAGATATCTTGCATGCGCACATTAATATTACCCATATTCCTGTCGGGATTGGCGATTGCCTCCCGGGGGGGGACGGCTCGGGCAGCGGGATTTGCCGGGAATCACGCCGGGCGGGAACCGGCCGCAATCAGGCCGGCGGGCGATTCGGGCAAAGGAGGTCAGAGAGGGGTGACGTCGGCGCCGGACAGCGACCCGGGCGAAAGCGGCCGGCGCCCGCCCCGCCGCCGACGGCAACCGCGTGGCGGGGCGGGATCGACGGGACGATCAGAGATGCCAGGACTTCAGCGCCCGGTGATACCCGTGCAGGGTTTCGAGATAGCCGGTGCGCTCGTAGGCGCTGGGGTCCGGGGCGTTGCGCTGACACAGGCTGCCCTTCATCTGGGCCACCGAGTGGTAATCGTGATCCTCCAGCCACAGGGAGAGGCCGCGGCGCAGCAGGGCCAGGTGCTCGGGGCCGTTCTGCAGCAGGGCGCTGGCCAGGTGGGTCACATCGGCGCCGGCCAGCAGCACTTTGACCACGTCCTCGGTGGTGTGGATGCCGCCGGTGGCCGCCAGGGAGAGGCTCACCCGGCCCCGCAGGATGGCAATCCAGCGCATCGTCAGCAGGACGTCGCCGGAGCGGGAGAGTTGCGGCACCGGATTGACCTGCAGCGTCTCCAGATCGATATCCGGCTGGTAGAAGCGGTTGAACAGGGCCACCCCGTCCGCGCCGGCCTGCTCCAGGCGCCGCACCATGTGGGCCACGGAGCTGAACTGGGGCGAGATCTTCATGGTGATGGGGATGCGCACGGCGTCCTTCAGGGCGGTGAGCAGGTCCACGTAGCGCGCCTCCACCTCCGCCCCGCTCTCCTCCGGGTCGGCCGCCACATGGTAGACGTTCAGCTCCAGGGCGTCGGCCCCGGCGGACTCGAGATCCCGCCCGTGATCCACCCAGCCGCTCATGGAGACGCCGTTGAGGCTGGCGATGACGGGTATCTCCAGCGCCTCCTTCAGGCGCGCGATCTGCTCCAGGTAGTCGTCCAGGGTGGTGTGGTAGTCGCCGGGCACCGGACGGAAGCTGGTCGCCTCGGCGTGGCCGATGTCCTGGTGGTGGAGGAACTGGGCCAGCTCCGCGTCCTCCGCCGCCACGGCCTCCTCGAACAGGGAGTACATGACCAGGGCGGCGGCCCCCGCGTCCTCCAGCCGCCGCGCCATGTCCAGGCTGCGCGACAGGGGCGAGGCGGAGGGCACCAGCGGATTGGCCAGCTCCAGCCCCAGGTAGGTGGTTCTCAGATCAGGCACGATCGTCTCCTTTACAATCCTTGGCCACAGAGAACACAAAGTTCACAGTGACAGCCTCTTGATTCCGTCCTTCAACCTTCATGCGCCGAAATTAATCAACAATCCACGCCGCAGACCGGTGGCCTTGAGATAAGAGAGCACCTGGGTGGTGGCCACTTCCGGCAGCTTCGTCACCGATTTGACCTCTACGATGACCTCATCCTCCACCAGCAAATCTAGCCTCTGACCACCCAGCACATGCCCCTTGTAAAACACGTCAACTGCAACCTGACGTTCGGAATGCAATCCCTGTAGCCCCAACTCAAGGAATAGGGCCTGCTCGCATATTCCCTCCAACAACGCAGGCCCAAGCGTACGATGAACCTCGATCGCAGCGCCTATCACTTTCCCGGTCAACTCATTACTCATGACGGGCCTCCCTGCCCCTCCAGCCATGCAGGCAGATGTGAAAACCGGTCAGTGCCTGCAATCCAGTCTGAAAACTGATTTCCCCCTAATTCTCAGTGTCCTCTGTGCCCTCTGTGGCTGAGTCATCTTCATCGACGCTGAGTCCCGCGAGCTGCTGGTAGCGGCTGTAGCGGGTCGTGATTTCGTGCTGAGCCTGGGCCAGCAGCCGCTCGGCCGCCTCCGGGTGCATACGCTTGAGCATGCTGAAGCGGGTCTCGGTGGAGACGAACTCGGCATACGGGATCTCCGGCGGCTTGGAGTCGAGCTGCAGCGGGTTCTTGCCCGCCTCCAGGTTCGCCGGGTTGAAGCGCAGCAGCGGCCAGTGGCCGGAGCGCACCGCCAGATCCTGCTGGCGCAGATTGTGGGCCAGGTCCACGCCGTGGGCGATGCAGGGGCTGTAGGCGATGATGAGCGACGGGCCGTCGTGGGCCTCCGCCTCGAGGAACGCCTTCAGGGTCTGGATATCCTTGGCGCCATAGGCCACGTGGGCCACGTAGACATTCTCGTAGGCCATCGCCAGCAGGGAGAGATCCTTCTTCGCCGTGGGCTTCCCGCCGGCGGAGAATTTTGCCACGGCGGCACGCGGGGTGGCCTTGGAGGTCTGGCCGCCGGTGTTGGAGTAGACCTCGGTATCGAGGACCAGGAGGTTGACGTTCTTACCCGTGGCGAGAACGTGATCCAGGCCGCCGAAACCGATGTCGTAGGCCCAGCCGTCGCCGCCGACGATCCAGACGCTTTTCTTCACCAGCGCGTCGGCCACCGCCTCCAGGTCCCGGGCTTCCACCCCCTCCACCCGGGTCAGCCGTTCGCGCAGATCGGCCACCCGCCCGCGCTGGGCGAGAATGCCCGCCTCGTCGGACTGGTCCGCGGTGATCAGGGCCTCCACCAGCTCCGGCCCGATGCCCTCGGCCAGCCGCTCCAGCAGCTCGCGGGCGTACTCGTTCTGCTTGTCGATGGCGAGCCGGAAGCCGAGGCCGAACTCGGCGTTGTCCTCGAACAGGGAGTTGGACCAGGCCGGGCCGCGCCCGTCCTGGTTGGTGGTCCAGGGCGTGGTGGGAAGGTTGCCGCCATAGATGGAGGAGCAGCCGGTGGCATTGGCCACCAGCATGCGGTCGCCGAACAACTGGGTGGCAAGCTTGAGGTAGGGGGTCTCGCCGCAGCCCACGCAGGCGCTGGAGAACTCGAACAGGCTCTCGCCCAGCATCGCCCCCTTCAGGGTGCTCCAGCGGATGCTGGTGCGGTCGAACTCGGGCAGGGTGGTGAAGAACGCCCAGTTCTCCCGCTCCTGCTCCCGCAGGGGGGGCTGGGGCGCCATGTTGAGCGCCTTGTGGCTGACGTTGCTCTTGTCGTGGGCCGGGCAGATCTCCACGCACAGCCCGCAACCGGTGCAGTCCTCCGGGGCCACCTGGTAGGTGATGTGGGAGCCCTCGGGAAACTCCTTGCCCTTCACCGGCACGTGCTTGAAACCGGGCGGTGCGTTCTCGGCGAGCTCCGCGGGGAAGACCTGGCTGCGGATGGCCGCGTGGGGACAGACCAGCGGGCACTTGCCGCAATGGATGCAGAGTTCCTCGTCCCAGACCGGAATCTCCAGGGCCAGGTTGCGCTTCTCCAGCCGCGCGGTCCCCACCGGCCAGGTGCCGTCGGGGGGGAACAGGCTCACCGGTATGTGATCGCCGTAGCCGGCAATGAGCGGCCCGGTGACCTTGCGGATGAACTCCGGTGCGTCGTCGGGCACCGGCGGGCGCTGCTCGATGCGGCTGCTCACCGTGCCGGGCACCGACACCTCGTGGAGGTTGGCCAGGGTGGCATCGATGGCGTGGAAGTTCTGCTCCACAATGCGCTTGCCGCGCTTGCCGTAGGTCTCCTCCACCGCGTGCTTGATGCGTTCTATGGCCTCCTCCCGGGGCAGGATGCCGGAGATGGCGAAGAAGCAGGTCTGCATGATGGTGTTGATGCGCCGCCCCATGCCGGTCTCCTGGGCGACCCGGTAGGCGTCGATGGCGTAGAAACGCAGTTTCTTGTCGATCATCTGCTGCTGCATGCGCCGCGGCAGGCTGTCCCAGACCTGATCGGGGGACTCGGCGGAGTTGAGCAGGAACACCGCGCCCTCCGCGGCCTTGTCCAGCATCTCGTAGCGCTCCAGGAAGACCGGCTGGTGGCAGGCCACGAACCCGGCCTCCCCCTCGCCCACCAGGTAGGGGGAGCGGATGGGCCGCGGGCCGAAGCGCAGGTGGGAGACGGTGACCGCGCCGGCCTTCTTTGAGTCGTAGACGAAATAGCCCTGGGTGTGGAGATCGGTCTGCTCGCCGATGATCTTGATGCTGTTCTTGTTGGCGCTCACGGTGCCGTCGGAGCCGAGCCCGTAGAAGACCGCGCTCACCACTCCCTCCATGGCGTCGGTGCGGAACAGCGGATCCCACTCCACGCTGGTGAAGGTGACATCGTCGATGATGCCGACGGTGAAGGGATTCCTGAGCTTGCCCTGCTTGAGACCGTCGAAGACCGCCTTGACCATGCCCGGCGTGAACTCCTTGGAGGAGAGCCCGTAGCGGCCGCCCCAGATCCGCGGCAGCCCCTTGAAGTGCTCGCCTCCGCCGGCCGCGTGGCCGAGGATGGCGGTGGCCACGTCCTTGTACAGGGGTTCCCCGTCGGCGCCGGGCTCCTTGGTCCGATCCAGCACCGCGACGCGCAGCACCGATCGGGGCAGCGCTTCGATGAACCGTGCGCTGGCGAAGGGGCGGAACAGGCGCACCTTGAGCACGCCCACCTTCTCGCCACGCGCCACCAGGTGGTTCACCGTCTCCTCCACCGTCTCGGCGCCGGAGCCCATGATGACGATGACCCGCTCGGCGTCGGACGCGCCGACGTAGTCGAACAACCGGTACTGGCGACCGGTGAGGCCGCCGAGCCGGTCCATCACCGCCTGTACCGTGTCCGGCACCTGGTCATAGAACGGATTGACGCTCTCACGGGCCTGGAAGTAGGCATCCGGATTCTGGGAGGTGCCACGCACCACCGGGTGCTCGGGATTGAGCGCCCGGGCACGGTGGGCATGGACGAACTCCTCCCGGATCATCGCCCGGACCGACTCGTGGTCGATGAGCGACACCTTGGACACCTCATGAGAGGTGCGGAACCCGTCGAAGAAGTGCAGGAACGGCACCCGGCTCTCCAGCGTGGCGGCCTGGGCCACCAGCGCCATGTCGTGGGCCTCCTGCACCGAGTTGGAGGCCAGCAGGGCGAAGCCGGTGGCCCGGGTGGCCATCACGTCACCGTGGTCGCAGAAAATGGACAACGCCTGGCAGGCCAGGGATCGGGCCGCCACGTGAATCACCATCGGCGTCAGCTCCCCCGCCACCTTGTACATGGTGGGGATCATCAGCAGCAGGCCCTGGGAGGCGGTGAAGGTGGTGGTCAACGCCCCGGCCTGTGCCACGCCGTGGATGGCGGCCGCCGCCCCCCCCTCGCTCTGCATCTCCACGATATGGGGGACCGTGCCCCAGAGATTTTTCCGGCCGTCGGCCGACCACTCGTCGGCCAGCTCGCCCATGGGCGAGGCGGGGGTGATGGGATAGATGGCGATGACTTCATTGGTAAGATGGGCGATGGTGGTGGCCGCCTCGTTTCCATCGATGGTGACCATGCGCTGCTCCGACATGGGGCTCCCCTTGTGCTGGTTTTCCGGACGATCCTCCACGCTGCCGGGCCGAACCGGCTCGATGTCCCCGCGGCAGCTACATAAGCATAGACGAGTGCCGGCGGGCTGCCCGCCGGGAGTACGGGAGGAATGCCGAATCCACCCGCTGCCCCCCGGAGGCATCGACAGTACGTGAACCTCCTGTTCACTGTAGGTTTCCGGAGCCCTGTTGTCCTTGCTGAAAATCAGAAAAACAATCAGAAGCCGGAGGCCGCCGTTGGCCTGCCGGCAAGGAATCGTACCAGTGTACTGCGCCACTCTTGGAGGTACTTTCAGAGCCCCCCCGAAAGCGCCAGGACAAGGCGCAGTGCGCAGGCAATGGTTGTATCCCTCGTCAAGCGCTGCAACGCGGTCATGGTGCTTTCGGGGGGCTCCCTGAGGGGGAGCCGCTGAATGTGCCCCCAAGAGTGGCGCAGTACACTAAGATAGGTATCGACGCCGTACCTCCCACAGGAGCCTGACCATGGACACCCTCTCGCCCGCCACCCTGGCCCCGTTCCCGCTCGAACTCCTGCCCGGCGCGCGGGTCGATCTGCCCACCGTGCAGCTGGTGGAGGAGGCCCTGCGGCGCAAGGAGGGTGTGCTGGCATCGAACGGGGCACTGACGGTGAGCACGGGGCGGCGTACCGGCCGCTCGCCGAAGGATCGGTTCCTGGTCCGGGACGCCAGCACCGACGGCTCGGTGGAGTGGGGAGCCATCAACCAGCCCATCGAGCCGGAGCGGTTCGAGGCGCTGTGGGATCGGGCACTGGACTACCTGGCGGAAGGCAGGCCCTATGTCTCCCGGCTCTGCGTGGGCGCCGATCCGGACATGCGGATCGGGGTGACCGCGATAACCGAGCTGGCCTGGCACAACCTGTTCGTGCGCCAACTGTTCGTGAGGCCGGATCCGGGGATGGTCTGCGCCACGCCGCAGTGGACGCTGGTCAATGCGACCGGCCTCGGCACCGACCCCGGGCGCGACGGCGTCAACAGCGACGGGGCGGTGCTCATCGACATCACCGGACACCGGGTCCTGCTGTGCGGCATGCACTACGCCGGCGAGATGAAGAAGGCCATGTTCACCATCATGAACTTCCTCCTGCCGGCCCAGGGAGCCCTGCCCATGCACTGTGCCGCCAACGAGGGCGACGATGGCGATACGGCCCTGTTCTTCGGCCTGTCAGGGACCGGCAAGACCACCCTGTCCGCCGACCCCGACCGGTTTCTCATCGGCGACGACGAGCACGGCTGGAACGATCGCGGCGTCTTCAACTTCGAGGGAGGCTGCTACGCCAAGTGCATCGACCTGAGCCCCGAGCGCGAGCCGGTGATCTGGGGGGCGCTGCGCTTCGGTTCGGTGATGGAGAACGTGGTCCTGGATCCGGCCAGCCGCGAACCGCGCTTCGAGGACGCCTCCCTCACCGAGAACACACGCGCGGCCTACCCGCGCGAGCACATCCCCATGCACGTACCCCACAATCGCGGCGGCCATCCCCATGCCATCCTGTTCCTGACCTGCGACCTCTACGGTGTGCTGCCGCCGGTGTCGATCCTGGATCGCCACCAGGCCGCCTACCACTTCCTCAGCGGCTACACGGCGCTGGTGGGCTCCACCGAGGTGGGCAGCGCCGATCATATCCGCCCCACCTTCAGCACCTGCTTCGGCGCCCCCTTCTTCCCGCGCCCCGCCCATGTCTACGCCAACCTGCTGATGGATCGGATGCAGCGCCACGGCAGCCGCGTCTACCTGGTGAACACCGGCTGGACCGGCGGCCCCCACGGCGGCGGCGGTCGGCGCTTCGATCTGCCCACCACCCGCGCCCTGGTGCACGCCATCGTCAAGGGCCGCCTGGAGGGCGCGCGGACCCGGCGCATCACGGGCCTCAACCTGGACATACCCGGGCATGTCCCCGGCGTTCCCGACGAAGTGCTGGACCCGCGCCGCACCTGGCGCGATCCCGGCGCCTACGAGCAGGCCGCCCGTGAGCTCATCGGCCGCTTCCGGGAGAACTTCAGACGCTTCCAGGTGGACGAGGCCATCCGCGCCGCGGGGCCGCAGCTGGAAGGGGAGTGATTCACCACGAAGGCACGAAGAAAAGCAAAAGGCGGATCAACCGCAGATTAACGTTGATTTTCGTTGATTGTTGCCGTTTGTTTGGGTACCAGCCGGTACTGCAGGAACTCGCACCGAGAAGCGTACGCCTCCACACATCGCGTTTGAAAGGTGTCTCGTCTTAGCGTAAGGCCAACCTGCTTTGTATACTCAAATCAGCGTCAATCAACGTTAATCTGCGGTCGAATGGCTTTTCTCTTCATGTCCTTCGTGCAGAATACAAGCGCCTAGAACCGACCGGCGTCGAGGTTCTCGAGCAGTTCCAGGGTCACTTCGTCGAAGCGCAGGATGCGCTTGCCGGCGTGGTCGGCGAGGAACTCCTCGGCCTCCTCCCGCGTGGCATGGGGCACGAGCTCGTGGCCCATGGGGCCGAGGGTGTCGGAGCCGATGACATACCACGCCGTGCGGGCGTCGATTTTTTCCACATAGTAGTAGTCGGTCACCGCGATGGTCTCAATGTCCTCGGCGCGGTGGCCCGGCGCCCATTTGGGCATGTCCAGCAGGTACTTGAAGAGATCCTTGGCGCCATCGAAGTGGTGGGCATGGCCGTCCTGGTAGAGCACGGTGGCCACCCACTCCGGGTAGAGCGCAACGAACATCCCGCATACCGGACAGGTGTCCTTCTCGCCGGGAGCCGGCACCGTCACCGTCTCCGCACGCGCCGCGCCCAGCACCAGCAACGCCGCCAGGCCGGCGGCCCATAGCCTGTTCATGATCACCTCGTTGATTGTTCACCACGAAGGCGCGAAGAAAGAAAAAACCTGATCATCCGCAGATTGCGCAGATGGGTTTTCGATGCCGGGACTGCCCGTCGACAATCCCGGCCATATCAGGCAGGTCTCTTGAGTACCCCGGATTCCGGGGCGGCCTGATCCAGCTGCCCGGTCAGCATGAACGACATAAAATCTGCGTAATCTGCGGATAAAAAATCTTTGCGCTTTTTCTTCCTGTCCTTCGTGCCTTCGTGGTGAAGAGAACCGATGCACGGCGCCACCGTTGATGCGGCGCCGTGCCGATGGATCAGCCCTTCTGCTGCTCCATCATCTTCTTGCGCTTCTCCGCCCGTTTCTTGCGGATCATCATCGTGTCTTCGGCCATGCTCAGGTAGGCGGCCTTGAGGGCGGCGTTGAAATCGCCGATCTCACCGCCGTTTTCGGCCTGGGCGGCCTTGGCCGCGTCGGCGGAGGCGAAGGCCACCTTGCTGATCTTGGTCATGGTGCCCGGGAGTTTGGAGCCGATCAGGTAGGTGGCCTCGTCCACGTTCACCAGCGGCTTGGGCTCGGCGGAGGCGCCGAAGTCCGCCGCGTAGATGGCCTTCGGGCCGCGATCGAGGTTGATGGCCAGACTGATGGCCGCGCAGTGCAGGGAACAGGTGCCGTCCACCAGGTCATCGGCGTAGTGCACCAGGTGGCGGCTGTGGTGCCACTGGGTCCGATCCATGCCGCAGTAGGGACACTTGGGATACTTGGCCAGCTCGTTCTCCAGCGGGGCCGGATCCGGCGCGGTCTTGGGAACGAACTGCATCGGCGTGCCGTCGTGCTCTCCCGCGACCGCCCCGCCGATATGGGTGAAGGCGGCGCCGGCAAGACTGCCGGCGGCAAGGGCCTTGAGGGCCTGTCTGCGGTTCAGTTTGATGCTCATGGCGTTACTCCTAGGTTCAGTGTGTGGGGCCAAGGTCCAGTGTCCATTCTTTATTCAAAGGGAACACCAGCAATTCGCATACCAATCCACCCGTCTGGATTCCCGACACTTAATCATTAATTATCATATAGTTATGGAGCATCTACAGATCCATGGAGAGGAGTATGCCGTGCCTGTTGCGGCATATCACCCACCCTGGTGTGCTGCTTCACTAGCCCGCCAGCCCGCGCATGATGTCGTAGAAAACCACGCCCTCGTAAAGCGTCCAGACTCCAAGGGCCACAACCGCCACACCGGCCAGGCGCTCAAACACCCCCCGGGCCTTGGCACCGATGGCGGCCCCGGTAACGGTCACGAGCACCATGGTGGGCACGGTGCCCAGCCCGAATGAGAGCATCAGCAGGCCGGCCTGGAGGGGGTCCGCCGTGGCCATGGCCTTGACGGCCACCGAGAACACCAGACTGCAGGGAACGAAGCCGTTGACTATGCCGGCCAGCCCGGGAGCCAGGGTCCGGCTGCGCTGAAACTTGTGGTGGAAGCGAACGGTGGCCACCGCCGGGGCTCCCGTCTGGCAGTCCTTCTGCCGACCCCACGGCAAAATACGCAGGACGCCGAGACCGAAAAGGATCACCACGATTCCCGCCACGATCATCAGGATGCCCTGACCCTTGCCCACCGTGCCGGACTGGACCAGAACCTGGCCGAACAGCGCTCCCAGTGCACCGAGCAGCGTGTAGACCAGGATGCGCATGGCGTGATAGACCACGTGGGGCGCCACCTTGTGCTGCCAGCCGTGGCGGACGAAAAACCCGGCCGCGATGCCGCTGCACATGCCCAGGCAATGGAATGCCCCGAAGACACCGGTGGCAAAGGCGAGCAGGTAGTTGAATTCGGCGACCATCAGCCGGCTTCCACGCGCATCGGTGTCATCGCACGGACCCGGCGGGTGACGCGGCACGCCAGAGGGCGGGCGAGTTCAGTGAACCGTTCATTTGGGTGACTCCGCCAGCAGTTCGTTGACGATGCCCGTGAAAACATCCGGGGTCGATTCACCCAGGATCTTGGCCCGTAACACCCCTTCCCTGTCGACGAAGAAAGTGGTGGGCAGACCCATGACACCGTAAGTACGGGCAACGGCACCCTCCTCGTCCAGCAGTACCCCGTAGGAGATGCCGAGATCACGGATGAACCGTTCCGCCGTGTCGGCATCCTGGCGTACATTCACGGCGAGTATGGTCAGGCCACGGTCCTTCAGTTCCCGGTAGACCGGCTCCAGGTCCGACATCTCCTCTTCGCAGAAGGGGCACCAGTCGGCCCAGAAGCGGATGGCCACCACCTGCCCGGCGAAACCGCCCGGGAAATCGGCGCTGCCCCCCTCCAGGCGCGGCAGGCTGAAGCCGGGCGCCGGTTGGCCGTTCTGCAACTGGGGCTGAGAAGAGCCGCAGCCCGCCAACGCCAGCAACAGCGTCAGAAGGAGTCCGTATCCCAACGTCTTCAGTTTGATCTGCTGCATCGAGAGCTCTCGCACAGGGGTCGTGAGGCGTATCACCACCATACCCCCTGCATGGTCAGGTTGGATGTCACCACAGCATAGGTGGCAACGGCGTAGAACAGCACAAATCCCATCAGCGACAGCCAGGTGAAGCGGCGGATATCCACAGCGGCGGCCTTGACCAGGCTCGGCATCCTGCGCCAGGGCGCAAGAATCCCCACGCCCAGTGCCAGCACCGTGGCGGCGAAGAGCGGGATGTAGAGGTAGTAGCCCACGAAATCATGGCCTGACTTGAGGATGCAGAACGGACAGTGATGGTGGGGATGCTCGTAGACGTAGAGCGCCACGTAGGAAACGATGGCCACCAGCGCCACCACGAAGGCCAGCAGGCCGCTGCCCGCGAACAGCAGTGCGGCACCACGGCGCCACAGGGTGGCGAGACCGCTCAACAGGGCCAGTCCGCCGCTGGCATAGAGCGCTATCACCGCGGTGCGTGGCTGCAGGCTCGAGACCTCTGCCGCCACGCCTTCCGACTCGGGCGTGAAGAGAGAACCACAGCAGGAGGTGATCACGTCCGGATCCAGGCCGAGGAAGTAGGCGGTCTGGACCACCGCCTCGGCGATCACCAGGGGCACGATGGCCAGCAGCAGGGCATACTTGACTCGCACCAGGGGATAGTCGTAGCCCTGGTTGTCGAGCCGGTTGAGGATCAGCCAGGCGCCACCGGCGAAGAATACGGCGATCTTCAGAAACAGGGTGGGCCAGCCCCAGGGGTCGACGTTCAGCACGCCGGTGGCGCACATGGCGCCCACGAACTGGGTGGACATGGCCTCGGCGTTGTAGACAAACAGCAGCAGGGAGACCAGCTCGGCCACGAAGGCATAGGAGAGGATGGTGGAGATGAGGTAGGTCCGCCGCTCGAGGTTGAGCTGCATCTCGCTGCCGCTGCGGATGTCCCAGTGGCGCATCACCTGGATGGCGAATCCGGCGGCCAGCAGCAACAGCAGTGCAACCACCGCCGATACGCCGATGAGCGCCATGATTGCCGGATTGAGCAGCATCTATCACGCCTCCGCGAGAATCCCGTCACGCATCTCCACCACCGTATCGATCCCGGCGTATTCGAACACGACCGGATCGTGGCTGGTGACAATCACGGTTTTCCCCTGTTGCTTCAGATCCCTGATGATGACCATGAATTCCCGCGACAGGCGCGTATCCAGGTTGGCCGTCGGCTCATCGGCGATGAGTATCTCCGGGTCGTTGATGAGCGCCCGGCAGATCGCTGTGCGCTGCGCCTCTCCACCCGACAGCCACTCCACCTTGGAGTCGGCCTTGGGCTCCATGTTGAACTGCCGGAGCAGCTTCAGGGCCGCCTCCCTGAGCAGCCGGTGATCCAGCCCCAGGGGGTAGGCCGGCAACATCACGTTCTCCAGCACTGTCAGCCCCTTCACCAGGTTGAACTGCTGGAAGATGAAACCGAAGGTCTTGCGGCGTATCTCGGTCATGAATCGCTCCGGCAGCCCGGAGAGAATCCGTGAATGCAGCAGAATACGACCCGACGTGGGGCGCGACAGGCAGCCGATCATCGACAGCAGGGTCGTCTTTCCGGAGCCGCTGGGACCCTTGAGAACGGTGATGCGGTTCGCATCCATCTTCAGGCTGACACCGCGGATGGCCCAGAACTCGTTGGGCCGCCCCTGGTTGAACGCCTTTTTCACATCGTCGAGTTCAATCATGCCGGGGGACTCTTCAATTCTCAGCGCATCACGGCATCGGGATCGGTGATGGACGCCCGCCAGATGGGAATGATGGTGGCAACGGTGTAGGGAAATACGGTGAAGAAGAACAGTGTCGCTACCTGCAGCCCATCCACGAAGGGCACGGGATTGAACGACGGGTAGAGGACCGCCCAACCCTTCAACACCGGCTCGAACAACGCCGCCTGGCCGTAGAAAACATGGAGGTAGGCCAGTATGAATCCGAGCAGGAATGCGGTGAGGGATACGATGCTCCCCTCCCAGAATTTCATCCGGATCACATCGCTGGTTTCCCAACCGATGGCTTTCAGGATCCCGATCTCCCGCTTCTCTTCCGCGCTCAATCCCGACGCCTTGTCCCAGGCGAAGATGACGAAGGCGAGAATGCTCCCCCCCAGGAGCACGAAGACGATGCCCTGGCGCCAGCTGAAGATGGAGTCGTAGGTGCGGAGAATCTCCTCCCGCAGGATGGGCCGCGCGTCGGGCAGCAGGACGGTCAGCTTCTCGGCCACCTTGCGCACTTCGCTCGGATTGCGCACCTGCAGCACGATATCGGTGAACCGGTCGGTGGGAATCCCGAAGAAGTCCCGGTAGGTCCCCTCCGACACGAGGAGCAGGTCGGCGTTCACCAACTCCGAGTCCGCATTCAGGATATCCACGACCCGGAAGGAAAAGGCGCGGCCGTCGCTGGAACGGAAGGTCAGGAAGTCACCCACGTCCACGCCCCGGGTGCGGGCGATTCCGGCCCCGATGACCACCTCCTGCGGACCCAGTTCACGGTCCCGTGGCACCATCAGCGTGTAATTGGCCTGGACGGCCGGGTCGTAGAAATAGCCCCACAGGCGACCGGCCTTGCGGGTAACCCCGCGAATCCGACCGATGCGATCCAGGTACTCCGCGGGCATCAGGTCATGGCGCCCGGCCACCAGGCGCTGCAGGATGACCTCCGGGGAGGACTCCAGGATGATGCCGGCCTCGCGGCGCAACGAATGGGTGAACAGCATCACCGAGGCGAGGAGAAAAACGATCAGGGTGTAGACCAGCAGCAGGCCGAGGTTCTTGGTCAGCCGGCGTTTCAACGAAGAGAGCGTGAAGTCGATGAGATACTTCTGCCGCAGGATGAGCGTTTTCATGGCATCCGGAGATGGCTGGGCGGCAGGACCAGGGAGCCGCTGGGAAAATGGTCGAAGGAGTTCGGGTGATCCTGGAATGCCGTGTGCATATCCGACTGGCTGAGATGGCGGGTGTAGCGCGCCTCCGTGAAGAGGCTGAGATCGGTCAGCTCGAGCCGGCGCACCAGCGCCGCACGCGCCTCCAGTGCCGGCTCCGCCAGCCGGACGCGCACTGCCGCGTCAACGAAAGTCAGCATCAGCAGTGCCAGGCACACCGCGATGAAAATGAACAACCGGTCTGAGAGCCGCATATGGAATTCTCGCCTGCACTACCGGCGGGCCGCACAAACTGGGGCGAGGCCCCGGGCTATCGATTCATGATTAGCCATAATCATACCGGCCCGGCGGGGTCGCATTGATCAATCTCAAGCGAATCAAAAAAACAGCGGCTGCGGAAGATTATTGTCATTTTTGTACATTATCGTGTGCGTTGAAACTTTGCGCGGCGGTGAAAATCACACATGAACAACGCGGAAAGACAGCGCGGGACAGCCTGTGCATTCCGGCGACATTTTCATCCGATTACCGGATTGCGTGAAATCACACAATAAAAATATTTATTGGGTCAAATAACGCACCCTTCCGCGCCGTGGCAAGGGACTGAAATAACCACCCGAAGATCTGTCGGTGTGAATCGGCGGCTTCATTGCAGCGCTTCAGAAAACAAGGCCGCGCATGATGTTGAAATAGGTCGCCCCCTGCAACACCGTTCCGACGCCCATTACAATGACCACCACGGCCGCCCCCTTCACCAGCACACCGCGCATGCGCTGTCCAAGGAGTCCGAACGCCAGGCTCACGAAGAGCATGGAGGGAAGGGTGCCCGCACCGAATGCCAGCATCAGCAGGCCCCCCTCCAGCGGCGAGGGGGCCGCTGTCGCCTTCACCGCAAGGGCAAAGGTGAGCGGACAGGGCATGAAACCGTTGATGGCGCCGCCCAGGGCCGCGCCCTGGATCGGTCCACGGCGGGTGGCGGCCGCAAAAGCCTGGCGCAGATATTGCACCGGAAGGAAGGAGACGGAGATGCGCCATGGCGCCATCCCCAGGATATCCAGGCCGATCAGCACCACGAGCAGGCCGATAACGATCTGCAGCAACCCCTGGGCGGCACCCATGATGCCCGTGGAAACCACAGCCATGCCCAGGCTGGCGGCCGCGATGCCAACCAGGGTATAGATGCTGATGCGGGCAAGATGGTAGGCCAGGTAGGGGAGCGGCCCCCGGGAGATGCCGCCACCGAACTTCATGAAAAAGCCGGAAACCAGCGCCCCGCACATGCCGATGCAGTGTGCGCTGCCGAGAAGCCCGGCGATGAAGGCAAGGGAGAGACTGATTGGCTGGCCCACCACGTCAAGCATGTCGGCTCCTCAGGTTAGTGGAACGCATTGCCGCTGAACGGGGCCTCGACACACGGCGCAAGCGGTACGGTGAGACGCGCACGCGATCCGCACTCCGAAGCCAGACAGTAGCCTATAACTTCACCAGGTCAAAATGAGGCAAAAGATGCAAAAGCGCGATCGGGTTCGCCGTCAGCGCGCCCTGGCAAAAGCCGGCATGTTGGGGACCCTCGGGGTCGTCGTGTGGACGGGCTACCAGCGGGGTCGCCGGTTCATTCCCTGGCACACGGCCGCGGGCGTGGCGATGATCGGTTTCACGCTCTGGCACATGGGGCTCTACTGCAGCAACGGCAACAACGGCAAAAGCCGGCAAGAAGTCAAAAGACGAGCCCCCGCATGATGTGGAAGTACTTCGCCCCCTGGTAGACGGTCGCTCCGCCCATCGCGACGACAACCACCGCCGCCCCCTTCAGCAGCACACCGCGAACCCGGGCACCGAGCCTGCCGAAGGCCACACTGACGAAGAGCATCGACGGCAGCGTCCCTATCCCGAAGACCAGGAGCATGAGGCCGCCCTGCAGGGGATCGCTGGCGGTTGTGGCCTTGATGGCCATGGCAAAGACCAGGGTGCAGGGCATGAATCCGTTGAGCACCCCCCCCAGCAGGCTGCCGAATACCGGTCCGCGCCGGCCGGCTTCCATGAACCAGCGCCGGGCCATACCCAGGGAAAGTCCGCAGAAGGAGAGGTTCAGCCGCACCAGGCCCAGAATGTCCAGGCCCAGGACAATGACCGCCAGTCCGGCGACGATCTGGAGAACTCCCTGCGTCGCCCCCATGGCGCCGGTGGAAACGAGCGCCGCGCCGAGCAGGGCCGCGAGCACACCGACGAGCGTGTAGACCCCGATTCGGGCGGCATGGTAGACGAGATAGGGCAGCGGCCCATGGCCTGAACCGCCGAACTTCAGGAAGAAGGCGGAAACCAGGGCGCCGCACATGCCGACGCAATGACCACTGCCCAGCAATCCCGTCATCAGGGCCAGCGTATAGTCGATCTGGCTGACTGCTTCCACGCGTGCGTCAGCGGTCCCGTTGCAGCCGGAGGGAGTTGGTGACCACCGATATGGAGCTCATGGCCATGGCGGCGGAAGCGATCATGGGGTTGAGCCGCCCCGCCATGGCCACGGGAATGGCCACCGTGTTGTAGCCCAATGCCCAGAAGAGGTTCTCACGGATGATGGTCATGGTCCGTCGGCTCAGCCGGATGCCGTCGGCGACCTTGGTGATATCGGCGCTGACCAGGGTGATGTGGGAGGCCTCGATGGCGATATCGGTGCCGGTCCCCACGGCGAAGCCCACGTCCGCGGCGGCCAGTGCCGGCGCATCGTTGATCCCGTCCCCGATCATCCCCACCAGTTCGCCTCGCTCGTGCAGTTCGCGGATGATCTCGAGCTTGCGCTCCGGCGTCGCGTGGGCCACCACCGCGTCGATGCCCACCTGCCGGGCGACGAATTCCGCCGCCTCCCGGGTGTCGCCGGTCGCCATCAGGGTCTTGATCCCCATGCCGTGGAGGCGCTCGATGGCCTCGCGGGCATTCGCCCGCGGTGTATCGGCGATGCCGAACAGGGCCGCGAGCCTCCCGTCCACTGCCACGTAGACCACCGTCTTGCCTTCGCGGGCGAACGCGGTCGCACGGGTCTCCTCCGGCTCGACCTCCACCTCCGCGCGCTGCAGCAACGCCGCGTTGCCGACCACCAGCCGCCGTTTTTTCACCCGCCCAGTGACACCTAGCCCCGTCTCGCTGCTGAACTCCTCGGCCTCCGGGTAGCGGATGCCCAGCGCCTCCACATAGTCCAGGATGGCCCGACCAAGGAAGTGCTCGGAACTGTGCTCCACGGCGGAGACCAACCCCAGCAGGGTCTCGTCCGAGAGGCGCGAGAGATTGAGGAAATCGGTGACCACGGGCTGGCCGCGGGTAATGGTGCCGGTCTTGTCGAACACCAGCGTCGTGAGCCGGGAGGCGGTCTCCAGGCTCTCGCCGTTGCGGATGAAGATGCCGCGCCGGGCGGCGTTGCCGGTCCCCACCATGATGGCCGTGGGCGTCGCCAGCCCGAAGGCGCAGGGACAGGCGATGAGCAGCACAGAGATGCCGTTGACCAGGGCCGGCGTGAAGCGCCGCGTGACAGCCAGCCAGCCGGCAAAGGTCAGCCCCGCGACTCCCATCACCGCCGGCACGAAGACCGAGGAGATGCGATCCGCCAGCTTCTGGATGGGCAACTTCCCCGACTGCGCTTCCTCAACCATCCGCACGATGCCCGCCAGCACGGTATCGGTGCCGACCGCCGTCGCGCGCATCCTGAAGGTGCCGGCCCGGTTGATGCAGCCGCCCACCAGCCGGTCGCCCGGGTTTTTCACCACCGGCAGGCTCTCGCCAGTCACCATCGACTCGTCCACGCTCGAGGCGCCGGAGACCAGTTCGCCGTCGGTGGGCACCCGCTCCCCCGGCCGCACCAGGAGGATGTCGCCCACCTGCACCGCGTCGATCTCCACCACCACCTCGTGGCCGTCGCGGATGACGGTGGCCTTGGGCGGCTGCAGGTCGATGAGCTTGCGGATCGCCTCGCTCGCCTTGCCCTTGGCCTTCTCCTCGAGGTAGCGGCCAAGCAGTACGAAGCTGATGATGCCGGCGGCCGCCTCGAAATAGAGATGACGCCTGCCGAGGAGCAGGGCGGGCACGCTGTAGGCGTAGGCCGAACCGGCGCCCAGCGCGATGAGGGTGTCCATGTTCGCGGCCCGCTGCCGCGCCAGGAGCAGGGCCTTGGTATAGAAGGGCCGGCCGGCCCAGAACACCACCGGAGTGGTCAGCAGGAACTCGGTGAACTTCAGTGCGAAATTGCGCGGCATGGCCATCCCGATGACCATCACCGGCAGCGTCAGCAGCCCCGCGATCCAGATCCGCCGCTTCGCGGCCTCCAGCCGCTTCCCTTCACGCTCGACGATCAGGCGCCGCTGGGTGAGGGTATCCATGGGACGTGCCTGGTAACCGAGCCGGTTGACGATGGCATAGACATCATCCCGGCCAAGACGGCCCCGCACCACGGCCGTCTCCGAACCGAAATTGACGGCGGCCTGCTCCACCCGCGGATCGCGCTTCAGGGCCAGCTCGATGAGCAGCGCGCAGGAGGCACAGGTCATGCCCTCCACCGCCACCGAGGACTGTGTTGACGGGCAGGCGGGCTCCGGCCCGGGGACTGCCCCGGTCCGGCCGCCGCCCGCCTGGCCGAGCCGCGGGATGACCGCGTCCACCTGTGCCAGAAGCCGCTCCCGCGACTGTTGCCGGGGATCGAAATGGATGGTGATCGAACCGAGCGCGGGGACGGAGGTGACCCGCCTGATCGCCGGCCACTTCCGCAGCAGGATCTCCAGGACGTAGACCCGCTCCGCATCCCTGCGCAACGCCGGCACGACGATCCGCACCCGGCGGCGCAGCGCATGGACCACCCGGAAGTTGCCCAGGGCGGCCTGGTTCATCTAGCCGCCCCCGCCTTACCCCCCCCTGCCTTGCGATAGCGGACCAGGAGGAAGACGAGGTAGAAGGCACTCAACAGTTGATAACGATACTGGAGCGGGTGGCGCAGCCACTGCTTGGTGATCTGGTCCCAGTGAAGCTTGATCAGGTAGAAGGAGAGCAGATCGTTGAGGAAGTTGATGACCAGTTTCTCCGTGCTCATGGGGGTGCTGCCGGAGGTCTTCAGTTTCGATGAGGCGACGTTGCCGAGGACAGTCACCGTCGCCTTGGCGCGCCGGTATCTTTCGCGCACCCGATCGACCCATGGGTGATCAAGGAGGCGTCCTTTCCAGTCTTTCACTGCCCCTCCGGCCGGCGCTCCGACCTCCTCCTTCCGGGACTTTCTCCCGCGCCGCACCCGTCCCGATGCCAACTCGGAGATCACCGCATCCAGGTGCAGAATCACATCTCTTTCACTGCAGATGGTGTCCAGATAGCGAATGGAAAGTTTCCGGTAACGAGGATAAACGAAGACCCGGTAGATCCCTTCGAGCTCTCCCACCCGCTCTCTCAGCAGGCGGGGCAGGGCGTCGACACACAGGCCCTCGGGCAGGGAGAAGCGCAGGTGACCCGCTGCCCGATAGCGCAGGAGCACCAGGTCGCCGAGTTGCTGTCGAGTGTTCATTGCGGCAGGCCCACAGTCAATGCATCCCGGCACGCCGGGTCCAGATCGATCGCCATCCCTTCATGCCGGGAAGCGAGCCCGGCACGTAGGCACAACCCCTAGTGTACTGCTTCACTCTTGGAGGCACATTCAGCGAGTCGCCGGCCGGTCAGATGCAAGGCGCGCTTGCGCAGGAAGGGCAGGCCCCCTTTCAAGCAAGCGCAACGCCGCAGATGGCCGGCCAGCGGCTCGCCCGCAGGGAGCCCCCCGAAAGCACCAGGACTGCGTTGCAGCGCTTGACAAGGGAAACAACCATTGCCTGTGCACTGCGCCTTGTCCTGGCACTTTCGGGGGGCTCTGAAAGTACCTCCAAGAGTGAAGCAGCACACTAACACGACGCCGGGATCACTAACCCTGGCCGTTGTCGCCACCCTGTTCCTCGGCTGCCTCGCGCGCCTCTGCCGCGATGTCCGAGAGTGACTCTTTCTGCTGCAGAACGAAGTCCTTGCCCATCTCGCTGGCGTTCATCACCGCGGCGGCGATCTCCTTGCGGTACTTGTAGCCCAGGTACCCGGCCGCAGCCCCTATGGCCAGGGCCACCCATGGGTTGCCGAAGACGGTTCTCAAAAGCCCTCTGCCTGCTGCTGTAGTCGCCATAGCTGCTCCTGCGCCAAGACCGTGAGTTGCCATTTGCGTTGCCCGGTGGGCGGCTGCGGAGTGACCCGCTGCCATCATCTGCTGCCCCATCGCGCCAGCCGCGTGTCCGGCCGCTGCGTGACCCGCAGCCGCATGACCTGCGGCGGCCGCGGCCGCGTGGGCTCCCGAGCTCAGTCCCTCTTCACACAGTTCGCAGACAGCCTTGGACACGTCGCTCATGGGATCGCCCTCCCCGCATGCGGTTTAGTCAAAAGATAGCACCCCTTCCCCGCCACGTCTCCAGCCGCCATCGCCACTGACCGGACTACTCCGGCGGGGCGTCCGACACATCCGCCTCGGGATCGGTTTCCTCCGGAATCTCCTCAACGTCGTTCAGCAGCCGGTAGATACCCCGGCAGCCGTCACAACAGAACTGCAACACGCCCGCCGGGGTGCGCAATTCAAAGGGCTTCCCCTCGACAGGAAGACCACACAGATCACAGCCTCCGGACGCTTTGCTCATTCACCCCGACTCCGGACAACCACGTCGATGAGATTGGCCGCCGCAAGACAGCGGACGCTTCAAGGGCCGGCAACAACCAGCCGCCTGCTGGTCAATTTAATTGGACGCCGATCGAATGTCAGCCGCCAAGGGAGGGAAAAATGGATCGGGACAGGTGGATCGCGGGCGGGCTGGCAGGCCGGCCATCAACAGACGGATTGCGGGAAGACAGGATCCCATGTTCCGCTTTCTGCCCGCCGGCACCTTGCTCTGCAAGACCACCCCGGGGCGGGTCCATGCAGAGCCCCGCGGGCAGCCGTCACCGACGCTCCTGCAGCGCCCAGGAAACCCCCTGCTCGGCACTCGCTTCGGCATCCTCCGGGCCAAAACAGACCGAGTACTCGTCGCAGACCTGGCAATTGGGCGCCTTGCAGAGATTGACCTCGGCGCGGTCGCAGAGCTGCTTATAGAAGAACTTCTTCCAGCGCATGCGGTTGCCGGCGTTCTTTGCGGCCAGCGCCGGAAAATGGCGATGCAGGAGCTGGGAGATCTCCGCGCGATCATGGACGCCGAAATCCTCCCACAGGTGATTGGCTCGCAGCGCGGTAGCGGCGAGGATGGATGCAAACAAGAACGACACGTGCCCCTCGTCCGAGCGGTGCTCCAGCAGCAGCTCCCGGAGATCCTGGAACTCATCTGCCAGGAACCCCTTCTGAGCAGGTTCGGCCGGCATGGCTTCCGCATCCGGCCGCCACAGCCGGCCATCGGCGACGGCCATGCCGCAATGACGGCAAGTGAAGGGATTCATGGCCTGGAAATGGGCATGCACCTTGAAACAGATCCGCGCATCCCAGCCCTTCAGCGCTGCGGGGAAATAGGCTTCGAGCAGTTCCTGCAGCGCCGCCTCGTCGAGGCCGAGTTGATCATGGAGCGCCCCCTCGTCATCCGCGCAACGGGCGGCGATGACGCAGGCCAGCGCATAGGAATCGAAATCATCGGCGCCGGCATGGGCTGTGAGCCAGCTGAATAGCGAATCTCGCATGGAAACCTGCCTTCACCAACATCGCCGGGCTCTGGCCCGGAGGATTGAGCATTCCATTGGCAGCGGAAATCCGGACGGCCCGTCCGGGTCTGGCACGGATGCTCCATGCACCCGAAGCGATGACGACGGGGCGGCGGATCAGGCCTTGCTGGAAGCCCGCATGAGCGCAACCCGCATGGCGCTCGTCAGACTGGCCCCCATACCCAGCCGCTGTGAAAGCGCCGGGATGATAATCAGGGAGGCGAAGGCGAAACCGGCGCCGAGCATCAGCGAGGCGAGATCGCTGCGCGCGGTCTTGTTAGGGATGGTCTGTACCTGCTTCTGTTCCATCGTGGCTCCCCCCAGATGTTCTGCGTGATCCACCGGGCGGCCCGCGCACCCGATTGCGAATCGTCAATGCACAATGCATACCAGCACAAACAATCAGGAATTCAGCGAGATAACCATGCCGGGTTTGACCGCAACTGCGGCATTTCACGCACCGGTGTGTGAAATGCCGCAGTTGCGGCTTTGGCAGCACGCCTCCTCTCTGATGCCGGTCAATTTACCGGGAGCTGATTCGTGAGACATTGGATGCCGCTTAACAATGAGCAAGCCCTTCACAGACTTTAATTCCAGATACAACCCGGCGTGGAGCACGCCAACCTTTTCCCCGAGGACAATCCAATGGAAATCAGCATTGCGGTGGACAACATCAAGTGCGGCGGCTGCGCCAACAGCATCCGCAAGAAGCTGCAGGAGCGCTATTCGCTTGCACAGGTGACAGTCGATGTCGAACAGGGAATGGTGCAGGTATCAGCCGAAAACGATATCCGGGCTGAACTGGTCGCGGCACTGCGTGAGATTGGCTACCCGGAGCGCGGCTCGGTCACCGGTGTCGACTCCCTGAAGGCGAAAGCCAAGTCTTTCGTCAGCTGCGCGGTGGGAAGGATGGACCGCTGAGATCCGCCTGGATTTCCGGCCCTCCGTTGCCGCGCAGGGCCGGGAGCAGGCTGCCGTTGCCCCATGACACACCGCCTCAGAGTCACCGGGCGCCGGCCTGGTGCATACGACCGGAAGTAAGCAGGGCCGTGGCGTCGGCGGCGCGCAACGGCCGGCTCAGCAGATACCCCTGGACGCCATCGCAGCCCTGGGCCTCCAGCACGCTGAGCTGCTCGGGCTGCTCCACGCCCTCGGCCACCAGCTGCAGGCCGAGGCTGTGGCCCAGGCGAACGATCGCCTCCACGATGGCGGCATCCGGGGCGCTGGTGGCTATCTCCTGGATGAAGGCGCGATCCACCTTCAGCGTATGGATGGGCAGTCGCCGCAGATAGCTCAGCGAGGAGTAGCCGGTGCCGAAGTCGTCCACCGCCAGCCGGACCCCCATCTGCCGCAGACCCCGGAGCACCTCCACCGCCCGATCGATGTCGGCCATGACCGTGCCCTCCGTGATCTCCAGTTCCAGGTAGCGGGGCTCGAGACCGATCTCGGAAAGAATGCGGCCCACCAGCAGGATCAGGCCGCGGCGGTGGAACTGGCGCCCGGAGAGGTTCACAGCGAGACGAAAGTCGCGGATGCCGGCGTCCACCCAGCTCCGCGCCTGGGCGCAGGCCCGTCGCAGGACCCATTCGTCGATGGGCAGGATGAGGCCGGTCTCCTCGGCCAGCTGGATGAATTCGCCCGGGGGAATGATTTCGCCGTGGGGCTGGCGCCAGCGCAGCAGCGCCTCCATGCCGATGACGGTGCCCTCGCGGATCGACATTTGGGGCTGGAACACGAGGTGGAACTCGTCGTGCTCCAGCGCCTTGCGCAGGCTGTGCTCCAGCCGCAGGCGCCGGCGGATGGCGAGGTTCATCTCCCGCGAGAAGAACTGGTAGTGGCCCTTCCCGCTGCTCTTCACCTGGTACATGGCCGTATCGGCGTTCTTGATCAACTCACCGGTGTCCTCGCCGTCCTGGGGTGACATCGCGATGCCGATGCTGGCGGTGACCAGCACTTCGTGGCCCTCCAGGTTGAAGGGATCGGCCAGGGCGGCAATCACCTTGCGCGCCACCGTGGCGGCGGCCTTGCTCGCGGCGTTCCCGTCGGCCAGGTCGGAGAGAAGGATGACGAACTCGTCGCCGCCCAGGCGCGCGACCACGTCGTTGTTGCGCACCGTCTCCAGCAGCCGGGTGGCGACCGAACGCAGCAGGTGGTCCCCGCTGGCGTGGCCGAGGGAGTCGTTGATGTCCTTGAAGCGATCCAGGTCCAGGTAGAGGATGGCCAGCCAACGGCTGTTGCGCTGGCAGTCGCGCAGCGCCTGCACCAGCTTCTCCTCGAACAGTGGCCGGTTGGGCAGACTGGTCAGGCCGTCATAGTAGGCCAGGTAGTGGATAGTGTCCTCGGAGCGCTTCTTGTCGGTGATGTCGGTGAAGATCGCCACGAAATGGACCACCTCTCCCGCCTCCGCATCCAGCGTGCCGATGCTCATCCACTGGGGATAGATCTCCCCGTTCTTGCGGCGGTTCCAGATCTCTCCCTGCCAGGTTCCCTCCTCCCGCAGGGCGTTCCATAAGCCGGCATAGAACTCCTCGTCGTGCAGACCCGACTGCAGCACGCGGGGATTGCGGCCCAGCACCTCCGCCGGGGAGTAGCCGGTTATGCGGGTGAACGCCTCGTTGACCCGGACGATGCGGCCCTCGCCGTCGGTCACCATGATGGCGTCGGCGCTGTGCTCGAAGACCCGCGCAAAGAGCCGCAGCTGCCGCTCCACGGGCCGGGGGTCGCCGGCATGGCGAAACACCCAGACCAGGCCGCCGGCCCCGCCGTCGGTCGCGGGCAGGGGCCGGATCTCCCATTCAACCTCCCCTCCAGCCGTCCCGGGAAGACGCAGGGTGCGGGTGGCCGGCGCCACGGATTCCGGCTCCGGGGACAGCCCCGGCAGCAGCTGGGCCAGCGACTGGTGGAGCGCCGCCTCCGGATCCAGGCCGGTCAGCCGGACGGCATCGGCATTGAGGTAGATGAGCCGCCCGCCCGGGTCGGTGGCCAGGACAGCGACGCCGATCCGGTCGAGCACGCCGGGCGGCGGCCCGGCGGGGGGGGCGCCCGCCGCCCGGCCGGCACGGACGTGCAGCCGGTGCCAGCCGGCGCCGGTGCAGAGCACCGCCAGCAGGCCGAGAAGAAGCCAGGCACTCTGGGTCATGCCTTGCTCCGGGCGGTGCTGCCGCGACGGGTCTGGATAAGGCGTGTCGGATTCAAGGCTCGTCTTGACGCCGGTGGGGGGACAGAGCGCCGGCCCGGTACGTTCCACAGGCCGGATGTCTGGTCGCCATCCCTGGTCGTACCGGCGGATAACATAGCACAGCGGGGAGATGGACTGGTCGCTTCACAAATGTGACTCTGTCACTTAATCCGGCGCCTGTCCGCTGCATAGTTACCGCTTCCGCGGCCGTCCGGCGCAAGACCCCGCGGTGTCCCTGGGCAAATGGCGGGGGGAATCGGTCGCACAGGGAACCCGGGTGCGCGCCATTCCGAACGCCGCAGCATGCAGTGCCGGTCGCACTGCTTTAAACTAGTGTGCTGCCTCACTCCTGGAGGTACTTTCAGAGTCCCCCGAAAGCGCCAGGACAAGGCGCAGTGCGCAGACAATGGTTGTATCCCTTGTCAGGCGCCGCAACGCGGTCATGGTGCTTTCGGGGGACTCCCTGCGGGCGAGCCGCTGAAGGTGCCTCCAGGAGTGAGGCAGTACACTAGCCGCGGCCATCCTCCACGCCAAGACCTCCTATGATATCGAGATCCGCACTGCGACGACTCCTGCCCCTGGCCATCCTGGCCCTGGCTCTCGCCATTCTGGCGGTCCTGATTCTCACCCGCCCGGCCGGGCATCCGGTCCCGGTGCGGGAACGGACCTGGACGGTGGACGTGGAAACCGTGCGCCTGCAGACCCTGTCCCCGGTGCTGCAACTCTACGGCCAGGTGGACAATCCGCGCACGGCCCGGCTCGCCGCGGCCGTCGCCGCCGATGTGCTGGAGGTACCGGCGCGGGAGGGGGCGCGCGTGAATCAGGGCGATCTGCTTGTCCGGCTCGACGACCGCGACCAGGCGCTGCAGCTGGCCCAGCGGGATGCCGACGTGCAGGATCTGCGCGCCCAGCTCGCCACCGAACAGCTGCGCGAGCGTTCCGACCGCGCCGCCCTGGAGCACGAACAGGCCCTGCTGGAACTGGCCCGCAGGGCCGTCAACCGCGAGCAGACCCTCTCCAGCAGCAAGGTGGGCAGCGAGGCCCGGCTGGACGAGGCCCGCCAGTCCCTGGAACGGCAGGCACTGGCGGTGGAGACCCGGCGCCTGGCGGTCGCCTCCCACGGACCGCAGCTGGAACAGCTGCAGGCGCGCCTGGCCCGCGCCGAGGCGCAGCGCGACCAGGCGCGCCTGGATCTCGGGCGGACCCGCGTCCCGGCCCCCTTCCAGGGCCGCATCGCCCGGCTGGAGGTCAGCCCCGGCGACCGGGTGCGGGTGGGGGACCCCTTGCTGGTCCTGTTCGACGAGTCGACCCTCGAGTTGCGGTCGCAGCTCCCGGCACCCCGCATCGCCGGGATTCGCCGGGCCCTGGAGGCCGGCGCCGCCCTGACGGCCCGCGGCGAACTGGACGGACATCCGGTCACGGCCCGGCTCACCCACCTGGCGGCCGAGACCACTCCGGGGCGCGGCGGCATCGACGCCCTGCTGCGGGTGGAATCCGGGGCCGAGTGGCTCCAGCTCGGCCGCACCCTGGAGCTGACCCTCTCTCTGCCGCCCCTCGCCGACGTGGCCGCGATTCCACCGGCGGCCCTCTACGGGGGCAACCGCGTCTACAAGCTGGTGGATGGCCGCATGGCCGCGGTGGACGTCACCCGTCTCGGTGAGACCGCGACAAGCGACGGGCCGCCGCGCCTGCTGGTCCGGGGCGACGGGCTGGCGGCGGGCGACCGGCTGGTGACGACCCAGCTGCCCAACGCCGCCGATGGTCTGGCGGTGCGCCCGGCCGCCGCGGAGGCGCGCTGAGATGACCTTCCGCCACCGGCAGGACCTGGTCGGCCTGTTCGCCCAGCACCGGGTCGCCGCCAACCTGCTCATGGTGATGATGCTGCTGGCCGGCGTCTGGGGGCTGACCCGGCTCAACACCCAGTTCTTCCCCAACTTCGCCTTCGATGTCATCACCGTGCGCGTGGTCTGGAGCGGCGCCAGCGCCGAGGACGTGGAGCGGGTCATCACCGAGCCACTGGAGCGCGAGCTGCGCAACCTCGACGGGCTGCGCAAGATCAACTCCACCTCCGCCGACGGCCTGGCCTCCATCACCCTGGAGTACGAGGAGGGCACGGAGATGGGCTGGGCCCAGGACCAGGTGAAGGAACGGGTGGACCTGGTGCGCAACCTGCCCGACACCGCCGAGGAGCCCGAAATCAGCCGGGTTATCCGCTACGAGCCGGTGGGCCGGCTGCTGATCAGCGGACCGGATCTGCGCGAGCTGCGCCCGCTGGTGCGCCGCTTCGAGCGCGAGCTGCTCGATGCGGGCATCGCCAAGATCGACATCACCGGGCTGCCGGACGAGGCCATCGCCATCCAGGTGCCCATCGCCCGCCTGCAGGAGCTGGGCACCACCCTCGAGGAACTCAGCGATCGCATTGCCGCGGTGAGCCGCGACCTGCCCGCGGGCACCGTGGGGCGGGCGGAAGCCGGACGGCAGCTGCGCAGCCTCGAGCAGCGGCGCAGCACACTGGACTTCGAGAATCTCCCGCTGCTGGCCGACGCGCAGGGGCGGCTGCTGCGGCTCGCGGACGTGGCCGAGCTGGAACGCCGCGCCCAGGACGGCGAGGTGGAGGTGTTCTACCGCGGCCGGCCGGCGGTGGAGCTGGTTCTGCAGCGGACCGAGCGCGCCGACTCCCTCGACTCGGCCCGCGTGTTCGAGGACTGGCTTCAGCGTACCCGCCCGCGGCTGCCGCCCGGGATCGAGCTCCACCCCTTCGATCAGACCTGGCAGCTCATCGTCGAACGCACCCAGCTGCTGCTGAAGAACGGCGCCGGCGGCCTGGCGCTGGTGGTGATCATCCTGTTCCTGTTCCTCAACGGGCGGGTCGCCGGGTGGGTCACCATGGGCATCCCGGTCTCGTTCATGGCCACCCTGGCCATCCTCTACCTGGCCGGGGGCAGCATCAACATGATCAGCCTGTTCGCCCTCATCATGGCGCTCGGCATCATCGTCGACGACGCCATCGTGGTGGGGGAGGACGCCATGACCCACTACCAGACCGGGGAGAGCTCGCTGGAGGCGGCCGAGGGCGGCGCCCGGCGCATGCTCGCCCCGGTGCTCTCCTCCTCGCTGACCACCATCGCCGCGTTCCTGCCGCTGATGCTGGTGGGCGGCATCATCGGGAACATCCTCTCGGAGATTCCGCTGGTGATCATCTGCGTAATCCTCGCCTCGCTGGTGGAGAGCTTCCTGATCCTCCCCGGCCACCTGCGCGGGAGCTTCCTCCACCTCCACCACCGCCCCCCCGGACGCCTGCGCCAACGCCTGGACGCCGCCTTCGAGCACTTCCGCGACCGCCGCTTCCGCCCCCTCGCGGAGCGGGCCGTGAGCTATCGCTGGACCACCCTGAGCCTGGCCGCCGCGAGCCTGATCCTGGCCGTGGGGCTCCTCGCCGGGGGCCGGCTCAGCTTCACCTTCTTTCCCTCCCCCGAGGGCACCGTCCTGCACGCCAACGTGGCCTTCGCCGCGGGCACGCCGCGCACGGAGGTGATCGACTTTCTCGACCACCTGCAGTCCACCCTCGAGCGGACCGAGACGGATCTGGGCGGCAACCTGCTGGTCGCGGCGGTGGCCCGCGCCGGCGTCTCCTCCGCGGACGGCGGCGGGGCCCGCCGCGGCGACCACTTCGGCTCGCTGCAGGTGGAGCTGGTCTCACCCGACGCCCGCACGGTGCGCAATCGCGCCTTCATCGACCACTGGCGCAACCTGGTGCGCCGACCGGGCGGCCTCGAGACCTTCACCATCAGCGAGCGGGTCGGCGGCCCCCCCGGCAAGGATGTGGACATCCGCCTCACCGGCGCCGACCCCCTCACCCTGAAGGCCGCGGCCCAGGAACTGGCCTCCGCGCTGCAGGCGGTGGAAGGGGTGAGCGCCGTGGAGGACGACATGCCCTTCGGCGCTGAGCAGCTCGTCTATCGTCTCACCCCCGAGGCGCAGGCGGCCGGGCTGACGGTCACCCAGGTGGGACGCCAGCTGCGCGCCGCCTACGACGGCGAGCTGGTGCAGATATTCCAGGATGCCGGCGAGGAGGTGGAGGTGCGGGTGGTGCTCCCGGACGCCGAGCGCGACAGCCTCTCCAGCCTCCAGCGCCTGCACGTGCGCACCCCCGCCGGCGAGCTGATGCCGCTGGCCTCGGCGGTGACCTTCGAGAGCCGCCGCGGGCTCGAGGTGCTGCGCCACGCCCAGGGCCGGCTGGCGGCCGAGGTCACCGCCGACGTGGACCGCGAGGTGAACAACAGCAACCGCGTGCTGGCCGGCCTGGAGGAGGAGTTCCTGCCCGGGCTGGCCACCCGCTACGGCATCAGCTACTCCTTCGAGGGCCGCGCCGCCGACCAGGCCGAGACCCTGGGCGACATGAAGCGGGGGTTGATCTTCGCGCTGGCGCTGATCTACCTGGTGCTGGCGTGGGTGTTCGCCTCCTACGGCTGGCCGCTGGTGGTGATGATGGCCATCCCCTTCGGCCTGGTGGGCGCCCTGGCGGGACACTGGCTGATGGGTATCGATCTCACCGTGCTCTCGCTGTTCGGCTTCTTCGGCCTGTCGGGAATCGTGGTCAACGACTCCATCATCCTGGTCACCTTCTTCAAGGAGCTGCGCGGCCGCGGCATGGCGGTGCAGGAGGCCCTCGTGGAGGCCGCCTGCCTGCGTCTGCGCGCCGTGCTGCTCACCTCGCTCACCACCATCGCCGGCCTGGCGCCGCTGCTGTTCGAGAGCTCCCTGCAGGCCCAGTTCCTGATCCCCATGGCCGTCTCCATCTCCTTCGGCCTCGCCTTCGCCACGGTCCTGGTGCTGCTGGTCATTCCCGCGCTGCTCTCACTCCACGAAAGCGCCGCCGGGCACCTGCGGCGCCTGTTCGGCCGCCCCGCCCCCGCCGGGAGCTGACCGGCATCCGAGCGGCGGCGAAACCGGCCGGAAGCTGATTGCGAAACTTTTCTTGACTAATTTGGTCAACATTTGCAATCATTTAATCCGACTGCCCAGCTTTGTTATCCGATACAGCCACAACCAAAAGGTGCCGACTATGAGACTGTCCACGCGAGGCCGATATGCCGTGACCGCCATGATGGACCTGGCTCTGCACAATCAAGTGGGGCCGGTGACCCTGGCGGACATCTCCACCTGCCAGGACATCTCGCTGTCCTACCTGGAGCAGCTCTTCGCCAAGCTGCGCCAGGCCAACCTGGTGAAGGGGGTACGCGGGCCCGGCGGCGGCTACCGGCTGGCCCGTCCAGCCACCGAGATCACCGTGGCCGACATCATCACCGCGGTGGACGAACAGGTGGACGCCACCCGTTGCCAGGGCAAGGAGAACTGCCACGGCGGCAAGCGCTGCCTGACTCACGAGTTGTGGACCGATCTCAGCGACCAGATCTTCCAGTTCCTGGACAACATCACCCTGGACCGTTTCACGGCACGGCCCGACATCCAGGAGCTGGCAAAGCGCCAGGACATCCTGCACCACCGGCCGCTGCCCAAGAGCTCAGCGGCCTGAGCGGCACCGGATAGCCGTCCTGAAAACCGGAGCGGCCGCAGTACTGCGTCCGCTCCGGTGTGTGGCGCCGGGGCGCCGGTATCACTCCTCCCGAAACTGGTCGTGGCAGCCCTTGCAGGCCTTCCCCATCTCCTTGAACGCCGCCCCGATGGCGGCCATGTCACCCCCCTCGGCGGCCGCCACCAACCCGTCGGCACGCTCCGCCGCCGTCGCCGCCGCCTGGTCGAACTCCGCCCGCCGGGACCAGATATCCGCCTTGGCGTCGGTATCGCCGAAGTCGCTGCCCTCCGGGAACATCTCCGCGGTCTTGTGGCTGATCGCGGCGATGGCCTGGGCATGGGGCAGCACCAGGTCCAGGAACCCCACCTTGCCCTCCACCGTCCGCGCCAGGGCGCCCATGTGGCCGCTGAGGGATTTCATGGCGTTGGTCCGGTACTTGATCATGGCGTCGGCATCCGACTCCTCGGCTCCCGCCACGGGCGCCATGGCCAACGCGACCAGCCCCGCCGCCACTGTCAGGTTGAGCAGATTCTTGCGCATCGATCGTCTCCTTGATTGTCAGTGTTCTTCTTCGGTGTCATGGGCCTTCGGCCACCCGGCGGCGAGCGTTGCCGGCAAATCACAGGCGGACCACGGGCAAACCTGCCGCATCCCGCGCCGGCGTCCCCGCTCGGGGAGCCGCCGATCGGGGCGGATCCGGTGGTCACTGGAAAATAGACCCCCGGGCGGGGGCCTTGGTTCAGCCGGAGATGCGCCCCCCCGACTGCCCGATAACGGCGCAGGGGCGGGCCGGCAAGGGGCGGGATTCAGCGGCGCTGCATGGTGGGACTTTCCCACTTGCGGCTGAACGGGAAGGGACAGCTCGGGCAGAGGAACAGCTCCACCAGCCCGGCCAGCACGAGGATCACCCCCACCACGACGAGGAAATTGCCGGTACCGTGGTAAAGCTCCTCGCTGGGTATGGGCAGCCAGGCGCCGATGTGCTCCTGGTACCAGCGGAATCCCTCGAACCCGGAAACGACCACCCAGCGCCCGATCCCGATCAGCAGCGCCGCGCCCGAGAAATAGGAAAGCATCATCAAGAACTTGGAAAACCCGTTGGTCATGGTTCATCCTCCATCCACCTGAATTCCATGGATATCACAGGCTCCAAGGCAAATCCACAGGAAAAATGCAATATCAGGCTTTTTCGTCAAGCATTGCAGTTATTTATGAATTTCTTATTTATCAAATTCACTCCTCTTCGAAATACCCCCGCCAGGCGGACGGTTGCATCATTTGTCCTGCCTGCCGGATATCGTCGCGCAGGACCGGATCGACCGCCTGAAACCAGGCAAAATCGGGCGTATCCCACGTGCATCCCGGCTTTAGACTGCTCCTCTCAAGGGAACGCTGGCGGCGAATGTTCCTCCCCGAGATGGGGCGCCAGGAAGGCGGCGATGCGCGTTTCGCTCCAGTAGCGGGGGCGCCAGGGTATCCGGGCGGTGACGAAGCCCACGTGGCCTCCGTGGGCGCTCAGCTCCAACTCGGTGCAGGGAGAGAGCTCCTCCGCGGTGGGCACCACCGCGGGGGTCATGAAGGGATCGTCCAGGGCGTGAAGCAGCAGGGTGGGCACCCGGATGCCGGCCAGGTACTGGCGCGAGCTGGCGCGGCGGTAGTAGTCGTGCACGTCGCGGAAGCCGTGCAACGGCGCGGTCACCGCGTCGTCGAAGCGCCAGAAGTCGGTGAGCTCCGGTAGCAGGGCCGGGTCCACCACCCGGGCCTCCAGCCGCGTCAGTTTGATGGCCAGGGAGCGGCGCAGGCTGTGCAGCAGGACGTGCTGGTAGAGCCGCGAGAGCCCCCGGCTCATCCGCGTGGCCGCCTGATCGAGCAGGAACGGGACCGAGACGGCCGCGGCGGCGGCGATCCCGGCGGCCCCGCCCCGCTCCCCCAGCCACTTCAACAGAACATTGCCCCCCAGCGAGTACCCCACCACGGCCAGGGGCGTCCCAGGGTGGCGTTCGCGCAGGAGCCCCACCACCGTCTCCAGGTCGCCGGTCTCGCCGGAATGATAACTGCGCGGCAGGCGGTTGGGCACGCCGCTGCAGCCGCGGAAGTGCATCACCACCGCCCGCCAGCCCCGGGCCGCGACCGTCGCCGTCAGCCCGCGAGCATAGGGCGAGCCGGCGGATCCCTCCAGCCCGTGGAGTATCAGCACCAGCGGGCCGCCGCCCTCCCCGCACCAGTCCAGATCCAGGAAGTCGCCGTCCGCCAGCTCCAGGCGTTCACGGACATAGGCCGGTCGCGGCGCGCGGCGCCGGAACAGCGTCGACCACAGGGTCTGCAGGTGCGGGTTCGCCAGCCACCAGGGCGGCCGGAAGTCACTTTTCCGGATCACGGTCTCGGTGCTCGACAAGGTCAATGCACGGCGCAGGGAACGGGTGCCGGGAAGCGGCCGGCCGTGTAGTCTAGTGTACTGCGTCATCATAACGACAAACGGATGGAGGTCTCAGTGTCCAACCGGGCCCGCGTGGCCGGCTACGCCGCCACCATTTTCCTCAGCTCGGCCTTTCTGCTGGTGCTCGAGATCGCCGCCGGGCGACTCATCGCGCCCTACGTGGGCGTATCCCTCTACACCTGGACCTCCATCATCGGGGTGATCCTGGCCGGCCTCTCGCTCGGCAACTGGGCCGGTGGGGTATGGGCCGATCGCGGAGCCGGCCCGCGCGCCGCGGGCGCCACCCTCATCGTCGGGGCCCTGGCCTGCCTGGCCATTCTCTGGCTGCTGACCCTGGTGGCCCCGGTGCTGCAGGCGAGCGGCCTGAGCCTGCTCTCCGCGAGCTTCCTGCTGGTGCTGAGCCTGTTCTTCCTGCCCGCCATGCTGCTGGGCGTGGTGACACCGCTGCTCACCACCCTCGCCCTGCGCCTGGACACCCGCACCGGCCACATCGTCGGGCTGATGCACGCCCTGGCGGCGCTCGGCAGCATCCTCGGCACCTTCGTCACCGGCTATTGGCTGGTACAGTACCTGGGCACCCACAACATCATTCTCGCCACCGCCGCCGGCCTTTTCCTGCTGGCCCTGCCGCTGCTGCGCGGCGCCCGCCTGCCCGCCGCGGCGGTGGCCCTGCTGGGTGCCATCCTGCTGGGTGTCGCCACCTCCTCCCGCGACGGCTTCGCCGATCCCTGCGATCGGGAGAGCTCCTACTTCTGCCTGCGGGTGGTGGACAGCTCGGCGGAAGCCCCCTTCGGGGAGGCCCGCTCGCTCATTCTCGACCACCTCGTGCATGGCACCAACCACCGCCAGCAGCCCGGCGTACTGCTGGCGCCCTACGTCCAGCTCATGGACGAACTGGTGCTGGAGCACTACCGCGGCGAACCACCGGCCGGACTGCGCTTCTTCTTCGCCGGCGGCGGCGCCTACACCCAGCCCCGCGCCGTGGGCGCCCTCTACCGGGCGCCGGAGGTGATGGTGGCGGAGCTGGACCCGGTGGTCACAGAGGTGGCGGAAGGGGCGCTGTTCGTGGATCCTTCGGCGATGGAAGTGCACCACGCCGACGCCCGGGTGGTGCTGGCGCGGCTGCCGGAGAACCGGCGCTTCGATGTCATCGTCACCGACGTCTTCCACGACATCGCCATTCCCTACCACCTGGTGACCCGGGAGTTCGCCCGGCAGGTGCGCGACCATCTCGCCCCCGGTGGTCTCTACACCCTCAATATCGTCGATCGCTTTCCCGACCCGCTGCTGGTGAAGAGCCTGGCGAAGACCCTGGGCGAAGTCTTTCCCCGGGTCGACGTGTGGCTCGACCGGGTGCCGGAGGCCCCCACCCGCATGACCTACGTGGTGGTGGCGGGGGAGCGGGACGACTGGCCGGACACCCTCCGCGCCCGGCGGGGCCTGCCGCGCAGCTGGCTGCGGGTCACCGCACCGCTGCTGGCCACCGGCACCCCGCTGGCGGCGCTGCCCCTGCTCACCGACGACTTCGTGCCGGTGGACCGCCTGGTGCAGAGCCTCTACTTCACCGGGCTGGGGCTGTAGCCCGGCCACCTCTCGGCTTCTTTTCTGCCACGGAGGACACAGAGCTCACAGAGTGGTTGAGGGTTGGATGTCGCTGTCCATGCCCGGCCCCGCGGCCGAATGCATGCGCAGTGCTGGCCGGCCATTCCTTTAACGCCGTGATCTCTGTGTCCTCTGTGGCGCGTTCATTCGCCGGCGGTGTCATCGGGCGCCAGCGCCAGGCGGTAGGCCACCTGGCCCGCCAACTTCTCCCGGTGCCAGTGCCAGCCGGGCGGCAGGGCCACCTCGCCCAGCTCCCGCTCCGCCTCCACGTAGACCCGCGCGCCCGGGGCCAGCCACCCCGCCCCGGCCAGCAGCCGCAGGCACGGCGCCAGCAGCCCCTGTCCGAAGGGCGGGTCCAGGAACACCACGTCGAAGACTTCGGCCGGGCCGCGCAGGAAGACCAGCGCGTCGGCCCGCAGCGCCCGACCCTCCGTCGCGCCCAGCGTCTCGAGGTGCCCGGCGATGGCGGCCACCGCCCGCGGCGCGGCATCCACGAACACCACCGTCGCGGCCCCGCGGGACAGCGCCTCCAGCCCCAGTGCGCCGCTGCCGGCGAAGAGATCCAGGCAGCGGGCACCCTCGATCACCGGCGCCAGCCAGTTGAACAGGGTCTCGCGCACCCGATCGGGCGTGGGACGCAGGCCCGGTAGCGGGGCGAAGTGGAGCCGCCGCCCCCGGTGGCGGCCGCCGATGATGCGCAGGGTGCCGCTGCCGCCGGGGGGCGGCCGGGTGCGGCGCGCCGGCCCCCGCCTATCCTTCACCGCCACCTCCGACGGTCACGGTGACGAGCCGATCGGGGTGAACACGGCGGGCGAAAGCCGCGCGCACCTGCGCGGCGGTCACCGCCTCCACCCGCTCGTTGAAGGTGTCGAGATAGTCCAGGGGCAAATGGTAGAAGCCGATGAGCGCCAGGTACTCGACGATGTTGGCGTTGCTGTCGATGCGCAGTGGAAAACCGCCGGTGATGTTGCGCTTCGCCGCCTCCAGCTCCGCGGCGGTGGGGCCCTCGGCCACGAACTTGTCCAGCACCCCGTTGAGCACCGTCAGGGCCTCGCCCGCCTGGTCGTTGCGGGTCTGCAGCCCCAGCAGGAACGGCCCGCGGGCGCGCATGGGCACGAAGGCGCTGTAGACGCTGTAGGACAGGCCGCGCTCATCGCGCACCTCCCGGGTCAGGCGCGAGGTGAAGCCGCCGCCGCCGAGGATGTGGTTGCCCACGTAGAGGGGGAAGTAGTCGGGGTCCCGGCGGTCGATGCCGGGCTGGCCCACGAGCACGTGGGTCTGGGCGGAGGGAAACGCCACCGTCACGCTGCGCGGGGCGGTGAGCGCCGCCACCGGCGGCAGCGGCGGCGCCGGCTCGCCCGCCGGCAGACGTCCGATCACCTCTTCGGCGAGCGCCTCGGCCTGGCCCCGGTCCAGGTCGCCGACGATGGCCACCACGGCGTTGCGGGCCACATAGTAGCGGCGCTGGAAGGCCACCACCTGCTCCCGGGTGAGGGCGTTCACGCTTTCCGGCGTGCCGAGGGTCGGCGCGGCGTAGGGATGATCGCCGTAGACGGCCCGGTACCAGGCGTTGCGGGCCTGGGCGGCGGGATCCTGGCGCTCCTGCTCCAGGGCCACCAGCATCTGTTGCCGCACCCGCTCCAGGGCGGTGTCGGGGAAGTCGGGCTGCGCCAGCAGGGTGGCGAAGGTCTCCAGCGCCGGCGCCAGCAGCTCCGGGTCGGTGAGGCTGCGCAGGCTCACAACCGCCATGTCGCGCAAGGCGTCGTTGTCCAGCTGCGCTCCCACCGACTCCAGTTGCGCAGCGATGGTGTCGGCGTCCAGGCCGCCGGCGCCTTCCGCCAGCAGGCCGTTGACCAGGGTGGCCAGGCCGCCGCGGCCGTCGTTGCGGGCGCTGCCGGCATCGAAGACCACCCGCACATCCACCATGGGCAGCGCGGGAGTGGGCACGAAGTAGACCCGCGCGCCGTTGCCGGTCTCCCAGTGCTGGATGTCCGGCGCCGCCAGCGTCGGCAGCGGCAGGAGCAGCAACAGGAGCAGCAGCGCCGCCAGCCAGGCGTCCGATCGCTCAGGATTGCTCATCGCGCGCCCCTCCCTGCGGCACGGGGCGCGGCTCGCGCACGCCCGCGGCGATCGGCTGCGGCTCCAGCACCGCCACGGTGAGGTTGTCGCCGTTCAGGTACTTGCGCGCCACGGCCCGGATCTGTTCGGCGGTGACCGCGCGGATGCGGTCGACGTAATCGTCCATCAGGCGCCAGTCCAGGCCGATGCTCTCCAGCCGGCCGATGCGGATGGCCTGGTACTGCACCGAATCGCGGCCGAAGACGTCGCTCGCCACCACCTGGGCCTTGACCCGCGCCAGCTCGGCCCCGTCCACCGGCTGCTCCTGCAGCTGCCGCACCTGGTCGCGGAAGGCGGCCTCCAGCGCCGCCACGCCGTGACCGTTGGCGGGCACCCCCTCGAGCTGGAACAGGCCCGGCAGGCGCGCGAAGGCGCCGTAGCCGGCCCCGGCGCTGGCCGCCACCTGGCTGCCGCGCACCAGTTCCCGGGCCAGCCGCGCGCTGTCACCGCCGTCGAGAATGCCGGCCAGGACCGCCAGGGCGTAGGGCTCCCACGCCGCCTCCGCCTGGCCGACCACCGGCACGTGATAGCCCATGATCAGGTAGGGCAGCCGCGCCGGCAGCCTCACGGTGACCCGCCGCTCGCCCAGCTGCTCGGGCTCGCGCCGGGGCTTGAGGACGACCGGCTCCGAGGGGGCGAGCGGGCCGAAGTGCTCCCGGGCCAGGGCCAGGACCGCCTCGGCCCGCACGTCGCCCACCACCACCAGGATGGCGTTGTTGGGCGCGTACCAGCGCCGGTACCAGGCGCGCAGGTCCTCCACAGTGTAGTTCTGAATGTCGTTCATCCAGCCGATGACCGGCTGCCGGTAGGGACTCTCCAGGTAGGCCAGGGCGTTGAAGCGCTCGTAGGCGAGCGACTGGGGGTCGTCCTCGGTGCGCAGGCGCCGCTCCTCTGCCACCACCTGGCGCTCCTTCAGGAACTCCGCCTCGGGCAGCTGCAGGTTGCGCATCCGGTCGGCCTCCAGCTCGAAGCTCACCGCCAGCCGGCTCTTCTCCAGCTGCTGATAGTAGGCGGTGGCGTCGCGGCTGGTGAAGGCGTTCTCGCTGCCGCCGTTCTCGGCGATGATGCGCGAGAACTCGCCCGCCGGGTGGGCCTCGGTGCCCTTGAACATCATATGCTCGAGCATGTGGGAGATCCCGGTCAGCCCGGCCGGTTCGTAGCTCGAACCCACCCGGTACCAAACCTGGGAGACCACCACCGGGGCCCGGTGGTCCTCCTTGACGATCACTTTCATGCCGTTGTCGAGGGTGGTTTCCGCGACCTCGGCGTGGGCGGTCCACGGCAGCAGCGCGGCCCACAGGGCGGGGAGCAACAGGCGTTTCAGCATGTCGCAAAGTTCTCCTGGCAGAATTGTCGCATGGGTCCTGGGCGGGTTATCGGAATGCGGAGGGGAGTGCTAGGATAGCCCATCCCAACAGGCGGCAGCACCTCGCCCCTTCTGCATCGTTGCCATTCAGACAGCACGGATATGTTCGGGTTCAGAAAAGACAGAGACGAAGAGCGCAAGGCACCGGAGGAGAAAAAGTCCGGCATCATGTCGCGCCTCAAGAGCGGCCTGCGGCGCACCCGCGAGGTGCTGCTCATGGACGTGGGCGAGCTGGTCGCGCGGCGGCGCCGGATCGACGACGAGCTGCTGGAGGAGATCGAGACCCACCTGCTGATGGCGGACGTGGGCGTGGAGGCCACCAGCCAGATCATCGGCGACCTGACCGCGCGCCTGGCGCGCAAGCAGCTGGACGACGCCGACGCTCTCTACGCGGCGCTGCGCGAGAATATGCTCGGCCTGCTGCGGCCGGTCGACGTGCCGCTGGTCCCGGACACCGGACAGCGGCCCTACGTGCTGCTGATGGTGGGGGTGAACGGCGCCGGCAAGACCACCACCATCGGCAAGCTGGCCAAGCGCCTGCAGGCCGAGGGCCGCAGCGTCATGCTGGCCGCCGGCGACACCTTCCGCGCCGCGGCGGTGGAGCAGCTGCAGGTATGGGGCGAGCGCAACGGCATCCCGGTCATCGCCCAGCACACCGGCGCGGACAGCGCCTCGGTCATCTACGACGCGGTGGCGGCGGCCAGGGCCCGCGGCATCGACGTGCTCATCGCCGACACCGCCGGGCGTCTGCACACCAAGAGCAACCTGATGGAGGAGCTGGTCAAGGTCAAGCGCGTCATCACCAAGCTCGACCCGTCGGCCCCCCACGAGGTGATGCTGGTGCTGGACGCCGGCACCGGGCAGAACGGCCTGGCCCAGGCCGAGCAGTTCCACGCCGCGGTGACCGTCACCGGCATCACCCTCACGAAGATGGACGGTACCGCCAAGGGCGGCATCATCTTCGCCATCGCCAAGAAGATGGGCCTGCCCATCCGATTCGTGGGCGTGGGCGAGACCATCGACGATCTGCGCCCGTTCGAGGCCGAGGCCTTCGTCGAGGCCCTGCTGGCCCGCGAGCCGGAGTAGCGGCCCACCGGCGCCGGAACCGCCCATCACCCGCAGGCGGCACCGCGCCCCGCGACCGCCTGCGTTTCGTTTCATGGACCCAGAATGCGCCACCACAACGTGACGATTCATTCCCGCGTAGCGGCCCTCCCGCCACGGTCGGCCGGGCCGGGTCGGCGCCCGGGACTCCACCACCGTGAGCCCGGCGCCGGGCCCGTCTATCCAGTGGGCCGCCCGCCATCCCGCGCCCTGACGGCGCCGTCGTGCACCGGCCGGACCAGACCATGATCCGATTCACCGAGGTCAGCAAGCGCTATCCCAACGGATTCCAGGCCCTGTGCCGGGTGAGCTTCCACCTGGAGCGGGGCGGGATGGCCTTCCTTACCGGCCACTCCGGCGCCGGAAAGAGCACGCTGCTGAAGCTCATCACGCGCATGGAGACCTGCTCCCAGGGCCAGGTGCTGGTGGACGGACAGAACGTCGCCCGCCTGCCGTCACGAAGGGTTCCGGGCCTGCGCCGCTCCATGGGCATCGTGTTCCAGAACCATCACCTGCTGTTCGACCGCACCGTGTTCGACAACGTGGCCGTGCCCCTGGTGATCGCGGGGCTGCCCCACGGGGAGATACGGCGCCGGGTGCACGCCGCGCTGGACAAGGTAGGGCTGCTGAGCAAGGAGAAGCTCTACCCCATCGCGCTGTCCGGCGGCGAGCAGCAGCGGGTGGGCATCGCCCGGGCCGTGGTCCACCGGCCGCCCCTGCTGCTCGCCGACGAGCCGACCGGCAACCTCGATCCGGAGCTCTCTGCTGAAATCATGGGACTGTTCGAACAGTTCAACCAAGTCGGGGTGACCGTGCTCGTGGCCAGTCACGACCTGGCCCTCATCCGCGCCATGGGCCAGCGGGTGCTGACCCTCGCCCGGGGCGAGCTGGCGCAGGGGGGGACACAGGCATGAGCATGGCCACCCGCAAGCCGGAGCGCCGCTCCCCGGACCGGACCCGGAAACCATCCCGCGAGCACCGGCAGCGGCGGGGCGGGGAAACCTCGTCCTGGCGCCGCCTGCCCCGGACCTGGCTCACCCACCACCTGCAGGCCCTGGTGGGCAGCCTCGGCCGCCTGGTCCGGGCGCCGCTCGGCAACCTGATGACCGTGCTGGTGCTCGGCATCGCGCTGGCCCTGCCGGCATCCCTGCACCTGGCGCTGGCCAATGCCCGGCAGCTGAGCAACACCTGGGAGGGCGCCGCCCGGATCTCCCTCTACCTGCGCCTCAGCGTCCCCGACAGCGAGGCCCGCGGACTGGCCCGGCGCATCGAAGGGCGCCCGGAGGTGGCCTCGGTCCGCTACATCACCCGCGACGAGGCGCTGGCGGAGTTCCGCCAGGCCTCGGGACTGGACCTCGCCATCGACAGCCTGGGCGAGAACCCGCTTCCGGCCACGCTGGTGGTGAGCCCGGTGGAGGACATGGCCCAACCCGGTGCGCTGGAGCGGCTGCGCGAGGATCTGCAGGCGCTGCCGGGGGTGGAACTGGCCCGGCTGGACCTGGAGTGGGTACAGCGGCTCTATGCGCTCATGGAGCTGGTGTGGCGGGCGGTGATGGTGATCGGCGCCCTGCTGGGCCTGGCCGTGATCCTGGTCATCGGCAACACCATCCGGCTGGCCATCGAGAACCGGCGCGAGGAGATCGTGGTAATGAAGCTGGTGGGCGCCACCGACGGGTTCGTGCGCCGGCCATTCCTCTATACCGGTCTCTGGTACGGTCTGGCGGGAGGAAGCGTGGCCTGGCTGCTGGTGGCGCTGTCGCTGGGGTGGCTGCACGCCCCGGTCCGGCGCCTGGCGCTGCTCTACCAGAGCGGCTTCACCCTGCGCGGTCTCGCCGCGAACGAGGTGCTGGCCCTGCTCGCCTTCGCCGTGCTTCTCGGCCTGTCCGGGGCCTGGCTCGCCGTGGGCCGCCACCTGAAATCCATCGAACCCACCTGAGCCGCCCGCGGGATTGCGCCGCCCCCGCGACGGGAACTTTTCGCCCCCTTAGCACTCTCACTTCGTGAGTGCTAAAATCGGGTCAGACGACGGGACCCCGGGCACCTGCAAGGGTGGCACGGGGTTTCTAACGTGCCGCTGGGAGGACTATGAGCACCGCGTTACAGAAACTGGAGATGAGCCTGCCGACCGGCAGCCTGGAGGCCTATGTCGAGGCCGTGAACCGGCTGCCCATGCTCAGCGCCGAGGAGGAGCGGGAGCTGGCTCTGCGGCTGCGCGACGAGAACGACCTGGACGCCGCCCGCGCCCTCGTCATGTCCCACCTGCGCTTCGTGGTCCGCATCGCCCGCGGCTACAACGGCTACGGTCTGCAGCAGTCCGACCTGATCCAGGAAGGCAACATCGGCCTCATGAAGGCGGTCAAGCGTTACGACCCGGATGTGGGCGTACGCCTGGTCTCCTTCGCCGTGCACTGGATCCGGGCCGAGATGCACGAATTCATCTTGCGCAACTGGCGCATCGTCAAGGTGGCCACCACCAAGGCCCAGCGCAAGCTGTTCTTCAACCTGCGCAATGCCAAGCAGCGCCTCGGCTGGTTCACCCGCGAGGAGGTGAACGCGGTGGCGAAGGACCTGGGGGTCAAGCCCGAGACGGTCCTGGAGATGGAGGCCCGCCTGGCGGCCCACGACGCCGCCTTCGACGGCCACAGCGAGGACGGTGACGATCACCCGCCGTCCGCCCCGGTACACTACCTGGAAGACCGCCGCTTCGATCCCGCCGAGGAGGTGGAGAGTGATGACTGGCGCGAGCACAGCCTGGCCCGACTCGAGGAGAGCCTCGCCGGCCTCGACGAGCGCAGCCAGGAGATCATCCAGCGCCGCTGGCTGACCGATGGCGAGAAGGCCACCCTGCAGGATCTCGCCGACAAGTACCGAGTCTCCGCCGAGCGTATCCGCCAGCTGGAGCAGAACGCCCTGCGCAAGCTGCGCCTGGCCGTCGTTCCCGCCTGAGGCGCAACGCCCCTGCCCCGCCCGGTCGGGGCGGGGCGCATGCCGCCGCATTCCACCGTTCTCCCGCGACGACGCCGGGCTGAAAATATCCGCGCTGGCGGGTACACTGCACCCTCTGCAAGGGAACCGCACACGCACATGTCGAAGACAATCCTTCTCCGCATCATCCTCGTCCTGATCCTGCTGGGGGGCGCGGCCTACCTGATCCTGGTGCCCAGCGGCGATCGTCCCCGCCACGGAGCCGAGACCCTGCCCTGGTCGGTGACGGTCAACCCCGACGGCAGCACGACGGCATTCGGCTTCACCCTGGGCCGGACCACGCTGGCCGAGGTCCGCGCCAAGCTCCGGGAACAGGGCGAGCTCAGCCTCTTCACCACCGACGCCGGCCGACTGGATCTCGAGGCCTTCTTCCAGGAGGTGAGCCTGAACGGCCTCAAGGCGAAGATGGTGGTCGTCCTGGCGGCTCCCCGGACGCAGCTGGAGGGGATGTACTCCCGTGGCCTGCGCATCAGCACCCTGGCCGAGGGTCAGCGGCGGGTCACGCTGCATCCCGACGACATCGCGGCCGCCGCGGCACTGTCCGTGCGCCACATCACCTACCTCCCGAGCGCCCGCCTCGATGAAGAGATCATCGGCAAGCGCTTCGGGGCCGCCGCTGAGAAGCGGGTGGACGGCAGCGGGGTCACCCACTGGCTTTACCCGACGCGGGGCATCGACGTCGCCGTGGCAGGCGACGGGAAGACCGTCATCCAGTACGCCCTGCCGGAAGATTTCACCCAGCTGACAGAACCCCTGGAACGGGCGTCCGAGTAGGGGTACCGGCGCGGTTCCGGCTGCCGACCGGCCTCAAGTCCGCTCGACGGAGCTCACTCCCGGGTCCGCGGCTCTTCCTCCTCCGCCTGCTCCGGGGCCGCCCCGCCCTCTCCCGGGGCGCCGCTCTGGAGCGCCGCGGCCTTGCTCCGGCCACCCCGGTCCTGCTCGTCATCCAGATCCTCGTCCATGAGGATGCGGTGGGCCTCGCCTTCCAGGTCGTCGAACTGACCGCTCCTGGCCGCCCAGAACAGGACGCCCACCACCACCAGGCCGAATAGCAGAACCCCCGGCAACAGACCGTAGATCACATCCATCGTCACATACTCTCTTCGTTCATTGCCGCCCTGGTACCGTGCCCCATGGATTTACCAAACCCATGGGGCACGGTTCTAGTGTACTGCGTCACCGGCAGCGGCACATGCAGCGGACCGGGTGTCGTGGGGCGCGCTCGCACGGGATGCCAGCGTCATGGACCGGCGCCCCGCGGATTGTTCCCCGCCGGGAATCCGGTGTGGAGAACCGCTTCAGGCGCGCTCCCGGAACAGGGTCCGGATGCGCGCCGCGTTGCCGATTACCAGCAGCGAGCTGATCGGCATGGAGATGGCTGCCAGCAGCGGCGTGATGTAGGCCATCACTGCCAGCGGCACCATGATGAGGTTGTAGGTAAATGAGATGCCGATGTTCTGGCGGATGGTGCGCAGCGTGCGCCGGGACAGGCGCACCGCCATCAGCACCTTGCGCAGCTCGTTGCTCATCAGCACGATGCTGGCGCTCTCGATGGAAACGTCGGTCCCCGAACCCAGAGCGATGCCCACGTCGGCGCGGATGAGCGCGGGGGCATCGTTGATCCCGTCCCCGACCATCGCCACCCGCAGGCCGCGCCCGCGCAGCTCGCCGATGACCCGGTCCTTGTCCTGGGGCAGCACCTCGGCAAGCACCTCCATGCCGCCGAGCTGCTGTGCCACCGCCTCTGCGACCCGGCGCCGATCGCCGGTGAGCAGGGTTATGCCGATACCCTCGGCCCGCAGGCCCTGCACCAGCTCCAGGGCGTCGGGACGCAGCCGGTCGGATACCCCGACGAGGCCCACGTGGCGGCCTTCCACCGCCACATGCACACAGGTGACCACCTCGGCCTCCAGCATCCGGGCCCGGTCCAGCAGCGCCGGGTCCGGCTCGACGCCTTCACGCTGGAGCAGGCTCAGGGTTCCGGCCACCCAGCGCCGCCCCTCCAGACTGGCACTCACGCCCATGCCCGGATGGTTGTGGAACTCGCTCACGCCATGGCGATCCAGGCTCAGGTCGCGCGCCCGCGCCGCGGCCACCATGGCATCGGCGATGCTGTGCTCGGACTGGACCTCGATGGCCGCCACCCGCGCCAGCAGGCCATCGGCATCCAGCGTCCCGTCGACCACCTCGATATTGGTGACCGCCATGCTGCCCTCGGTCAGGGTTCCGGTCTTGTCCAGCACCACGTGGTCGATTCCCGAGAGCGTCTCCAGCACCTCGCCGTTCTTGACCAGGATGCCGTTGCGGGCACCGAAGCCGGAAGCCACGGCGATGGCCATGGGGGTGGCCAGGCCGAAGGCGCACGGGCAGGTGATGATGAGCACCGCCGTGGCCGCCATCAGCGCCTTGTCGACGCCCTCCCCGTGCCAGAGCACGAAGGTGAACAGGCCGAGCAGGAGGGTCACCACCACGAACCAGGGCACGATACGGTCGGCCGTGCACTGGATGGGCGCCTTGGAGGCCTGGGCATCCTCCACCAGCCGGATGATCCGGCCCAGCGCCGTGTCCCGCAGCACCTGCTCGGTGCGCACCTTCAATGTGCTGCGGACGTTCACCGTGCCGGCGGCCACCCGGTCGCCGGGACTCTTCTCCACCGGCACCGACTCGCCGCTGAGCATGGACTCGTCCACCCCGCTGCGGCCCTCGATCACCTCGCCGTCCACCGGCAGCTTCTCGCCCGGACGCACCAGTACCAGTTCACCGGGCTTGACGGCCCGCACGGGCACGACCTCCTCCTCCCCGTCGCGCAGCACCGCCGCCACCTTCGGCTGCAGGTCCATCAGGCGCTGGGTCGAGGAGACCGCCTGGCGCCGTGACAGGGACTCCAGGTAGCGCCCCACCAGGATGACGAAGATGAAGTTCACCACGGTATCGAAGTAGACCTCGCCCACCGGCGGCCGGAACACGGTGACATAGGTGGAGTAGAGGTAGGTGATGCCGGCGCCGATGGCGATGGGCAGGTCCATGGACAGGTGCAGCGAGCGCAAACCGGTCCAGGCGCCGCGGAAGAAGGGGAATCCCGAGTAGAACAGGGTGGGCGTGGCCAGGAACAGGCCCACCCAGTGGAACAGGTCGCGCATCTCGCCTTCCGCCGCCCCGGCATACAGGGAGATGGAGACCCAGAGCATGTTCATCATGGCGAAACCGGCGAAGGCGATGCGGTAGAGCATCGCCCGGTTCTGCCGGTTGAGCCGCCCTTCCGCCACTTCGGGATCGAAGGGGACGGCGGCGTAGCCGATCTCGCCCAGACGGCGGATGATGTCGGAGAGATGGACCCGGTCGTTGTCCCAGCGCACCTTGAGCCGCTTGCCGGCCAGGTTCACCTGGGCCTTGAGCACACCGTCCAGGCGTCCCAGGGCGCGCTCGATCAGCCAGACGCAGGCGGCGCAGTGGATGCCCTCCACCAGCAGGTTGAGCTCGCGCTCGGCACCGAGCTCGTGGATGAACTCCGACTGCACCTCGTCCAGGTCGAAGACCCGGGTCTCGCGCGGCGGCTCGGGTGGGGGCCCCAGGAGCACGCCTTCGGGCGTGCGGCGGTAGAAGCCCTCCAGGCCGGCGGCGTAGATGGCCTGGCAGACGGCCTCGCAGCCGTGGCAGCAGAACTCCCGCCCCGCGCCAGCCACCTCCGCCCGGACGATCTCTCCGGGCGCGGGCAGCGGCAGTCCGCAGTGGAAACACTGTTCCCCGGCGGCCTCCTCCTCGACGGTCTCGGGCGTCGCGAGTCGCGCCCGGGGCTGGGGCTGGATCACCGCCACGGGTTACCGTGAATCACGCACCATCACGCGGCGGGCGGCATTCACTTCCCCGTCACCCTGCTTGAGGCTCACCACCACATCCCACACACCCTTGAGGGGAAAGCTCACCTCGGCGCGATACCGGCCGTTGCCTTCCGCCACCATCGGAACGGAAAAATCGTCCTTCTCATTGGCCGGACGGTAGGCGTGCAACGTCGCCGACTCCCCCGCCAGCGGCACACCTCCCGTGTCGCGCGCGATGTAGAGGAAGGTGGCCGGCTCGTTCCGCACCGGTCGCGCGGGGGCACGGACATCCAGGTCGAGCGCCTGCGCCCGGACCCGCCGTTCGTTCATCGTCTTCTCGTAGTTCTGACCCTGTTCGTAGTAGTCGCTGTTGACCAGTCCGGGCATGGTCGTGTAGGACATGTACACCATATATGCGTTGACGCTCAGAACCGTGACCACCAGCCCTATCCAGCCGATGACCCAGGGGCTGCGCCAGGCGGAATTCGGATTTGCCATAGTCTGCACCTGCCTGCCTCGTACGTACCGGGCGGATGGCGCGCTGTTGCGCGCCATCCGCCCACCGACCCTTGCGGGCCCGACCACGCCGGGCATCGCCCGGCTGCTGATGCCGCCTCGGCGGCGCGACCCTTATCGGTCTCGCCGCTTCACCCGTGCCGCGTAAGAACTAGCGCCGAGGACCCACGAAGACGCTCTCGCGCTCGGCACTGAACTGCTCATTTTTCAGATTGTGGATATGGAAGACCACAGGCTGGGAATCCGATTCCAACTCCTCCCGCGGCACGCGCAGGAAGACGGTGGTCGCCGTCACACCGCTTTTCTGAGCGGACACCGGCTTCTCCGCCCCGACCAGCACCATGTCATCCAGACCCTCGGCACGGATGACCACATCCATGTCGAAGTTGGTCTTGTTGAGAATCTTGAGGGTGTACTTGTTCTGCACCGAACCGTCGCTCTGCAGCACGAACAGGGGCTGGCGTTCGTGCAGCACCTTCAGCTCCAGCGAGGAGATGGTGCTGATACCGTAGGCCACCCCCGCCAGGGCGATGGACATGATCCCGGTATAGACCCAGACCCGGCCGCGCTTCCAGAGCGGCACCGGCTGCTTGCCCTCCAACTCCTCGAGGGACATGTAGCGGATCAGCCCCCGGTCACGGCCCAGCTTGTCCATGACGGTATCACAGGCATCCAGACACAGGGCACAGGTGATGCAGCCCTCCTGCTGCCCCTGGCGGATGTCGACGCCGGTGGGGCAGACCGCCACGCACTGGTTGCAGTCGATGCAGTCGCCGGTGGTCCGGTTTGTTTCGGACTCACCCTTCTTGACCCGGCCACGCGGCTCGCCGCGGCGGTAGTCGTAGGTGGGCAGGGCGGTGGCCTTGTCCACCATCACGCCCTGGATGCGCGCATAGGGGCAGAGCCAGAAACAGGCCTGCTCGCGCATGTAGCCGGCCAGCACGTAGGTGCCGGCGGTGAACAGGGCGATGACGATCCAGACCACCGTGCTGGCCTGCAGGGTCGCGATCTGCCCCCACAGCACGAAGGCATCGGTGAACCAGGCCGCGAAGCTGATGCCCGTCAGGACCGCGATAATCAGCCAGAGCGCGTGCTTGGCCAGCTTGATCCGCAGCTTGCGGGCATCCAGCGGCGCCTTTTCCAGTTTCCGGCGTTGCTGCGGATTGCCCTCCAGCTTGTCCTCGATCCAGGTATAGACATCCGTCCACACCGTCTGGAAGCAGAAGAAGCCGCACCAGACCCGCCCAATCAGGGCCGTGGAAACGGCCAGCAGCAACGCGAAAAAGAGCAGGATCAGCGACAGCATCCAGAAGTCCTGGGGCAGGACCGTGAGGCCGAAGATGTGGAACTGACGCTCGGGAATGTCGAACAGGACCGCCTGCCGGCCATCCCAGCGCAGGTAGGGGCCCAGGAAGAAGATCAGCCAGACCGCGTTGCCCAGCCACTTCAAATTGCGCCACTTGCCCGGCACCCGCTTGGCGTGGATGGTCTCTCCACCCGTGTTGACATGCCAGTGCTCGGCCTCGGCATACAGTTCGTCGACACCAGCCTGGTCGACCTTGCGCTGTTCTTCGCTCAACTTACCATCTCCTGTGCCGGGAAATCAGGACAAAATAACCCGACACTAGTCTATCGCCCCGGACCGGATCACCCCATTGAGATTTGTCAATTCGGCGACGGGAATATAACAAAATACTTACATTCCTGCTGTCGGCGGCGACACTTTCGCTCGTTCCCTCGCCCTTGCACCCGCTTCTGACGGGCCGGGCTGTGGCTGGTATGTGAAATTGAGGGGGCCTGGACAGCCCCCTCGAAGTGCCTTACAGAATGTTCGCTGCAATCGTGCTTACTTGTGACTCCTGGCGTCACGGTCCATCAACTGCTTGGCCTTGAAGCCGAGATAGACCACAATCACCACGGCGATGACCACCGTGAGGACCGAACCCCAGAAAACCGCGTCTGTATTCATGACCTTACCCCCGTTTCCAGTTACCGCGCGGAGGCGGAACACCTCCGCGCGGTGTCATTTTTATACTATGCGCTCGCAGGCGAGCTTCAGACGCTGTGGCTGACCGTTACTGGCCGCCGCCGAGCCGGTAGACATAAACGGCCAACTTCTTGATGGCCGCCTCGTCCAGACGGTCCTTGAAGGACGGCATCTGGGCTTCGCGGGTCTGCGGATCGGTTGCGTCGTTGACACCATGGGTGATGGTGTACTTGGCGCTTTCGAAACCGCCCGGCGTGAACCGCCAGATGCTGTCGGTCAGGTTGGCGGAACCCAGCACCTGCATACCCTTGCCGTCGGGGCCGTGACAGGCGATACAGCCCTTCTGGGTGAACAGGGTCATGCCCTCCGGGTCGCTCTTGCCCTGGCTGAGATTGACCGCCAGGTTGGCCAGGGTGTCAATCTCCTGCTCTGACAGGATCTTGCCGTGGGCGGTCATGACACCCTGACGCCCCATGGTGATGCTCTGCTGGATCGTCTCGATGCTGCCGCCGAAGATCCAGTTGTCGTCCGCCAGCACCGGGAAGCCGGGGTTGCCGGCGCCACCGGCCGCGTGGCAGGCGGCGCAGTTGTCACCGAACAGCACCTTGGCCGAAGCGACGGTGTAGTCGGTAAGGCCCGGATCGGCCAGGATCTCCTTGGCCGTCTTGGCCTTGATCTGGTCCTCGAACTCGGCCCGGACCGCCTGGATTTCCGCGACGCCCTGCTGGTACTCCTGGATCTGGGTCCAGCCCAGCAGGCCCTTGTTGGCACCCTCCAGGCTGACCGGCCAGGTCGGATAGATGATGCCGTAGACAATCCACCAGATGACGCTCGCCCAGAAGGCGATGGTCCACCAGCGCGGCGGATCGTTGGTCAGTTCGCGCAGGTTGTCATCCCACACGTGCCCGGTATTGCTCTCACCGGGAAACACTTTGTCCGTCATGGTCTTCCTCCACGTTCATTGCGCTCGTCCTCGTCCAGCATCGGGATGTGCCGGTGCGACTCCAGCCGATCCCGGTTCTTGGGACGCAGGACGTAGACATACAGCCCCACCATCAGGAGGAAGATGACCACCGTGATCGTCATGCCGATCCAGTCGTTGGTGGTCATCGCCTCCCAATCGGTGTGGAAATATTCCCGCAGACTACTCACGGTAGGCCTTGCCTTCCTCGAGCGTCGCCATAGTGCCGAGCACCTGGAGATAGGACACCAGGGCGTCCATCTCCGTCTTGCCCTGCACGGCGTCTGCTGCGGAGGCAATGTCGCCCTCCGTGTAGGGAACGCCGATCATCTGCATTCCCTTCATGTGGGCCGCAATGGTGGCGCCGTCCACGTAGGCGTTGTCCAGCCAGGGATAGTTCGGCATGACGGACTCCGGAACCACCGAACGCGGCGCGCGGAGGTGCTTGCGGTGCCAGTCATCCGAGTACTTCCCGCCCAGCCGCGCCAGATCGGGGCCGGTACGCTTTGAGCCCCACTGGAACGGGTGGTCGAACATGGACTCGGAGGCCAGGGAGTAGTGACCGTAACGCTCCTTCTCGTCACGGAACGGACGGACCATCTGGGAGTGACAGGTGTAGCAGCCTTCGCGCCGGTAGATATCCCGGCCCGCGAGCTCCAGCGGCGTATAGGGACGCACGCCGTCACCCGGCTTCCAGTCGTCGAATGTCTGGCCGGCCTGACGCTGCCAGACGATTTCGGGGAACTTGTTGTGCTCCATGGTGTTCTTCAGGAAGAACAGCGGCACGATTTCGACGATGCCGCCCACTGAAAGAACAATGGCGAGCACAATCAGCATGCCCCAGATATTCCGCTCCAGCTTGTCCTGGAAACGGGTGGAGTAGATCTGATCTGCCATCTCTGGAGTCCCCCCTTAAGCGGTCGCGGTCGCGGCACGGGCGGCGCGCAGGCTGCCCTCGGCCACCGACTTGCGGATGGTCAGAACCGTGTTCAACAGCATGATCACGGCGCCCAGGAGGAAGATCATTCCACCGATGGCACGCATGGCGTAGTACGGGTGCATGGCCTCCACGGATTCGGCGAAGGTGTAGGCCAGGGTGCCGTACTCGTCATAGGCACGCCACATCAGGCCCTGCATGATGCCGGACACCCACATGGCGACGATGTAGACCACGGCGCCGATGGTGGCGGTCCAGAAGTGCAGGTTCACCAGCTTGGCGGAGAAGATCTCGGTGTGCCAGATGCGGGTCATCAGGTGGTAGAGCGCACCCATGCCGACCATCGCCACCCAGCCCAGCGCGCCGGAGTGCACGTGACCCACCGTCCAGTCGGTGTAGTGGGACAGGGCGTTCACGGTCTTCAGCGACATGACCGGACCTTCGAAGGTGGACATGGCGTAGAAGGCGAGCGAGATGATGAGGAAGCGCAGGATGTAGTCGGTGCGCAGCTTGTCCCAGGCACCCGAGAGGGTCATCATGCCGTTCACCGCGCCACCCCAGGAGGGGATGATCATGGCCAGCGATACGGCGGCGCCGAGGGAGCCGGTCCAGTCCGGCAGGGCGGTGTACTGCAGGTGGTGCGGCCCGAGCCAGACGTAGCCGAACATCAGGGCCCAGAAATGGACCACTGACAGGCGATAGGAGAACACCGGACGGTTGGCCTGCTTGGGCACGAAGTAGTACATGATGCCCAGGAAGCCGGCGGTCAGGTAGAAGCCCACCGCGTTGTGACCCCACCACCACTGGATCATGCCGTCCTGCACCCCGGAGAAGAGGGAGTAGGAGGTGAACAGGCCCACCGGGATGGCGAGGCTGTTGACCACGTGCAGGTAGGTGATCATCACCAGCATGCCCAGGTAGAACCAGTTGGACACGTAGATGTGCGAGGTCTTGCGCACCGCCAGGGTCATGACGAAGTTGGCCAGGAAGGACAACCACACCACGGCGATGAGGATGTCGATGGGCCACTCGAGCTCGGCGTACTCCTTGCCCTGGGTCAGGCCCAGCGGCAGGGTGACCACTGCCAGCACGATGATGGTGTTCCAGCCCCAGAAGGTGAACCAGGCCATCTTGTCGCTCCACAGGCGTACACCGCAGGTGCGCTGCACGCTGTAGAAACCGGTGGCCATCAGAACGCAGCCGCCAAAGGCAAAAATCACGGCGTTGGTGTGCAGCGGACGCAGACGCCCGAAGCTCAACCAGGGGTTGTCCAGGTTGAGCACCGGCCAGGCCAGCTCCGAGGCAATATAGACGCCCACCAGGGCGCCCACCACCAGGTACACCACCGCCATGACGGTGAACCATCGTACAACGTCAAAGTTGTACTTTTGCTCCACTGTCGCTTCCACCACGGTTGTTCTCCTCGTTTCTTAGAGTGTGTGCAAATTGCGCAGATTTTCTACGGGCTCCTGCTGCGGCCTGACCAGCCCTCCCCGACTCCGGCCGCGTGGGTATCGAAATTCCAGGGCGCACACACCCCCGCCCCTTCACCCACATTCTGTAATGATTTAGCACAGGCGCGAATTGTTGCCAGTCGGCCTGTCGCGAACGGTCGAAAACCGTCCATTTCGTGCACGGAAGATGGCACTGGATGCCATATTAGCGGACAACGATACGTGAACATTGATCTTTGTCAATGTTTCGACTGATCGCTCGCAAGTTATGTCCGGGGGCGGGAGGTAGGGGACGGAGGCACCCTGGGGACACCTCCGTTTTCTCAACACATCTTATTGTTTTTTCTGGTATTTTCTGTTCAGTCGCGAACCTTCGCCAGCAACTGGAGGGCGGACCGGTTGAGAATCCGCAACTGCTTGCCGCTGACCGAGAGCAGCCCATCGGCCTGGAAGCGCTTGAACATCCGGCTCACCGTCTCCACCGCCAGGCCGAGGTAGCTGGCGATGTCCTGGCGCGACATGGCGAGACGGAACGCCTCGGAGGGGAAGCCGCGTACCTCGAGGCGGCGGGAGACGTTGAGCACGAAGGCGGCCAGGCGCTCCTCGGCCGAGGGGCGGGAGGAGACCAGCAGTAGACGGGACTGCTCTCCGATCTTCTCGCTCATGGCCTTGATCATCTGCTCGCGGAACTCCGCCAGGCGCACGCCGGAACGCTCGAGTTCGCGGAACTGCAACTGGCAGACGCTGCTGTCCTCCAGCGCCTTCACGGTGTACTGATGGCGGTTGCCCTTCAGGGCATCGAGCCCGATCAGCTCTCCGGGAAAGTGGAATGAGGTGACCTGCTCCTCGCCAGTGTCCAGCAGCGTGTAGCTCTTGAAGGCGCCGGACTTGACCGCGTAGACGGCCTGAAGCTGCTGACCGTGGCGATAGAGGGTTTCACCCTTGGGGATGCGCGTACGCCGGGAGAGGACTCCCGCCAGGGGTTCGGAGCGCTCACCCTGGGGATCGATGACGGTGAGCAGACGCAGGAAACCGAACAGCCCGCACTCTTCGCAGGCGACCTCGGTCTTGGTCCCGTGCTTCCCTGCAGGGGTTGGTGAACACTGTTCTGGCATGACGGGATCCGGGTTGCGGGTTGAAACCAGGCACTCAGCGCTCGCCCTGCGGCACCTCCGCACTGTCGATGCGCTGACTGCCGGAAAGGGCCGTGTCCCCGGCCAGCAGGGACAGACGGTCGATATCGTGGATGCGGATTCGGCGCCGCTCCACACGCAGCAGGCCATCCTGCTGGAAACGGGTGAACAGGCGGCTGACCGTCTCCACCGCCAGCCCGAGATAGTTCCCGATGTCGCTGCGGGACATGCTCAGGTTGTAGTCGGTGGCGGAGAAGCCGCGCTGGCGGAAGCGAATGGCCAGCGACAGCAGGAATGCCGCCAGGCGCTCCTCGGCGCTCTTCTTGCCGAGCAGCAGCAGCAGCAGTTCGTCGTTGAGCAGCTCCCGGCTCATGACCCGCAGCATCTGCCGCTGCAGACCCGGCACCCGGGCCCCCATGCGCTCGAAATCCTGAAAGGAGAATTCGCAGATGCTCGAGCTCTCCAGGGCCTTGGCCGAGCTCGGGTGGCGACCGAGGCTGATGGCGTCCAGCGCCACCAGCTCGCCCGGCAGGTAGAAGCCGGTCACCTGCTCGCGGCCGTCCTGCATGATGGTATAGGTCTTGAGCGATCCCGAGCGTACCGCGTAGATGGCATGGAACGGCGCGCCGCCACGGAACAGCATTTCACCCCGCTTGAGCGAACGCCGGGCGGTTATCACCTCGTCCAGCAGGGCCAGCTCGTCCTCGCCGATACCCAGCGGGAGGCAGAGCTGGAACAGGGTGCAGTCCTGACAGGCGATACGCTTGTCAGCCACCGCGCCGCCGCCGGAACCTGCCACACTGAGTTTCACATTGCCGGCCATCGATACCTCGAGGTTCTGAGCCGTGCCCATAAATCACCGTATTACCTTATTATGGTGCCGATTATTGATGTGGATCAATCATAGTCTTCATCCTCCCGCGCCGGGCCGCGCCATCGGTGGTCCGAATGCGGTTCACGGCCGCCGGCCTTGAGGGTATCCTATGAGTCTTGTGCAATCCGAATGCGTACCCGGCACCATGACCCAGCGCAACGCCCGCATCAACCGCGAGACCCTGGAAACCCAGGTCACCGTCAGCATCGACCTGGACGGCACGGGCACCGCCCGCATCGATACCGGCATCCCGTTCCTCGACCACATGCTCGAGCAGGTGGCGCGGCACGGGCTCATCGATATCGAAATCGAGGCCCGCGGCGACCTGCACATCGATGCCCACCACACGGTGGAGGATATCGGCATCACCCTCGGCCAGGCATTGGCCCAGGCCCTGGGCGAGAAGCGCGGCATCCGCCGTTACGGACATGCCTATGTGCCGCTGGACGAGGCGCTCTCGCGGGTGGTGGTGGACTTCTCCGGCCGTCCCGGCCTGGAGTACCAAGTGGACTACCCGCGCGCGCGCATCGGCGATTTCGACGTGGACCTGTTCCGGGAGTTCTTCCAGGGGCTGGTCAATCACGCCCGCATCACCCTGCACCTGGATGCCCTGCGCGGCCGCAACGCCCACCATGTGGCGGAGACCCTGTTCAAGGCCCTCGGCCGGGCGCTGCGCATGGCCGCGGAGCCCGATCCCCGGGCCCAGGGCATCCCCTCCACCAAGGGCGTTCTCTGAACCCTCCTTCCGACCACAGCCACGGTACAGTACGGCATGAGCAGCGTCGCGGTAATCGATTACGGCATGGGCAACCTGCGCTCGGTGTCCAAGGCCCTGGAGCACATGGCCCCGGCGGGAACCCGCGTGCGGGTCACGGACGTGGAGAAGGAGATTCTCTCCGCCGACCGCGTGGTCTTCCCCGGGGTGGGCGCCGCCCGCGACTGCATGGAAGAGATCCGGTCCCGCGGCCTAGAGGATGTGGTGCGCGAGGCGGCCGCCGGCAAGCCCTTCCTCGGCATCTGCATGGGCATGCAGGTGCTTCTGGAGCACAGTGAGGAGAACGGCGGCACGCCCTGCCTCGGCGTTCTGCCCGGCGCGGTCCGGTTCTTCGGGGAGCGGCTCTCCGACCCCCGCAGCGGGGAGCGGCTGAAAATCCCCCACATGGGCTGGAACCAGGTGCGGCAGACCCGGCCGCACCCCCTGTGGAACGGAATCGCCCAGAATGCGCGCTTCTACTTCGTGCACAGCTACTACGTGGATCCCGCCGACGCGGCGCTCAGCGCGGCCAGCACCGAGTACGGGCTGCGCTTCACCGCGGCGGTGGCCCGTGACAACCTCTTCGCCGTCCAGTTCCACCCGGAGAAGAGCCAGCAGGCAGGACTGCAGCTGCTGGCGAACTTCCTGGCCTGGGACGGGACCGACTGAGCCGCGCCGGCAACCGGCCGCCGGAGCGACGGACAACAGGCCGGACAGACAACCCGAGACCCGAACGAGGATGGACGTTCCATGCTGGTAATTCCCGCCATCGACCTGAAGGAAGGCAAATGCGTGCGCCTGCGCCAGGGGCGCATGGAGGACGAGACCATATTCTCCGAGGATCCCGTCGCCGTCGCCGGCCGCTGGGTGGAGGCCGGCGCCCGGCGCCTGCACATCGTCGACCTCGACGGCGCCTTTGCCGGGCGCCCGGTCAACGCCGAGATCATCCATCGCATCGCCGAAGCATTCCCTGAACTGCCCATCCAGGTGGGCGGCGGCATCCGCGACGAGGACACCATCCAGACCTACCTGGATGCCGGGGTGAGCTATGCCATCATCGGCACCAAGGCCATCAACGCCCCCCACTTCATCTCTGACATCTGCCTCGAGTTCCCGGGCCATATCATCGTCGGCCTCGACGCCAAGGAGGGTAAGGTGGCCATCGACGGCTGGTCGAAGCTCTCGCGCCACGATGTCATCGACCTGGCCCAGCGTTTCGAGAAGGACGGCGTGGAGGCCATTGTCTACACCGACATCGGCCGCGACGGCATGCTGAGCGGCGTCAACGTGGAGGCGACCGTCAAGCTGGCGCAGTCGGTCAACATTCCCGTCATCGCCTCCGGCGGCATCAGCAGCCTGGAGGACATCCGCGCCCTGTGCGAGGCCGGCGAGCCCGGCATCATCGGCGCCATCACCGGCCGGGCCATCTACGAGGGCACCCTCGACCTCGGTGCGGCCCAGCGCCTGGCCGACGAGTTCGGCCCCGCCGCGCCCCCGGCGGCCTGACGCCATGGGACTCGCCAAGCGCATCATCCCGTGCCTGGACGTGGACAACGGCCGCGTCGTCAAGGGCGTGAAGTTCGTCGATATCCGCGACGCCGGCGACCCGGTGGAGATCGCCCGCCGCTACGACAAGGAAGGAGCCGACGAGCTCACCTTCCTGGACATTACCGCCAGCTCCGATGACCGCGAGACCATGGTGCATGTGGTGGAGCAGGTGGCCAGCCAGGTCTTCATCCCCCTCACCGTGGGCGGCGGCATCCGCACCGTGGCCGACATCCGGCGCCTGCTGAACGCCGGCGCCGACAAGGTGGCCATCAACACCGCCGCGGTCTTCAACCCCGATTTCGTGGGTGAGGCCGCCGCGCGCTTCGGCTCCCAGTGCATCGTGGTGGCCATCGACGCCAAGCAGGTCAGCGGCGGGGGCGAACCGCCGCGCTGGGAGATCTTCACCCACGGCGGCCGCAAGCCCACCGGCATCGACGCGGTGGAGTGGGCGCGGCGCATGGTGGCGCTCGGCGCCGGCGAAATCCTGCTCACCAGCATGGACCGCGACGGCACCCGCAGCGGGTTCGACCTGGCCCTCACCCGGGCCATCTGCGACGCTGTGAGCGTACCGGTCATCGCCTCCGGCGGCGTGGGCAACCTGGATCACCTGGCCGAGGGCGTGCTGGAGGGCAAGGCCGACGCCGTGCTCGCAGCCAGCATCTTCCACTTCGCCGAGCACACCATCGAAGAGGCCAAGCGCCGCATGGCCGAGCGCGGCATCGAAGTCCGGCTCTGACGCCGTTTTTCAACGCCAAGACGCAAAGGCGCGGAGACGCCAGGGTTACTTCAGATTTGAAAGGCACACCGCCGCATCGGTGGCCTGCCGGTGCAAACCCGACGCACAACATTTTCCTTCTTGGCGTCTTTGCGTCTTGGTGTTGGATCCTTGCAGCCGCGGCCGGAAGTTATGGCCTCTGCAGCGCCGCCTCCACCTGCTCGCGGGTGGCGCGATCGGCGAGCAGCTCGATGAGGGCGAGGGCGAAGTCCATGGCGGTGCCGGGCCCCCGGGAGGTGACCACCTTCCCGTCCACCACCACCGCGGCCGCCTCGAGCGCCACGTCGGGCAGATCGAGCCGCTCCAGCACCCCGGGGAAGGCGGTGGCGCGACGGCCCGCCAGCAGCCCCGTGCTGGCCAGCACCTTGGGTGCGGCGCAGATGGCGGCGGTATAGCGTCCGCTCGCGGCCATCCGCCCCACCAGCGCCCGCACCCGCGGATCGCGATCCAGGTGATCCGCGCCCGGCAGCCCGCCGGGCAGGACCAGCATATCGAATTCCCGCTCCAGCACCGCGTCCAGTTCCGCGTCGGGCACCACCACCGTGCCCCTGCTCGCCGTGACCGGCCCGGGCGCGAGCCCCGCCGTGACCACCTCGATGGCGGCCCGGCGCAGCAAGTCCACCACCGTGACCGCCTCGATCTCCTCGAAGCCCGGCGCCAGGGGAATCAGAACGCTCGCCATGTTGAGAACCTCCTCTCGTCCAGGGTCGACATCAAGCTTGTCCGGCCGGCCGCACGGCACGGCACGGCACGGCACGGCACGGCACGGCACGGCACGGCACGGCACGGCACGGACCATGACATTTGCTCAGTCGGCGGGCCAACCGACGGCAACCCACGGCAGTTCGGGCGGTCCCGGCCGCGTGGAGGGCTCCAGGATCTCCGTCACCGGCACCAGCTCCACTCCCCGCGAGCGCAGCTGCGGCAGCGCCCGCTCCAGGTAGGCCAGCGTGACCGGGTGCGGGTGGCCGATGCCTACCGCGCTGCCCCGCTGCCGGGCCCGGGCGATCAGGCGCTCGAGCTGCGCCGCCACGGCCGCCGGCTCCGGGTCATGGTCCAGGAACACATCCCGCTGCCGGTGGGGAACCCCGATCTCCGCGGCGAGTTGCGCGGCGACGGTGGCGGGCGTGGTGCGGGAGTCGACGAAATAGAGCCCATAGGCGCGCAGGGCCCGCATGAGCCAGGCCATCGCCCCGGGGTGGCGGGTGAGCAGGCTGCCCATGTGGTTGTTGACACCCCCGGCATGGGGCACGCTGACCAGATCCTCGCGCAGGGTGCGCAGGAACTGGAACCGGTCCATGTGCAGACCGATGCCGCCGGGGCCCAGCGGCGCACCACCCAGCGCCTCCAGCGGCAGATGCAGCATCACCCCCTTGCCGCGGCCGTGGGCCGCGCGGGCCAGGCGCGCCCCGTGGGGGGTCCGGGGCAGGACCGCCAGGGTCACCGGACCGGGCAGGGCCACCGCCCGCAGGCCGGCGGCCAGGTCATTGCCGAGATCGTCGATGATGAGCGCTATACGCGCCTCGCCGGCCGCTGCCGACTGCGCCAGTGACAGCAGCAGCCAGAGCAGCAGGCGGGTCCGCGTCACCGCGGCAACACCTCAGCGACGGCGCTGCTCGAGAATGTTCAGCCCCTTCAGCAGGTTCAGCGCCTCGTAGAGCTGGTAGTCGGTCCTGGCCAGGGAAAGCTGGTCCCCCCCGGCCTCCGGGGTCTGCTCATCCCCCGGCCCGGCGTCCTGCTTCCCGGCGCCGTCCTTGCCTTTCTGCTTTGCATCGCCGTTGGCCAGGTGGCGGGTGAGATCCGCCTCCTTGAGCCGCGCCACTCCATCATCGACCACGTCGCCCACCTTCACGTTCTCCACGGTGATGTCCGGGGTGATGCCCTCGGCCTGGATGGAACGGCCGCTGGGGGTGTAGTAGCGGGCGGTGGTGAGCTTGAGCGCGGAGTTGTTGGTCAATGGCAGGATGGTCTGCACCGAGCCCTTGCCGAAGGTCTTGGTACCCATGATCACGGCCCGCTTCTGGTCCTGCAGGGCGCCGGCGACGATCTCCGAGGCCGAAGCGGAACCGCCGTTCACCAGGACCACCATGGGCGCACCCGTGAGCACATCCTGTGGACGGGCATTGAAGCGCAGCTCGGAGTCGCTGGCCCGGCCCTCGGTGTAGACGATGGTGCCCTGCTCGAGGAAGGCGTCGGAGACGGCGACCGCGGCATTGAGCACGCCGCCGGGATTGTTGCGCAGGTCCAGCACCACGCCCTTGAGCTGATCGCCCGCCTCCCGCTTGAGCCCGTCGATGGCCTCGATCAGGTTGTCGCCGGTATGGGCCTGGAACTGGCTGATGCGCAGGTAGCCGTAACCCTCCTCCAGCATCCGGCTCTTGACGCTCTTGACCCGGATGATGTCCCGCTTGAGGGTGATCTGGAACGGCTTCTCCGTCCCCTCGCGCACGATGGTGAGGACGATTTCGGTGCCCGGCTTGCCGCGCATGATGGCTACGCACTCGTCCAGCGTGAGCCCTTTCACCGGCTTGTCGTCGAGGCGGATGATCAGGTCGCCGGCCTCGATGCCGGCGCGGCTGGCCGGCGTGTCGTCGATAGGCGCGATGACCTTGACGAAGCCGTTCTCCATCCCCACCTCGATGCCCAGACCGCCGAATTCGCCGGTGGTGCCCACCTGCAGGTCTTCGTAATCCTTGGGCGAGAGGTAGGAGGAGTGGGGATCGAGGCCCGAGAGCATGCCCTGGATGGCGTAGTCGAGGAGCTGCTTGTCATCCACCGTCTCCACGTAGTCGCTCTTGATCTTGGCGAATACCTCGGTGAAGGTGCGCAGCTCGTCGAGCGGCAGCGGCAGGCTCCGGGCTTCTTCATGCTCGGCGAAGACATAGTGGCTGGGGGCCAGGGTCACGCCCAGCAGCAGACCCAGAACGAGAACCGCCAGGGTGCGGGAGGTCGACTTCATCAAATGCTCCTAGTGTACTGCTCCGTGAATAACGGTGCTTTCAGCGGGAGGCTGCCGGAAGTGCCATGACTCCAGTGCCCACTTCCGTTCCTCACGGGTGGAGCACTTGTGCTCCGCTGCTTCTGCAGCGCCACAGGGAAACGGGCCCGTACGGTGGGGCGCCGCGTCGTCTGATGCAAGCTGCCACAGGCCTCTGGGGAGTGTCAAACCCCTTGCAGGCATACAGTTTACAACGGTTGGACCGTTGCCACCGGCCACCGGTTCCGCAGCCGGACCTCAGCGCCGCGCCAGCCACCGGATCGGGTCGACGGGACGGCCGTTGTGACGGATCTCGAAGTAGAGCCCGGACGCCGTCCGCCCGCCGCTGGCGCCGACGCTGGCCACCGCCTCGCCCGCCTCGACCCATTCCCCCACCTCCTTGAGCAGGTGCTGGTTGTGACCATAGAGGCTCATGTAGCCATCGCCGTGATCCACGATCATGAGCAGGCCGAATCCGCGCAGCCAGTCGGCGAAGGCCACCCGCCCGCGATGCACCGCGTGCACCGCCCGCCCTTCGGGCGCCGCGATGAGGATACCGTTCCACTTCAGCTCCCCCACGCCCCGGCTGGCGCCGAAAACCGCCTTGACGCTTCCCGAGGCGGGCCAGGGGAGATGCCCGCGCTGGGTCGGGAACGGCTTTTCGGCATCGAAGTTCCGGGGCAGGTCGGCCAACGCCCGGCGCAGGGTGGCCAACACCCGCTGCAGCCGCTCCTCGTCCTCCACCAGCGTCTTCAGCTGCCGGTCCTTGGCCCCGATTTCACGTCCCAGGGCCGTCAGCACCCGGCTCCGCTCCCGCTGCCGCTCGGTCAGGATGGCCTGCTCCCGCTGCGCCTCCGCGCGCACCGCTTCGAGACCTTCCGCGGCCTCGCGCACCTCGGTCTCGGCCGCGGCCAGTTCCTCCAGCGCCTGGCGCAGCCGCTCCAGCCGCTCCGTCCGGGCCCGCCCCAGGTAGTCGTAGTAGACCAGCATCCGGCCCAGACGCTGGGGATCCTCCTGGTTGAGCAGCAGTTTCAGGTACTCCGCCCGTCCGGCCCGGTGGCCGGAACGCAGCAGTCCCGCGAGGGCCTCCCGCTCCTGCGCCAGCTCGGCGCGCCGTTCATCGCGCGCCCGGGTGAGCGCGGCCAGTCGTTCGCGGGCGCCGCTCTGCTCCGCTTCCAGCGTTGCCAGGCGACGGGTGACCCGGGCCATGGCCCGTTCACTCTCCTCCAGCTCGGCGCGCAGGCCGCTTTGCCGATCGCGATCCGCCTCGAGCTCCCGCTTCAGCGCCTGGATCCGCTCCCGCACCTGCGCCAGCTGCGCGGACTTCTCCGCCTCGCCGCCCTGGGCCGCGGCAGGCAGCGGGGCCACCGCGGACACACCGGCCAGCAACAGTCCTATGCAGAGCAGCGCCGGGCGCCTGCGGCGGCCCGCCCCGGTCCCGCCCCGCTTCCTGGCCGGGATCATGGGCGCCTCAGTCGAACTCCAGCAACGAGCGGCCGCTCATCTCGCTGGGCTTTTCCAGCCCCATCAGGTAGAGCAGCGTCGGCGCCACGTCGGCGAGGATCCCGCCCTCGGCAACAGCCGCGGAGCGCTGGCCCACATAGAGGAACGGCACCGGGTCGCTGGTATGGGCCGTGTGGGGCTGATCGTTTTCCACGTCCCGCATGCACTCCACGTTGCCGTGATCGGCAGTGACGATGACCTCGCCACCCGCCGCATCGAGAGCCTCCACCACCCGCCCCAGGCAGGCATCGATGGTCTCCACGGCGCGCATGGCGGCGTCCAGCTTGCCGGTGTGCCCCACCATGTCCGGGTTGGCGTAGTTGCAGATGACGAGGTCATACCTGCCGCTGCCGATGGCCTCCACCAGCTTGTCGGTCAACTCCCTGGCGCTCATCTCCGGTTGCAGATCATAGGTCTTCACCTTCGGCGAGGGCACCAGGATACGGTCCTCGCCGGGAAACGGCGGCTCGAGTCCCCCGTTGAAGAAAAAGGTGACGTGGGCGTACTTCTCGGTCTCCGCGATGCGCAGCTGGTGCAGGCCGAGGCGGGCGACATACTCGCCGATGACGTTCTTGAGCCGCTCGGGCGGGTAGGCCACGGGGATGTCGAAGTCCTCGTTGTACTCGGTCAGGGAGACGAACGAGGATAGCTGCGGCACCACGGCCCGCTCGAAGCTGTCGAAGCCGTCCTCGATGAACGCCCGGGTGAGCTGGCGGGCGCGGTCGGCGCGGTAGTTCATGAAAATGACCGCGTCGCCGTCCCGGATCCAGGCCGGCTCGGCTCCCGGCGGGACCACGAGGGTGGGCTGGACGAACTCGTCGGTCTCGCCGCGGGCATAGGCCTGCTCCAGGGCGGTACCGGCATCGGGTGCGGTGAAGGGAGCCTTGGCCTGGGTCAGCATGTCGTAGGCCAGCTGGATGCGATCCCAGCGCTTGTCCCGATCCATGGCGAAGAAGCGGCCCACCAGGCTGGCGATGGAGCCGTGACCGAGCTCCGCGAGTCTCGCCTCGGTGGCCGCGATGGACGCCGCGGCACTCTGCGGCGGCGTATCCCGCCCATCCAGGAACGCATGGATGTGGATCTTCTCCGCTCCACGCCGGATCGCCAGCTCCGCCATGGCGTGAATGTGCTCCTGGTGACTGTGCACGCCGCCGGGGGAGAGCAGGCCCATGAGGTGCACGGCCCCGCCGCCCGCCACCGCGCCGTCGATGGCCTCCTGCAGGGTGTGGTTGTCGAAGAAGGAGCCGGAGCGGATGGCGTTGTTGATGCGCGTGAACTCCTGGTAGACCACCCGGCCCGCGCCCAGATTCAGGTGTCCCACTTCGGAGTTGCCCATCTGCCCGGCAGGCAGGCCGACTTCGGCCCCCGATCCCCTGATGAGCGTGTGCGGGCGGGTCGCCCAGAAGTGATCCCAGACCGGCGTACGGGCCTGGCGGATGGCGTTGTACTCCACCTCATCGCTGTACCCCCAGCCATCGAGCACGATAAGGACAATGGGCCTGTGTGTCAGTGACATCGCAGTTCAACCGGAAACGCCGGTGAACTGCGGGGCAGTTCCACCGGGGAGCCTATTAAATAAGTCGGAGGCGCGATCCTACCGGAGCGGGGCGCCCGACGCCACGGTAAAAAGGTCTTCCGGGAGCCGCCCATAACCACATGAAAGCCGTGCCTTATTTTGAAAAGATGGATATTTGCCCGTTCCAAAGGGCAATCGTGCCCGTCAGGACCCTTTTTCCATGATTGGCCCGCGACCGGACAACCACCGGCCACGACTGGCAAACGTCGCGTCGCGGAGCACATCTCATCACGCACCCCGCTTCCGTGGCTCTACGTGTTGAACTTTCTCGAAAATCATAGTGCAACGCAACATCCTCCCCGGAAGTCTGCCCAGTCGCCACCGTTCGCCGCCTGCCGGAATCTGAAACGTGGAAAAGTGTGTCTGATTGCGCATAAAGAAGCCGCCCAGGGTTCTCAAATGGTATTTAATTGTATAAGGTTTTGATGATAGAGGCCTCAGAGCCTCTGCCGCGCCCTCGATCATCAGGGGAGGGTCGGAACCACAACGATAGCGATACGGAATGAAACCATGATGCTGCCAGAAACCGGAGATCTAACCCTCATCACCCAGGATGAGGACATCGAACGGGCCTCCCGCTCCCTCAAGGCCATGGCCCACCCACTGCGCCTGAAGATTCTCTGCACCCTGGGTGATCGGGAAATCAGCGTGCAGGAGATCGTGGAGCAGGTCGGCACTTCCCAGAGCAATATCTCCCAGCACCTTGCCATCCTGCGCGACAAGGGCATACTAGCCTCCCGCAAGGACGCCAACCGCGTCTACTACCGCGTGGGTGACGCCAGGACGCTCCGCCTCATCAGCATGATGCGCGACGTTTTCTGTACGCTGGCCCATTGACCCACGCCACGGGCGGCGTACTCTGAACCGGCCCCGGGGCACCCGCGCTCCATGGCCGTGACGTGCTGTATACACACAACCGAACACGACTTCCGCAGAGATCCATACGAATGACCACCGAGCGCATTATCCGCATCATGGCCGGTTCCGTGGTGCTCATCTCCCTGGCCCTCGGCGCTCCGGCGAGCCCGATCTATCACAGCAGCTACTGGCTGTGGCTCACCGCCTTCGCCGCCCTCAACCTGTTCCAGAGCGGGTTCACCGGCTTCTGCCCGCCGGAGAAGCTGCTGAAGAAGATGGGTGTCAAGGGCCCCTGCGACTGAGGGGGGGACCATGCCCGATATGGATAAGTTCGCAAGTTTCGCGGCCGGCAACTGGCAGCTCTTTCTCGCCCTGTTCGTGACCCTCGGAGCCATCCTGTGGCTGGAGGTCTGGGGACGGGTCAGGGGCGTCAGTCGGGTGGGGCCGCTGCAGGCCACCACCCTGATCAGCCACGAGGATGCGCTGGTACTCGACGTGCGCGAGGACACCGAGTACCGGGACGGACACATCATCGACTCGGTGCACATACCGCTTTCCCGGCTGCGGGATCGCATCGGCGAGCTCGAGCGCTACCGTGACCGCACCCTCATCGTCGGCTGCCGCAGCGGCCACCGCTCGGCACGCGCCTGCGGGCAGCTGCGCAAGCAGGGGTTCGAGAAAGTCCACAACCTGGAAGGCGGTATCCTCGCCTGGCAGAATGCCAACCTGCCGCTGACCCGCAAGACCAAGAAGGGAAAGTAACGGCATGGCCAACGTCGTGATGTATACCACCGCCTGGTGCCCCTACTGCGTACGGGCACGGCGCCTGCTGGATGCCAAAGGGGTCCGGTACATCGACATCCGGGTGGACGCGGAGCCGGAACGGCGCGCGGAGATGGAAGCGCGCGCCGATGGGCGCACCTCGGTGCCACAGATTTTCATCGATGATCTCCACGTGGGCGGCTTCGACGACATGGCGGAGCTCGACGTGGAGGGCCGGCTCGACCCGCTGCTGGGCCTCTCCTGAAACCCCTGGGGCCAGCCCCGCCGCAGCCCGGCCGACGGCGCGCGACACTGCGGAGTCCCGTATTCCAGGGGTGAAAACAGGCGCAACGGAACCCGGCTGCCGGTTACAATATCAGCGGCCTCCCGACCCCGGCGCCACGCCGGGGCGGACGCGAAGTGGCCCGCCGGGCCGACCGGCGCAACAGGACCGGCCCGTCATCTACCGCATCCTACAAGGACCAGATCATCATGGCAGAGAACAACACGCAGCCCGGTGCCGCCGGTCAGGAGCAGTTCGCCATCCAGCGCCTCTACGTGAAGGATCTCTCCTTCGAGTCCCCCAAGGCACCGGAGGTGTTCCAGGAGCGCTGGCAGCCGCAGATGAACGTGGAGCTGCATACCGAGACCCGCCAGCTCGGCGATGGAGTCAACGAAGTCACGCTGTCCATCACCGTCACGGTCACCAACAGCGACAAGACCGCCTTCCTGGCGGAGGTCAAGCAGGCGGGAATTTTCACCCTCAAGGGCTTCGAACCGGCCCAGCTGGGCCACATGCTCGGCAGCTTCTGCCCCAACATCCTCTTCCCCTATGCCCGCGAGGCGATCACCGACCTGGTCAGCCGCGGCGGCTTCCCGCCCCTGTACCTCAATCCGGTGAATTTCGACGCCCTCTACGCCGAGCACCTGCGCCGCCAGCAGGAAGGCGAGCAGCCGGCCGAGGGCGGCACCGCCCACTGAGGCGGCAGCCATCGCCCGCGGATGAGGAGACGCCCGTGAGCAGAGCCGGAACTGTGCCCATCGCCGTGCTCGGCGCCGGTTCCTGGGGAACGGCGCTGGCCATGCTGCTGGCCCGCAACGGACTGCCGGTCACCCTGTGGGGCCACGAGCCGGCGCACATGGCCGAGCTCGCCGCCAGGCGCAGCAACGATGCCTTCCTCCCCGGCATCCACTTCGCCGATACGTTGCGCGTGGAGCACCGGCTCGACGCGGCCCTCGACGGTGCCGGCCTGGCGCTGCTGGTGGTGCCGAGCGCCGTCTTCCGCGGCGTCCTGCACCAGATCCGTCCCTGGCTCGCGCCGGGCTGCCGCATCGCCTGGGGCACCAAGGGCCTGGACGCCGCCTCCGGCCAGCTCCTGCACGAGGTCTGCGCCGAGGTGCTCGGTTCGCGCCGCCCGGCCGCCGTGGTATCCGGCCCCTCCTTCGCCCGTGAAGTGGCCGCCGGCCTTCCCACCGCGGTCACTGTCGCCTCCCACGATCCGGAGCTGGCTCACGACCTGGCGAGCTGGCTGCACAACGACACCTTCCGCGCCTACACCAGCGCCGACATGGTGGGTGTGCAGCTCGGCGGCGCGGTGAAGAACGTGCTCGCCATCGCCGCCGGCATCTCCGACGGTCTCGGCTTCGGCGCCAACGCCCGCGCCGCGCTCATCACCCGCGGACTGGCCGAGATGGCGCGACTGGGCGCACACCTGGGCGGCCAGGCGGAGACCTTCATGGGACTGGCCGGGCTCGGCGACCTGGTTCTCACCTGCACCGACGATCAGTCCCGCAACCGACGCTTCGGCCTCGCCCTGGGCCGGGGTACGGATCCGGAGGCCGCCGAGGCCGCCATCGGCCAGGTGGTGGAGGGCCGCGGCACCGCGGCCGAGGTGCACCGCCTGGCGCAGCGCGCCGGGGTGGAGATGCCCATCACCGAGGAGGTCCACCGGGTCCTCTACGAGGGCGAAACCCCGCGCGAGGCCGTCACCACCCTGCTCGCGCGCGAACAGAAATCCGAGACCTGGGGCCTCGCCTGACCCTCCCCTCCCCATCACCGTTTCAGATTAACCGCAGATTGACGTTTATTGACGCTGATTGGTCTCACGGCCACCCACACGGATTGCAGCATCCCCTAGCGCATTGCTGCGGATCGCGACGCAGATGGCCAGTTGCCGGCGCTCCATCAGACCACACGAACCATCCGCCGAAGAGAAATCAACGTAAATCAACGCCAATCAACGGTTGATCGGTCTTTCCTGGACAGCGTCATGAGGAGCGGTCAGGCCGAGCCGGGGAAGCCGAGTTGGCGCCAGGCCTCGTAGAGGACGACGGCCACGGCGTTGGAGAGGTTGAGGCTGCGGTTGCGGGGCTGCATCGGGATGCGCAACAGCCGTTCGGGGGGGAAGCCGTCGAGCAGCGCGGCGGGCAGTCCGCGCGTCTCGGGGCCGAACAGGAAGGCGTCGCCGTCGCGATATGCCGGCCCGGTGTGGGCGGTGCGGCCGCGGGTGCTCACGGCGAAAATGCGCAGGGGCCGCTGCGCTTCCGAAAAGGCCTGGAAATTGTCATACTGCTGCACCTCGGCAAACTCCCGGTAATCCAGACCCGCGCGCCGGAGCTTGGCATGCTCCAGGTCGAAGCCGAGGGGATGGATCAGGTGCAGCCGCGCGCCCACATTGGCGCACAGGCGCATGACGTTGCCGGTGTTGGGGGGAATCTCCGGCTCGTAGAGCACCACGTGCAGCATCGGTATCCGGTTTCGCCGTGTTTCTTCAAATTTCAATTGTACCCGCACCGGACCTGGACCATGACATCCGAAGAACGCTCCCTGCTGACCTTCGACTTCTGCGGCCTCCAATTCAGCTCCCCCATCACCCTGCTGTCGGGCTGCGTCGGGTTCGGCGAGGAGTACACCCGCGTCGAGGGATTCTCCAACACGGACGTGGGGGCGGTGTGCCTGAAGGGGACCACGCTCGAGCCGCGGCTGGGCAACGCCCCCCACCGGGTCTACGAGACCCCCGCCGGGATGCTCAACGCCATCGGCCTGCAGAATCCCGGCGCCCGCCACGTGGTGGAGAAGATCCTGCCCACGCTCGAATTCTCGGAGACCCGCTTCATCGCCAACATCTCCGGCTCCACGGTGGAGGAGTACGAGGAGGTGGCGCGCATCTTCGACGACTCGCCCATCGACGCCATCGAGATCAACATCTCCTGCCCCAACGTGAAGGCGGGCGGCGTGGCTTTCGGCAACGACCCGGAGATGTCCGCGCGGGTGGTGGAGGTGTGCCGCCGGGCCACCGGCAAGCCGCTCATCACCAAGCTCTCCCCGAACCAGACCGACATCGCCCACAACGCCCGCCGCTGCATCGAGGCCGGCACCGACGCCTTCGCCGTGATCAACACCCTCATGGGCATGGCCATCGACATCGAGAACCGCACCCCCATCCTCGGCAACCGCCAGGGCGGGCTCTCCGGACCCGCCATCAAGCCCATCGCGCTGCTGAAGGTGCACCAGGTCTACCAGGTCTGCCGGGACCATGGCATCCCCATCATCGGCCAGGGCGGCATCGCCACCGCCGAGGATGCCCTGGAGTTCATTATCGCCGGCGCCTCGGCAATCGGGGTGGGGACCGCCCTGTTCTACGATCCGCTGGTGTGCACGAAGATCAACACCGGCATCGCCGCCTACCTCCAGCGCCACGGCATGGGCACGGTGGAGCAGCTCGTGGGCACGCTGGTCACCGAGCGGCCAAATACCCAGTGCACCAGCTGAGCACCAAGCATTCGCCCCCCCCGGCGTGAACGGACAGCGACGGGTTCCGCATCCCCGGCCCCTGCCGATGGTCTAAAGTATCAGCAGTCGCCCCGACGGGCCGGGGCGATCCGCACAGGGAGGGATCCATGACCATCCAGGCGCCGCGCCCCGGCGACGGACAGGCATGCGCGGCCGCTCACCGCATCGGACAGATCCTGCTCAATGCCGGCCTCGTCACGGCGGACCAGTTGCAGGCGGCCCTGACGCTGCAACACGCCAGAGCGGTCCGCCTCGGCGAGCTGCTCTGTGCAATGGGCCTCCTCGACCGCGCGACCCTCGGACTGGCCCTGGAGCTGCAATCGGCACTCTCCTCCCCCGAGCGGATCCTGGCCACCGCCGCCGGCCCCCGCGAACCGCTGGGCGTCCTGCTGCTGGCGAGCGGGCGCATCACGCCCGCGCAGCTGGAGGATGCCCTCGCCGAACAGGACCGGACCGGTGCGCGCCTGGGTCGCATCGCGGTGCGGCGGGGCTGGCTCGACGAGCAGGGCCTGGAGCGGCTGTTGTCCCTGCAGCGGCGGATCGGGCGCAAGCCGCACGGCCCCGGCCCCCTGCGCCTGGGCCGCATCCTCGTGTTGCTCGGCGCCATCACCGCTGCGCAGCTCGATGCCGCCCTCGTCCGCCAGGCCGGAACCGGTCGCACCCTGGGCGAGGTTCTCATCGACGCCGGCTACGCCACGCCGCGGACCGTCGCACAGGGCCTGCGCCTGCAGCGGGGCCTGATGGCCGCCGCAGTGGCGGCGCTGCTCGCCCTCGGCCCGGGCCTGACCGACGCCGTGGCCAACGGGGCGGAGGGCGGCGTGAGCGTGACGGCGCGGGTGCTGCCCTACGCACGGCTAGAGGTTCTCGCCCAGCCGTCGAGCCTGCGCGTGACGCCCGCCGACGCGGCGCGCGGTTACGTGGAGGTGGACGGCGTCTCCCGGCTCGCCATCCGCAGCAATTCTCCCCGCGGCTATGCCCTGGTCGTGGAAGGCAGGAGCGAAATCCTCACCGGCGTGGTGCTCCGCGGCCTGGGCCCGGATGTCGCCCTCCCCGTGGCCGGCGGGACGCTCCTGCGCCCCCCCGCCGATCCCCGCGCGGCGATCGAGGTCCGTCCCGGTTACCGCTTCTCGCTGGCGCCGGGAACCCCCCCGGGCGATTATCCCTGGCCCGTCACCCTCAGCATCCTCCCCCTCTGAACCGGCACCTCGGCAAGGGTGCCCGGGTGGCGGCAGGTCGCGCCCGCCTACGGTGCCCGGCAGCGCCGGTATAGTGCCGCATCGCATCACTCAACAAATCGATACCGTGACCGGGTTCACATCTTTTTGTGTCCGTCGCGTTTACAAATGACGCCGATATTGACAAATGTCCACATTGATTGTGATGAAATCCTGCATTGCAGGGCAGCTTCCGGATCCGAACCCTCTGACACAGGACGCACCGCTACCATGCGCACGGCACGACTCCTCTCCGGCCTCACCCTGGCCGCTCTGCTCATCGCCCCCCCCGCCCATGCGGCCAGCGACCAGACCACCATCAGCGTCTCGGCCAACGTGGTGGGAACCTGCAAGTTCACCTCCACCGGCACGCTCGCCTTCGGCGACCTGGATCCGGCCATGGGCGGTGACGTGACCCAGAGCGGCGCCGTCGATTTCTGGTGCACCAAGGGGGTGAGCTACACCATTATCGACCGCGGCGGACTGTACGACGACGCCGGCGCCAAGCGCATGGAGCACGACAACGCCGGCATCACCGAGTACCTGCCCTACACCTTCGCCTTCACCGGCGGCGCCAGCGGCACCGGCAACGGACCGCTGTCCACCCTGACCCTCACCTACGAGGGCGGCGTGGCCCAGACCGACTATGAGCAGGCCACCGCCGGTGCCTACTCCGACACCATCACCCTGGAGATCAATCCCTGAGGCCGAGACGACCGGCCTCCCGAGGCCGGACGCGGAGCCGTCCCATGTCCGCCCGCCGCCACCCGTCTCCGGCCACGGCCCGTCTGCTCGCCGGTCTGTGGCTGCTGGCGTGTGCGGTACCGGCACCGGCGGGCGACTTCGCCGTCGCCCCCATCCGCCTCGATCTGGACCCGACCACCCGCTCGGCGGCGGTCATGGTCACCAACAACGGCCGCACGTCCCTCGATCTGGCCCTGACCCTCAAGTCCTGGAGCCAGGACGAGACGGGCGGTGACCGCTATGAGCCGATCGACGCCCTGATCTACTTCCCCCGGGTGGTCTCGCTCGCCCCGGCGGCAAAGCAGGTGGTGCGGGTGGGTCTGCGCCAGCCACCCGGGGCGGTGGAGCGGAGCTACCGCCTCTACCTGGAGGAGGTGACGCCACCGGCGCGGAACGGGGGCGCCCGGGTCAGCCTGGCCATACGCTTCGGCGTGCCGGTCTTCGTGGCTCCGGCCACACCCGCTCCGGCCGCTACCCTGGAGACACGGCAGACGCCATCCGGCGACCTGCTGGTCCATGTGCGCAACACGGGCAACGTCCATCTGCGGCTCGAGGAGATCGTGTTCCAGGGTGCCGGACTGGAGCGGCGCCTGCCCGGCTGGTACCTCCTGCCCGGGCGCGGCCGCGATTACCGCCTGGCGCTCTCCTCCGGGCAGTGCGCGGAGCTGGACCAGGTTCGGGTCACGGTCCGCAGCGACGCGCTCACCCTGGAGGATCGGGTACCGGTTGACCGGTCACTCTGCGGGCCATGAGCCGCAGCGCCCCCCTGCGCTGGGCCCTGTGCCTGCTGCTCTGTCTCGCGATCTCGGCCCGGGCGGCGGATCCCCCCGGCGAGATGATGCTGGTGGCGATCAGAGTGAACGGCGAGGGCCGCGGCGAACACCCGGCCCTGCGCACCCCGCGGGGGACATTCCTGGTGCCCGCGGCAAGTTTCCTGCAACTGGGCCTGGGCCCCTTTCCGCCCGGGAACGGCCATACACCCGAGCCAGGCGCGTGGATCGATCTTTCCGCGCTGCCGGAGTCCCGGGTCGCGTTCGACACCACCACCCTGATCCTGGACATCGTGCTCCCCCCGGAACGGCTGCCGGTCCGGCGCCTCGATTTCCGCACGCCCAGGCGCGCCGACCTGGAGCCGCTCAGCGGCGACAGCGCCTTTCTCAACTACGGCGTGGGCCTCCAGGGGGGGGACGGCGGATCGAGCCGGGACCTGGACCTGGAGCTCGGCGTGCGCCGCGGCGACTGGCTTCTGCTGAGCGATCACCGTCGGGCCGGCGGCCGTCCACTGCGCCTGATGACACGGCTGGTCCGGGATCGCCCGCAGCAGCTCCAGCGGCTGGTGTTCGGCGACCACTACGCCGACTCCGGGACCCTGGGCGGCACGCTCAACCTCGGCGGTGTCAGCCTTACCAAGGTCTATGCCATCGATCCCTATTTCGTGCGCAATCCCACCGCCCGCCTCAGCGGCGTGCTCACCTCACCCGCAGAGGTGGAGATCTACCTGGACGGGGTGCGGGTAAGGAGCGAGGAGCTGGGGGCGGGGCCGTTCGAACTGGAGGGGCTGGACTACTACGGCGGCAGCCGCAACGTCCAGGTCCTGGTGCGCGACGCCTTCGGTCGTGAACAGTTCCTGACCCGCGCCTACTACTTCACCGATTCCCTCCTCGCCGCGGGCCTGCATGAATACGGCTACGCCGCCGGCCTGCAGCGCGAGGCGTTCGGCAGCCGCAGCGCGGACTATGGCGCTCCGGCCGCGGCCCTCTATCACCGCTACGGCGTCAGCGACAATCTCACCGCCGGCGGCAGCGGCGAGGCCGGCGAGGGATTCTGGAACGCAGGCCCCGAGCTGACCCTGCGGCTGCCCGGCGGCCTCGGTATCGCCACCCTCGCCGCTGCCGCCGGCGCTGTTCCGGGCGCCACCCCGGGCGGCGCCGGCCTGCTGGGCTACAGCTTTCAGTCCCGCCGCGTCAATGCCGGTCTGCGCCTGGAAACCTACTCGGCCGCCTATGCCAACAGCACCCACGGCAATGAACCCGACCGCCCCAGCCGGCGCCTGGAGGCGAGCATCGGCACCCACCTTCCCGACCTCGGCAACCTGGGCCTGAGCCACGCCGAGCAGCGCGACCATGACGGGGGGGAAAGCCGCACCGACAGCCTCACCTACAGCCGCACGCTGGGCGGGCGCCTGAGCCTGTTCACCACCCTGAGCCACAGCCACGACCCGGAGTCGGGCAGCGACACGCGCCTGTTCCTGGGCCTGAGCCTCCACGCCGGCGGCCGGCGGAACATCAGCCTCCAGCACCAGCAGGACGGCGACGGCGGGCGCCAGAGCCTGCAGGTCACCCGCCCCACACCGGCCGGCGAAGGGTTCGGCTATCGCCTCGCCATGGATCACGACGCCGGGGAGGTGACCCTCTCCCCCTACGCCCGCTGGCACGGACGGCGCGGAATCCTGAGCGGGGAGCTGCGCACAGGCGGCGCGGGCGGTGGCGACAGCTGGCGGCTGCGTGGGGCCGGGGCGCTGGCGTGGGCGGACGGCCACGCCGTGCTGACGCGCCCCATCCATGACGCCTTCGCCCTGGTGCGGGTGGGCACGCTGGAAAACGTCCGCGTATCCCTCAACCACCAGGCGGTGGGGCGGACCGACAGCCGGGGCCTCCTGCCGCTGCCCGACCTCGCCGGCTACCTGGACAACGCCGTGAGCATCGACGGGCGGGACATCCCGCTCGATTACACCTTCGCGACCCGCGAGCGGCACGTGGCCCCGCCCCACCGGGGCGGCGTGCTCGTGGACTTCCCCCTGCGCCGGGTGCGGGCAGTGGCGGGACGGCTGCTCAGGTCCGACGGCACTCCGGCCGGACACGGCACCGTCACGCTCGGGGAGGAGACGGGACCCCTGCATGCCATCACCCTGCGCGACGGCGGCTTCTACCTGGAGGGGATCCCGCCCGGGCGCCACCGCGGCCGCTACCGGGGTCCCGACGGCGGGTGTGACTTCATGCTGGAAATACCGGCCACCGAACAGGTGGTCCACGAACTGGGGGAGGTTCGCTGTGACGCCCCGGAGCGCTGATCGGCCGCCGCGCACCTCCCGCCGCCGGCGGCGCATCGCCGCTGCGGGCATTCTGCTCCTGGGCCTGGCGCCGGCGCCGGCCGGCGCCTGCGGCGTGAGCGTGGGCGGTATCGCCTTCGGCAGCTACGACCCCTTCGATCCCGCGGGCGCCGCCAGCATCGCCACCATCACCATCGACTGTGATATCACCCCGCCGCCGGGCGTGACGATCGGCATCGGCCCCAGTACGGTATCCGGCGGCTTCCTGCCCCGTGAGCTGCGCCGGGTGGGCGGCGAGGGGCGCCTGGCCTACAACCTGTTCGTCGATCCGGCCACCACCCGGATCTGGGGCGATGGCACGGGAACCGGCGAGACCGTGTGGCTGCGCAAGGTGACCCCCAACACGCCGGCGGTGCTCACCGTCCATGCCCGCCTGCCCCCCGGCCAGAATGCCGCGGTGGGGTACTACGAGGACCGGCTGACAATCACGGTGGAGTGGTAGCGCCGGACCGCCGGCCGCTACTCCTCCCCGCCCACGTCCATGTCCAGCTCCTTGATCTTGCGGGTCAGGGTGTTGCGCCCCCAGCCCAGCAGCCGGGCGGCATCCTGGCGCCGGCCGCCGGTGCGGGCCAGGGCCACCTCGATGAGGGTCTGCTCGAAGCGCGGCAGGGCCTGGGTCAGCAGCCCCTGGTCGCCCATGGCGAGATGGCGGTCGGCCCAGGCGCGCAGGGATGCGAGCCAGTCCTCGCCGCTGGCGGGGGTCTCGGCGCCGCCCATCAGCTCGGGCGGCAGGTCGTCCAGGTGGATTTCGCGCCCGGAGGCCATCACCATCATCCAGCGGCAGGCGTTCTCCAGCTGGCGCACGTTGCCGGGCCACGCCAGCCCGCTCAGGTAGGCCGCCACCTCGTTGCGCAGCACCTTGGGCTCCATGTCCAGCTCGCGCGCCGCGCGGTCGAGGAAGTGGCGCGCCAGGACCGGGATATCCTCGCGCCGCTCGCGCAGGGCGGGGATGTGGATGCGGATCACGTTGAGGCGGTGGAAGAGATCCTCGCGGAAGCGGCCCTCGGCGACCAGGTGCTCGAGGTTCTGGTGGGTGGCGGCGATGATGCGCACGTCCACCTTCACCGAGGTGTGACCGCCGACCCGGTAGAACTCCCCGTCGGCCAGGACCCGGAGCAGCCGGGTCTGGAGTTCCGCCGGCATGTCGCCGATCTCGTCCATGAACAGGGTGCCGCCGTCGGCCTGCTCGAAGCGGCCGCGGCGCATGCCGGTGGCGCCGGTGAAGGCGCCCTTCTCGTGGCCGAACAGCTCGCTCTCCAGGAGATCCCGGGGGATGGCGGCCATGTTCAGCGCGATGAAGGGGTAGGCGGCGCGGGGACTGTGGCGGTGCAGGGCGTGGGCCACCAGCTCCTTGCCGGTGCCGGTTTCGCCGTTGATGAGCACGGTGATGTGGGAGCGGGCGAGGCGCCCGATGGCCCGGAACACCTCCTGCATCGCCGGCGCCTCGCCGATGATCTCGGGCGCCTCCGTGACCGGGACCGCCGGCGCCTCGCCCTCCGAGCGCCGGTGCTGCACCGCGCGGCGGACCAGCTCCACCGCCTCGTCCACGTCGAACGGCTTGGGCAGGTACTCGAAGGCCCCGCCCTGGTAGGCGGCCACGGCGCTGTCCAGGTCCGAGTGGGCGGTCATGATGATGACCGGCAGGTCGGGAAAGCGCCGGCGCACCTGCTCGAGCAGCTCGATGCCGTCGATCCCGGGCATGCGGACATCGGTCAGCAGCGCGTCGGGCTGCTCCCGTTCCAGGGCGGCCATGACGCTGCCGCCCTCCTCGAAGCTGCGCACATCCATGCCGGCCTGGGACAGCGCCCGCTCCAGCACCCAGCGGATGGAGCGGTCATCATCGATGACCCAGACATGTTCTCCTGCGGGCATAACTCACCTCGTGTCGGTCAATCACCGGCATCGGCGCCGGCACCGCCATTCTCCAGCGGCAGGTGCAAGCGGAAGACGGTGCGCCCCGGCCGGCTGTCGCACTCCACCAGTCCGCCGTGCTGGCTGATGAGAAACTGGGCGATGGACAGGCCCAGGCCGGTCCCGTCGGGCCGTCCGGTCACCATGGGATAAAAGATGTTCTCCTGCAGCTCCCTGGGGATGCCGGGGCCGTTGTCGATGATGTCCACCCGCAGCACGACCCGGTAGCACTTGTGCCCGATGGTGAACCGGCGCACGGTGCGGGTCCGCAGCGTGATCCGGCCCCGACCCTCAAGCGCCTGGACGGCGTTGCGGACGATGTTCAGCAGCGCCTGGATCAGCTGGTCGGGATCCGCGTTCAGCTCGGGAATGCTGGGATCGTAATCGCGCACCACGGACAGCGACTCCGGCGCTTCCGCCAGCACCAGCGTACGCACCCGTTCCAGCACCTCGTGGATGTTGATGGAGCGCTTCCGCGGCAGGCTGTGGGGCCCGAGGAGGCGGTCCACCAGCTCCTGCAGCCGATCGGCCTCGCCGATGATGATGCCGGTGTACTCCTTCAGCGCCGGGTCGTGCAGCTCCCGCTCCAGCAGTTGGGCCGCCCCGCGCAGGCCGCCGAGGGGATTCTTGACCTCGTGGGCCAGGCCCCGCACCAGCAGCCGGGCGGCCTGCTGCTGGGCAATCAACGTCTCCTCGCGGGCGATGCGCAGGTGCCGATCCACCCGCTCCATCTCCACCAGCAGCTCCATCGGCGCGCCCGGTGTCAGCAGCGGCGTAACGGTGCACCCGACCGTCACCTGGCGCCGTCCCGGCAGCTCCAGCGCCAGCTCCCGATCGGTGAAGGGATGTCCGGAGCGCAACGCCTGCCGGAGCGTCTCCGGGGTCAGTTCGGCGTTCCAGAACAGGTCTTCCACCGGGCGGCCGAGCATGCGCCCGACGCTGACGTCGAACAACTCCTCGGCGCCCGGGTTCATGTAGCGCAGCCGCAGATCCTCGCCCAGCAGGACCACGGCCGTGGTGAGGTTGTCCAGGATATGCTGGTGCAGACGGGCCAAGCGGGACACTCCCATGCAGGTTCATGCTCTTTCCCTAGCAAAGAGCGGACCAGCCACCGCCACCGCCCCGTCACGGGGCATGAAAGCCGTTCATCAGGAGTGGCTTAGCGCCCGGCGGCGGACGCCCGGGTCTGCATGGGAGTCTATAGGAGAGAACCCTCGCGCACCATATTGGTGCACAAGGGGGCGGGGTGCGGGTTCGCCCGGGACTGCGGGTGGAACGTCAGGTTCCGCCCTCGCCGGTGGAACCACTGTCGCCGCCGGTGTCGCCGCCGCCGGAGTCGCCGCCGCCGGAATCGCCGCCGCCGGAATCGCCGCCGTTGCCGTCACCCTGGCGGAACAACACCGAGGCCTGGTGCAGGTGGAAGGTAACCGGCTCGCTGACCAGCAGTTCGTCGCCGCCGGCGTCCACCACCCGCGCCTGCAGGGTGTGGGTGCCGCGGTCCACGCCTGCCAGTGTGACCCGGGTGGTGGCGAGCGGGCCGCCCTGGACCCGGTCATCGAGGAGGATGACCACCCGATCCCCGGCCCGGCTGTCCAGGGCGGGAACAACCCGGACCTCGACCCGCACCTGGCCGGTGTTGTCGCGGATGGTGGCGTCGTTCTCCGGCAGGATCACCGTCACCCTGCCGTAGCGGGGCCCGCGGGGCGCGGCGGACGGCGCGCTCCCGGCCGGCGCGGGCAGGCGCGGCGCCTCGTAGAGACTGGGGGTCGGCACCCGCACCTCCTCCGCGCCCGGTTGCGGGCGGTCGGAGAAGACCACGTTGCCGTCCTTGTCCACCCAGCGGTAGACCGCCCCCTGGGCGGCCGTGGCCAGGCAAAGCAGCCCGATGATGATCCACCTGTGCATTGGCGCTCCCCGGCTCCGGCCGCGTCGAGTGATTATCTGCCTTTTGTACAGCCCCCGGGCCGGGCAAAGCAACCCCGGGCCGCCGCGACCGGCGTTGCCGGCGCTGTGTGCACAGACACTAGGTTAACGAAAGGGACGTGGCCGAGAATTGGCGGGCAATTGTGGGCGATAGTGGGCAGGAATCAGGTAGTTAGGCGGCGCGCGGCCAAAATGCGTTGAGTCTGCGACAAAGTGCGAAACCGCGCGGCATCGGCTGTTTTGGTCACTAGGAACGCGAAAGGTGGTCATGCGTGTGAACGGCGTTCGAAGATCGTTCAAAGGCGTCACATGCGGCGGCCGGTCCATACTACCCGGCCCACGATGGCCAGGTCATCACCCGGCTGTTCCAGATTCAGCGCGAAGGGCTGGTAGGCCGGGTTGTCGCTGGTGACGCGGACCTGGCGGCCGGGGAGGCGCTGGAGTCGCTTGACCAGGAGGGTGCCGTCCATCCGCATGACGTAGACACCGTCGCGTGGTACGAGCTGGGCGCTGCGGCGGTCCACCAGAATCACGTCACCCGGCCGAAGGGTCGGCTCCATGGACTCTCCGTCCACTTCTATTAGATAAAGGTCAGTAGCCGCGGCGTGGAGTTCGCGCCACAACCAATCCTTCCTGAATGCCAGCCAATCAATGATTTGCTCACGTTCAACCACAGCGCCGTGGCCCGCAGCGGCGCGCACGTCATACAGCGGCACCAGGGCATAGGCGCCGCTCTCCTCCCGCACCTGGTCGGCGGCCAGGTCCACCCCCTCTCCGGTCAGGATCGCCTGACCGCAATAGCCGGCGGCCTCCTCGATGAGCATGGGGCCATCACCAGTCAGCAGCCAGTGCGCGTTGATGCCTGCGCCAGCAATAGCCTGCATGGCCTCTCCGCCAGGAACGCTGTGGCCGCTCTCGTACTTCTTCAGGGAGCTGACTGGAATATTGGTAAGTGAACCAAATTCGGGTACTGACAACCCCATCCTCTTCCTGGCGGCACCAATTCTGGAACCTATGGAGTCGTGACGCACTTTCACCCCCCGAAGTGCGTCACTCGTGACGCACTTTCTTCTGAGTGACGCGCTTTCATTATGTATTTGATATTAATTAGTTTATTCACTTCGCGTACCAAATATTAGAAATTGCTGAAGTGCGTCACTCGCAGAAGTTCCATATCTGGGTTGACACAAGTTCCAGATATGGACTAATGTCTACTGCCATGAAACAGCTAGATAGCAAAACACGGCAGCTCATCACCGACCCCATCAAGCGGCGCGCCTGGGTGAAGTATCAGGTCCATCTGCAGGGGAGATCCCTGGCCCAGGTGGCGGCGGCGGCGGGGGTGACCCGGACGACGCTGTACCAGACCTTCATGCGCCCGTATCCGCGCATGGAAAAGATCATCGCGGACGCCGTCGGGCTGACGCCGCAGGTGCTGTTCCCGGAGCGCTACGACGCAGACGGGCTGCCCAATAGGATGATGGGCCGGCCGCGTAAAAAGTCTACGCACTCGCAAGCACAGGATAGCAGCCGGGACGGGCGGCGCAATGTCAGCCCGCAGCGCTCCGGTAGACGGGAGGCCGCATGACACGGCGGGCCCGCGACACGATGACGCCCGACCTGTTCGAGGTGCCACAGCCGGCGGCGCCGGTGCCGGCGTCGATGGACTACCGGCGGGAGGTTGCCCACCTGGTGGGTGAGCTGCTGAAGGGTGCGGACGGCGACCGCTACGAGGTGGCGGCGCGGATGAGCCGGCTGTCGGGCGCCGAGGTGAGCAAGTACATGCTGGACGCCTGGTCGAGCGAGGCGCGGGAGGCCTTCAACCTGCCGCTCTACCAGGTGCCGGTCATCGAGACGGCCTGCAGCACCCACCTGCTGAGCCAGTGGCTGGTGGCCAAGCGCGGCGCCCGGATGCTCATCGGGCGCGAGGCGCTCAACGCCGAGCTGGGGAAGCTGGAGCGGCTGCGGGACGAGGCGGCCCGGAAGATCCGCGAGCTGAAGCGGGTGATGGGGGAGATGGAATGAGCCCCCTCATGCGCCTTATCCGTCTTCTGAGTCATCCCCGCCGCTATCTGGCTGAGCGTCGCGCTGAAGCCCTTGCCGCAGCAATCGAAGAATCTCGCCGGAAATCTCATCTGGATGCGCTTGCTGTAGCCAGGTGCTCAGAGGCGATTGCAGGGATGGACCCGCGTCAGCGTGGAGAAGCGCTGAGGCTAGTAGACCGGCTTCTGGATGCTGGGTCCCCTCGCACGCCTGGAGGATGTCGATGATGTGCATGATCGGGATCTCAGCGCCAGGGCCGGTTGTCTGGCGGGCGAATTCCGCCACCGCGCCAAGGCTTTTCACTATCTCATCGGCCGGCGCGACTCCGAGCCTCATCAGGCACATCGCCAACCCGGTGATGGCCATCTTGCAGCCCTCAAGCTCTGCCTTGAGTAACGCGAATTCGACTTCGTCAGTCATTGGGAACCCTCCCTTGGGTGTTGGTTTGTCGGGCAACGGCCATCGTACCAAGGGGTGGGGTTCCCACCTATCCGGGGGTGCGGCATGAACGAGGCCCGCACCTACACCGTCCGCGAGATCGCCGAGGCGATGGGTGAGCCGCGCCGAAAGATTGAACGCATGGCCGCCCGCGAGTCCTGGCCGTTCGGCGAGACGACGGGGCGCGGCGGCCGGCGGCGGCTGTACCGGCTGGATGTCCTGCCGGCGGAGGCGCAGAAGGCGCTGCTGCTGCGGGAGGCGCCGCGGGCTGATGCCGGACCGGCGCCCGCCGCGCCGGCGGCGTTCGAGTACGACTGCGAGTCGCTGTGGGATCACTACGCCCGCAAGCCGGAGCGGCAGAAGGCGAAGGCGCGTGAGCGGCACGCACTCCTGCTGCAGGCGGCGCGGCTGGTGGAGGCCGGGCACACCTGGCAGGAGGCGTTCCAGACGGTGGCCACCGCCAACGGCTCCATGAGCTGGCGGACGCTGCGGGACCTCTACCACGGCAAGCCGGGCCGCCCCGGGCTCAAGCGCTACGACCCGTCGGACTGGCTGGCGGCGCTGACGCCAGGGTACGTGGGGCGCACGGCGCGCTCCGAGATGTGCGAGGCGGCCTGGGAGTACCTGAAGGCGGACTACCTGCGGCCCGAGCAGCCGAGCCTCAGCAGCTGCTACGAGCGGCTGTGCCAGGCGGCGGCCGCGCACGGCTGGGACGTGCCGAGCCTGAAGACCGTGGAGCGGCGGATCAAGGCGCTGCCGATGACGCTGCGGGTGTTCTGGCGGGAGGGCGAGCACGCCCTGCTGCGGCTGTTCCCGGCGCTGGAGCGCAGCGTGCGCGAGCTGCACGCGCTGGCGTGGATCAACGGTGACGGCTACCAGCACAACGTCTTCGTGCGCTGGCCGGATGGGACCATCGGCCGGCCCAAGACCTGGTTCTGGCAGGACGTGTACAGCCGCCGGATGCTGGCCTGGCGCACCGACGAGACCGAGCACTCCGACGTGATCCGGCTCTCGTTCGGCGAGGTGGTGGAGCGCTACGGCATCCCCGAGCACGCCACCATCGACAACACCCGCGCGGCGGCCAACAAGTGGATGACCGGCGGGGTGCCGAACCGCTACCGCTTCCGGGTCCGCGACGATGACCCGCTCGGCATCTTCCCCATGCTCGGCGTGCAGGTGCACTGGACCTCGGTGCAGGCCGGCAAGGGCCACGGTCAGGCGAAGCCGGTGGAGCGCGCTTTCGGCGTCGGCGGCATCGGCGAGTACGTGGACAAGCACCCGGCGCTGGCCGGCGCCTACACCGGCCCCAACCCCATGGCGAAGCCGGACAACTACGGTGACCGGGCGGTGCCCATCGAGGAGTTCCTGCGGGTGCTCGCCGAGGGCGTGGCGGCCTGGAACGCGCGGGCCAGGCGCCAGACCGAGGTCTGCGCCGGGCAGCTCTCCTTCGACGAGGCCTTCGAGCGCTCCTACCGCCAGTCGGTCATCCGCCAGGCGACCGCGGAGCAGCGGCGGTTGTGGATGCTGGCCGCCGAGGCGGTGCCGGTGCGCCAGGGCGGGTCCGTGGTGCTGGAGGCGGGCGGTGTCCAGGGGCGCGGGCGCAACCGCTACGCCGACGACGCCCTGCTGGATTTCGTCGGCCACAAGGTGGTGGTGCGCTTCGACCCGCAGCAGCTGCACGAGTCGGTGCACGTCTACACCCTGGACGGGCGCTACATCGTCGAGGCGGAGTGCGTGGCGGCGGCCGGCTACGGCGACACGGAGACCGGCCGCGCCCACAACCGGGCGCGCAAGCAGAAGGTGCGCGCGGCGAAGGAGATGGCGCGGGCCGAGCGGCGCATGGACGCCCTGGAGGCATCGCGGTTCCTGCCGGCGCCGCAGCAGCCGGACGACCCGAAGCCCGGCATCGTGCAGGGCGACTTCCGCCACCGGAAGCAGGTGGTGAACGGCCCGGCCGCGCCGGTGCCGGACCACCGCGACGAGGACGAGGCCATGCTGCGCGGGTTCGACGACATGATGCTGGAGATTGCCGCCCGCAAGCGCGGTGAGCGAGAGGAGGAGCTGCTGTGAACGACGACATGGTGCCGCTGAAGAGCCTGCTCGCCATGTTGCGCGGCGATGCCGAGCACCTGGCCCGGCGCATCGAGACGCTGCGCCGCGGCGGTGGGCCGGACGAGTGGAGCGAAGCGTTCCGGGCGGGCGTCATCCACGCCCTGGACGGCGAGCTGCGGGTGTGCGAGCGGCGCATCGCGCTCGGCGAGCAGAACCTTGCCCCGGAGATTGAGCGGCCTCGGCTGAGGCTGGTGGTGAGCAACCCAGATTCGTCCGGCGGGGCTGGCACCCCGCCGGACGGTGGACAGGCCGCCTGAGCGGCCGAACAACAGCAAGAGGGAGTATATCCATGAGCAAGGCAGCCTGTGAAGTGACCGCCATCCGCCCCGCCGAGGGGCTGGATGGCGACAACCCGCTGGGTGAGCGCACCCGGCTGGAAATGGAGGCGGCCGGCCTGAGCCAGTCCAGGGCCGCCAACGAGATCGGCATATCCGCCTCGGCGCTGTCACAGTGGCTGGGCGGCACCTATCGGGGCGATACCGCCGCCGTGGAGGCCAAGGTGGCGCGGTGGCTCGATGTGCGCACCGAGCGCACCCGCCTGGCGCGCCGCCTGCCGGAGGCGCCGCAGTGGTTCGAGACCGCCACGGGCCGGCGCGTGCTCGCCGCCCTCTCCTACGCCCAGATGGCCACCGACCTGGTGGTGATCTATGGCGGCGCCGGCGTCGGCAAGACCCGCGCCATCGAGCGGCACCAGCACATCAGCCCCAACGTCTGGAAGGTGGACTGCACGCCCAGCAGCAACACCCTGGGCGGGTTCCTGCGCGCCGTGGCCTTCGCCGTCGGGGTGCGCGTCCCGAAGGGGCATGCCGACGTGCTGGAGATGGCGCTGCGCGACCGCCTGCGCGGCACCAGCGGGCTGCTGGTGATTGACGAGGCCCAGTTCCTCAACGAGCGCGCCCTGGAGGCCTCGCGCCGCCTGGCGGAGCTCTCCGGCATCGGCCTGGCGCTGGTGGGCAACGAGACCGTCTATGCCCAGCTCACCGGCCGCAACCGCGCCGCCGAGTTCGCCCAGCTGTTCAGCCGCATCGGCAAGCGGGTGCGGCTCGGGCGCCCGCTGCGGGCCGACGTGGAGGCGCAGCTCGACGCCTGGGGCATTACCGGGCGCGAGGAGCGCGAGCTGGTGACGGACATCGCCCGCAAGCCCGGGGCGCTGCGCATGGTCACCAAGGTCCTGCGGCTCGCCACCATGCTGGCCCAGGGCGACCCGCTGCGGGCACGGCACATCGAGGCCGCCTGGCGCGACCTGGAGGAGGAAAAGGCATGAGCGCGGCGATTCCGCAGGTGAACAGGCACATCCTGACCGGTCTCAGCGCAACCTACGACGCGGTGCGCCGGCTGACCACGCTCGGCATCGCGGTCATCGGTGTGGACCCCTGCCGGTCCCGGCCGGTGATCCGCGTCGAGGCCTCGCGCCGCTGCCACCAGCTGGGTGCGGCGGCCGCCTACCGATTCAGCAGCGGCCCCACGGGCCGCGTCAACACCTGGCAGGTCCAGTACCACGGCTGCCGCGTCGAGTGGGACGCGAAGGAGGAGAGCCATGTCTGACGATACGAACACCTGGGGTGTCACGGATGAGGTGCGGCGCGTCCTGTCCACCTCCGATGAGCCCATCAGCACGCGGGAGATCTACCACCGCGCGGTCGGCATCGCCGACACGACCCAGATCTCCGGCGCCATCCACGCCATGCGCAAGCGCGGCGAGGTAGTGACCGAGAAGGGTGACGACGGCCACAACCGGCACCGCCTGGCGCGGAAGGGAGAGGCGGTGGAGCCACTGACGCCCCGGGCGGCCGCGCCCGCTCCGGCTCCGAAAGCGCCAGCCGCCACGGACCAGCCGCAGGAGCCGCCGCCGTCGTCGTGGCCCAGTGTTGTGATGTCGCAGAAAGCGCCCGCCGCAACGGACCAGCAGCCGGCGGATAAGCGGCCGGTCAGTCGCCGCCGCACCACCGCGCCGCGCAAGCCGCGCCAGGCCCGCGCCGCGACGCCGGCGGTCCACCCCGAGGACGGCAAAATCACCGCGCGCCTGGCGCTGCTGCAGCGGGCCGCGTCGGACACCCGGCAGGTCCTGGAGGACTACATCGAGGGCCTTGGCGACGAGGTCCTGGTGCACCTGCTCCGGGCCGCCGGCGAGGCCGCCTCCGCCCTGGACGCGGCGCGGAGGGCCGGGCTATGAGCGACCCGAAACCGCTCACCGCCTCGCAGACCATGGCCGTGCGCGGCGTGGTGGCGGCCGGCAACGCCGTGGCCGCCCGGATGCTGGAGCTGGAGATGGAACTGGAGCGCGCCGGGGCGCGCGAGCTCGGCGACCGCACCGCCCGCGCCCTGCACACCTGGACCACCGCCGTGGACCGCCTGCGGGCGCGGCTGAACGACTACTGAGGAGGCAAACGGACATGACCAAGACCCTGAACACCCAGCAGCTCATCGGCAAGGTCCAGGGCATCCTCCTGGACGCCGACCCGCGCCTGCGGGCGGGCGACATCGAGTGGGCCATCGAGGAGGCGCTGGCCCAGGTGCACTACGCCGTGCGCGGCGGCAGGACCGTCGAGCTCAACGGCATCGGCACTCTGTGCCGCGACAGCGACGAAATCCGCTACCAGCCCCACAGCGGGCTGATGGAGGCCCGCCCATGAGCCGCATCGAGCTGAAGGACATCGAGGGGCTGGCGGAGCTCTATGCAACCCGTCGGCGTGTTCTGGCCGAGATCGTCTCGACCCTGGAGGAGCAAATCGCCCAGCTCAAGCGCCGCTACCTGCCCGCCATCCGCTCCGCCGTGGCCACCACGGCCGACGCCCACGACCGGTTGCAGGCGTCCATCCAGGCCAGCCCGGAGCTGTTCGAGCGGCCGCGCACCCGGACGATCGCAGGCGTGAAAGTGGGCTACACCAAGCAGCGCGGCCAGGTGGTCATCGACGACGAGGCGGCCACCATCGCCCGCATCCGCGCCACCCTGCCGGAGGAGCAGGCCGAGCTGTTGATCCGGATGCGGGAGAGCGTGAGCAAGACCGCCGTCTACGACCTCACCGCAGCCGACCTCAAGCGCCTCGGTATCCGCATCGAGGCCGACACCGACGCGGTGGTCATCCGGCCCGTGGACGGCGAGGTGGACAAGCTGGTGGACGCGCTGCTGCGTGATGCCGAGCGCATCGAGGAGGCCGCATGACACTGCTGGAGACCCTGAAGAACGCCGCCGCCATCATCGAGATGGACGCCGCGGCGATGAGGGGGGCCGTCATGATCGACGGCCAGTGGGATGAGGAGGCCATCGAGGCGCGCGAGGCCTACGAGTACGAGATGGCCATCGTGCGGCGGCTGCAGGAGTACGCCGCGCTGATCGATGCCGGGATGAGGCCGGGACAATGATGCTGCAAATCAACCAGAACGGCGCGTGGCGCAACGTGGCCCGATTCGAGGCGGGCGATGAGGCGAGAGAGGTGCAGGTGCGGAAGGCTGCATCGTTTGCCGCCACCGCACTGCGCTGCAAGTTCCGGCTGCTCGCGGACGACAACAGCGTCATCGCCCACTGCGATGCCGCCGGCCTCTGGGAGGAGTGGCGCAAGCCAGCCTGATACCCACCGCCCCGTCCAGGGGCCGCGCCCAGCCGGCGGTGGCGCGATGAGTAACACCGGCAGCCGGGGATCGGGGCCGCACAGCGGCAACCTCCCACCGAGCGACCCGGCCGGATAGCCCACGAAACGGGCGATTCGCACAGCGAAACGGTGGCCCGGCAAGGCCGCCGTCGTCCGGGGGCAGCGCCCCGGGCCTGATGAGCAGCCAGCGAGGACGACGCCATGCACGCAGCGACATTGGACAGCGAGCGACTGAAGCGGGTCGACGACCTGCTGGCCGACGGCCGGCCTCACTCCACGCTGGCCATCATGACCACCGTGCAGGTCTGCGCGGTCAATTCAGTCATTTCCGAACTGCGCGCCAACGGGCGGCGGATCCGCTGCTGGCGCGAGGGCGGGCGGTGGTTCTACCAGAGGGAGGATGTTTGATGGCGACCCTGACCAAGGCCCAGCAGGCGGAGCTGGCCGAGCAACTCGACCGGCAGTTCAGCTTGGTCCATCTGCGTTGCGACGGCTACCTGGTCTCCGCCGGCATGAGGCGCATCGGCAACACCCGTCTGGCCATTGTGGTGCACGTGAACGGCTATATCCGTGGTCAGTGGATGGTGATCGCCTCGTCCGTCGATGAGCTGCCCGAGGAGTCGCGGCGGTTCTGGCGTCCGCAGCAGAAGCGGCGCTATCCCGCAAAGTTTGTTCGCGCCATGGAGAAGGCCATCGGCAAGCGCAAGTGCAAGGCGGGTGGGTACTACGGCACCCGCATCATCCCGTCGCCGTACTGGAACCGTCCGCGCCCATTCATCCGCCACCTGCTCCAGCATAACGAATCCGTGGAGATCATCGACTACGCCACCTACATGGCGGAGATGGAGGCGATGGAGAAGGAGCTGATTCTGGCGGAGAGCCGGGATGGCTGACCCCCGCCGCCGCGCCAAGCTGGCCCAGATCCACATTGCCCGAAAGGATCTCGGGCTGGATGAGGAGACCTACCGCGCCATGCTGCGCGAGGTGGCCGGCGTGGACAGCTCCGCCGACCTCACGCCCACCGGCCTGGCCAAGGTGCTGGACCACCTGCGCCGGCTGGGGTGGCGCCCGAAGCCTGCGAAGAAGGCCGGGCGGCGGCCGCACACGCTGGATCGCGTGGAGCAGCTGCGGAAGATCGAGGCGCAGCTGGCAGAGCTGGGCGCCCCCTGGGATTACGCCGACGCCATCGCCAGGCGGATGTATGGCGTGGATAAGGTGGAGTGGCTGCGCGGCGCCGATCAGTTCCGAGCCGTCATCGCGGCGCTGGCTGTCGAGCAGTCGAAGGTGGCGCTCTGGCGCAGCTGGTCCGACCTCCAGCGCCGGGCCGGGCTGACGGCGGAGCAGGCCGACGCCCTGGCCCAGGAGATCGCGCCCTGGTGCAAGGGCGACTGGCGGCGCAACCGCCGGGTGTTGGGGCTGCTCATCGAGCACGTTGGGAACCACCTGGCGACCGATGGGATTGATGATGGAGGTGATCATGCACGGGAGTGACGGCGACTGGATTTTCATGCTGCTTGTCATCGGAGTCATCGGATGGGGCGCAATCGAGGCGGTGCTGTGGATCCTGCGGCACCTGTCGTGGTCATGGGGGTGAGCGTGACCGTATCGGAGCGCAGCAGGGATGAGGCGATCGCCGCGTGGAACAGGCGCGGCCACGAACTTTAGACAAACCGCCTGACTTTCCCGCGTCTGCTCGACGCAGTGGTTAGGCTTGGAGGATACGATGACAGACATGAGCGAAAGACACTTCGAGGAGCAGCCATTCGGCAAAGTGGCATTGCAAAAGCTCGGCGAAGTGCCCGAAAACTTCCGCCTGTACCACGCCGCGTGGATGGGCAACGACCCGCGCAACAGCGACACCATGAGCGTAACCGGAGCGGAGTTCCGCGTGGCGAAGCGCGGCCCTGAAAAAGGGCTGCTGTCAGTGATGGTGCCGAACACGAAACGGACGGTGCATGTGTCTGCCGCCGAGATACGGCAGTTCATGGAAGCCTAACGCCAAAGTCACCGGCCTGAGCGTTAGCGAAGGTCCGGTGGACTGACGGGTTCGGCGGCGCAACTACGGAGCGAAAACGATGACAGCACTTTGCATTTCACCGGCCTGCGGAAATGGTTGCAGCGACTGCAACTGCGCACTGACGCCGGAACAGGTGGCGCAGTACGCCAGGCGCTATGCCTACTTGAGAGCACGAGACCTTGACGCGATTGTTGAGGGCGGCGTGTTTGCCGGCAAGGTGCCGGATAACGTTGTGCTGAATGGTGCCGACTTGGACGCGGCGATTGATGCGGCCATGAATGTGACGCCGAACGGCGCGCCTCAGCCGACCGCCGACAACGAAGCCACCGGAGAAGATGAAGATGAGCGAAACCACGAACACTGAAAACGGCAACGCGGTAGGCGGTCGGCTGGAGGCGCTTGTTATATTTCTTCGCTCACTGTTCACGCGGACGTATTTCTACAGCGGCAACGTGCATCTATCACTGGGCAACGTGACGCACATTGACGGCGTACTGGAGATTACCAGCTTTAGACGCCAGCCGAAGCTGGCATGGAATACGGCAAGGCGCGACGTAATGCGGGCGATGGACTGTGACGCTGCAAGCGTGCACCTCCATACGCTGACCGAAATATAACACAAGAATATCCGGACCGTGCAAGGTATGAGCTATCGAGTCACACGGCGTCAGCGTGAGCGCCTGGCCGCCATGCGCGCCGCCAGGGAGCGCCGGCGGCTGGAGGGTCCGGCGCCTGACTATCCGCCAGAGCTGCCGCAGCTCCGGCGCCGGATCGTCGTCATCGACTACGACCACGGGCGCAGCGTGCACCGGCTCGACCTGTACCGGTCGGACCGGATCGACTGCTACGACGTGCACGTGGACGGCCAGCCATGGCGCCGGCGCATGGGATGGTCGCGCGTCCTGGCGGCGCTGCGCAAGAGCCTGCCAAGGGTCCTGTCGGAGAGGTCGCTGTGAAGGTCACCTGCCCCCACTGCAACACCAGCCACGAGCTGGAGGCGCTGGCTGACGACGCCAGCGCCCGGGAGCTGTTCGCCCTGCTGGGCCGGCTCGGCCCGGCGGCCGGGCCGTTAACCGCCTATCTCGGGCTCTTTAAACCCCGCGTGCAGGCCCTTCGATGGTCTCGCGCCCTGGCGCTGGCCACCGAGGTGCGCGACCAGGCGCAGGCCGCCGGCGCCACGCCGGAGCAGCTGGCGGGCGCGCTGGTGGAGACGGTCGAGGCACTGCGCGAGAAGCGCCAGGCGCCGGGCTGGCGGCCGCTCGGGGGCCACAACTATCTGTGGCGGGTGCTGGAGAGCCGGGCGGCCCGCGGCGCGGAGGGGCCGGTGCTGGCCGGCGCCGCCCCGGCGCCTGGCGCGAAGAGCCGCACCGCCCAGGTGGTGGAGCGGCTGCGCGCACTGGACCCGCCGGGGGAAGTGCCGGAGTGGTTCGCCCGCGCCATTCACCGCGGCCTCGCCGACCTGGTGGTGGCCGGCGTGGACGGGGTGCCGGCCTATGATGTGCTGCCGGAGCTCGCGCAGCAGTGGGTGGTGGAGCTCTGGCCCCGCCGCCAGTGGCGGGAGGATTGCCGATTCCGCGGCGCGGCGCGGCTGGCGCTGGCCTTCCGCACCCTGCGCGACTCGCGCCAGTGGCCGAGCCAGCGCGACCTGCTGGGGATGGTGCCGAGTGTCTGACTACCGCGCCCTGGGCGAGCTCGACGCGGCGCTGGAGCAGCTGCTCCCGGAGTCGCTCTGCGTGCTGGCGCAGGTGATCGGGCTGCCCGCCGTGCTGCGGCTGCTGGAGCGCTGGCCCGGGGTGACGATACGCGTGCCCATGCGGCCGGACCCCGATTTTGTCGCCTACCGCCGGCTGGTGGAGGCGGTGGGCGAGGAGGTCGCGCAGCAGATCGTCGGCTACATGGCGGGCGACCAGCTGCGCATCCCGCGCGCCAGTGCCGCCCTCTCGGCGCTGCGTGACCGCTGCATCCAGCGGGACCGCGCCCGCGGGGCCAGCATCGCCGAGCTGGTGCTGGCCTACGGGGTGAGCGAGCGGACCGTCTACTACGCCCTCAGCGCCGAGCGCGAGGCGTTCGAGCGGCGCCAGACCCGCCTGTTCTGACTTGCCAGTGGCAGCGACCTGCTGCACACTGGGCGCGCATCACCTCATCCTCCCCGCATCACCGGACTGCAACGTTGCAGGCTCACCCGTAGCCGTTCCGCCGCTAGTCTGGCGGCATGAACAAGCGCACCCTGATCGACCTGCTCCGCGCCTGGCCCTGGCTGGCCGGGGCCATCCTCGCCACCACCGCCGTGGCGCTCATCGCGCCCTACCAGCTGGGCGTGCTGGTCTGGAGCCTGAGCAAGCTCTCCCTGGGCGCCTACCTGGGCTACTGGATCGACCGCTCGGTGTTCCCTTATGCCCGCCCGCACGTGGCCGAGGTGGAGGCGCGGCAGCCGTGGGCCGAGGTGGTGGGCGAGCACAGTGCGGATGCCGAGGCGCGCTGGCTCCAGGCGGGCGGGCTGCGCCAGCTGCGCCGGGCCATCATCATCGCCGCCGCCATCATCGCCCTCGGGCTGGGGGTGTGACCATGCGGCATCTACTCATCCTCCTGTTGCTCCTCTCCCCGGCGGCCCAGGCCGCCGGCCTCATTCCGCCCGGCGCCCAAGCCCACCAGCGCGAGCTCGTGCGACACGCCCAGGCGGTGTGGGGCCTGGGTGCGCCCGTGGCGCTGTTCGCCGCCCAGGTGCACCAGGAGAGCGGCTGGCGCTCCGACGCCAAGAGCCGCTACGCCGACGGGCTGGCCCAGTTCACGCCCTCCACCGCCGCCTGGATCGCCGAGATCTACCCCGACGAGCTGGGCGAGGCCGCGCCCTACTCGCCCGGCTGGGCCCTGCGCGCCCTGGTCCGCTACGACCGCCATCTCTACGACCGCGTCCGGCTCACGGCTGGGGACTGTGACCGCTGGGCGATGGTCTTGTCAGCCTATAACGGCGGTCTCGGCTGGGTGAGGCGCGACCGTCGTTTGTGCGAGGCCGACGAGGCCTGCGACCCGGGCCGCTGGTGGGGCCACGTGGAGCGTCACACGGCCCGGGCCGACTGGGCGCGGCGCGAGAACCGGGGCTATCCCCGGCGGATCCTGCGGGAGCTGGAGCCGCGCTACATGGCGGCGGGCTGGCGGGGGGTGGCGACGTGTCCCGCTGGCGCCTGATGCTGGCCGCGTTGCGCCGCTCGCCCTGGCTGTGGTCGGCGCTCGCCGCCGCGCTCGCCGCCGCACTCGGCTGGTCCTACCACCTGGGACACCGGCACGCGGCCGACGCTTGTGCGGCGGAGCGGCTGGCCTCGGTGGAGCGCGCTATCGAGCAGGCGGACGCCCTGGCCCGCGAGGATGCCGGGATACTGCGCGCCGAGGCCGAGGCGCGAGCCGAGACCCGGGTGCGCTACCGCACCATCACGCGAGAGGTGATCCGATATGTGGCGAGCCGCCCTGATCTCTCTGACTGCGGCCTCGACGCTGACGGCCTGCGCCTGTGGCGCGCCGCCAACGCCGGCGGCCGCCCGGACCCTGCCGGCGGATCTGGCGCTGGAGTGCCCGGCGCTGCCGATGCCGGCCTCGGGCCGGCTGCCGGACCTGCTGATTAACCACGTGGAGAGCGCCGAGCTGTATACCGACTGCCGCGAGCGCCACCGCGCCACCGTGGAGTGGGTGGAGCGCAGCCACCCGGCCCAGGAGCCCTGACGAATGGACGACGCGGATCGCGCCCAACCCCACGAGGAGGCGGAGCGCATGGAGGGGCTGGCCGCCGTGCTGGCCCGCCGGGGGCTCTTCGAGCGGCCCCAGTACATGGGGTTCACCCGGGTGTGCCTGGACTGCCTCCAGCCTATCCCGGTGCTGCGCCTCCAGGCGGAGCCGGGGGCGGTGCGCTGCGCGGAGTGCCAGGGCCGGCGCGAGACCGAGGAGGCGCGGCGATGACGGCAGGGCTCGACTACGACGCCTGGCGGTTCTGGTGGGACGTGCTGCAGACCCTGCTGACGGGCGCCATCGGCGTCTACGTCTGGCTGCTCACCAGGACGCGGGTCAACAAGAGCGCCATCGACCGGGTGGACGGGCGGGTGAGCGAGATACAGGCCCGCGTGACGCTGCTGGAGAACGATGTGCGCCACCTGCCGGACCACGAGGACCTGGGCGAGCTGCACGAAAAGGTCAACAGCATCGCCAACGGCATGGGCGAGATCCGGGGCGAACTGCACAGCCTGAACCGGACGCTGAGCCTGATCAATGAACATCTGCTTAATGGAGGACGCGGATGAGCTACGCGGACATCGTCACCGAGGACCAGCGCCTGGCCGTCCTCGAGGCCCTGGAGGGCGATCCGGACTACTCCCACAACGAACACGTCCTGGGCCGGCTGCTCCAGGCCGTGGGCCACGGCGTCAGCCGCGACCGGCTGCGCACCCACATCGCCTGGCTCCAGGAGCAGGAACTGGTGGCCGTTGAGGATGTCTCCGGCGTGCTGGTGGTGCGGCTCACCGCCCGCGGCGAGGACGCCGCCCTGGGCCGCGCCCGGGTGCCCGGCGTGGCGCGGCGCCGGCCGGAGTGACCGGCGTGGACTAGCTGACGATCGCCCGGGCCATCGTTGAGGCCGGGTCGGATATCGGCTGGGCTATCGTCATCGCGGCAATCATTCTGGGGATGATGAACAAATGAGCGAGCAGATGAAGAAGTGGGGCCAGGCCGCGCTCGACGCGGTAAAGATCTTACTGCTGGCCTATGCGCTCGGTGCCGCCTTCACGCTGGGCGCTCACGCCGCCGGCGGCCTGGTCGTGCTGAAGGTCAAGACTCTGGAGGTGATCCGTGAGACTCCTTGAGCCCGAGGACCTGGCGGACGCCTGCGGCGGGATGCTCTACGTGCTCGCCGGCGTGGGCCTGGTGTCGATCCTGGGCTGGTCCGGCCTGACGCCGCTGGTGGGCGTGCCGCTCAGCCTGGCCGTGCTCTATCTGCTCGACCAGACGGGGAAGTGGGCCGTCGATTTGATGCAGGAGGATCCCGATCGTGATGAAGCCCCATGAGGCGGCCGCCGCCGCCGAGCAGCACATCATCGACTATGCGACGGACTGCGGGTGCGCTGACGATGGCGAGTTGCGCAATGCCCTGGAGATGCTGATCTCGAAGGCGGCCTTCGCCGTCGCCAAGTGCTGCTCTCACGACGTGGCGGAGGAGGTGCTGATCCGCACCTTCAAGGCCATCGTGGATGCCGCCGCCGAGCGTGAGCGGGCGGTGAACTGATGTCCCGCCCCAGCACCATCGACATCCTGCCCCAGGCGGTGCGCGATCAGCTCCACGCCTGGCTGCGCGACCCGGGCATCACCCAGATCGAGGCCACCGACCGGGCCAACGCGCTGCTGGAGGCGCTCGGCGTCGAGCAGCGCCTCAGCCGCCAGGCGGTCAACCGCTACGACCTGCGCATGCGCGAGGCCGGCGAGCGGCTGCGCCAGTCGCGCCAGGTGGCCGAGATGTGGATCGGCAAGCTGGGCGCCGCCCCGAGCGGGCAGACCGGCCACCTCATCAACGAGCTGCTGCGGACACTGGCCTTCGATCTGACCCTGAAGCTCCAGGAGGGCGAGCTCAACGAGGAGAGCCTGCCGGCGATCATCGACATGCTCAAGCAGCTGAGCCTCAGCGTGGTGCGCCTGGAGCGGGCCGCATCGGAGAACGTCAAGCGGGAGGCGGAGATCAAGCGCCAGGCTGCCGAGGAGCTGGCGGCGGCGGTCGAGGGCGAGACCAAGGCGGGCGGCGCCATCACGCCGGAGCGCCTGCGCGAGATCGTGCGGGAGACCTACGGGGTATGAGCGCTCCGCTGCTCTACCCCTACCAACAGCGCTGGCTGGCGGACACCAGCCGTTTCAAGGTGGGCATGTTCGCCCGCCAGACCGGCAAGACCTTCACCACCACCCTGGAGCTGGTGCTCGACTGCCTGGATGCGGAGGCCAAGGGGCGTCGCACCCGCTGGGTGATCCTGTCGCGTGGCGAGCGCCAGGCGCGGGAGGCGATGGAGGAGGGGGTAAAACTCCATTTGAAGGCCATGCAAGCGGCATTCGAATACCTGGAGCTGGAGCACGAGGAGGCCAAGGTCAAGTCGCTCGAGGTGACCCTGCCGGGCGGCTCGCGGATCACGGCACTGCCCGCCAACCCGGACACCGCCCGCGGCTTCTCGGCGAACGTGTTCCTGGACGAGTTCGCCTTCCATGCCGACAGCCGCAAGATCTGGATGGCGCTATTCCCCGTTATCTCCGCCGGCTGGAGGCTGAGGGTGGTCTCCACGCCCAACGGCAAAGGCAACAAGTTCTACGATCTGATGACCGGCGAGGAGTCCGCCTGGTCGCGCCACCAGGTGGATATCTACAAGGCGGTGGCCGACGGTCTGCCGCGCGACATCGAGGAGCTGCGCGCAGGCCTCGACGACGAGGACGCCTGGTCCCAGGAGTTCGAGCTGAACTGGCTGGACGAGGCGAGCGCCTGGCTCTCCTACGACCTGATCAACGCCGTCGAGCATGACGACGCAGGCTACCCGGACCGGACTGGGAGCGGCGCCACCTATATCGGCAACGACATCGGCCGCAAGAAAGACCTGTGGGTGGCCTGGGTGTGGGAGCGCGTCGGCGACGTGCTGTGGACCCGCGATGTGCGGGTGCTCAAGCGCGCCACCTTCCGCGAGCAGGACCAGGTGCTGGATGAGCTGGTGGCCAGATACAATCCCGTGCGGATCTGCATGGATCAGACCGGCATGGGCGAAAAGCCCGTCGAGGACGCCAAGCACCGCTACGGGCAGATGCGCGTCGAGGGGGTGATGTTCACCGGCGACAGCAAGCAGCACATGGCCAACCTCGCCAAGGAGGCGTTCGAGGACCGCCAGGTGCGCATCCCGCTTGGCGATGCCGCGATCCGCGCCGACCTGCACAGCCTCAAGAAGGTGACCACCCCGGCCGGCAACGTGCGCTTCGATGTGGACGGCGGCGACGGCCATGCAGACCGGGCATGGGCGGCGTTCCTGGGGATTTATGCCGCGAGCGGCCCGGCTGCGGCAATCGACTTCACCCCCGCCCCGTCATCGGGCGCCGGCTGGCGCGGCGAGCGCCTCGATGCCGATCACGAGGACGGCGTGGACAGCCTCACGGGAGACGGCGCATGGTGAGCATCAAGGGGTTTATCCGCCGCCGCCTGTTCGGCGCCGAGGCCGGCCAGGCGCTGACTGAGCAGCAGACCGCGGACGCCAGGGTCGCGCAGCTGCAGCGCGAGTTCGCCGAGCACCCATCCCGGGGGCTCACGCCGGCGCGGCTCTACGAGATTATCGAGGCGGCCGAGCAGGGCGACCTGCGGGCGCAGTCCGAGTTGTTCGAGGACATGGAGGAGAAGGACGCGCAGATCGGATCCGATCTGGCCAAGCGGCGGCAGCTCGCCGCCGAGCTGGAGTGGCAGATCGTGCCGCCGGATGGCGCCAGCCGGAAAGAGCGGCAGGCCGCCGAGCAGGCCGCCGAGGTCTTCGGCGGCATCGAGGTGGAGGATCTCATCATCGATCTGGGCGCGGGTCTCGGCCACGGTTGGGCCAACCTTGAGCTGGCGTGGTCCCGCGATGGCGCGCTTCGGTATGTGGAGCAGCCGGTGCTTCGCCCCCATGGCTGGTTCAGGCTCCACCCTGATGACCAGGACCTCATCACCCTGCGCGACAACAGCGCCACGGGCGCGGAGCTCTGGCCGCTCGGCTGGGTGCGCCACCGCCACCGCGCCAAGCCGGGCTACGTGGCCCGTTCCGGGCTGCATCGGATGCTGGTGTGGCCCTACCTGTTCCAGAACTATGCCCTCGGCGACCTGGCGGAACTGCTGGAGATCTATGGCCTGCCGGCGCGCATCGGCACCTACCCGAGCAACGCCACGGACAAGGAGAAGGCCACCCTGCTGCGGGCGGTCACCAGCCTGGGGCACCGGGCCGCGGGCATCATCCCGGAGGGGATGACCATCGATTTCAAGGAGGCGGCCGACGGCAAGGCGGATCTGTTCCTGGCCATGATGCATTGGTGCGAGCGCGCCAAGGCGAAGGTCATCCTGGGCGGGACGCTCACCAGCGGCACCGGCGAGGGGACCAACACCAACGCCCTCGGCAATGTCCATGAGCGCGGCCTGCAGAGCCTCATCCACTCCGATACCCGCCAGTACGCCGGCAGCATAAACCGCGACATCCTGTGGCCGATGGCCGCCCTCAACTGGGGCATCGAGGACCGGCGCCGGGCGCCGCGGTTCTATCTCGACACGGGTGACGCAGAGGACTACGAGCAGCTGGCCAACAGCCTGCCGGTATTCGTCGACATGGGTGCGCGGATCCCGGTCTGGTGGCTGCACGAGAAGACGCGCATCCCCCAGGCCGCTGACGGCGAGGAGATGCTCCTGCCGAGCGCGCCGGTGCAGCAGCGCCCCCAGGGCGCCCTGCGCGGGCTCGCGGCCCTGCGGGCGGACCCGGCCGCCGGCGATGTGGACGAGACGGCCGACCTCCTTGGCCTGGCCGCCGCCGACCCGCACCGCGGCTGGCTCGACCAGGTCCGCGCCCTGGCGGCCGAGGCCGAGAGCCTGGAGGCGCTGCGTGACAGCCTCCTGGCCGCCTACGGGGATCTGCCGGCCGATGAGATGAGGGAGGCTATGGCGCTGGCCTTCGCCCTGGCCGATGCGCGCGGACGCGAGGCGGTGGCCATCGAGTCGGGTCAGCTCGATGGCTGACAACCCCGTCATCACCCGCATGCGCGAGCAGCTGGAGGCGCTCCGGCTGCGGCTGCGCCGCCTGGTGCCGACCGAGCGCTGGACCGACCTGATGCGCCAGGCCCACGACCGCGCCTTCGTGGTGGCCGGCGCCCAAAAGGCGGACCTGCTGGCGGATCTGGCCGGCGCCGTCGGCCGCGCCATCGAGGAGGGCAAGTCGATCGAGTGGTTCCGCGGGCAGTTCGACGCCATCGTCGAGCGCCACGGCTGGGCCTATCGCGGCGAGCGCAACTGGCGCACTCGGGTCATCTACACCACCAATGTGCGCACCACCTACGCCGCCGGCCGGCTCGCCCAGCTGCGCGACCCGGAGCTCCAGAGGGTCGCCCCCTACTGGGTCTACCGCCACGGCGGCAGCGCCGACCCGCGGCCCCAGCACCTGGCGTGGGACGGCCTGGTGCTGCGCGCCGACGACCCCTGGTGGAGCACCCACTACCCGCCCAACGGCTGGGGCTGCTCCTGCTACGTGACCGCCGTCTCGGAGGGACAGGCGCGGCGCATGGGCGGGTTGTCGGAGCCGCCGCCGGCGGATCCGCCCGGCGCCATCGACCGCGGCTGGGACTACCAGCCTGGCGCCGGCGTGGACGAGGAGCTGCGCGGCATCGTGGCCGACAAGACCGCCAACCTGCCGGGCGGCCTGGCGGCGGACTTCGGCGCGGAGATGGCTGGCCGTGAGGATTGAGCTCGACGACCGCCAGGTGCTCGATGCGCTCCGCGGCCTCCAGGCGGCGACCGGCGACCTGGCGCCGGCGCTCAAGCACATCGGCGAGATGCTGGTGGACAGCACCAAGCGGCGTTTCAGGGACAGCTCCGCGCCGGACGGGGCGCCCTGGGCGCCCAACGCCGAGAGCACCCTGCTCGGCTACCTGGGGCGATTCCGCGGCTCCTACACGAAGTCCGGCCGCCTGAGCGCCAAGGGGGCGGGGCGCGTGATGGGGAAGCGCCCGCTCATCGGCGAGACCCGCAGCCTCTCGACGACCATCGGCTACGTGGTCTCCGGCTCCACCCTGGAGGTCGGTAGTCCGATGGAGTATGCCGGCACCCAGCAGTTCGGCGCCGCCCGCGGGGCGTATGGGAAAGACCGCCACGGCCGCCCCATCCCCTGGGGCGACATCCCCGCCCGACCCTTCCTCGGGCTCTCCGCCACCGACCGGGTGGAGCTCATGGAGATCCTGCGCGAGCACCTGGCCTCGGCAACCCGGTAGCCGACCGCCTCAGAGGCCGCAGGAGCGGCGATCGGGCGTCTGCGGCTGCCGTCGCACGGGCCGGATCGGCTTAAACGCTCCAGCGACGAGTTAAACGCCTTTTGAACGCGCCTGTATCCATGCGCCGGCGCGATCTGGACGGCGGGCGCGCCAAGGGGTAGTCTCCGGGGTGTCGGCCAGCCGTTCCTCCCCCGCCGATCCCGGACTGCAACGTTGCAGGTCTACCCGCAGGATTGATGCCGCTAGTCTGGCGGCATGTACGGTCATCCCCTCCAGCCGAAGCCGCTCGTCGCGGCACTGCGCAGCCGCCACGTGGCCGTGGCCGCCTGCGTGGCCGAGCTCGCCGCCGGCGACCCGCCCACGGAGATCCTGCTCATCCCTGCCGGGATGTTCCGCGCCCGCGATGGCCGACCCAAGGGCCTGCCCGGCTGGCGCCTGACCCCGGAGCGGGCCCGCGAGATCATCCGCGACGCGGAGTCCGCCCGCGGCGACCTGGTCATCGACTACGAGCACCAGACCCTGGCGGCCGAGGAGAACGGCAAGCCCGCCCCGGCCGCCGGCTGGTTCCGGCGTATGCAGTGGCGCGACGGCGAGGGTCTCGTGGCCGTGGACGTGCGCTGGTCAACCCGCGCGGCTGAGTACATCCGCGCCGGCGAATACCGCTACATCTCCCCCGTGTTCGAATACGACCGCCAGACCGGAGAGGTGACCGCCATCCTCATGGCGGCCGTCACCAACTTCCCGGCCATCGATGGCCATTCCGACCTGGCGGTGCGCGCCGCCGCCCGCTTCTCAACCCAGGAGACCACCATGGACCGCAACGAGCTGATTGCTGCGCTCGGCCTGTCGGCCGACGCCACCGACGCACAGATCACCGCCGCCCTCACCGCCGGGCGCGAGGCCGTCACGGCACTGACCGCCCTGCGGGCGGAGCTCGGCGTGGACGAGAACGGCGACCCGAAGGCCACCGTCGCCGACCTCAAGGCCGCACGGAAGCCCGACCTGAGCCAGTACGTGCCCAAGGCCGTGCATGACGAGACCCGGGCCCAGCTGGCCGCCCTGCGGGCCAACGGCGAGTCCGCCGAGGTGGACCGCCTCATCGAGGCGGGGCTCGAGGACGGCCGCATCCCCGGCCAGGCGACCGCCGACTGGCTGCGCCAGCGGGGGCTCGCCGCCCTCAAGGCCCACCTGGCCGATGCGCCCACGCTGGAGGCGCTCAAGGGCACCCAGACCCAGGGCAAGCGGCCGCAGGATGACGATAAGGATGGCCTCAGCGCCGAGGAGCAGGCCGTATGCAAGGCGACCGGCATGACCGTCGAGGCCTTCAAGGCCGCCAAGAAGACCGATTAACGGCCGCGTAACGACACCAGGAGAGCGACATGACCGCAGCAGCCAAGAACCGCAACACCCCGGAGCGCGCCGGACTCAGCCGCTCCCATCCTGTCGGGGCCTCCGTGCACTGCTACGCCGGCGCCATCGCCGTGCTGAACGCGACCGGATACGCCGTGCCCGCCACGACCGCCACCGGCCTGGTGGCCATCGGGCGCTTCGCCGAGGAGGCGGACAACTCCGCCGGCGCCGATGGCGCCCTGAGCGTCACCGTCGAGCGGGGCATCTTCCGCTACGCCAACAGCGCCGATGCGGATCTCATCGCGGCGACCGACGTGGGCTCCCTCTGCTACCTGGTCGATGACCAGACCGTCGCCAAGACCGACGGCACCGGCACGCGCAGCGTGGCGGGCTACATCGACGGCGTGGACGACAGCGGCGTGTGGGTTCGCATCGACCCGACCACCGGCGCCTCGGCCTGACGACACATTTATATAGGGGACCACTGACATGGATCTGAACCGCGCCAATCTCCAGGCACTCTTCACCGCCTACCGGGCCCACTTCCAGCAGGGCTTCAACTCCCTGGGCGACAACGGCTCGCTCTACGAGCAGCTGGCCACTGTCGTGCCCAGCACCACCGCCCAGGAGGTCTACCCCTGGCTCAAGAGCCTGCCCCGCATGCGCGAGTGGCTGGGCGACCGCGTCATCCACTCCCTGGAGGGTGGGGACTTCAGCATCAAGAACCGCAAGTTCGAGCTCACGGAAGGGGTCGAGCGCGACAGCGTCGAGGACGACACCTACGGCCTCTACGGCCCGGTGTTCCAGGAGTTCGGCCGCTCCAGCCGCGAACACCCCAACGAGCTCCTGACCGAGGTGCTGGAGAGCAACCCGCTCTGCTTCGACGGCCAGAACCTGTTCGACACCGACCACCCGGTGCTGGACAAGGACGGCGTCGAGCAGTCGGTCTCCAACGACATGGGCGGCGCGGGCGCGGCCTGGTATGTGATGGACCTCTCCCGCGCCATTCGGCCGTTCATCTTCCAGCGCCGGCGCGACTACGACTTCCGGGCCATCACCAACCTCAACGACCAGCAGGTCTTCATGACCGACAAGTTCCTGTTCGGCGTGGACGCCCGTGTCAACGCCGGGCCCGGACTGTGGATGCTGGCGGTGCGCAGCAAGCAGACATTCAATGCCGAGAACTATGCGCTGGCCCGCGCGGCGCTCACCCAGATGACTGGTGACCACGGCCGCCCCCTGGCCCTGCGCCACACCCACACCATGGTGCCCGGCAACATGGAGGGTGCGGCCCGCAAGGTGCTGATGAACGAGCTGACCACCGCCGGCGAGACCAACGAGTGGGCCGGCACCAGCGAGCTCATCATCAACCCCTGGCTGGCGATCAGCTGAGTTCGCTGAGGCGCGGGGCCGCATAGGGCTCCGCGCCTCCCCTGTTCCCAGGAGGACGACATGGCGACCAAGAAGGCGACTGCGCGCGGCACAAACCGCGCATCCACTGCGGAGAGCATCGAGGCGACGCAGGCGGAGAGCATCGAGGCGACGCAGGCGGAGAGCATCGAGGCGACGCAGCAGAACGGCGCCGCCGCCCTGGTAGTGCGTACCCGCCGCTCCAGCCCCCGCCGGCGCGCCGGGCTGTCGTTCGGCCGCGAGCCGGTGCGCATCGAGATCGGCGCGCTGACCGAGGCGCAGATCGCGGCCATCGAGGCCGACCCCCTGCTCGTCGTCGAGCGCGAGGGCTGAGCCTGTGCCCTACTGCACGCTCCAGGACCTCATCGACCGGTACGGCGATGACGAGATCCGGCAGCTCGCCGACCGGGACGGTGACACCGTCATCGACACCGAGGTCATCGACCGCGCCCTGGCGGATGCCGACGCGGAGATCGACGGCTGGCTGCGCGGCCGCTACCAGCTGCCGCTCGCCGAGACCCCGGCGAGCCTGACCCTGGCCGCGTGCCGCATCGCCCGTTACCAGCTCTACTCCGACGCTCCGACGGACAAGGTTGAGGCCGACTACGACCGGGCCATCGCCTGGCTGCGAGACCTGGCCGCCGGGCGCGTGTCTCTGGTGGCCGCCACTGGCGAAGAGCCCGAGGCGACGGCCGGCATGCCGGAGTTCGATGGCGGCCGCAGCGTCTTTGGTGGAGGTGGATACTGATGAGAGACACCCAGCACAACCCGGCCAGCGGCCACTCGGAGCTCAGCGAGACCGTGACCGCGGGCACAGCCACCGACCCGGTGGCCATCAACGGGTCCGGCCGCCTGCCCTCTGTGTCCGTCCACCCAGGCGCCGGCGGCGCCGCCCTGGTGGAGTACACCACCAGCCCGCGGGCCGATGTGGAGGCGGGCACCGCCCGCTGGATCGCCTGGCCACACGGCGAGGTGGACACGGACACCAGTGACGCGCTGCTCGGGCCGGTGACCGCGCTGCGCTGCACCGCCACCACCGCTGACGCGGTGTGGGAGGTGCTGGCGTGAGCGTGTGGGCGGGTGGTTTGTGGGGGTCTCAGCGGGGCGGCTCGGCTGCGCCGGTGACCAACGACATCGGCGTGCAAGGCGCCCAAGGGTTCGGCGTCGGGGTCTACCCTGGCGCGCTGCCTGCGGGGTTCGCGACGCTGCCTGGCAGCTCCGATCCGGCCTCGCCGAACTACGGCAACTATCTCTATGACGACGGCAGCGTGATGGTGTGGGTGCCGGCGTTCTACTACAAGATCGCCGGCAACGGGGTCGATGTGCAGCCGGAGTCCGCGTTCTCCTCTGTGGCCGCGGCGAACCTGGCCGGCTACGCGCTGCACCGGGCGTTCTACGATGGCGGGGCGGCCCGGCGCGGCTTCTTCGTGGACAAGTACAAGTGCTCGAAGACGGCCCGCGGGACCGGTTACGTGGCCAGCAGCGTGGCCAACGGCCTGCCGCTCAGTACGCATGCCGACCATAATCCGGTGGCTGATATCACCGCCGCCGGCGGCGCGAACAACTACGCCGCGGCGCTGGATGCGCCGAAGGGGCGCGGCGATGCCAACGGGGTCTATGATGCCGCCTCGCCCTTCTTTTGCGCCTCGCGGTTCATCCGTGGCGCCCTGGCGCTGCTGTCGCTGGCCCACGGCCAGGCGGCAACGTCCACGACGCACTGCGCCTGGTACGACGCTGGCGGAGTGAAGAACTTCCCGAAGGGCTGCAACAACAACGCCCTGGGCGACGCGAACGACGCCGAGGTCTCTTACGTCTCCGACGGGTACCCCAACTGCGGAAAGACCGGCAGCGGGACGCCTGCGGGCAAGGTGGCCCACAACGGCCAGCCATGCGGCGTGATGGATCTGAATGGTGACATGTGGGAGGTCTCCACCGGGATCACCTGCGTTGCCGAGGCGAAGGCCATCGAGGGTATCACCCAGGCGAATCCCGCCGTGGTGACCCTCACCGGCCACGGCTGGTCCACCGGGGACATCGTCGAGATCTACTCGGTGGTGGGCATGACGGAGGTCAACAGCCGCCTCTATACCATCACCGCCATCGACGCGAATACCTTCAGCCTGGACGGCTGCGACAGTACGGCATTCACCGCCTACGTCTCCGGAGGCACCGCCCGCAAGGGGGGCTGGTACGCCGCCCAGACGGCGACGGCCATGAAGGACTTCACCAGCGGCAACAGCCTGGCCACCGACCACTGGGGCGCCACGGGCGTGGCGGCGATGATGGAGGCGATACATCCCGCCTTCGAGACGAGCTACGCGGCCGGCAACGGCTACACGCAGAAGTTCGGCGACGGCGCCGGCCAGGTCATCTCCGCCGCGGTCTCCGGCGAGGGCTGGGCGCTGGCCGGTCTCGGCCTGCCGCAGGATTCCGGCGGGCTCAGCACAGCCGGTACCAACCTGTTCGGTCAGGACTACTACTACCAGCGCGCCACGGATCAGCTCGCGCTGATCTCCGGCGGCCACTGGATCTACTCCTCGGCTGCCGGGGTGTGGGCGGCCCACTGGGACTACGCCCGCTACTACTCCCACGTGTACGTGGGGTTCCGGGCGGCCTGTTATTTGTGACTCTGTCAGGGCGAGCGATAGCGAGATGAATGTGCGGTCGATACATGGCGAGGCGCGGCTGGACGGCAAGTTCCTGGCCTTCGCGCGCCAGCTCAACCTGTATCTGAACCACTTCCCGCGGCACGAGAAGTACGCGCTCGCGAGCCGGATTCGCAACACCGCCTATGAGGTCTACGACCTCATCATCGAGGCGCAGAAGCGGTATCACAAGAAGACCACGTTAACGAGCTTGGACATCGCCCACGAGCGGCTGCGGATGCAGCTGCGCCTGGCGCATGAGCTGGGCTACTTCGGCCATCACGACAACGCCTCGGATCGGTCGCCCGAGGCGCAGGGCCGTCACCGCTACGAGACCATCAGCCGGATGGTGGATGAGCTCGGGCGGATGATCGGCGGATGGATCGCGACCGAAAGGGCGGCGTCTTGACATGCTCGCGCTGATCTCCGGCGGCAACTGGAACAACTCCTCGAATGCCGGGGTGTGGGCGGCCAACTGGAACAACGCCCGCAACAACTCCAACGTGAACGTGGGGTTCCGGGCGGACTGCGGCTCCTCCTCATATCCTGCAGAGGAACAGTGGAGCCACAGGGAGGCGGCGTCCTGCCTTGGGCGAAATCAGCGGTACCGAGCCCTTTTCGGTAGCGACAGCGAGGACCAGGGAGCGGATCTCATGAAGCGGTACGGAAACCTGTTCGACACCTGCTTTACCCCGGAGGCGCTGCACGAGGCCTACCTGGAGGCCCGGCGCGGCAAGCGGCTGACCCGCAGCTGTCACGCCTTCGAGCGGCGACTCGGCGCACAGCTGGAGCACCTGCACCGGACGCTGCACGATGGCAGCTACCGGCCGCGGCCCTACCACTGCTTCCAGGTCTACGAGCCCAAGCCGCGCACCATCCACGCGCCGGCGTTCCGTGACCGCGTGGTTCAGCACGCCATCTACCGGGTGGTCATGCCGCTGTTCGAGCGCACATTCATCGACCAGAGCTTCGCCTGCCGCCCCGGCAAGGGCACCCATGCCGCATCGGAGCATGTCCACCAGGCGCTCATGGCCTGCGACGGCGACGACTACGTGCTGCAGATTGATATCCGGCGGTTCTTCTACTCCATCGATCGGGGCGTGCTTCTTGGGCTTATCGAGCGGCGCATCAAGGATCGCCAGCTGCTCGACGTGATGGCCCTATTCGCCGACATGGAGACCGGGAAGGGTATCCCCATCGGGAATCTGCTCTCACAGCTCTACGCGCTCATCTACCTGAACCCGCTGGACCACTTCGTGAGGCGGGAGCTGAAGGTGCACCACTATGCCCGCTACGTGGACGACGCCGTGCTCATCGGCCTGACCCGCGACCAGGCGCTGGCCCACCGGGCGGCCATCGGCGCCTTCCTGCGCGAGCGCCTGGGCCTGGAGTACTCCCGCACCAGCATCCACCGCGTGAAGCGCGGCGTGAACTTCTGCGGCTACCGCACCTGGCGCTCCGGGCGCTGGGTGCGCAAGCACGCCCTCCACCACTACCGCCGCGCCGTCCAGGCGGGGCACCTGGAATCGGCCGTCTCACTGCTCGGCCACGCCCGGCGCACCCGGTCACTGCAGCACATGCTCGGCACCGCGAAGGACTTGAATAATGACCTCTATCATGCGCTACCAGAAAGTCACCGACGCCTACACCACGCACACCGTGCGCGGCCCTGACGGCGACATCGGCGAGTGCATCACCGAGCTCTGCGAGCTCGACGGCTGGACCTATATCAGCGTCCCGGACGGCTGCGTGCCCGTCGTGCCCGAGGCCATCACCACCCTTGAGACGGTTGCGCTCGATGACGCTCTGCGCGAGCGCATCAAGGCGGCCAGCCCCCACTGCCGGCTCATCTACGAGCGGATGCAGCAGCGGATCCGGGACGCCTATCCGCTCGATGAGGAGCTCTACCTGGCGCGCATCGCCGTGGGCGCGCTCAATGGCACCTATGCCCTGGAGCCCGGCGAGGCCGATGCGATCGCCGCCTACCAGGCGCACGTCGAGAGCGTGCGGGCCTGGGGGCGGGGTGAGCGGGCGGCGCTGGGGCTGTGACCACAGGAGATCATCCATGATCAGCATCAAGCGCAGCACCCGGTGGTTCCTCGTCGTGATGACCATGCTCAGCGCCATCACGCTGCCGCTCGACGCCACCGAGGCGGAGATCTGGCACGAGGCCCGGCATTGCCTGTGGGGCGACGCGCGGCACTGGGTGACCTCCCACCCTACCCGGTCGGACGCCATGCGGCGGGCCGACGAGCGCGACCGGGCGGTGGTCGAGGGCGAGGTGGGTGGGGTGGAGTAATGGGCATCATCGCGGACACAGAGGACGCAATCCTGGCGGCTGCGACCGGGGCGCTGGGCGCGACGGTGCGCGAGACAGGGTCCGTGCCGGGTGGATGGACGCTGGACACGCTGCGCCGGGCGTTGCAGTTCGCGCCCGGGGTGTATGTGGCGTTCCTCGGTGGCCCGAAGGGGCGCGCTGACGGGTACGTGTCCGGCCGGTTCGTGGTGTACGTGGTGACGAAGGCGCCCGTGGAGCCCGTGCGCCGGCGCGGCAACGCGCAGGTCATCGGAGCCTACGAGATCGTGGAGCTGCTGCTGCCGGCGCTGGACGGGCTGGCCGTCTCCGGCGTCGGGTCGCTCAGCTGCGCGAGGGTTGCCAACCTGTTCCAGGATGCGATGTTCGAGCTCGGCGGATCGGTCTATGCCATCGAGATCGACCTGCCGAACATGCCGTTCATCGACAGCGCGGCCGCGCCGTCGATCGATGATTTCGTGACTTTCGATGCCGTTTACGACATCGCCGCCGGCGACGGCGAGCCGACGGCGAATGACCACGTGACCGGACTCGACCAGGCATAGGAGGAGAGATGACGCAGCGAAAGATCAAGCCAGCCACAGGCGTCAAGGTGCGCGACCCGCGCAACGGAGCGCACCTGGCAGAGGACGGCGAGGAGAAGCCCATGGACCGCTACTGGCTGCGCCGCCTGCGGGACGGCGACGTGGTGCCGGTGGAGACCACCGCCAAGACCAAGGCCGCCAAGGCGGCTGCCAGAAAGGAGTAACACGCGATGATCAGCTTCAACGAGATCCCGTCCAACATCCGTGTGCCGCTGGTGTACGTGGAGTTCGACAATACCCGGGCGGTGCAGGGCACCCCGGCGGTGTCGCACAAGATCCTGGTGCTCGGGCAGCGCCTGGCGGCCGGCAGCGTTGCGGAGGCCGTGCCGACCCGCATCACCTCAGACGCCCAGGCCGAGGACGCCTTCGGGCGCGGCTCCATGCTGGCGGAGATGCTAAAGGCGCTGCGTGCAGCCAACCGCTACACCGAGACCTGGGCCATCGCGCTGGACGATGATGGTGCCGCGAGCGCGGCCGTCGGCAGTGTGGACACCTCCGGCACCGCCACCCAGAGCGGCACGCTCAGCCTCTATATCGGCGGCCAGCGGGTGCGCGTGGGTATCGCCTCGGGTGATGCCGGCGCGGCCGTGGCCACCGCTCTGGCGGCGGCCGTCAACGCCGACACCACCCTGCCGGTGACCGCGGCGGTCAACGGCGTGACCGACACCCAGGTGGATCTGACCGCCCGCAACAAGGGCGAGGCAGCCAATGGCATCGACCTGCGCGCAAACTACTACCAGGGTGAGGGCGACCCGGTCGGCGTCACCGTGACCATCACCGCCATGAGCGGCGGAGCGTCCAATCCGGATGTCTCCACGGCCATCGCCGCGATGGGAGACGAGTGGTGGAACAGCCTGGTGATGCCCTACACCGATACCGCCAACCTGGACGCCCTGGAGGCGGAGCTCTCCGATCGCTGGGGACCGACCCGGATGATGGACGGGGTCGCCTACGCCGCCTACAAGGGCACCCACGCCGCCACCGGGACGTTCGGCGAGGGCCGCAACGGGCACCTGGTCACGTGCATGGGTACTGGCGCCAGCCCCACGCCCGCCTGGATCTGGGCGGCAGTCTATGCCGGCGTCTCCGCGTTCGCGCTGACCAATGACCCGGCCCGGCCGCTGCAGACCCTGCAGCTGCCCGGCGTGCTGCCCCCGGCGCTGACCGACCGCTGGACGATGGAGGAGCGCAACCTGCTGCTCTACGACGGCATCAGCACATATACCGTCACCAGCGACGGCAAGGTGCAGATCGAGCGGGCCGTCACCACCTACCAGACGAACAGCTATGGCGTGGCCGACCCGTCCTACCTGGACGTGACGACGCCGGCGACGCTCTCCTATATCCGCTATGCGACCCGGGCCCGCATCACCCAGAAGTTCCCGCGCCATAAGCTGGCCGACGACGGCACCCGCTTCGGCGCCGGCCAGGCCATCGTCACCCCCTCCATCATCCGGGCCGAGCTGCTGGCGCTGTTCCGCGAGCTGGAGGAGCGCGGCCTGGTGGAGGACTTCGACCAGTACAAGACCGATCTTATCGTGGAGCGCAACGCCGACGATCCGAACCGGGTGGACGTGATGAGCCCCCCGAATCTGGTCAACCAGCTGCGCATCTTCGCCGAGCAGATCCAGTTCATCGTGTAAGGATAAGGAGACGCAGCCATGGCACAGATTATCGGCAAGGCCACGATCTTCATCGACGGCGCGCGCCTGGAGATGGAGAACGGCGCCAAGGCCAACCCCGGCGGCATCGCCCGCCAGTTCGAGCGCCACGGCGGACGCACCTACTCCCGCGAGGAGGAGGTGGCGCCGTCGGTGGAGGGCAACATCCTGCATACCAGCGAGACGGACGTGCTGGCGCTCTCCGCCATCGATGGCGCCACGGTCATCTTCGAGGCCGACACCGGCCAGAAGTACGTGATGCGCGGTGCGTCGGTCGAGAACCCGGTGGAGATCGACTCCAGCACCGGCAAGTCGGCCATCCGCCTGGTGGGCGACTCCTTCGACCGGATGTGAGGCGGACATGAAGACGATCAAGAGGGACCTGAAGGACGGGGTGGAGATCGGCGGCCGGCTGGCCAAGTCATTCGAGATGCGCCCGGCTACCGCCGGGGACATGTTCGACGCCGAGGCGCTGGCGCCTCCCGAGCGCCAGCTGGCCTACAACGGCGCGCTCATCTCGCGCCAGCTCGTGCTCCTCGGCGACATGCCGGGCCCCATCGACTACGAGATCGTGCGGCGGCTGTCGCCCGATGATTTCGCCATCCTCTATGACGCGATGCGGGAGCTCGAAACGATGGGAAAGCCGCAGTCCGCCAGCGGAGGCGATGGCACGACCTGATCCTGCTGCTGGCGGTGCGCACCGGGTGGAGCCGGGCCGAGATCCTGGCCCTGCCCGCCGAAGAGGCCGCCTACTACGCTGACACGCTCATCGAGATGAGCCAGCCGAGAGACCGCAAGCCCGATGTCTGACGCACTAAAGCTCGCACTGACCATCACCGCCGCTGACCTGGCCAGCGGCGTGCTGCGTCGGCTGCGCGAGCGGATTACCGGCACGGGCGAGGCGGCCCGGCGGGTGCAAAAGGACTACGACCGCATGGTCACCTCGATGAGCCGCGGGGTGAAGGCATTGGCCGGCGCCGGGTACATCGCCGCGAAGCTGCGCCCTGGCGTGGCAGCGGCCGGGGCGCTGCAGGGCGAGCTCATCGGGGTGCGATCGGAGCTCTCCGGGGCCAACACGGACGCCGCCGAGCTCGCCAGGCACATGACCGAGGTGCGAAAGACCGCGTTCGGTGTGCAGGCCTATACCCCGTTCGATATCGGTCAGATCGTGGCATTGGAGAAGGAGCTCGTGAAGGCCGGGGCCGAGGTGCAGGCAGTCATCGGCGAGAAAGGGGCCGCGGCTGCCGCAGCGGCGCTGGCGACCTACGAGCGCATGGACCCCGTGCTGGCCGGCACGGCGCTCATCGGCATCGGGACCCCGTTCAAGATCGCGGCTGATGGGTACGCCGGCCTCGCGGATCAGATTTCGCGCGCGGCATCGGCCTCGACCGTCGGCGCCGCCGAGATCGCCGAGTCGGCCAAGTATGCCGCCGGACCTCTGGCGTCACTCTCCCGCAGCTCCGACGAGATGCTGGCGCTGGTGGCCGTCATGGCCCAGGTGGGCGTCACCGGGACGATGGCCGGCACCAGCCTGAAGAACTTCTTTATCCAGGCGGCGAAGCAGCGTGCGCTGAAGGATGCCAACGGCAACCTGAAGAGCACGGTGGAGATCATCGACGCGCTGCGCCGGCGGACGGCCGGCATGGGGGAGGCGCGTCTCACCACCTTCTTGACCAAGATCTTCGGACAGGAGGGGCTGCCGGTGGCGCTGGCGCTGCTCAACCAGGGCAAGGGCAGCTTCGAGCAGATCGTGCAGTCCATGCATGACGCCGCTCCATTGACCGAGAAGCTCAACCAGCAGATGACCGGATTCAATCGGCAGATGGACAGCCTGGGCGGGACCGGAAAATCCACGCTGGCCATCCTGTTCGAGCCAGCGCTCGCACCGCTCACGGCGCTGGTGGAAAAGACGAACGAGTGGGTGGCGGCGCTGGGCAAGGCGGCCCTGGAGCACGAGAACATCGGGAAGGCGGTCACCTATGGCGGCATCGGCATCGCCGGCGCCCTGGGTGTCTACGGGGCCGCGAAGATCGCCCAGGGCGGCGCGGCCGGCTTGCGTGTCCTGGCCGGCCTCAGGGGTGTCGGCGGTGCAGCCGCCGGCATCGCCACCGGCAAGGCGGTGGAGGCCGCGACCGGCGTGGCGCCGGTGTTCGTCACCAATTGGCCGGCAGAGGGACTGCTGGGCGCGGCAGCGGGTGGCGCTGCCGCGGGCACGGCGGGACGGGCGGGCGCCCTGGCGCGGCTGGCCGGCCGGGCGGGCCTGGTGGGCGCCGCCGGCGCGGCCGGCTACGGCGCGGGCACGCTGCTGAACGACACCCTCATCAACGGCACCGCCGGCGGCCGGGCGTTCGGCGACAAGCTGGGCGAAGGCATCGCCCGGGTGCTGGCCTGGTTCGGCAACGAGGAGGCCCGGCGGGCCATCGCCGCCAACGAGCAGGCAGAGCCCATGCGCGGAGAGGTGGTGGTCAGGGTCAGGCCGGAGCGCGGCGCAGAAGCGCGGACGGATCGCCCGCGCTCCTATAGCAGTGCGTTGGGGTTGGAGGTAGAGACTGAGGCGGGTGTTCGCGCCGGGGGTGCTTGGTGAGGCTAGTCGCTTACGGTCTGGCTGTGGCAGGTGTATTCGTAAAAGGGTTTCCCCTTGATGCGGACGCAGGTCCGCACGCGATCCTTGCTCCAGTGGTCAGAGCGCACCTCGAAACTATGGCCGCCGAGCTCAAAGAAACGAAGCGCGAGGCGGTAGAACTCATAGTCAGTGCGCTTGCGTCGCTCTGGCGTCATCTCGTCAGCGTCTTCGTGCATGACGATCATCATGCCGCCCGAATCGAAGTGGCAGGAGAACCCGGCTCTGGCTGGGTCTGTGGTTTCGCATTCATGGGCCATGACGATCCCACGTGGCGTGGTCGGCTCGGCCGCCTGGGTGGAGAATGCCGCGATCAGCGCGGCCATAAGGGCGATGTAACGCATGGCGAATGCTCCTTCATCCGGCGTCTACAGGAGAGTCTAGCATGAGCTGGCGCGACACCCTCAAGGCGCGCAGTGAGGGCGGCGCAACGCTGGTGGGGCGGTTCCGCTCCGCGCGGTTCATCGTTCCCGGCTCCGAGGTGACGGTTGGGCGCCGGGCCGAGGTGCACGAGTATCCGCTGCGGGATATCCCCTATGTGGAGGACCTGGGGCGGAAGGCGCGGCAGTTCGTGGCGGACGTGTTCGTTGACGGCAGCCTGGCCGGAGGCGACTACCTGGCAGCGCGGGATGCGCTGATCGCGGCGCTGGAGGAGGCGGGTCCGGGTACGCTCGTGCATCCGTGGTACGGCACCCTGACGGTCTCCCTGGCGGAGCCCGCCGTGGTGCGCGAATCCACCCGCGAGGGCGGGCGCGCCTCCTTCCGGCTGACTTTCATCGAGTCCGGCGAGCTGCGTTTCCCGACCGCCGGGACGGATACCGCCTGGCAGGCGGACGCGCAGGCAGATTCCGCCCTGGAGGCTGCCTCGGGAGACTTCGCCGCCGCCTATGACGTGGACGGCCTGCCCGCCTGGGCCATCGATGCGCTGGCGGATGACATCATCGGCACGCTGGCCGCCGTCGAGGCGCAGGTATCCGGCGCCGCCGCCGCCGTGGCCGCCGATATCCGCACGCCCGGCAACCTGGCGGCCGCCATCGTCGGCGCCGTCCAGCGGCTGGGCGCCGCCGCCAGCGAGCCGCTGCGGGCCCTGGTGCTCTACAAGCGCCTGTTCGACGCCGGCAGCGACAGCCTGGACATTCCCATCACCACGGCCACTCGCCGCCGCCAGGCGAGCGACAGCGCCGCCCTGCACCGCCTGACCCGGCAGGCGGCCGTGGTAGAGGCCTGCCGCTCGGCGAGCCGGGCGAGCTACGCCAGCCGCGACGAGGCGCTGGCCACCGGCGAGGCGCTGCTGGAGGCGCTGGATGCGCAGATGGAGGCGACCGACCCGGTGACGGGATCGCCCATCGGCGATTCAGCCTACCAGGCGCTGGCCTCGCTGCGCGCCGCCGTGGCCACGGATCTGAGGGTGCGCGGCGAGCGGCTGCCGGAGCTGGTGCGCCACACCCCCGCCGCCACCCTGCCGGCCCTGGTTGTCGCGCACCGCCTGTACGGCGACGCCGCCCGCGACGGCGGCATCGTCGAGCGCAACCATATCCGCCACCCCGGCTTCGTGCCCGGCGGCATCGAACTGGAGGTGCTGAATGCCTGACGTGCAGCTCCTGCTCAACGGCAGCGCCTATGGCGGCTGGAAGGAGGTGAGTGTGCGCCGCTCACTGGACATCTTCGCCGACACTTTCGACCTGACGCTGACCGATACAGAGGCCGGACAGGCCCGCGGCATCAGGCTGGGGTCTCCATGCCAGGTTCGCATCGACGGCGAGACCCTGATCACCGGCTATGTGGATCGCATCCGCCCCGGGCATGACGCCAGGTCGAGGCGGCTGACCGTGTCGGGCCGGTCGAAGACGGCTGACCTGGTGGACTGCTCGCTCCCTCCGCACAAGCTGGACGGCGTGCAGAAGCGAGAGCAGACCCTGTTGGAGCTCTCGAAGTATGTGTGTGGGCTCGTCGGGATCGAGTCACGGTCATTGGTATCTGGGCTGACCAAACGCCGGGTGTCAGTGATTGAAAATACCGAAACGCTTTTCGAGTTCCTTGAGTCTCACTCACGTGCTGATGCCGTGATGTTGGTGAGTGGATCTGACGGCAGCCTGGTGATTACCCGCGCCAGCGGCGAGCGCGTAGGCACGGCGCTGGTGTTGGGCGAGAACATCGAGGAGGCGGATGGAGAGTTCAGCGAGCGGGACCGGTTTAGCCACTATTACGTCAGCACGCAGCAGCCGAACTGGAATGACGATCAGCCGGAAATGGCGGCACACATCACTGGCGAGTCGAGCGATGTGCATGTCCGCTACAGGCCTACGACCGTACCGATTGACAGCATGGATGCCGCCCAGGCCAAGCGCCGCGCCGAGTGGCAGCGCAACGTCAACTACGGCCGATCCCGCCAGGCCACCTACACGGTGACGGGCTGGCGGCATAGCGACGGGCTCTGGGCGCCGAACACCCTCGTGCGCGTCATTGATGCGTGGATGGGGTTCGAGGATGAGTGGCTGATGATCGGGACGGCGGAGTTCGTGCTTGACGCCCGGGGCCGGCGCACCCGCCTGACCGTGATGCCGGTCGAGGCCTATGACCTGGTGCCGCTGCCGGCAGAGGACGACGACGGGGGTGTGTGGTGAGCGACGCCATTGGCCGCTTGACCGCTCCGATCCGCAGGCGCATCAGGATGATGCTCAGCCGCGCCGTGGGCCGCCTGGTGGACCCGACCGCGCTGCTGCAGACCGTGCAGATCGAGCTGCTGAAGGGCGAGCTGCTGGACGGCGTTGAGCACGTGGAGGGCTATGGCCGCACGGCGGTGCCGCCCGATGGCTGGGAAGGCGTCGCCGCCAGCCTGGGCGGCGACCGCTCGCACACGGTGCTGCTCTCGGCTGTCCATCGCGGCTTCCGCCTGCGGAATCTCGCGCCCGGAGAGGTGGCCCTCTATGACGACCTGGGCAATGCGGTGGTCCTGATGCGGGACCGGATCCGGGTGACAGCGGTGCAGCACCTGGAGGTGACCGCGCCCACCTGTCACATCACGGCGACGACGACCCACGACGGCAACGTGACCATCCACGGCAATCTGGCGGTGAGCGGCGACATCGACGCCGGCGGCGATATCACGGACCACACCGGGTCGGTGCAGGGGGTGCGCGACACCTACAACGGCCACACCCACCCCGGCGACTCGGGCGGCACCACGGGCGTGCCGGACCAGGGGATGTGACCCATGGATATCGCGCTGACCTACGACGGCGATCGGCGGTTCGACCTGGCCCTCTCCGGCGCCGACCTGGCGTCGGAGAGCGGCATGCGGGCGGCGGTGATCGTGAGCCTGTTCAGCGACCGCCGCGCGGAGCGTGACGACGTCCTCCCCGGGGCGCCGCATGACACCGACCGGCGCGGCTGGTGGGCGGATGCCTGGCCGGAGGTGAGCGGGGATCGGATCGGGTCGCGGTTGTGGCTGCTCTCCCGGGAAAAGCAGACAGCGGATGTGCTGCAGCGGGCCCGTGGATATGCGGAGGAGGCACTGGCCTGGCTCGTCGAGGACGGCGCGGCGCTGGCTGTCGAGGTGGATGCTGAGTGGGTCAGGGCCGGCCTGCTGGGTCTGCGGGCCGGTATCCGGCTGGCCGATGGCAGCCGCTGGAGCGATGTCTTCGAATACCCATTGGAGGTGCTGTAAATGGCGTTCAACCGGCCGACACTGCTGCAGCTCATCGAGCGCATCCAGGCGGACATCGAGAGCCGCCTGCCGGGCTCCGATCCGCGCCTGCGCCGGTCGGTGCTCGGTGTGCTGGCCCGGGCGCTCGCCGGGGCCACGCACGGGCTGCACGGGCATCTGGACTGGGTGAGCCGCCAGGTGGTGCCGGACACGGCCGAGGCGGAGATCCTGGACCGCTGGGCCGACTGGTGGGGGCTGGCGCGCAAGCCCGCCGTGGGCGCCACGGGCAATGTCGCGCTCTCGGGCGCCACGGGCTCCGTTGTCCCTGCCGGCACGCTGCTGCAGCGCGCGGACGGGGTGGAGTATGCGACCGACGCCGAGGTGACGCTGGTCGCCGGCGCGGCCACCGCCGCCGTGACCGCGACGACCGCCGGGCAGGATACCAGTGCGGTGGAGGGCGTATCGCTGTCGCTGGTGTCACCTGTCGCCGGCGTGCAGAGCGGCGCCACCGTGGCCGCCGGCGGGCTGACGGGCGGCGCGGACGAGGAGGCTGACGAGGCGCTGCGGGAGCGGCTGCGGCTGCGGGTTCAGGCCGCCCCCCACGGGGGTGCCGCACACGACTATGTCGCCTGGGCGCTGGAGGTGTCCGGGGTGACGCGGGCCTGGGTGTATCCGGCGGAGCTCGGCCTCGGTACGGTCTCCGTGCGCTTTGTGCGCGACGATGACGATGACCTCATCCCTGACGCCGCCGAGGTCCAGGCGGTGCAGGACTATATCGACGCGCTCCGCCCCGTGACCGCCGATGTGACCGTGGTGGCGCCGACGCCGGCGCCGCTCGATATGACCATCCAGCTCACCCCGAACACAGCCACCGTCAGGGAGGCGGTGACGGCCAACATCGAGGACCTGCTGCGGCGCGAGGCGGAGCCTGGCGGCACGATCCTTATCTCCCATGTCCGCGAGGCGATCAGCCTGGCCGCCGGCGAGACTGATCATGTGCTGGTCGCTCCAGCGGCGGATGTGGCCGCGGCGACGGGTGAGATCCACGTGCTGGGCACGCTGACATGGGCATGACGGTCGGCGACTACCTCCAGCAGTTGCAGGCGCTCCTGCCTCGCGGGGCAGCGTGGACGCGGGAGCCTGGGGCGGTGCTCACCGGCTTGCTGGAGGCGCTCGCCGGCGAGTACTCCCGCGCCGATATTCGCGCGGGCGGGATCATCGATGAGACCGACCCGCGCACCGTCTTCGAGCTGCTGGAGGAGTGGGAGGCGTTCGCCGGCCTGCCCGACTCGTGCGTCACCGAGCCTGCGACCCTGGCGGGACGCCGCGCCGTACTGCTGGCGCGCCTGACGGCGGTCGGAGGACAGTCTCCCGCCTATTACATCGCCGCGGCCGCGCTGTATGGCTACGCCATCGAGGTGGCAGAGTACGCGCCTTTCGTCGCCGGGTCTGCGGCCGGAGACGCCCTGACGAACGGCGACTGGGGATTCGCCTGGGTGGTCATCTCGGCCGCCGATACCGTCACGCCGTTCCGGGCCGGAGGGCAGGCCGGAGAAGCGCTGGCCTCCTGGGGCAACTCGCAGCTGGAATGCCTGATCCGGCGCCTGCGCCCGGCCCATACCCATGTCATCTTCTCTTACCAATAGGAGGTAGCGCCGTGCATCGCATCGACGGACCCGGATACGCGCCGGGCAATCGGTTCACCGAGGGCGACCCGGTCGGCGGAGTGCCCGCGACCGTCGTCACCGACGATTGGCTGAATGCCGTCCAGGAGGAGGTCTGCGGAGTCATCGAGGCCGGCGGCGAGGCTCTGGACAAACTGGACAGCACGCAGCTGCTGGAAGCGCTGCGGCGGCTCTACGGCGGCCACGTCACCAGCGTGGCGGCCACGGCCACCCTGACCCTGGCCGATGCCGGCCTGGTGGTGGTGGACGCGACTGGGGGCGATATCACCATCACCCTGCCGGCGGCCAGCGATCTGAGCGCTGCGCGGTTCACGTTCGTGCGTATGGACGGGACGGCAAACACGGTGACCATCGACCCGGCCGGCGCCGACACCATCGAGGGCGCGGCGAGCGCCACGCTGGTGGGCCGCCTCGCCCTCATCGGCAACGGAGTGGACACCTGGTGGATGGATGACGCCACGGTCAGCCAGGCCACCGATGCCGCTCCCGGCGTCGTGGAGCTGGCCACGGCCGCCGAGGTCCAGGCGGGGACGGACACCTCCCGGGCCGTGACGCCAGCCACGCTGGGCGAGCACGATGGGTGCGCGAAGGCGTGGGTGTCATTCAACGGCACCGGCACTGTCGCCATCCGTGGCGGATTCAACGTAGCCTCAATCACCGACAATGGGACGGGCGACTATACCGTCAATTTCGCCACCCCGTTCTCCGACGCCAATTACGCCGCGGCCGGAATGGCCGGCGCGAACGATTCGCCCACGGAGTACACGATCGTGACGACGAAGGAGGCGGTGCCACAGACTCCATCAGCCTACCGTGTAGTCACATATGACGATGGACTGAATGTCCACGACTCTGCCTATGTCCAGCTGGTATTCTTCGGGAGGCAATAAAGGTGAACATCCATGACTACAGACTGATCTTTGCCAATGCCGACGGGTCCGTGGCGGTGGTCATCCCGGTGCGCCCGCTGCGCCCCGCCGAAACGGATGAGGAGTATCTGGCAGAGCTGGGCGCTCATGGGCCGGATGGCGCGGTCCATGTGGCCACCGTCCTGGCGTCCGATCTGCCCGTCGATCGCGGCGCCGTCGTGGCAGTCGAGGATGATGGATCCGGGGCGCCTGGGTACATCCCCCACCCCGACCAGGTGCGGGCATCCAGGGCTGCGTGGCGATGGGATTCAGCCGCCGGCAAAGTCGTGATAGACGCTGCCGCCAAGCAGGCCGCGCGATGGGCGCAGGTGAGGGCGGTCAGGGGGCGTCTGCTGGCCAAGTCCGATGTGGATATTCAGGTCGCCCAGGAGACCGCGAACACCCAGAAAGCCGACGCCCTCCTGGTGTATCGCCAGGCCCTCAGGGACATCCCGCAGACCCACCCGGACCCTGATGCCGTGACATGGCCACCGAAGCCTGTTTAACTAGCCTGCGAGACCACGATTAAGGCCCGTTTCAGGGCCTTAATCGTTTCGCCGTTCTATTGACGAACGGTCGCAAACCAAATGGCGCGTTACACGCTGCAACCCCCGTCGGCGGCCGTAAAAAAAAACGCCCCCTCACGGGGGCGTCTTCTGCCTCGGGGCGGGAGCGCCTTACAGGCTGTAGTAGAGATCGAACTCCACCGGGTGGGTGGTCATGCGCAGGCGGGTCACCTCGGACATCTTCAGGCCGATATAGCCGTCGATCATGTCGTCGGTGAACACGCCGCCCTGGGTGAGGAACTTGCGATCCTCGTCCAGCGCCGCCAGCGCCTGATCCAGGGCGTGACAGACGGTGGGGATGGCCTTGGCCTCTTCCGCCGGCAGGTCGTAGAGGTCCTTGTCCATGGCGTCGCCCGGGTGGATCTTGTTCTGGATGCCGTCCAGGCCGGCCATCATCATGGCGGCGAAGGAGAGATAGGGGTTCGCGGTGGAGTCGGGGAAGCGCACCTCGATGCGGCGGGCCTTCGGGTTGCTCACGTGCGGGATGCGGATGGAGGCGGAGCGGTTGCGGGCGGAGTAGGCCAGCATCACCGGCGCCTCGAAGCCGGGCACCAGGCGCTTGTAGCTGTTGGTGGAGGCATTGGTGAAGGCGTTCAGGGCCCGGGCGTGCTTGATGATGCCGCCGATGTAGTAGAGCGCCGTCTCGGACAGGCCGCCGTACTTGTTGCCGGCGAAGATGTTCTTGCCGCCCTTCGCCAGCGACATGTGCACGTGCATGCCGCTGCCGTTGTCACCCACCAGCGGCTTGGGCATGAAGGTGGCGGTCTTGCCGTAGGCGTGGGCCACGTTCCAGACCACGTACTTCAGGATCTGCACCTCGTCTGCCTTCTTCACCAGGGTGTTGGCGCCCACGCCGATCTCGCACTGGCCGGCGGTGGCCACCTCGTGGTGGTGCACCTCGACCACGAGGCCCATCTCCTCCATGGCCAGGCACATGGCGGCGCGGATGTCGTTCAGGGAGTCCACCGGGGGCACCGGGAAGTAGCCGCCCTTGATGCTGGGACGGTGACCGATGTTGCCGCCCTCGAACACGCGCTCGGAGTTCCAGTGGGCCTCGTCGGAGTCGACCTTGTAGAAGGCTCCCTCCATGGTCACGCCCCAGCGCACGTCGTCAAGGATGAAGAACTCGTTCTCGGGGCCGAACAGGGCGGAGTCGGCGATGCCGGTGGACTTCAGGTACTCCTCGGCGCGGCGGGCCACGGAACGGGGGTCACGCTCATAGCCCTTCATGGTGCTGGGCTCGAGGATGTCGCAGCGCAGGATCATGTTCGGCTCGTCGGTGAAGGGGTCCATCACCGCGGTGTCGGCATCGGGCATGAGCACCATGTCGGACTCGTGGATGCCCTTCCAGCCGGCGATGGAGGAGCCATCGAACATCTTGCCATCCTTGAAGAAGGCGCTGTTGATCTCGCTGGAGGGCAGCGTCACGTGCTGCTCCTTGCCCCGGGAGTCGGTGAAGCGCAGATCGACGAACTTCACCTCGTTGTCTTTCATCATCTTGAGCACTTTCGCTGCGGACATCTGTTGTTCCTCCGGAAATTTCGTTTCGGACTGCCGGGGCACCCGCCCTGAAAAAAACCCGCCGGGAAAGGTGCAATTGCTGTGCCACCGCCTGAAAGCCGGGGAATCCACGGAAATCAGGCGGTTCCGTCTATCCCGCGGAACAGGTGCGCACCAATATGGTGCGCACCTGTTCCGCGGGCACCAATATGGTGCAACTAGTAATACAAGACCTTCACTTCCGCCACATCCGGGTCCCCGGCGGCGGTCTGCGCCATGCGCCGCGACAGTTCCCGCCCGGCCTCCAGATCCACCAGGCCGTCAAGGGGCACCCAGGCTTCCACGTGGATGGCGCCATCCAGGTAATGGAGCGTCACATGCCGCACCTGGTCGGCGCCCTCGATCGCCTTCCAGTGCTGTCGCAGGCGCGCCAGAACCGGGCCGCGCAACGGCAGGTTGCTGCTGGGCCGCGAGCGTTCGTCGTCCTCGGGGTCCACGTGGACCACCACGTCGCTCACCTCCTCGACCTCGGCATGGAGCCGCTCGAGGACCCGCTCACCGATGCGGTGCCCCTCGGAGACGCTGAGCCGCGGATCCACCTGCAGGTGCACGTCCACCAGCGCCTGGCCGCCGTGGCGCCGGGTGCGCAGCTGATGCACCGCGCGCACACCGTCCACCGACAGGATCTTTTCGCGGATGTGCTCGACCCGTTCCTGCTCGAGCGCGGTATCGATGAGCTCATGGACGCTGTGCCAGGCGAGTTCCCAGCCGATCTTGGCGATCATCAGCGCCACGCCGACGGCGGCGATGGCGTCCAGGTAGGGGAGCCCCGCCATGGTGCCCGCGATGCCCACGATCACCACCACCGAGGAGATGGAGTCGGTCCGGTGATGCCAGGCGTTGGCCCGCAGCATGTTGGAGCGCAGGCGCCTGGCCGCGCGCAGGGTGTAGTGGTAGAGGGCCTCCTTGAGCAGCACCGAGGCCGCCGCCGCCCCCAGGGCCAGCCAGCCCGGGGTCAGCAGCAGCTCGGTGTGGAACAGGCGGCGGCCGGCATCGATGCCGATGCCAGCGCCCACCGCCAGCAGGAAGATGCCGAGCACCACCGTGGCCAGGGTCTCGATGCGCCCATGACCGTAGGGATGCTCCGCGTCCGCGTCCCGGCTGCCGTGCTTGGCCGCCCATAGCACCAGCACGTCGGTGGCGAGATCGGAGAGGGAGTGGATGCCGTCGGCCACCAGCGACTGTGAGTGGCCCAGCCAGCCCACCAGGATCTTCAGCCCCGAGAGCGCCAGGTTGACCACGGCCCCCACCAGGGTGACCCGCTTGGCCTCCCGGTAGCGCGCGTCGCCGACGCTGAACTCGGCCGCCGGGCCGCCGACGTGGACCTCGGTCACCGGGCCTCCTCCCCCACTTCCACCAGCAGGACGATGTCGCTCCCCTCGCGCCGGGTCTCCAGCACGCGGTGGCCGTTCAGGCGGCACCAGGCGGGGATGTCGTTGAGCGCGCCGGGGTCGGTGCAGAACACCTCCAGCACGTCGCCGGAGGCCAGGGTCGCCACGCGGTCCTGGGTCCGGATCACGGGCAGGGGGCAGAGCAGATTGCGGGCATCGAGCTGATGGCGGCTCACGGGTTGTTCCTGGACCGCGGAAGGTGACACGGAGACAGTATTATCCACAGATTGGGCCGTAACGCTGAATTTTATTGTTGCCGCGGCGTCCCTGCCGGAGTCCGCGGCGAAGCGCGGGGACGGCGGCGGCGAGGCGCCCCCTCACACGTGCCAGGACTCCTCCACCTCGTGGGGCGGCAGGGGCGCCACGGTCAGGATGGTGCTGAGCACCCCCTCGGGGTCCTCCACCTGCACCTCCACCGCCGCCGCACCACGGCCCTGGCCGTAGCGGGCGGCGATGCGGGCCGCCAGATCGAGATCATCGCGGTCCACCTTGCCGTCCACCAGCACCAGGGGGCCGGTATGGCCCAGGGTACGCAGATGGATGAACCGACGGCGGTAGCCCTCGAGGAAATTGTTCTCCCCCTCCTCGCGGCCGATGATGAGCTTGAAATGGGGGCGCGGCCGGAGATGCCGCCCCACCTTGAGCAGCATGATGTCGTCGAGATCGTAGTCCCGTTCGCCGCGCGCGCGCCAGAGATCGGCGAGCTTGGCGGAGTAGTGCTCGTCGGTGAGGAAGCAGCAGCCGCCGGCCGGCTGGGCGTACTCCTCCAGCTCCAGCGCCGCGGCCAGCGCCATCTGCGGCTTGCGCGAACGGCCGGAGAAGTCGTGGAGCCGCTCGCGGTCCACCCACCCCTCCCGCTCCGGCAGCGTGGGCGGCAGGTTTTTCGCGCACAGGGGCCGCAGCAGCCGATCCTCCGCGCCCGACTCCCGGGCCACCACCGGCATGGTGTCGGCGCGCTGGGACTTGGGCCGCTGGCCCACCACCTCACCGGTGATGATGAAGTCGAAACCGTTCGCTTCCATCCACTCCAGGGCCTTGTGGACCATGAAGATCTTGCAGTCGAGGCAGGGATTCAGGTTGGCGCCGTAGCCATGCTTCGGATTCAGCACCACGTCCTTGTAGTCCGCGGAGATGTCGATGATGTGCAGCTTCATCCCCAGCTGCTCGGCCACCCACAGGGCGTTGTTGCGCTTGGGCCGGCTGCGGTCCTTCTCGCGGATGGCGTGGGTATGTCCCTCCACGCAGAAACCGGTAAAGAAATTGATGCCCTCCACCTGGATGCCCTGCTCCTGCACCACCTTGGCGGCGAGCATGGAGTCGAGGCCGCCGGAGACGAGGGCCACTGCTTTGCGCTGCTTGGACATGGGAACTCGAACGGGACTCGGACGGGATGAAACGGACTACGCGGAACGACAACGTCCGCGTACAGCCTTGACCCATCATGATAACAGAATGGAGCACCGGTACCGCACAGACAGTGATGCGAATAGCGGGAAAACAAGGCCAGCCCTCCCTCCCCACTCCTCACCCCTCACAACTTTTTTCCTTGCACAGCTGCACTTTAGCCCGGCCTCGGGTATAATCCGCGCCCCTCACACGTCATTGAAGCGGATACCCCCTTGATCAACAAACTGCGCAACATCGCCATCATCGCCCACGTGGACCACGGCAAGACCACCCTCGTGGACGAGCTCCTGAAACAGTCCGGCACCCTGGATCAGCGTGCGACGGTGACCGAGCGCATGATGGATTCCAACGACCTGGAGCGGGAGCGCGGCATCACCATCCTCTCCAAGAACACCGCCATCCGCTGGGGGGAGTATCGCATCAACATCGTCGACACCCCCGGCCACGCCGACTTCGGCGGCGAGGTGGAGCGAGTACTCTCCATGGTGGATTCGGTCCTGCTGCTGGTGGACGCGGTGGACGGGCCCATGCCCCAGACCCGCTTCGTCACCCAGAAGGCCTTCGCCCGCGGCCTGCGGCCCATCGTGGTCATCAACAAGATCGACCGTGACGGCGCACGCCCGGACTGGGTGCTGGACCAGACCTTCGACCTGTTCGACCGTCTCGGCGCCACCGACGAGCAGCTGGACTTCCCCGTGGTCTACGCCTCCGCCCTGCAGGGTTACGCCGGCCTCGAGTCGAACGTGCGCGACGGCGACATGACGCCCCTGTTCCAGTCCATCGTCGACAACTGCCCGTCCCCCGCGGTGGATCCGGACGGTCCGTTCCAGATGCAGATCTCCTCGCTGGACTACTCCAGCTATCTCGGCACCATCGGCATCGGCCGGGTCAGCCGCGGACGCATCGGCCGCAACACCCCGGTGGTGGCGGTGGATCGGGTGGGCGACACGGTCCGCGGCCGGGTGCTGCAGCTGTTCAACATGATGGGCATGCAGCGGCTGGAGATCGAGGAGGCCGAGGCCGGCGACATCATCGCCGTGACCGGCATCGAGGATCTGCACATCTCCGACACCCTGTGCCATCCCGACCGGGTGGAGGCCCTCCCGGCCCTGTCGGTGGACGAGCCCACGGTAACCATGACCTTCCAGGTCAACACCTCCCCCTTCGCCGGGCAGGAGGGCAAGTTCCTCACCTCGCGCCAGATCAAGGAGCGCCTGGAACGGGAGCTCATCCACAACGTGGCCCTGCGGGTGGAGCCCACCGACGACCCCGACCGCTTCCGGGTTTCCGGGCGCGGCGAGCTACACCTCTCCATCCTGCTGGAGAACATGCGCCGGGAGGGCTACGAGCTGGCCATCTCCCGTCCCGAGGTCATCCTCCAGGTCATCGACGGCCAGCGTCAGGAGCCCTACGAGCACCTGGTCGTGGACGTGGAGAACGACGCCCAGGGCGCCGTCATGGAGGCCCTCGGACAGCGCGGCGCGGAGATGCGCGACATGCAGCCCGACGGCAAGGGCCGGGTGAAGCTCGAGTTCATGATCCCCACCCGCGGCCTCATCGGCTTCCAGACCGATTTCATGACCATGACCTCCGGCACCGGCCTGATGCACCATGTCTTCGATCACTACGGACCGGTGCGCTCCGGCGCGGTGGCCCGGCGCAAGAACGGGGTCATCATCTCCAATGCCCAGGGCAAGGCGCCGGCCTACGCCCTGTGGAAGCTGCAGGAGCGCGGACGGCTGTTCATCGGCCCCAACACCGAAGTCTACGAAGGCCAGGTCATCGGCATCCACGCCCGCGACAACGATCTGGTGGTGAACGCCCTGCGCGGCAAGCAGCTGACCAACGTGCGCGCCTCGGGGAAGGACGACGCGGTGGCCCTTGAGCCGTTCATCCATCTCACGCTGGAGCAGGCCATGGAGTTCATCGACGACGACGAACTGGTGGAGATCACCCCCAAGGCCATCCGCCTGCGCAAGCGCTACCTGAAGGAGCACGAGCGCAAGCGCGCCTCACGGACGGAAAGCGAGGCAAGCTGACGGGGCGGGGCGGATGGCGACATCCACCCCCGGTTCTGGCGGAGAGGAACCGCCGCCACGGGAGGCGTCGGGGAACTCCGGGCTGCGACAGGCAAAAAAAACCCCGAACCAGAGGTTCGGGGACGACGAGTCCGGATACGACTCCTAGTGATTGACGCCACTTCAGTGTGCTCAAAGGGAGAGGTGCTGCCCAGCGGCCAATTGCCAGTTCCCTTGTAGGAAATTGTCCATAGCCGTCTTGCGGCGCACCACGGCGGCAGCGCCTGGGCCTTGAGTTGCCCCGCCGTTCGCGACACCATCCCCGGCATGGAAACCACCCAGCAGGAGGGTTCGTGACCCGGCTCACGCTCTACCCCGACATCCGTCCCTACGTCCAGCACAGCCTGGCGGTGGAGCCGCCCCACGTCCTGCACGTGGAGGAGTGCGGCAATCCCGACGGCATCCCGGTCCTGTTCGTCCACGGCGGGCCCGGCGCCGGCTGCGAGCCCTATCACCGGCGCTTCTTCGATCCCGGGCTCTACCGCATCATCCTCTTCGACCAGCGCGGCTGTGGACGCTCCACCCCCCACGCGGAGCTCGACGGCAACACCACCCAGGCGCTGGTGGCCGACATGGAGGCCATCCGCGAGCACCTGGCACTGGAGCGCTGGATGCTGTTCGGCGGATCCTGGGGCTCCACCCTCGGCCTCGCCTATGCCGAGACCTACCCCGAGCGGGTGCTCGGCCTGATCCTGCGCGGGATCTTCCTCTGCCGCCCCCACGAGATCCGCTGGTTCTACCAGGAGGGCGCCAGCCGTCTGTTCCCGGACTACTGGGAGGCGTACCTGGAACCCATTCCCGCGGCCGAGCGCAGCGACCTGGTCCGCGCCTACTACCGGCGCCTGACCAGCGACGACGAGGTGGCGCGGATGGCCGCGGCCAAGGCCTGGTCCCTGTGGGAAGGACGCACCGCCTCCCTGCTGCCGCGGGAGGAGGTGGTGAACCACTTCGCCGACCCCTTCACCGCGCTGAGCCTGGCGCGCATCGAGTGCCACTACTTCATGCACGACAGTTTCCTCGAGCCCGACCAGCTGCTGCGCGACGCCCATCGCCTGGCCGGCATCCCGGGCATCATCGTCCACGGCCGCTACGACGCCATCTGCCCGCTGGAGAACGCCTGGCAGCTGGCCCGCGCCTGGCCCGACGCGGAGCTGCAGATCATCCCCGACGCCGGCCACGCCGCCAGCGAGCCGGGCATCGTCGACGCCCTGGTGCGGGCAACCAACAGCCTGGGACGCCGCGTGGGCTGAGGTTCGTCCGGTTAACAGATTCAACGCCAACACGCGAAGAGAAAAAATGGTGTTCCAGTTCCTTCAGAGCAGTCCGCGGCAGCCGAATGCGCGTCTGAACGAAAGCGTTCGACCGGCATCCGCGCAACTGACCCTCGAACCCTTCGCGTCTTGGCGCCTTTGCGTCTTGGCGTTCGAAAAACCGTGATCGCACTCCTCCAGCGGGTGAGCGCCGCGCGGGTGGTGGTGGCGGGCGAGACGGTGGGCAACATCGGCGCCGGGCTGCTGGTGTTCCTCGGCGTGGAGCGCGGCGACACGGAGAGGCAGGCGGAGCGACTGCTGGAGCGGGTGCTGGGCTTCCGCATCTTCCCCGACTGCAACGACCGCATGAACCTCGGCCTCACCGACATCGGCGGCGACCTGCTGGTGGTCTCCCAGTTCACCCTCGCCGCCGACACCCGCAAGGGCATGCGCCCGAGCTTTACCCCGGCCGCCGACCCCGCCACGGGGAAGCGCCTCTACGACCACTTCTGCCGCCGCGCCGGCGAGCACCACGGCAAGGTGGCCAGCGGCCGCTTCGGCGCCGACATGAGGGTGCAGCTGGTGAACGACGGGCCGGTCACCTTCCTGCTCCGGGTGCCGCCGCCCGCCGCATGAACCGGCCACCGGAGCCCGCCCGCGCAGCCGATCTGGTCCCTAACCCGGGCTTGTGCTGTAATCGCCCCAGTCTCTGTCGGGATACTCCATGAAGCCACGACTCTGCTCCCTGCCGCCCCTGCTGCTGGTCCTCTCCTCCCTTCTCGCCACGGCCTGTTCGCAGGACGGAGGGACGTCGCAGCCGACACCGAAGAAAGCCCCGCCCGCCGCCCACCTGGTCGCCGCCGGGGAGGTCAGCCGCGCACCCCTGCCCTACGCCAGCACCCGCACCGGCACCCTGCGCACCCGCCGCCAGGTGCGCCTGTTCAACCAGGAGGAGGGACGGATCATCGAGCTGCCCTTCTACGAGGGCGACCGGGTGGAACAGGGCGCGGTGCTGGCGCGGCTGGACGATGCGCTGCTGCGCGCGGAGCTTGAGCGCGCCGTCGCCACCCGCGCCCAGGCGGAGCAGGACCTGAAGCGGCTGCGGCGGCTGGTGGAGCGGCAGATGGTCTCCGAGGACGAGGTGTCGCGGGCGGCCACGGCGGTGGAGGTGGCGCGCGCCGAGGAGGCGCTGCTGCGCACCCGTCTCGGCTACATGGTCATCCGGGCCCCGTTCGCCGGCGTGGTGAGCGCCCGCCTCGTGGAGCCGGGCGACGCCGTGCCGCGCCATACCCACCTGCTCACTCTCATCGACCCCGGCTCCCTGGTCACCGAGGTCTCCGTCTCCGAGCTGCTGCTCCCCCACCTGGCCCTCGGCCAGAAGGTGCGGGTGCTCATCGACGCCCTGGGCCGCGCAACCCATGCCGGCCACATCAGCCGCATCTACCCCCAGGTGGACGCCAGCACCCGGCTCGGCACGGTGGAGATCACCATCGACCCGGTCCCGCCGGGCGCGCGCGCCGGCCAGCTGGCGCGGGTGACCCTCGAGATTCCGGCGCTGACCACCCTCAGCATCCCCCTGACGGCCCTCCAGCAGGATCGCGGCAGCGAGTACGTCTTCCGCCTGGACGAGGAAAACGTCGCCCACCGGGCCGAGGTGCGCAGCGGGACCCGGCTGGGCGCCCGCGTCAGCATCCTGGAGGGGCTGGATGCCGGTACACGGGTGGTCACCAAGGGTTTCCTGGGTCTGAAGGACGGCATGTCCGTGGAGCCGGTCGAGGAGACGCCATGAGCGCCGGCCGCGGCGTGGGCGGAGGACTCGCCGCCTGGTCGGTGCGCCACCCGGTGGGGGTCAGCATGCTCGCCCTGGCCGTGATCGTGCTCGGCGGCTTCGCGCTGGGGCGGCTCAACGTGGACCTGCTGCCCCACATCATCTACCCCGAGGTGCGGGTGCGGGTGGTGGACCCCGGCGTGCCCCCGGAGGTGATGGAGGACCAGGTGACCCGCCAGCTCGAGGAGCAGCTGGCCATCACCGAGGACGCCATCGCGGTGCAGTCGACCACTACCGAGGGTCGCAGCGCCGTGGACCTCTCCTTCGCCTACGGCACCGATATCGATCGGGCGCTCCGCGACGCCAGCACCCGGCTCGACCGGGCCAAGCGCTTCCTGCCGGACACCATCGAGCCGCCCACCATCTACAAGCGCGATCCCTCGCAGATTCCGGTGCTGGAGTTCGTGGTCAGCTCCACCCTGCGCGACCCGGTCGAGCTGCGCAGCTGGGTGGACTACACCTTCGCCAAGTGGTTCCTGACCCTGCCCGGGGTGGCCGCCGCCGAGGTGGGCGGCGGCCTGGTGCGCGAGGTCCAGGTACTGCCCGACCCGCGCCGCCTGGGCGCGCTGGGGCTGTCTCTGGACGACCTGGTGGATGCCCTGCAGGCGGGCAACCGCGAAACCCCCGGCGGGCGGCTGGAGATGACCCGCAGCGAGCTGTCGGGCCGCACCGCCGGGCGGCTGGAGAGTCTCGACGCCCTGGCGTCGCTGCCCATCCCCCTGCCCGGCGGAGAAACGGTCCACCTGGCGGAAGTGGCCGAAGTGGTGGATACCCACCAGGACGAGCGGCTGCGCATCCGCCTCAACGATATTCCCGGCATCAAGCTCTCCATCCAGAAGCAGCCCTCGGCGAACACGGTGGCGGTGGCCGACGCCGTCCACGCGCGCCTGCAGTGGCTGCGCGCCGAAGACCTGATACCGGCTGATGTCACCATCACGCCCGTGGGCGACGAGGCGGTGTTCGTGCGCACCGCCGTCAACAACGCCGCCCTGGCGGCGGCGAGCGGCGCGCTGCTGGCGATGGCGGTGGTCTACCTGTTCCTGGGCAGCGTGCGCCGCACCCTCATCATCGGCAGCGCCATCCCCATCGCCATCATGGTCACCTTCGTGCTCATGGTACTGGGCGGCCTGACGCTGAACGTCATGACCCTCGGCGGCCTCGCCCTGGGGGTGGGCATGCTGGTGGACAACACCATCGTCATGCTGGAGAACATCGTCCGCCACCAGCGCGCCGGAGAGAGCCCCGAGCAGGCGGGCACGGAGGCGGCCGCAGAGGTCAACGGCGCCATCGTCGCCTCCACCACCACCAACCTCGCCGCGGTGCTGCCGTTCCTGTTCATCGGCGGGCTGGTGGGCCTCATCTTCCGGGAACTAATCTTCACCATCTCGGCCGCCATCGTCGCCTCGCTGGCGGTGGCCCTGACCCTGGTACCGGCCCTCTCGGCGCGGGTACCGGCCCGGTCCGAGGGCGGTCTGCGCCGCGCCATGGACGGAATCATGGAACGGCTCGGGCGCGGATACGCCCGTACGGTGGGGCTCGCCCTGAAGCTCCCCTGGCTCCCCTGGCTGGTGTTCCTGGCCGCGCTCTGGGCCACCGCCGGCACCTTCCTCTCCGGCAGCCAGGCCTTCCTGCCGGAGCTCGACGACGGCCGCATCCGCATCAGCCTCACCGCCGATCCCGGCACCTCGCTGGAGGAGATGGATCGCGCCGCCACCCGGGTGGAACAGCTGCTGCTGGCCGAGCCCGAGGTGGAGACCGTGTTCGCCACCGTGGGCGGCTTCGTCTTCGGCCGCTCCCAGTTCGAGGCCAGCAACCGCACCAGCCTCCAGGTACAGCTGGTCCCGCGCAGCCGTCGGGCCCTGAGCAGCGAGGCCTGGATCCGCCGGGTCAAGGGCGAGATCGACGCCCTGCGCCTGCCGGGTTTGCGGGTGTTCCTGCGCACCCAGGGCATCCGCGGCATCAGCCTGGGACGGGGCAGCGACGAGCTCAGCCTCCGTATCCAGGGCCCGGATCTGGCCGTCCTGGAGCGCCTGGCCGAGACCGCGGTGGAGCGGCTGACGCGGGTGCCGGGCCTGCGCAACGTGCAGAGCTCAACCGAAAGCGTGCGCCAGGAGGTGGCCGTGGTGCCGGACCGCGAGCGCACGGCGGCCCTGGGACTGGACGTGGCGGAAGTGGGCAAGGCGGTGCGCCGCGCCCTGGAGGGCGAGGTGGTCACCGACTACCTCGACGGCGACCGCAGCTTCGACGTGCGGCTGCGCCTGCCGCGGGCGCAGATCGGCAATCCCGCGGACCTGGAGGAGATCCTGCTGTTCCCGTCCGGAGGCGATCGCCCGCCGGTCTACCTGGGCGACGTGGCGCGGGTGACGCTGGTGGCCGCGCCCGCCGAGATCCGGCGCGACAACCAGCAGCGCATCGTGGAGGTGACCGCGGCGCCGGACGGGGGGGTGACCCTCGGCGAGGCCGCCCTGCGGCTGCAGGCGGCCGCCGCGGAGTTGGAGCTGCCGCCCGGCTACAGCGCCTACGAGGGCGGCACGCTGGAGGCCCTGCAGGCGGGACGCACCACCGCCGGCCTGCTGCTCGGTCTGGCCCTGTTCCTGGTGTTCGTGGTAATGGCGGTCCAGTACGAGTCGCTGCGCAATCCGCTGGTGATCCTGCTGAGCGTGCCCTTCGCCGCCATCGGCGCCGCCCTGGGACTGCGCTTCAGCGGCCTGCCGCTGTCCATGCCGGTGTGGCTGGGGCTCATCATGCTCGCCGGCATCGTGGTGAACAACGCCATCGTGCTGGTGGAGTACGTGGAGATCCTGCGCCGGCGGGGGCTGGCGGTGCGCGAGGCGCTTGTGGAGGCCGCCCGGCTGCGCCTGCGCCCGATCCTGATGACCACCCTCACCACGGTGATGGGCATGCTGCCCCTGGCGCTGGGCGTCGGCGAGGGCTCGGAGCTGCTCCAGCCCCTGGCGGTGACCATCGTCTCCGGCCTCTCCTTCTCCCTGCTGGTGAGCCTGCTGCTGGTCCCCGCCACCTACCGGGTCTTTCACCCGCGGGGCTGAAAGCCGAATGGACAGGATTAACAGGATTTTCCAGGATTGACAGGACGGTTTGTGATCGGCGAGAAGGGATGGGCGGCAGTCCCGTGCCTCAGCCATCGGCCGTCAACAATTCACGCGCACACCAGAGGCACGATGAGCCCTGCCTGGCCGGATAAATCCGGGCCAGCGCATTCACGCATTCACGCATTCACGCATTCACGCACTCACGCACCCGCGCCCACGCACCCGTCATGATCCTCCACATCGACATGGACGCCTTCTTCGCCTCGGTGGAGGAGCGGGAGCGGCCGGAGCTGCGCGGTCACCCGGTGGTGGTGGGGGGCAGCCCCGAAGGCCGGGGCGTTGTGGCGGCTGCCAACTACACGGTGCGCCGCTTCGGGGTGCACAGCGCCATGCCCATGGCCCGCGCTATGCGGCTGTGCCCCGAAGCCATCCGGGTTCCGCCGCGGCTCGCGCTCTATGCGGAAGTATCCGAGCGCATCCACGCCATCTTCCGCCGCTACACCCCCCAGGTGGAGCCGCTCTCCCTGGACGAGGCGTTCCTGGACGTCACCGCCAGCGAGCGGCTGTTCGGCACCGCGGCCACCATCGGCCGGCGCATCCAGGCGGAGATAGCCGCCGAGGAGCGGCTGGGCGCCTCGGTGGGCGTGGCGTCGAACAAGTTCCTGGCCAAGATCGCCAGCGATCTGCACAAGCCGGCCGGCTTCGTGGTGGTGGAGCCCGGCACGGAGCAGGCCTTCCTCGACCCGCTGCCGGTGGGGCGGCTGTGGGGGGTGGGCAAGGTGACCGGACGCTTCTTCGCCGCGCGAGGGATTCGCACCATCGGCGAGTTGCGCCGTCTGCCGCCGGCCATGCTGCAGCAGGCGTTCGGGAGCGGCGGTGAGCATCTCCGGCAGCTGGCCCACGGCATCGATCCCCGCCCGGTGGTCACCGACCAGGAGGCGAAATCCATCTCCCACGAGAACACCTTCGCCGAGGACGTGGCCGACCAGCAACTGCTGGAGGCGTGGCTGCTGGGGCTGACCGAGCAGGTGGCCGAACGGCTGCGGCGGGCGGGACTGGTGGCACGCACCGTCCAGCTGAAGGTGCGTCTGCACGACTTCACCACCCTCACCCGCGCCCGTACCCTGGACCGCCCGACCGATCTCACCCGGGAACTGTGGCAGATCAGCCGGGAGCTGTTCCGCACCCGCCTGCCCCGCCCCCTGCCGCCGGTCCGGCTGCTCGGGATGGGCGTGAGCGGCTTCGAGGCGGAGGCGCCGCGGCAGGCGGACCTGTTCGCGGAAGCGGACCGCCGCCGCCAGGGCCGTCTCGATGCGGTGGCCGACGCCGTGCGGACCCGCTTCGGCCACGCGGCAATCCACCGCGGCCCCGGCTCCGGCTCGACGAAACGTTGACACGTTCCGTTAGTGTCCCGCCTCTGCGGCCCGGATTCGCCACCGGCGAAACATTATTACTGACTGTACTTACTGGCTTTTTTATTTGCGCAAGGTTCTGGCACGGCATCTGCAAGAGTCCTGGCAACAGCCATCCGGGCTGCCACGACAGAACCCCCAGCAAGACAGGAGAGCCAGCATGAAAACCACCCGCACCGCCCTGTTCCTCGCCCTGGCTGCACTGGCCGGAACCGCGGCCGCCGACGGCGGCAGCCACAACGACGGCAGCTACCTGCTCTGGGACACCGGCCCCATCGCCGTCTCGGCCCCGGCGCCCTTCGTGGCCCATTCCGCCCGCCAGCACGACCTGGCGACCGACGTCCTCTACGGCAGCGGCGCCGGCGAGCCCGGCCCCTACTCGCCCCCGCTCATGGGCTACTCCCACCGCCAGGAGCTGGACACCGACATCATCTACGGTGTCCGGGGCCTGAGCGTCTCCGGCGAGCGGATGGCCGATCGCGGCGCCGCCGGCTCCGGCGACGTCTGAGCCAGGCGTCCGACAAACGACGACGGGGGCCCTGCGGCCCCCGTCGTGTTTCAGCGCGCCAGCGCCGTGAAGGCGTCTATCGCCGCGTCGATGCCGGCATCGTCCACGTCCAGGTGGGTCACCGCCCGCAGCAGCCCCGGCTTCACACCCCCCGCGCCTTCAGCTCCGCCAGCCAGGCGGCGTTGTCCGCACCCGCGGGCAGACCGATGTAGACCATGTTGGTCTGCACCGCCTCCAGGTCCACTTCCAATCCCGGCAGCCGGGCCAGCGCCTCCGCCAGGCGCCGGGCGCGGCGGTGATCATCCGCCAGCCGGTCCACGTGGTGTTCCAGGGCGTGGAGACCGGCGGCGGCGAGAATGCCGGCCTGGCGCATGCCGCCGCCGAACTGCTTGCGGAAGCGGTGGGCGCGCTCGATGAAGGCCCGGGATCCGGCCAGCAGGCTGCCCACCGGGCAACCGAGCCCCTTGCTCAGGCACACCGACACCGAGTCGAACGGTTCGGCCAGCTCGGCGGGGTCCACACCCTGGGCCACGGCGGCGTTGAGCAGGCGCGCGCCGTCGAGATGCAGGGCGAGGCCGTGCGCGCGGGCCACCGCCGCCAGCGCCCGGGTCCGGGACGGCGTGTAGACGGTGCCGCCGCCGCGGTTGGCGCTGTTCTCCAGGCACAGCAGCCGGGTGACCGGGAAGTGGGAGAGGCTGCCGGGGGCGCGGATCGCGGCGGCCACCGCCGCGGGCGTGAGCAGGCCGCGCTCGCCGGGGGCGCAGCACACCGACACGCCCGACAGCGCCGCAAAGCCGCCACCCTCATAGATGTAGATGTGGGCCGTTCCCTCGAGGATGATCTCGTCGCCGGGCTCGGTGTGGGTGCGGACCGCGACCTGGTTGGCCATGGTGCCGCTGGGCACGAACAGGGCCGCCTCCTTGCCCAGCAGCCCGGCCACCGCCTCCTGCAGCCGGTTGACGGTGGGATCCTCGCCCATCACGTCATCACCCACATCCGCATGGGCCATGGCCTCGCGCATGGCGGCCGTGGGCCGGGTGACGGTATCGGAGCGCAGATCGACGGTCGGCATGGCGACAGTATAGCCGCGCCTTGCCGTCGATGAGGTGCCCACCGCCTGAGTGGGGGTCGAACCCTCGGCCGGCATGGCTGTCACACCTCTATAGTTGAGTATTTTGATATGTATTTAACGGGATGTTCCCCTGCCGAGAATGGAGGAGACGCCATGAAACGCAGACTCTACTTCCTGCTCCCCGACAGCGCCCATGCGCAGCAGGTCATCGCCGATCTGCAGGCCGCCGGCATCGCCCGCGCCCACATTCACACCCACGCAGGCAAGCGCCAGTCCGGCTGGCGGCGCCGGATCATCGACGACCCTCGGCACCGGCTGGAGCGCTGGTTCTGGAACGGCAACCTGGCCCTGTTCTTCCTCGCCCTGGCGCTGTTCATCTACGGCCTGTGGGCCAGCGGCGCCACCTGGTCGATGGTGGGGATCGCGGTCATGGCCGTCACACTGGCCATCGGCCTGGTCTTTCTCACCCTCCCGGACACCCACCTCGAGGCGTTCCGCTCCGCCCTGAACCACGGTGAGGTGCTGGTCATGGTGGATATCCCCAAGGCGCGGGTGGGGGAAGTCGAGGCGCGGGTGCGGCGACGCCATCCCGAGGCCACCCTGGGCGGCGTGGGCTGGAGTATGGACGCCCTCGAGTAGAGGCCCGCACCGCGGTGGCCGGTGCCCGGCTCAGGGCGCCGTCAAGTACGAAGCCGCCGGCCCCGGGCCCGCCCGCGCAGGCGACGCCGAAGAGCAGCGGCAGAAGAGCCAGCGGCGGAATCAGGCGCAGCCCCGTGGAGCCCCTCCGGGAGCCGGCTATAGGGCCGGCACTCCCTGCAGCGGATCGGTGCTGGCGGGCTTTTCTTGCCGCGGTCAAGCAGGCTTCACGGACGGATGGTAGAGTTCCTGCAGACCGGAACCGTCATAGCGGGAACCCCGGCGCCACGCGGCCGGAAATCCATGTGGGGTGAAGATGAAAGAAGGGCCGAAAAAGCAGCAGTGGCTGCAGATCAAGGGGGACCCCTCGATCCGCAACTTCGTGTTCCAGCAGTCGCGCACGCCGAGCCTGTTCGACGAGCACATCGACGAGCTGATGGCGGTGACCGAGGCGCTGGTGCTGATGCACGGCGTATTCCACGCCAAGATCCACTTCGCCAGCAACCAGCTCACCTGCTGGTTCTACAACGATCCCTACCGCTACCGGGTCTTCGTGGGCGAGGAGGTGTTCGCCCCCGGCTTCCTGGATCAGTTCCCGAGCGTGGTTCTGGCCGAGCGTCCGGAGATCCCCAACGGGGTGGTGCCGGAGATCCTGGCCCACTTCAAGCGCCTGCGTCTCACCGACGAGACCATCTACCTGCGCAACGCCTCGATGAACACCATCAATGGCCTCATCGGCATGACCTTCTCCTGCGACGGCAGCCACTACATTCCCTACAGCGAGTTCTTCGAGACGGTGGCCTATTTCTGAGCCGGGCCGCCGGCGCATCACCCGGCGGACGCCTGCCTTAGCCGAGCCGCTGCCAGCTGCCGTCGGGCGCGCGGCAGGCCTGTTCGGTGACCTCGCGGATGCGCCCGTCCTCGCGCACCTCGGTGACGTACTCCCGGCATGGCCGTCCCCCGCTGTCGGACCAGGTGCGCAGCGGCTCCACCGACCAGGCACGGCCCGTGTCCGGATTGGTCCAGCCCACCGCGCGGCGGTCGGGGGCATGTTCAAGGGTGCGCTGGACGCAGGCCTGGTCGGCGTTGTCCATGGAACGGCCGAGGGAGCCGCCCACCAGCGCGCCCAACAGGACGCCGCCGATGGTGGCCAGCGTGCGGCCGCTGCCATCCCCCACCCGGGAGCCGAGCACGCCCCCCGCGACGCCGCCGAGCAGCGCGCCGAGGATCTCGCGGTTGCAGCTTCCGCCGCGGATGTCGGAAACCGGTGCCGGCGACCACACCGCCACGGGCGCCGGTGCCGGCGCACGGTAGGCGGCCCCCTGCTTCGCACGCCAGCCGTGGGCCGGCGCCCAGGGCGGCGGGGTGGCGGCGGCGGGCAGCGCCAGGCAGAGGGAGAGCAGCGCGACCGGCCAGCGTTGGGCCGGACTACGGCGGGGTGTCGAGTGAACATGCCTGTTCATGGGGCCTCCCCGGAATCATTGGATGGTGCATCAGCATAGCGGCCGGCGCCGCCGCGGTACTGTGACCGGCTTCAGGCTTCGCCGGCCCGGCGGCGGTGGTGTCGGCGCAACAGGAACAGCACGAGCACGGCCGCCGCCAGCAGCAGCCAGGCACTGAGGGCCCGGTAGCGATGCCAGGGCCGGTCCAGCTTCAGGAAGGGGCGCTGCTCGGGATTGAACAGGGCCGCCACCTGCTCACCCGCCGCCGGGCGCTCGAAGGGGTAGAGCGTGGCGCTGTAGCGGTAGCGCGCCCCCCCCAGGCTGAAGGCGATGCGCACGAAGGGCGTCCCGCCCAGCAGCAGCCCCGGCTCCCCCTCCGGGGCCAGCACCGTGCCCTGCACCCGGACCGCCCCCTGCAGGAAGCGGAAATCGTCCGGGCCATACCAGGCCAGCGGGAACACCAGCGCCACCAGCATGAGCAGCCGCGGCAGGCGCCGGAGCAGGGACCGGAGCAACGGTCGGCGGAATCCGGTCATGGCCTCAGCGACACTCCCCGCTGCCCCCGGGGAGCCACAGCCAGCCGATCTCCCGGGTCCGCTCCGGCGCGTGGTGGAGGGCGGCCACGGCCGTGCCGGAGACGGTATCCGCGGCGGGCAGGGTCACCCCGAGCCGGTCACGGGCGTAGTCGAGCAGCTCCGCCGGCGGTCCCGCCGTCTTCCCGCCGCGCCACACCAGCAGGCAGCCGCCCGGCTCACCCGCGCCCGGCGGGGGCAGATAGTCCGGGTAGTGGGCCGTCACCACCCGCGCCCGGGGGAAGCGGACGCGGAAGTTGCCGGCGATATGCTCGTCGGCGGCGGCCACCGTGCCGTGCTCCAGCCCGGTCGCCCGCGCCACGCGGGCGGCCAGCTCCGGCCACGGCTCGTGGATTCGCCCGGTGCTGCCCCAGCGCGGCGCCACCCAGGCCTGGAGCGCCAGCGCGCCCATGACCAGGACCGCCAGCACCCCCAGGGTCCAGGCGTAGATCCGCAGCCGGCTGAGGCTGAAGCCGCGGCGCTCCAGGCGCACGAAGGCGTAGAGGGGCGCCAGCATCAGCACCGGGTGCATCCAGCGCCCCTTGAGGAAAGTGATGCCCCCGGCGAGAACTCCCGCCAGCAGCAGCCCGAGAACGGCGAGGTGGAATACCGCCAGCAGGCGCTCGGCGTCCAGCCCCATGTCGCCCCGGGGGGCACGCCGCCGCCCATAGACCCGGGGCAGCACCAGGGCGAGCACCAGCCACAACGGGCTCAGGAACTCCACCAGCGCCACCCCGAGCCCGCGCAGCCCCGACCACAGCCCCGCCAGGTAGGGACGATCGCTCCCCGCCACCAGCTTCCGCTCCAGGCCGGCGGCCACGCCCTGGGCGTCGGCGAGCACCCAGGCCAGGTAGGGCAGGGTCACGGCGGCGGCCGGGATCAGGGTCAGCAGGAAGCGCCGCTGCAGCAACCGGGACCGCAGCGCCGGCTCCGCCAGCGCAGCGGCCAGCAGACCGAGGGCGAACAGGACGTAGTTGAACTTGGCCAGGATGCCCGCGCTCAGCAGCACCCCCAGCCAGAGATAGTCCCGGCGCCGCCCGGTGGCGGCGATGCGCAGCACCGCGTGCAGGGTCCAGGCGCAGACCGCGGCGAGCAGGATGGTGTGGGTGACGCCCTGGTGGATGCCCCACGCCAGCGGTCCCAGCAGCGACAGCGACAGCGCGGCGAGCACGGCCAGGCGCGGATCGCGCAGCAGCCGGCGCCCGCTCAGGTAGTACCCCACGTAGGTGAGCAGCAGCAGGGTGTACTTGAGCAGCGCCGCGGCGAGCACCCCGGGACCGAGCACGAGCTCCAGGCCATGGAGCAGCCAGGTATAGAGGGGCGGCTGGAGGGTGCCGTAGCCGAGCGCCAGGGACTGGCTGAAGATGACCTGCTCCACGTCATCCACGCCGACAGTGGGCGAGGCGAGCAGCCGCAGCAGCAGGTGCGCCGGCACGTAGAGGCCCACCGCCAGCAGGAACAGCCGCCCCCACCGGCGCCCGTCCACGGGGGCCCGCGGCGGGGCGGGCGGAACGCTGGCGGATGCGTCGGGATGGGACATGGAGAACGCGGAGCTCAAGGCCCGGCCGGGCAACGAGTTGTGGACGTTACTCAAAAGCCTCCGGGCATGCAAGGTGGCGCACCGGCGCTGCCAATCCCGTGCCCTGCCGCCCGCGGGTGCGACGGTGGTCTTGGCCGGACCGGCGGCGGTAACATGCTCCCTGCGATCCCCGGCCCGTCCGCGCCGGGGCCGTCATGGAGACACCCATGCCCCTGACCAGTCACGGCGGCTACCCGTCGGAGGCGGCGCGCTACCGTGAGCGCACGCCCCGCTCCGCTGCGCTCATGGCCGAAGCGGTGCGTCACCTGCCCGGCGGCGACACCCGCAGCACCCTCTTCTACCCCCCCTATCCGCTGTTCATCGAACACGGCGAGGGCTGCTGGCTGACCGATGTCGACGGGCACCGGCTGCTGGACCTGAGCAGCAACCACACCGCCCTGGTGCACGGCAACCGCAACCCCGGCGTGCTGGCCGCGGTGACGGACCAGCTCACCCACGGCAGCTGCTTTCCCGGCCCCTCGGCCGCCCAGGTGGAGCTGGCGAGGCTCATCCATGCGCGGATGCCCTCCATGGAGCGGCTGCGCTTCACCAACTCGGGCACCGAGGCCACCCTCAATGCCGTGCGGGCGGCGCGGGCCTTCACCGGCCGCGGCCGGTTCGCCAAGATGGAGGGCGGCTACCACGGCAGCCAGGACCCGATGATGGTGAGCACCCACCCGGACCCCGCCGCGGCCGGCCCCCTCGACCGTCCCCGGGCCGTGCCGAGCTCCCTGGGCCTGGCCCCGGGGACGCTGGAGGAGGTGCTGGTGCTGCCCTTCAACGCCGAGGCCGAGGCCCGGGCGCTGATCGAGGCCCATGCCGACGGGCTGGCGGCGGTGATCGTGGAGCCGGTCCAGGGCTCGGCGGGCATGATTCCCGCCGAGCCCTCCTTTCTGGCCATGCTGCGGCAGGTGACCGCCGCCCACGGCATCCTGCTCGTCTTCGACGAGGTGGTCTGCTTCCGGCTGGCGCCGGGCGGCGCACAGGCGTGGTACGGCATCCGCCCCGACCTGACCTGCCTGGGCAAGATGATCGGCGGCGGCTTTCCCCTCGGCGTGTTCGGCGGCCGCGCCGACGTGATGGCCCAGTTCGACCCGCGCGAGCAGGTTCCGCGGGTGCCCCACCCTGGTAGCCTCAACGCCAACCCGGTCAGCCTCCGCGCGGGCATCAGCGCCCTGGAGCAGTTCGACGCCGGGGCCTGCGAGCGCATCAACCGGCTCGGTGAGCGGCTGCGCGGGGGACTGCAGGCGCTGTTCGACGCCGGCGGCGTCGCCGCCCGGGTCACCGGCGCCGGCTCCCTGTTCGGCATCCATTTCACCGGCGGGCCGGTGCGCAGCTACCGCGAGGTGATGCACACCGACCCGGGGCGCCGCCATGCACTGTTCCTGGGGCTGCTCAACGAGGGGGTGATGATCGATCCGCGGGGCGCCGGCTGCATATCGACGGTGATGGGCGAGGCGGAGGTGGAGCGGCTCCTGGAGGCGAGCGGCCGGGTGCTGGGGCGTATCGACCTGGCGGCGAACTGACCTAGGAGACTGTCGGACTTGAGCGATCGTAGCGAGCCGAGTGGGAGAGCGAGGACAGATGGGGCCGATTTTGAGGCGCATAGTGGGTCTATGTAACGAAAAATCGGTCCCATATGGGCCGCTGTCCCGCCGGCGCAATCGATCAGCCTCAAGTCCGACAGTCTCCTAGCCGGCTCAGCCCTTCTGCACCCGCTCCCAGGTGTTCTCGTTGCGCACCACCTCGTAGCGGGCCCAGCGGCGGAAATCGGCTTGGCTGCACCGCCCCCGGCGCCGGCGCCGGCGCCCCACCAGCACCCGGTAGACGATGGTGCCGGCCGGTTCCAGGGCCAGCACCTGCCGCACCTCCCAGGTGTTGCCGAAGGCGCCGTTGCTGTAGCTGCGGCCGATTTCAATCGACGTGGAGGACATGAGGTAACCATCCCCGAAACGGCGTTCCCGGACACCGGAGCGCTGCCCGTACGGCTCACAGCCTGCCAGTGCCGGTCCGGCGGGAACATATCCCCAAGGGCGGAGCCGCCGCATCGGGATTACCCCGAAGGGGGGTATCAGGATCGGCCCAGGTGGCCCAGGACGGCGCCGGCATCGAGGTGGATAGCCAGCAGATCGGCGGTGGGTGCCGGCAGGTGGGGAACGATTCCCAGGCAGGGCCCCGGCATCAGCCGCTCGAGGGTGGCAAGGTTCTCCGCGGCGCGATCCATGGCCCCCTCCACCTGGTTGGCCACCCAGCCCGCCAGCACCAGGCCGTCGCTGCGGATGGCCTCGGCAGAGAGCAGGGCATGGTTCAGGCACCCCAGCCGCATCCCCACCACCAACACCACCGGCAGGCCGATCGCCCGGGCGAAATCAGCCAGGGTCTCGTCGGGATTGACCGGCACCCGCCAGCCGCCGGCTCCCTCCACCACCACCACGTCTGCCGGGTGTCGGCCCAGGGTTCCGAAGGCATCCACCAGGTCTGTCACCCGCGGCTCATCGCCCGCCTCGGCCGCAGCGATGTGTGGGGCGATGGCCGGCGCGTAGGCGAAGGGGTTCACCTCGGCGTAGGGTATGGCGACGGATGCGGCCACCTCCAGGCGCAGGGCGTCCTCGTTGCGCAATCCCCCGGGGGTGGCCATGCAGCCGCTCGATATCGGTTTCATCGCCAGCGTCCGCAGCCCGGCGCCGTTCATCAGCGCCAGCAGCCCCAGCGCCACCTGCGTCTTGCCCACCCCGGTATCGGTCCCGGTCACGAAAAATCCGCGCATCCACCGCTCCTCTGCTCAGCCATCCGCCGCCGCCGCGACGACACTGGGAAAAGACCATTTAGACAGGATTAACAGGATTTCTCAGGATGGACAGGGTTTTCTGGTTGAAAGATTTTCCCAACCACATCCATTAGACAGTGGAACAAAATGGCGTCGTTCATCGCACGGAAAAACAAATCCATATTGTTTCCAAGTCCTGTAAATCCTGAAAAATCCTGTTAATCCTGTCCATTCCGGTTTTCGGGTCCCCGCCCGCTCAACCCCGGGTCCCCGGCCGGCGATAAGCGGGGAACGGTACGTGGACCTCGCCGGCGGGGCCGCGCGGCTGCGGCCGCGCGTCCGCCTCGGGGGCCCAGGCGTGGCCGTAGACCACCTCGTAGGTGGCCGGCAGCAGCCCCTCGGGGTTACGGAACCGCTCGTAGGCCTGGCGCAGGGCCCGCACCCGGCCGGGGCCGGTGAGACCGCGGCTGCGGCCGCTGTTGACGTTGTGGGCGCCGAGCACCTTGAGATCCCGCATCAGCCCGTCCACCTGCGGGTAGGTGAGGGTGAAGTACTCCATGTCCAGCACCGTGCCCGCGAGGCGCGCGCGCACCATGGCGTCGCCCACGTCGTGCATGTCGGCGAAGGTATTGACGTGCACGTCCCCGTCCACCGCCCGCCAGCTCGCCCGCAGCTCCTTCAGGGTGTCGGGGCCGAGGGTGGAGAACATCAGCAGCCCGCCGGGGCGCAGCACGCGCCTGAACTCGGCGAAGGTGCGGTCCAGGTCGGTGCACCACTGCAGGGTCAGGTTGGAGAACAGCAGCTCGACCGAGGCATCGGCCAGCGGCAGGCTCTCGGCGTCGGCGCAGAGAAAGCTCCGGCGGGCGAACCAGCCCGTGCGCGAACGGGCCACCGCCAGCATGCCCGGGGCGATGTCCAGGCTCACCACCCGGGCCCTGCGGTAGCGCCGACCCAGCCGCTCGCTGTAGCGCCCGGTGCCCGCGCCCACGTCCAGGATCCGACGCGGGTCGATGCGCACCAGCTCCAGGCGTTCCAGCAATCGGTCGCCCACCTCCCGCTGCAGCTGCGCCGCCTCGTCGTAGCGGGCCGCGGCGGCGCTGAAGGCCTCGGCCACCAGGCGCTTGTCGATGGGATTAGCCGTCCCCTTATCCATTCACGAACGCCCTCACCCTGTCCAGCAGCGGCTCCGGGTGGGAGAGGAACGGTGCGTGCGCGGCGCCCGGCACCACCCAGGTCTCCACCCCCTCGTGCAGCTCCAGCAGCCCCTCCGTGACGCGCCACGGCACCAGGGTGTCGCGCCGGCCGCCCATCCACAGCAGCGGCTGCCGCAGCGCCGCCAGCTCCGGGCGCAGGTCCGCCGTGCGCAGGATCTCCAGTCCGCCCTGCAGTGCCGCCAGGGTCGGCTCCCCGCGAGCGAAGAGAATCTCCCGCAGCCCGCGCAGCTCCTCCCGGGCCCGCTCGCTGCCCTGGGCCTGCAGCGCCAGGAAGCGCCCGAGGGTGGCGCGATAGTCCCGGGCCAGATCGCCGCAGAAGCGCTCCAGCAGTTCGGCGCTGACGGCGTGGGGCCAGTCCCCGCCCTGGACGAAGCGCGGGCTGGCCGCCACCAGCAGCAGCCGCGTGACCCGCTCCGGGGCCAGGGCCGCGGCCTGCAGGGCCACCATGCCGCCCAGCGACCAGCCCAGCCAGGCCGCCCGCGGCGGCGCGGCAGTGAGCACCGCCCCGGCCAGGGCGCGGGCATCGTAGCCGCCCGCCAGCGGGGCGCTGGCGCCGAAGCCGGGCAGGTCGATGCAGGTCACCCGGAACCGCCGTGCCAGCGCCGGCAGCAGCGGCGCCCAGATACCGCTGTGCAGACCCCAGCCGTGGAGCAGGACCAGATCGGGCCCCGCGCCGATGGTCTGCGACCAGGGCGCGGAGCCGGCCGCGGCGGGAGCCGGGATCGGGCGTGCAGCGTCGTTCATCACCGGCTCACCGCTACGGGTGGGGCACCGCCATCCACCACGGGCGGGGTGTCGGACAGCACCGCCTCCAGCGCCGCCAGCAGGCGATCCACCTGGGCCTCGCCGTGGGCGGCGCTGAGGGTGATGCGCAGCCGCGCGCCGCCCGCCGGCACGGTGGGCGGCCGGATGGCGGTGATGAGGATGCCCCGCTCGCGCAGCGCCGCGGACAGCGCCAGGGCCCGGCCCGCATCCCCCACCTGCAGCGGCTGGATGGGGCTCTCCGAGGGCATCAGCGCGAGCCCCAGCTGCTCCGCCCCGCGGCGGAAGCGCGTCACCAGGGCGCGCAGGTGGTCCCGCCGCCAGCCCTCGGACTGCACCAGCCGCAGGCTGGCGCGGGTGGCTTCCGCGACGGCCGGCGGGAGGGCGGTGGTGTAGACGTAGGTGCGGGCGAACTGCAGCAGGTACTCCACCAGGGTCTCGTCGCCGGCGACGAAGGCCCCGGCGGTGCCGAAGCCCTTGCCGAGAGTACCCACCAGCACCGGCACCTCCGCGGCGCCGAGACCGAAATGCTCCAGGGTTCCGCGCCCGTTCGCACCCAGCACCCCCAGGCCGTGGGCATCGTCCACCAGCAGCCATGCCCCGTGGTCGCGGCAGGCGGCCGCCAGTCCGGGCAGGGGCGCCAGGTCGCCGTCCATACTGAACACCCCGTCGGTGACCGCCAGCCGCCGCCGCGCACCGGTGCCGGCCAGCTGCCGGCCCAGCGCCGCGGCGTCGGCGTGGGGAAAGCGCCGGAAGCGGGCCCCGGAGCTCAATCCGGCGTCCAGCAGCGAGGCGTGGTTGAGCCGATCCTGGAACACCGCGTCCCGGCGCCCGATGAGTGCCGTGATCGCGCCCAGGTTGGCCATGTAGCCGGTGGAGAAGAGCAGCGCCCGCTCCCGTCCGGTGAAGGCGGCGAGCTCCTCCTCCAGCGCATGATGGGCGGCGCTGTGGCCGGTCACCAAGTGCGAGGCGCCGCTGCCGGAGCCCCAGCGGTCGACCCCGCGCCGGAACGCCGCCGCCACTTCCGGATGGGCGGCCAGACCCAGGTAGTCGTTGCTGCAGAAGGAGAGGAACCGCCGTCCCCCCACCACCAGCTCGGGACCCTGGGGGCTCTCCACCACCAGCCGCTCGCGATAGAGCCGCGCCGCGCGCCGCTCCGCCAGCTCCGCCGCCAGCGCCTCCCGCATCGGATTGTCAGCCTGCTCCGGCATCGGGTTCTTGATGGTTACCGTGGATTGATAAGAATCTGAATGGACAGGATTTACAGGATTTTTCAGGATTGACAGGATTTCAGCATCTCCGGTTCAGGTACAGGACGTGGACCACGTGCATCGCCGGCACGATAGGGCATGGAGGTAATGCCGGAGTGGTTGCCATAGAAATCACTCCTGCACGCAACCACCACTGGACGTGAAACCAACCCGCACCCCCTGCTTAAGCACGACTACGCCGGCCATGCAGCTGAAAATCCCATTTCCCAATCCTGTAAATCCTGAAAAATCCGGTCAACTTGAAACTTGCCGGGAATGAGCCCAGCCCTCAGTGGCTGTGGTCCTCGTCGCCGTAGTGGGCGTGGCAGTCGTTGGCCTCCAGGCGCAGGCCGAGGCGCTCGAACAGCAGTGCGTCGGTGTCCGCCTCGCGGTTGGGGCAGGTGAGCAGCTTCTCGCCGTAGAAGATGGAGTTGGCGCCGGCCAGGAAGCACAGCGCCTGCATCTCCTCGCTCATGGTCTCGCGGCCCGCGGAGAGGCGCACGTAGGAGCGGGGCATGAGAATGCGGGCCACGGCGACGGTGCGGACGAACTCGAAGGCGTCCAGCGGCGCGGTCTCCGCCAGCGGCGTGCCGGGCACCGGCACCAGGCGGTTGATGGGCACGCTCTCGGGCGGCTGGGGCAGGTTGGCGAGTTCCACCAGCAGCCCGGCGCGGTCGGCGCGGGACTCGCCCATGCCGATGATGCCGCCGCAGCAGACCTTCATCCCGGCGTCGCGCACGTGCTGCAGGGTGTCCAGCCGGTCCTGGTAGGTGCGGGTGGTGATCACCTGGCCGTAGAACTCTGGCGAGGTGTCCAGGTTGTGGTTGTAGTAGTCCAGGCCCGCCTCGCGCAGCACCCGGGCCTGCTCGCCGTCGAGCATCCCGAGCGTCATGCAGGTCTCCAGCCCCAGGGCCTTCACGCCGCTGACCATCTCCAGGATCACCGGCATGTCGCGCTCCCGGGGGCTGCGCCAGGCGGCGCCCATGCAGAAGCGGGTGGCGCCGTTCTCCCTCGCGGCCCGGGCCGCCTGCAGCACCTCCTCGGCGCTCATCAGCTTCTCCCGCTGCAGGCCGGTGTCGTAGCGGGCGCTCTGGGAACAGTAGCCGCAGTCCTCGGAGCAGGCCCCGGTCTTGATGTTCATCAGGGTGCTGGCCTGGATGGTGTTCGGCTCGAAGTGGCGGCGGTGCACGCCCGCGGCCTCGAACACCAGGTCCATGAAGGGGCGCTCGAACAAGGCGGTCACCTCCGCCCGGGTCCAGGCGTGGCGCCCGGTGCGCTCATCGGTCACGGCGGCTGCGGCAGTGGCGGTAGTCATGCTACGGTTCCTTGTGGGTCCGGAAGGGCCTGCTGCGGCCCATAAAGGGATATTTTGGCGCCCATAACCCCCGGGCATGGCGACCAATCTTAACGCCCGTCCGCCGACTGTCAATCTGCACGGATGCGATATCTTTACAATTGTATAGAATTTGCACAGAACATCCTCTATCCACCCACCTGCCTGCTGTGCGGGGCGCCCGGCAGCGCCGGCCTCGATCTCTGTGCCGGCTGCGCCGCCGAGATCCCGCCGCCGGGACCGGCCTGCCGCCTCTGCGCCCGCCCGCTGCCGCAACCGGGCACCTGCGGCGCCTGCCTGCGGCATCCCCCGCCCCAGGCGCGGACCCTAGCCCCCTTTCCCTACGCGGGCGCCATCCGCGAGCTGATAACGGGGCTCAAGTTCCGCCACCAGCTGGCCCATGCCCGGCTCCTGGGCGCGCTGCTGGCGCGGGAGCTCGAGGGAAACCCGGAGCGCCCGGATCTGATCCTGCCCGTTCCCCTGCACCCGGCGCGCCTGCGGGAACGTGGCTTCAACCAGGCCTTGGAGATCGGACGCCCCATCGGCCGGAGGTTGGGCATCCCGGTGGATCACCGCGCCGGCCAGCGGCTGCGGGACACGCCCCACCAGATGGGACTCCATGAACGGGAGCGGCGGCGCAACGTGCGCGGGGCCTTCGAGATTGACGGCGCGGTGGCGGGACGCCACGTGGCGCTGCTGGACGACGTGATCACCACCGGTAGCACCGCCGCCGAGTTGGCCCGTGCATTGCTGCGCGCGGGCGCAGAGCGTGTGGATGTCTGGGCCGTGGCACGCACCGGCGAGCGCTGAGGGTATCAGCGCGTCAGGGGCAGCGCGGTGGGGTGGACTTGAGCCGCTGCAGCGCTTTGTGGACGCCCAGAACCGGCACACGGGGATGACGCCGCGACAGTCAGCGGCACTCCACCTGGAGGCTCACCTTGTAGTCGTCCAGGCGATCGGCCTTAGGGTTGGAACCGGTGAAGTAGAACATGGCCACGTCGGCGATGGTGGTGTCGGCTTTGGTGTCCTTGTCCGCCCCTTGGTAGACAGAGTCGTGCTCCAGGACCACGTAACCGGCATCGTGGCAGATCTTCTGTGCATGGTGTTCCACATTGCGGTAGGCGGAGTACTCGGTGTCGCCTGTGGAGACGATGAGATAGCTGCCGTCGCGCTGCGGGAGCACCGCGGCGTCGGGCGGCAACCCCGCGCAGGCGCCGAGGACGCACACGAGGGGGAGAAAAACGATGCTGCGGGAGAGGGATGGATGATTCATCGTGGGCTCCTGACTTCCCTGTTCACGGAACCCGGAACCGTGTCGGTCACCGGGAGGGCTGGGGCGCCTGCCGGAAAGACCTCCTGACCTTCCCCCCGGGGAGCGGGGCGCGCGGGCCTGGCGCCGTAGTGCAGACTACCGCCCGCGGAAAGGCTCCGCAACCTCCCCGGACCCGGTGGTTGGATTCAGGGGCGCGAACTGCAGACGGGGCAGGCGGGATCGCGGCGCAGGCGCAGGGTGCGCCACTCCATGGCCAGGGCGTCGAACAGCAGCAGGCGCCCGGCGAGGGTCTCGCCGATGCCGAGCAGCACCTTGACCGCCTCCAGCGCCTGGAGGCTGCCGATGATCCCCACCAGCGGGGCGATGACGCCGTTCTCCGAGCAGGTCTCCGGCAGCTCCGCGCCCTCGCCGTAGAGGCAGCGGTAGCAGGGGCTGCCCTCGCGCTCGGCGTGGAACACGCATACCTGGCCCTCGAAGCGGATCGCCGCCCCCGACACCAGGGGCGTGCGCCGGCGCACGCACGCCGCGTTGATGGCGAAGCGGGTGGGAAAGTTGTCGCTGGCGTCCACCACCACGTCGGCGCGCTCCACGGCCGCATCGAGGGCCTCGCCCTCCAGCCGCGCCTCCAGCATCTCCACCGCCACCCCGGGGTTCAGCGCCCGCAGGGTGTCGCGGGCCGAGGCCACCTTGGGGCGGCCGATGTCGGCGTCGCGGTGGATCACCTGGCGCTGGAGGTTGGAGAGGTCCACCGTGTCCGCATCGGCGATGAGCAGCCGGCCGACCCCCGCGGCGGCCAGATAGAGGGCTGCCGGCGAGCCGAGCCCGCCCATGCCCACGATGAGGGCGGTGGCGCCGAGCAGCCGCTCCTGCCCGGCGGCGTCCACCTGGGGCAGCATGATCTGGCGGCTGTAGCGCAGCAGGGTGTTGTCGTCCATGGGGAAAGGATATCGGGAACCGGGAACCGGGAACAGGGAACCCCGCTTCCCGGGAGGAGCTCAGAGATACTTGCGCCAGTGCTCGGGGCGATCGTCGCGGCAGCCGTGTGGCCGCCGGGCGTAGTGGTTGATGAAGATCTTCTCCACGCAGTTGTTCTGGCCGCGAACGCAGCCGATCGCGGAGCGTAGGTTCTCCTCGGTGTAGTAGTAGAGCGAGCGCTTGAGCTTGGACATCAGGGAGTTGTCGAGGTGGAAGCCCGCCGCCACCATGGCGTCCTCGATCAGCTTGAGGCTGACCTTGTGGAGGTCGTACTCCAGCTCCAGGCAGCGTTCCGCGCGCTGCTCCACCCAGTGTACGCCATCCACCTGCCGCAGCAGGGGCAGGGCCGAACGCGCCTGGTGGGGATCCGGGTGATACTGGCAGAAGCAGAGGGTGCGCCCCTTGATGGTGTCCTTCGCGCTCATGTGGCCTTTATCCGCGACATCAACAGTGCTTGCAAGATGCACTGCAGCATAGCCGTTCCGACCGCGTTTCAGGGCTGGCGGCCGCATACGACCCGGGGGTTCCCGGCGGCGTCCCGCAGGTCTTCAACGGCAGTGTAGCCGGCCGCCGCGAGGACCGCCACGGCGGACTCCCCCTGGTCGTAGCCGTGCTCGATGAGCAGCCAGCCGCCGGGGCGCAGGTGGGCGCGGGACTCCCGGGCGATACACTCGATGGCCTCCAGCCCGCCCGGCCCGGGAGTGAGGGCCGCGCGCGGTTCGTGCACCAGATCGCCCTGGTTGAGATGGGGATCGGCGGCGGGTATGTAGGGCGGGTTGCTGAGGATGGCATCAAACCGCCCCCCTTCCAGCGCCGCGCACCAGTCCCCGGACCGGAACGCCACGTTCGCCAGGCCAAGTCGCCCGGCGTTGCGCCGCGCCACCGCCAGGGCGGCGGTCGAACGGTCGGTGGCCAGCAGCCGCCAGCCGGGGCGCTCCGCCGCCAGCGCCAGCGCCACCGCCCCGCTGCCGGTGCCCAGATCCGCCACCCGCAGGCCGGGAGTGTCCGGCAGCCGTGCCAACGCGGCCTCCACCAGCAACTCGGTGTCGGGGCGGGGTATCAGGGTGGCCGCTGTCACCTCCAGCTCCAGCGACCAGAACTCGCGGCGGCCGGTGAGATGGGCCACCGGCTCCCCCGCCGCACGGCGAGTCACCAGCACCTCGTACCGGTCCGCCTCGGCCGCCCCGAGCTCCCGCTCGCCGAAGGCGCGCAGCCAGGCCCGGCTCCGCCCGAGCACATGGGCCAGCAGCACCTCGGCATCCAGCGCCGGGCTCCCGCTCCGGCCCGCCAGGCGCTCCCGGGCCCGGGCCAGGGCCGCCTCGACGCTGATCGGCGCCGCACCGCTCACGGCCCGTCACCGCCGTCCCGGGGCCGGACCAGCCCCGGTGTGCACTCCGGCCAGCCGTAACCCCAGCGCCAGGGGAAGGGGGTGCAGGGGCCGCCGCCGAGGCGCACGGCCGCGTACATCACCTCGGCGGCCAGTTCGAAGGCCACCCTCACCTGCTCCGGCGGCACGTCGAGCCGCCGGGCCAGCTCCGCCGCCCGGGCGCGGCCGGTGTCCGCAACGCAGGCCTGCAGCCCGCGATCGGCCTCCAGGCGGCGGACCACCCCGTCGCGGGCCGGACCGCGCCAGTAGGCCAGGTCATGGACCACGCAGCAGGCCTCCCAGGGCGGCCGCCCGCCCAGGGTGCGCTCAAACGCCGGCAGCCGTCCGGCCAGAACCGCCCAGCCGGCGGAAAGCCCGCCGCTGCAGCCGTCGCTGGCGAAGGGGGCAGGTCGGGCGTCCGCGCGCGCCTGCACCGCGGCCAGGGCGGTCATGGCGCGCGCCTCGAGAGCGTTGACGGGATCGGCGGCCGCGGCCTCCACGGCCACCGCCATGAACAGCGCCGCGGTGAGGATGCGGAGGGGCACGGGCGCGGGGCGGGCGCGGCTCACGCCTCGCCGGCGAGGGCGGCCAGCTGGTCGGCCTGGTACTCGCTGATCAGCGGATCGATTACCGGGTCGAGCGCGCCGGCCATGATCTCCTCCAGCTTGTACAGCGTCAGGTTGATGCGGTGGTCGGTGAGCCGGCCCTGGGGAAAATTGTAGGTGCGGATGCGCTCGGAGCGATCGCCGCTGCCCACCAGGCTCTTGCGTGTGGCCTGTTGCTCGCTGCGCTGGCGTTCGCGCTCGGCCTCCAGCAGCCGTGACGCCAGCAGGGACATGGCCCTGGCCCGGTTCTTGTGCTGCGAGCGTTCGTCCTGGCACTCCACCACCATGCCTGTGGGCAGGTGGGTGATGCGGATGGCCGAGTCGGTCTTGTTCACATGCTGGCCGCCGGCCCCGGAGGCGCGGTAGGTGTCGATGCGCAGATCCGCCGGGTTGATGGGGCTGGCCTCCACCTCGTCCACCTCGGGCAGCACGGCTACGGTGCAGGCGGAGGTGTGGATGCGCCCCTGGCTCTCGGTCTCGGGAACCCGCTGCACGCGGTGGGCGCCGGACTCGAACTTCAGCCGCGAGTAGGCGCCCTGGCCGACCACCCGGGCGATCACCTCCTTGTAGCCCCCGTGCTCGCCCTCGCTCTCGCTCAGCACCTCCACGTCCCAGCCGCGGATCTCGGCATAGCGGCTGTACATGCGCAACAGGTCGCCGGCGAACAGCGCGGCCTCGTCACCACCGGTGCCGGCGCGGATTTCGAGAAAGATGTTGCTGCTGTCGTGGGGATCGCGGGGCAGCAGCAGCCGGCGCAGCTCCAGCTCCAGCGCCTCGGCGCGGTCCGCCGCCGCATGCAGCTCCTCGGCGGCCAGCTCCCGCATCTCGGGATCGGCGAGCAGCTCGCGGGCTGACTCCCGGGCCGCGCAGGCCTCGCGCCAGTCGCGGAAGCAGCCCATCACCGGCTCCAGCTGGGCATACTCCATGGACAGGCCGCGGAAGCGGCCCTGGTTGCCGATGACCTCCGGCTCGGAGAGCAGGGCCGAAACCTCCTGGAATCGCTCGGAGAGTGACTCCAGCTTGTGCAGTACGGAGGGCTGCATGTCAGTCTTCGTCGGTCTTGACGCCGAGCAGCTCGGAGGCGAACTCGATCAGTTCCGCGCGTTCGTCGTAGCCGGCCTGGCGCAGGGTCACCGAAGGCCTGTGCACCAGCTTGTTGGTCAGTCCGCGGGCCAGCAGGTAGAGCACCTGCTCCGGATCGTCGCCCCGGGCCAGCAGACGCCGGGCCTTGTCCAGCTCCTGGTCGCGCAGCCGTTCCGCCTCGCTGCGGTAGGCGCGGACCAAGTCCACGGCCTTGAGCGAGCGCAGCCAGCCCATGAAGTGGGCGCTCTGGAGGTTGACGATCTCCTCGGCCTGGGCGGCGGCCTCGCGCCGCGACTCCTGGTTCTCGCGGATAACCTCCTGGAGATCGTCCACGGTGTAGAGATAGACGTCGTCCAGTTCCGCCACCTCGGGCTCGATGTCCCGCGGCACGGCGATGTCCACCATGAACATGGGCCGGTGCTTGCGCGCCTTGAGCGCCCGTTCCACCGAACCCTTGCCCAGGATCGGCAGGGGACTCGCGGTGGAGGCCACCACGATGTCCGCCTCCTCCAGGTGGGCCGGCAACTCGTCCAGGGGGATGGCGTAGGCCCCGAACTCCCCGGCCAGGAGATGGGCCCGCTCCAGGGTGCGGTTGGCGATGATCATGCGCGCCACGCCATGCTCGTGCAGGTGGCGGGCGGCCAGCTCGATAGTCTCGCCGGCGCCGATGCACAGCGCCGTGGTCTCGGACAGATCGGAGAAGATCTGCCGCGCCAGGCTGACCGCCGCGAACGCCACGGACACCGGGCTCTCGCCGATGGCGGTATCGGTGCGCACCTGCTTGGCCACGGCGAAGCAGTGCTGGAACAGCCGCCCCAACAGGGTGCCGACGGTACCGGCCTCGTTGGCCGTGTTGTAGGCATCCTTCATCTGCCCCAGGATCTGGGGCTCGCCCAGCACCAGGGAATCGAGCCCGCTGGCAACGCGCATGATGTGGCGCACCGCCTCGAGCTGGGGGTGGATATAGATGTAGGGCTCGATCTCCTCGGCGCGCAGCTCGTGATAGCGCCGGAACCACTCCACCACCGGGGCGATGTCGTCGTCCTCGGTGTTGCAGTAGAGCTCGGTGCGGTTGCAGGTGGAGAGAATCGCCGCCTCCTGCACCCGCGGCTGGCTCACCAGCTCGCGCAGGGCATCCGCCAGCCGGTCAGGGGCGAAGCTGACCCGCTCCCGGATGGCCACGGGTGCCGTCTTGTGATTGATGCCGAACGCCAGCAATGACATTTACCGCCTATACGTGTCCTGCGTCACTCTTGGATATCCGTTCAGGGCCTCTCGACAGCGCCGGAACGCGGCGCGATGCCCGGGCAGCGGCCCCTCCGGGCGCCTGGCCTGGCGCTGCAACACGGTCACGACCTTTCCGGGAGGCTCCATTCGGGCGCGCCGCACGCACGGCCGGCGGTGCACGGAACGGGGATCCGGGGGTGATGCGGCACACCGCCGGGGAACCTTCCGCGCACCCGCCGCTCCGATGAATAGCAGCACGCGGAGGGAGAGTTTAATCGACTTGGCACTCCACTTACTAATGGCATCATGTCAATGCAGCACGTCGCCTCCGGACCCGTTTCGCACCCTTCGGCGTTTCCGGTATAGTGACGGCTCGCCCGGCCCGCGGCCGGCGATGGCTGCCAGCCGGAGCAGAACTCAATGAAGTGTCCTCTTCCCATCCTCGCCTTCATCTTGGCCGGCACCCTCGGCGGCTGCGCCACCCAGGGTGCCGTCAGCTCCGGACCGGACGCGGAAACCGCCGCCGCCCCCGCGGCAGCCGGGGATGAGACGACCCCGCCGAGCGGCGATTTCAGTCCCGAGGTGCTCTACAGCCTGCTGGTGGCGGAGATCGCGGGGCAGCGCGGCGACCTCGCCACCGCCCTGGCATTGTATCTTGAGGCCGCCCGCGAGACACGGGATGCCGGCATCGCCGAGCGCACCGCCCGCATCGCCATGGCGATGCGGGACACCGAGCGGAGTATCGAGGCGGCCCGGATCTGGCTCGAGGCCGCGCCCGAGAGCCAGGAAGCCCGGCAGCTGCTGGCCATCAACCTCATCAAGGCCGGCCGCGCCGAGGAGGCGCTGCAGCAGCTCGACCGGTTGATGAACGCCGACCAGACCGATCCGGCCCGGCGCTTCCTCATCATCGCCGCCCTGCTCGGCCGCGAGCATACCGGGCCCGCCGCCCTGGAGGTGATGCGCGGCCTGGTGGAGAAGCACAGCGACCAGCCCGAGGCCCACTACGCCCTCGGCGAGCTGGCGGTGAGCGAAAATGAGCCCGGACTGGCACTGCAGGCCGTTGACGAGGCCCTGCGTCTGAAGCCGGACTGGACCGAGGCGATGGTGCTCAGGGCCCGGGCCCTGACCCTGGCCGGGGAGACCGACGCGGCACTGGCCTACCTGGCCGCCGCGGCAAGCGAGCAGCCGCAGGACAACGAGCTGGCGATGGCCCGCGCCAGGCTCCTGATCCAGGCCGACCGCATGGACGAGGCCCGCGAAGCCTTCCAGGCGCTGGTGCGGCGCAATCCGGATAATGGCGACGCCCTCTTCGCCCTGGGCCTGCTGAGCCTCCAGGCCGGACTCGACGAGGAGGCCGAACGGGCCTTCCGGCGGCTGCTGGAGATCGACGGGAAGACCACGGCCCGCGCCCCCTTCTACCTCGGCCAGGTGGCCGAGAAACGCAAGGACTACCAGGCGGCGCTGGACTGGTATTCCGAGGTCCGCAGTGGCCCCAACTTCAACGAGGCCCAGCTCCGGATCGCCGTGGTCCTGGCCCGGCTGGAGCGGATCGACGAGGCCCTGGCCCAGCTCGAGGACATCGCCGCCCGCAACCCGGCCCAGCGCCCGCGCCTGTACCTGGTGGAGGGCGAGATCCTCACCAACGCCGGGCGCCTCGAGCAGGCCATGGGCATCTACAACCAGGCCCTGCTGGAGCTGCCCGGCAACACAGATATCCGTTACGCCCGGGCACTGCTGGCCGAAAAGATGGACAATTTGGACCTGCTCGAGTCCGACCTGAAGCTGCTCATCGAGCGCGACCCGGAAAACGCCCTGGCCCTCAACGCCCTGGGCTACACCCTGGCCGACCGTACCGACCGCCACGCCGAGGCCCTGCAGTACATCGACAAGGCCCTCAAGCTCTCCCCGGACGACGCCGCCATTATCGACAGCATGGGCTGGGTCCAGTACCGACTCGGCAACCTGGAGGCGGCGGAGCAGCATCTGCGCCGGGCCCTCGAGCTGCGCAAGGGCGATCCCGAAATCGCCGCCCACCTGGGCGAGGTGTTGTGGGCCCAGGGTCGCCGTGACGCGGCGCGCGAAGTGTGGCGCACGGTCCTGGCGGAGCATCCGGACGACGCCATCCTGCGTGAGACCATCATCCGCCTGACGGGGCAGGAACCGCCCCGCCCCTGACCCGGACAACCCTTCCCGTCGTGGCCGGAAACCCACCCGCACACCGCCGCCTGCTCTGCGCCGGCCTCATCGCCCTGGCCCTCGGCGGCTGCGCCGGCCTGCCCCCGTCCGCGCCCCTGGAGGCTGATTCCGGCTGGCGCCGGCATGCCGAGGCGGTGGGCCGTATCACGGCCTGGAACCTGCAGGGGCGGGTGGCCCTCACCCTGGAGGGCGAGGCCTGGCACGCCTCGCTGCTGTGGCAGCAGTTGCCCGACAGCTACCGCCTGCGGCTCTCATCCCCCCTCGGGCAGGGGGTGGCCATGGTGGAGGGCCGCACCGGGGATGTGCGCATCGCACTGCCCGACGGCACCCGGGATCGCGCCGCGGACGCCGAAACGCTGCTGCGACGCCACCTGGGCTGGCGACTGCCGGTGGACGGGCTGGCCTGGTGGGTCCGCGGCCTGCCCCGCCCCGGCCCGGAGGCCCGGCCCCGGTTCGACGACGCCGGCCGCCTGGTTCGGCTGGAGCAGTCCGGCTGGCGCATCGACTATCTCGACTATGTGCGCGTGGACGGGCAGGACCTGCCGCGGCGGGTCTTTCTCGCCAGCGACCGCCTGGAGGTGCGGCTGGTGGTCAGCCACTGGACCCTGCCCCCCGACGGGGGCTGAGCGGTGCCCCCGTGACCTCCGGCGACTGGCCGGCGCCGGCCAAGCTCAACCTGTTCCTGCACGTGGTGGGCCGACGCCCCGACGGCTATCACCTGTTGCAGACGGTGTTCCAGTTCCTGGACCACGGCGATCGCCTCGACTTCACCCCCACCGGCGACGGGCGGCTCACGCTGGAACCGGCCCTGCCCGGAGTGCGGGAGACCGACAACCTGGTGCTGCGCGCCGCGCGGCGGCTCCAGGCCGTGACCGGCACCGGCCACGGGGCGCGCATCCGCCTGCACAAGCGTCTGCCCATGGGCGGCGGCCTGGGCGGCGGCAGCTCCGATGCCGCCACCACCCTGGTGGCGCTGAACCGGCTCTGGTCGCTGGGGCTGCCCCCCGTGGAGCTCGAGCGCCTCGGACTGGAACTGGGCGCCGACGTGCCGGTGTTCGTCCGCGGGCTGGCGTCCTGGGCCGAGGGGGTGGGCGAGCGGCTCACACCGGTGGCGCTTCCCGAGCCCTGGTACGTGGTCCTGGCGCCGGCGTGCCACGTGGACACCGGCGCGGTATTCGCCGACCCGGAATTGACACGGGATTCCAAGCCCCTCAAAATATCCGACTTTCTCTCAGGCAGGGGCGGCAACGACTGCGAGGCCGTGGTGGCCCGGCGCTACCCGGCGGTGGCGGCGGCCCTGGACTGGTTGCAGCGCCACGGCGATGCCCGCATGACCGGCACCGGGGCCTGTGTATTCGCGCCCTGCGGTGACGAGGCCGCGGCCCGGGCCATACTGGCCGCCGCGCCGTTTCCGGGATTCGCCGCCCGCGGCTGCAACCGCTCACCCCTCCTTGCCAGGCTGGCGGAGGAAGACCGGCACGCGTGACCGGCAGGCCGCTGCTCTGAAAATCGGTTCATCTGGGGCGTAGCCAAGTGGTAAGGCACGGGGTTTTGGTCTCCGCATTCCTAGGTTCGAATCCTAGCGCCCCAGCCAGTTCTCCAGCGAGTGAGCGACATGCGCTTCAGCACCACAATCCGGGAGCCCGGCCAGCGCGCAGGCCGCCCCGCCCGTGAAACCACCCCGACCTGAACCCGAGACGGAGTACGACGGCGTGTCAGACAGCAGGCTGATGGTCTTCAGCGGGAACGCCAACCCGGCGCTCGCCCAGAAGGTATGCAACCACCTCAACATCCCCTTCGGCAAGGCGGTGACGGGGCGCTTCAGCGACGGCGAGGTGATGGTGGAGATCATGGAGCACGTCCGTGGCCGCGACGTGTTCATCATCCAGCCCACCTGCGCGCCCACCAACGACAACCTGATGGAGCTGATGGTGATGGTGGACGCCCTGCGCCGCTCCTCGGCCTGGCGCATCACCGCGGTGGTTCCCTATTTCGGCTACGCCCGCCAGGACCGCCGGCCGCGCTCCGCCCGCGTGCCCATCACCGCCAAGGTGGTGGCCAACATGCTGGAGAGCGTGGGGGTGACGCGCATGCTCACCGTGGACCTGCACGCCGACCAGATACAGGGCTTCTTCAACATTCCCGTGGACAACGTCTACGCCTCGCCCATCCTGCTCGGCGACATCTGGCGCCAGAAGTACCCGCGGCTCATCGTGGTGTCGCCGGACGTGGGCGGCGTGGTGCGCGCCCGCGCCGTGGCCAAGCGGCTGGACGACGCGGATCTGGCCATCATCGACAAGCGCCGGCCGCGCCCCAACGTGGCCGAGGTGATGCACATCATCGGCGACGTGAAGGGCCGCACCTGCGTGGTGGTGGACGACCTGGTGGACACCGCCGGCACCCTCTGCCACGCCGCCGGTGCGCTGAAGAAACACGGCGCCGAGCGGGTGGTGGCCTACTGCACCCACCCGGTGCTCTCCGGCCGCGCGCTGCAGAACATCGAGGCCTCGGAGCTGGATGAGCTGGTGGTGACCGACACCATTCCGCTGCGCCCCGAGCTGGAGGCCTGCAGCCGCATCCGCCAGCTCAGCATCGCCGAAATGCTGGCCGAGACCATCCGCCGGGTGAACCAGGAGGAGTCGGTCAGCTCGCTGTTCATGGATTGACGGGGACGGGCCGGCAGGCGACCGGCCGCCCACGGGCAGGAAACCATTTTTCAACCGCCGTTCCTGGTCGCGGGGACGGCACAAGCGCCCGCGAGGGCATTACTCAACCGGAGCAACAAACCAATGAGCATCAAGTTCACTATCGATGCCGAGCCGCGTCAGGACGTGGGGAAGGGTGCGAGCCGCCGCCTGCGTCGCGCCGGCAAGATCCCGGCCATCGTCTACGGCGGTCACCAGGACCCGGAGATGATCACCCTGGTGCAGTCGGAGTTCGTGAAGAGCCTGGCCAACGAGGCCGTCTACTCCTCTATCCTGGACCTGAACGTGGGCGGCAAGCAGCAGCAGGTGATCCTCAAGGCCCTGCAGCGCCACCCCATCAAGCCCATCATCGAGCACGCCGACTTCCAGCGTGTCTCCGCCAGCGAGAAGCTGACCGTGCACGTGCCCCTGCACTTCCTCAACGAGGAGACCTGCGTCGGCGTCAAGCAGGGCGGCGGCCGCATTTCCCACCAGCTCATCGAGGTGGAGGTCAGCTGCCTGCCGGCCGACATGCCGGAGTTCATCGAGGTGGATCTGGCCGCCCTCAACCTGGGCGAGGCCCTGCACCTCTCCGACCTCAAGCTCCCCCAGGGGGTCGAGATCCTGGCCCTGAGCCATGGCAACGACATGTCCGTGGTGAGCGTCCAGGGCAAGGGCGGCGGGGTCGAGGAGGAAGAGGAAGGCGAGGCCGCGGGCGAAGGCGAGGCCGAAGCCTGATCCTGACCAGGCCGATTCGACCGGAAGCCGGCGCGGGTGTCGAAGGTGCAGCTCATCGTGGGACTGGGGAATCCCGGTCCCGAGTACGAGGGCACCCGGCACAACGCCGGCTTCTGGTTCGTCGACCGACTTCCCGGCGCGACCGGCGCCTGGAAGGCCGAAAGCCGTTTCCACGGCCAGCTCTGCCGGCTGCAGCTCTGGGGCCATGACTGCCGGGTCCTGAAACCCGCCACCTTCATGAACCGCAGCGGCCAGTCCATCGCCGCGGTCTGCCGCTTCTTCCGCATTCCCCCCGAGGCAATCCTGGTGGTCCACGACGACCTGGACCTGCCCCCGGGAACGGCGCGGCTCAAGCGCGGCGGCGGCGCCGGCGGCCACAACGGCCTGAAGGACACCATCGCCCACCTGGGGCCGGACTTCCTGCGCCTGCGCCTGGGCGTGGGGCACCCCGGCAACCGGGACAAGGTGGTGGGCTGGGTGCTCAAGCCGCCCACCCGGGACGAGGAGGCGGGCATCCTCGCCGCCATCGACGCGGCCCTCGAAGCCCTGCCCCCGGTCCTCGACGGCGAGCTGGCGCGGGCCATGAACCGGCTCCACAGCCGCTGAATATCGAAAGATTTGTAATAGACAGGATTCACAGGATTTACAGGATTCAAGGGATGTTTCCGGGGTGGGTCCCAGTCCCCGGTGTAGTCCGGCAACTCCGCGCCGCATGCATGCGAGGTGACGGTGCCCGGATGTACCCGACCCCTTGATTGGGGCCTACCCAGGCGCCCAATCCCACATCCTGTCAATCCTGTAAATCCTGTCCAAACCGTCCTTTTAACGGACGCATCACCACAACGGGTCGAAGCAATGGGATTCAAGTGCGGTATCGTGGGCCTGCCCAACGTGGGCAAGTCCACCCTCTTCAACGCTCTCACCAAGGCCGGCATCCAGGCCGAGAACTATCCCTTCTGCACCATCGACCCGAACGTGGGCGTGGTGCCCATGCCCGATCCGCGCCTCGACGAGCTGGCGCGCATCGTCAAGCCCCAGCGCACGGTCCCCACCACCATGGAGTTCGTGGACATCGCGGGGCTGGTGGCCGGGGCGTCCAAGGGCGAGGGGCTCGGCAACCAGTTCCTGGCCAACATCCGCGAGACCGACGCCATCGCCCACGTGGTGCGCTGCTTTGAGAACGATGACGTGGTGCATGTCTCCGGCAAGGTGAATCCCATCTCCGACATCGAGGTGATCAACACCGAGCTGGCGCTGGCGGACCTCGCCTCCGTGGAGAAGGCGGTGCAGCGGGCGGGCAAGCGCGCCAAGGCCGGCGCCGACAAGGAGACCAAGGCCCTGGTGGCACTGCTGGAGCGGGTGGAGGCGACCCTCAACGAGGGGCGCATGGTGCGCACCCTGGGCCTGAGCGGGGAGGAGCTCGATCTGCTCTACGATCTGCACCTGCTCACGGTGAAGCCCACTCTCTACATCGCCAACGTCTCCGAGGACGGCTTCCAGGACAACCCCTACCTCGACCAGGTGCGCGAGTACGCCGCCGCCGAGGGCTCGGAGGTGGTCCCCGTGTGCGCGGCCATCGAGGCGGAGATCGCCGAGCTGGCCGACGAGGAGAAGGCCGAGTTCCTCGAGGAGATGGGCCTCCACGAGCCGGGCCTCGACCGGGTCATCCGCGCCGGCTACCGGCTGCTGGGGCTGGAGACCTACTTCACCGCCGGGGTGAAGGAGGTGCGCGCCTGGACCATCCCCGTGGGCGCCACCGCCCCCAAGGCCGCCGCGGTCATCCACACCGACTTCGAGAAGGGCTTCATCCGCGCCGAGGTCATCGCCTACGACGATTTCGTGAACTACGGCGGCGAACAGGGCGCCAAGGAAGCGGGCAAGTGGCGACTGGAGGGCAAGGAGTACGTGGTGCAGGACGGCGACGTGGTCCACTTCCGCTTCAACGTCTGACCGCCCTTGACAGCGGCAACCCGGGCGTAGACAATTGCCGCCTCCAATTTTGGCTACGTAGCTCAGTTGGTTAGAGCGCGGCACTCATAATGCTGAGGTCGGTGGTTCAAGTCCACCCGTAGCCACCAGCTGCAATGCCCCCTGAAGGCCGCGCGAATGCGCGGCCTTTTTTGTGGCCCATCCCGGCCCTGAGCGGTCATTCCCGGCTCAGGCCAGCGGCTCGAGGCAACCCCGATCGTCGTTGGCCGGCGAGTTGACCCGCCGGTCCACCCGCCAGGCCCGCATCCCCTCCGGCGGGCAGGGGCGCAGCAGCGGCGCCAGCCGGGCCGGGTCCTGCAGCCGGGGATCGAGCCAGGCGGCGTAGTTCTCCGGTGCGAGAATCACCGGCATCCGGTCGTGAATGGGCCGCACGGCGGCATTGGCCTCCGTCACCAGCAGGGTGCAGGACTCCACCGCCCGCCCCTCCCCCTCCCAGCGTTCCCACAGCCCGGCGATGGCGAACACCGGCCCCGGGCCGGCGCTGATGGCCCAGGGCTGCCTGCCGTCGGGCCGCGCCTGCCACTCGTAGAAGCCGGAGGCCGGCACCAGGCAGCGCCGGCGGCGGAAGGCGTCGCGGAAGGCGGGCTTGTCCGCCACGGTCTCCGCCCGCGCGTTGATGAGGCTGTAGGGGCTGCGTCCCCCCTCGGCCCAGGCCGGGACCAGTCCCCAGCGCAGCCGCACCAGCTCCCGGCCGCCGGGCCCGGCGCGCACCGCCGCCACCACCTGGGTCGGGGCGATGTTGTAGCGCGGTGCCAGCTCCGGCACCGCCACCAGCCCGAAGTGCTCCATCAGCACCTCGCCCGGCACATCGAGATAGAAACGTCCGCACATGGTTCAGGTCCCGTCCAGGCCCGCGCGGGGCGGCAGGCGCCCAGCCCCGGAGCGGGTCCGTGGATGAACGCCCCGGTGGCCCGGCCATGGTGTCGGCAAGGTGCCGGCGCGGTCAACCCGGGCGCCTGCCCCGCCGCGCGCCGGCTGTCACACGGGCGGGCATGACACGCCGGAGCGGTTATGGCTAAATTCGACCCGTCGGCGGCGCGGGCGCCGCGCCCCGCCGCCGGGATCACCGTGATTGAGAGACCAGAGGAACTTCCAATGCAGAACGGGACGGTCAAGTGGTTCAACAACACCAAGGGTTTCGGCTTCATCGCCCCCGCGGAGGGCGGTGACGATGTCTTCGTCCACTACACGGCCATCAAGGCGGACGGATACCGCACGCTGAACGAGGGCCAGGCGGTGCAGTTCGAGGTGGAACGGGGACCGAAGGGACTGCAGGCGACAAACGTCAGCGTGCTATCCTGAAACCCGCCCCCGCAGCCCACTGAGCCCCGTCCCCGCGGGGCCCGGTGGTTTCCGCCCGCGCCGGGGAGTCGTCCCGCCCGTCAACGCCGGAGTACCGCAGCGTGCTGAGCTACCGCCACGCCTTCCATGCCGGCAACCACGCCGATGTGCTCAAGCACGCCGTCCTGGCGCTGCTGCTGGAGGCCCTGCGTTCCAAGCAGGCCCCGTTCCGCTACCTTGAGACCCACGCCGGGGCGGGCGTCTACGACCTGGATTCGCCCGAGGCGCGCCGGAATGCCGAACATGAACAGGGCATCGGCCGCATCCGCGCCCAGGCCGGTTCACCACCGGCCCTGGCCGGCTACCTGGCAGCGCTGGACGCCGTGAGCGGACCCGGCGGCCGGGCCCGCTATCCCGGCTCGCCCCGGGTGGCGCGCCACCTCCTCCGGCCCGATGACCGGATGGTGCTGTGCGAGCTGCACCCCGCCGATCACGCTCTGCTCCGGGCGGAGTTCGCCGGTGATCGCCAGGTGGCGGTGCACCGCACCGACGGCTACCAGGGGCTGAAGGCCTTCCTGCCGCCGCCGGAGCGGCGCGGCCTGGTGCTGATCGACCCGCCCTACGAGGTGAAGGACGAGTACCGGCAGGTGGTCGCCGCCCTGCGGGCCGCCCACCGGCGCTGGCCCACCGGCACCTACGCCCTCTGGTACCCGGTGCTCGACACCACGACCCATGCCCGCCTGCTGCAGGAACTGGCACAGAGCGGCCTGCGCCGGGTGCTGCTCACCGAGCTCCGGGTACGGCCGGAGGACGGTCCGCGCGGCATGAAAGGCTCCGGGATGGTGATTATCAATCCGCCCTGGCGTCTCGACCGGACCCTGGAGGCGCTGCTGCCCTGGCTGTGGGGCGTCCTGGATCCGGAGCGCCGGGGCGGCTGGCGGGTGGAGTGGCTGGTGCCCGAATAGGCCCGCGCCCGTCTCCGGCCCGGCGGACTCCGTGGTGCTCGCGGGCGCACGCCGCCGGATCGCGGTAGACTCCCGGCAGAGTGCGGCGGGATGGAGGAGAAGGCCCATGGCAGAAGGATCCGGAACCCGGCGACATCGGGCCCTGCTCTCGGTGGTGGAGCTGGGCGGCTACCCCAATTTCGAGTCCCTCTACCGTGAGTACGGCTTCGAGCCGCTGGTGGTTAACTCGGTGCGCAAGGCCCAGAGTACGCTTCGGCGCGAACAGCCGGCGGTGGTGGTGGCGGAGTTCAACGTGGATCCCAACTTCCGCGATCGGACCGGCAACCTGGAGTCGCTGCTCGCCGGCATCCAGCACCTGCCCGGCACCCGGGTCATCGTCTTCTACGAGCGCGAGCACCTCCCCCACCTGGAGCGGCTGCGGGAGCGCTTTCCCATCGCCGAGGCCCTGCCCTACCCGGTCCAGGCCGCGTCCCTGGAGGCGGCGCTGCAACGGCTCACCGGCAAGAAGAGCTGAGGCGCGCGGCGGACGGACCGGCCGCCCCGGGGCCTGCCGAATCCGGCCGGGGCGGAACCCGCGACGGCAAGCCGGGGGTTCCGGACCGGGGCACCGGAGACAATGATGGTGAGTTGCAGGCGCGCCGGCATCACCCGCGCCCTGTCACCGAATGCCCGTCGGGAGATTTCCGCGTCCTCGACCGGTGAAAGATTCCAGGCACTCGCGCGGTCTCCCTGGCAATCGACCCACGCCCCGAACGGTCCGGAGCCCCCACGCTCAGGCAAGCCCCCGGAGAACCACCATGCTCATCAAGCGGCCCGCCGATATCCTTCCCTCCGAGATCACGCCGGAGCCCGTCTACCGGCGCCGGCGGGACTTTCTCCGGACCGCGGCGGTGGCCGGGGCCGGACTGCTGCTGCCCGGCCTGCTGTCCGCACCGGCCCGGGCGGCTAAAATCGAAGGCGTCGCACCGGGCCCCTTCGGCACCGACGAGGAGCCCACCCCCTACGACGCGGTCACCGGCTACAACAACTTCTACGAGTTCGGCACCGGCAAGACCGACCCGGCCGCCAACGCCCATTCCCTCAGGACCCGCCCCTGGTCGGTGGCGGTGGAGGGCGAGGTGGCGAAGCCCGGGGTCTACGCCATCGAGGACATCCTCAAGTGGTTCCCCCTGGAGGAGCGCATCTACCGCCTGCGCTGCGTGGAGGCCTGGTCCATGGTCATCCCCTGGGTCGGCTTCCCCCTGGCCTCCCTGGTGAAGCGGGTGGAACCCACCTCGCGGGCGAAGTACATCCAGTTCGTCACCCTCCACGACCCGGAGCAGATGCCGGGCCAGAAGCGGCCCGTGCTCCAGTGGCCTTACGTGGAGGGGCTGCGCATGGACGAGGCCCTGCATCCCCTGGCGCTGCTGGCGGTGGGGCTCTACGGCGAGACCCTGCCCAACCAGAACGGGGCGCCCATCCGCCTGGTGGTGCCGTGGAAATACGGCTTCAAGAGCATCAAGTCCATCGTCGGGCTGCGGTTCGTGGAGGGACAGCCGGAGACCAGCTGGAACCGTGCCGCCGCCGGCGAGTACGGCTTCTTCGCCAACGTCAACCCGGCGGTGGATCATCCGCGCTGGAGCCAGGCCCGGGAGCGGCGCATCGGCGAGTTCCTCAAGCGCGACACCCTGCCCTTCAACGGCTACGCGGAGGAGGTGGCGGGGCTCTATGCAGGAATGGACCTGGGACAGGATTTCTGAGGCTGACAACCGACATCACGCACTCACGCACTCACGCATTCACGCATTCACGCACTCACGCACTCACGCACTCACGCACTCACGCATTCACGCATTCACGCATTCACGCACTCACGCATTCACGCATTCACGCATTCACGCATTCACGCATTTTCCCTTGACGCCGAACCCCACCCCCGCCCGTCGCGCTCCGCCCCGCTGGCTCAAGCCCGCGGTGTTCGCCCTCTGCCTGCTGCCCCTGGTGATGCTGACGTGGAAAGCGGTGAGCGGAGGGCTGGGGGCCAACCCCATCGAGGCGGTCATCCGCCACAACGGCGACTGGGCCCTGCGCCTGCTGCTCACCACCCTGGCCGTCACCCCCCTGCGCCGGCTCACCGGCTGGACCTGGCCGCTGCGGGTCCGGCGCATGATCGGGCTGTTCGCCTTCTTCTACGCCACCCTGCACCTGCTCAGCTACGTGGGCCTGGACCAGTTCTTCGACTGGCCGGCCATCGGCGCCGATATCCTGAAACGGCCCTACATCACCATCGGCATGTCCGCCTTCGCCCTGCTCGTCCCCCTGGCCGCCACCTCCACCGACGCCATGATGCGGCGACTAGGGGGCAGACGCTGGCAGCGCCTGCACCGCCTGACCTACCTGGCGGCAGGCGCGGGGGTGCTGCACTTCCTGTGGCAGGTGAAGGCGGATGTGCGCGAGCCGCTGATCTATGGGGCGCTGCTCCTCCTGCTGCTGGGCTTCCGGCTGGCGCGCCTCCTGCGCCACGCCCTTGCGGCCCGGCATCCCGTCTGATACCTGCCCCTATTTGGTGCGTCCACGGGATGCGCCGCCCTGTCGTTGTGCGCAACGCGCCATCCCGTTCTCAACGGATCGCGTAACCGGCTGATTTCAATACATCAATAAAATGGCAAGCAAGTTGCTTGCTGTTGCACCGGATATGCGCGCACCAAACCGGTGCGCCATAGCGATAAAAAGACCATCAGGGGAAACAGAGCCATGACCAACATGCTCAAGCCGGGCGCCGTTCTGCTCGCCGCCCTCGCGCCCGGGGCGGCGCTGGCCGCCGAAGGTCCGGATGCGGGCCATACCGCCTGGATACTCACCGCCACCGCGCTGGTGCTGTTCATGACCCTGCCGGGCCTGTCGCTGTTCTACGGCGGCCTGGTGCGGTCGAAGAACGTGCTCTCCGTGCTCATGCAGTGTTTCGCCATCACCTGCATGGCCTCGGTGATGTGGCTCGTGTTCGGCTACAGCCTCGCCTTCGGCGAGGGCAACGGCTTCATCGGCGGCCTGGGCAAGGCGTTCATGGCCGGTGTGGGCGAGGCGAGCCTGAGCGGCGAGATTCCGGAGACGGTCTTCTCCATGTTCCAGCTCACCTTCGCCATCATCACACCGGCGCTCATCGTGGGCGGGTTCGCCGAACGGATGAAGTTCACCGCCATGCTCATCTTCAGCGCCGTGTGGCTGGTGCTGGTCTACTTCCCGGTGACCCACTGGGTCTGGGGCGGCGGCTGGCTCGGGCAGCTGGGCCTGCTGGACTTCGCCGGCGGCACCGTGGTGCACATCACCGCCGCCACCGCGGCGCTGGTGGCGGCCCTCTACATGGGGCCGCGCGACGGCTTCGGCCACGCCGCGATGATGCCTCACAACCTCACCATGGCGGTGACCGGCGCGGGCATGCTCTGGGTCGGCTGGTTCGGCTTCAACGCCGGCAGCGCCCTGGCCGCCAACGGGGACGCGGGCATGGCGCTGATGGCCACCCACATGTCCGCCGCCGCCGGTTCGCTGGCGTGGATGGTCGCGGAGTGGATCCGCTACGGCAAGCCGAGCGTGCTCGGCATCGTCACCGGCATGGTGGCGGGGCTCGGCACCATCACCCCCGCCTCCGGCTACGTGGGCCCGGCCGGCGCGCTGGTGATCGGCAGCGTGGCCGGCGTGGTCTGCTTCGCCGCCACCAACTTCCTCAAGCGGGTCCTGAAGGTGGACGACTCCCTGGACGTGTTTCCCGTGCACGGCGTTGGCGGCATCCTCGGCACCCTGGCCGCCGGGATCTTCGCCTCCGCCGAGCTGGGCGTGTTCAGCGGCCAGGGCTATGCCGAGGGCATCAGCGGCATGGGCCAGCAGCTGGGCATCCAGTTCGTGGGCGTGATCGCCACCCTGGCCTACACCGCCGTGGTGAGCTGGGTCATCCTCAAGGGGGTGGACCTGGTCGTGGGCCTGCGCGTGAGCCGCGAGCAGGAGACCGAGGGACTCGACATCGCGCTGCACGAGGAGCGCGGCTACGTCATCTGAGGCGAGCCCTGCCCTTTCCCGCGAATCGGCCCTCAGCGGGTCGCCGGGCGGTCAGGGGCGGGGCAAGCCGGGCGGGAGCCGGTTCAGCGGCGTCCGCCCCATCCTCCCGCCACCACCAGGCCGGTTCCGGCCACGCCCAGTCCGAGCGCCGCCAGCCATGCCGGCGATCCGGCGCCCAGCGCACCCGCGCCCGCCGCCCCGATCCCGGCCCAGCACAGGCCGGCGCCGTGGCGGATCGCCCGCCCCCGCAGCCGCTCCCGCGCCGGCGCCCAGCGCACCGCCTCCCCGAGGTAGCCCAGCAGTGGCAGGCCGCCCGCCAGCACCAGCCCGATGCCCGCCGCGAGCGTGAAGGGGCCGAGGAAGACCCCGGTCCAGGCGAGGAACAGCCCCCCGCAGAGCAGGAAGAAGGCGCCGCCGTAGCGCAGGTAGTCCGGCTCACCCACCTCGAGGCGGCGCGGCAGCACCTCCAGGAGATGCCCCAGCAGCAGGAAGGGAACCACCCCGTAGAGGCCGGCCAGAACCCAGCCCAGTCCGGCCGGCAGTCCCTGGGGCAGCCGCACGGGCAATCCCGCGGCCGCCAGACCGGCCAGCGCCAGCAGCAGCCCCGACTGCAGGACCGCCCCGGTGAAATAGAGGCGCCGCGGCGGCGCGACGGGGCGACGCGTGCCCGTACCCGGCGGTGGAATGGCGATGCACATGGCGGGCAGGAAAACACAACCGCACGCGGATGCCAATGCGATCGGTCAAGCCTCCAGTTGCAGTCGGCAGTTGCCAGTCATCAGCCATCGGTGGCGTTACAATAGGCACCTTCCCGACACTGCAGGACTCGCCCGCCATGCCCCGGACCATACCCCATCGCATTGTCATCGTCGGCGGCGGCGCCGGCGGCCTGGAACTTGCCACCCGGCTCGGCGACCGGCTCGGGCGGCGCGGCAAGGCGGAGGTGACCCTCATCGACAAGGCCCGCACCCACCTGTGGAAGCCGCTGCTGCACGAGGTGGCGGCGGGCAGCATGGATATCGATGACCACGAACTGGAGTACATGGCCCAGGCCCGCTGGCACCACTTTCACTTCCGGCTGGGCGCCATGGAGGGGCTGGACCGGGCCAGGCGGGAGGTCCGGGTGGCACCCACCTTCGACGAGGAGGGCCGGGAGGTGGTCCCGCGGCGCACCTTCCCCTACGACACCCTCGTGATCGCCGTAGGCAGCGTGGCCAACGATTTCGGCACCCCCGGGGTCAGGGAGTACGCCATCGCGCTGGACACCGAGGCGGACGCGGCGCGCTTCAACCGCCGCCTCATCAACGCCTGCATCCGCGCCAACACCCAGCCCGGCCCGGTGCGCCCGGGCCAGCTCCACGTGGCCATCATCGGCGCCGGCGCCACCGGCGTGGAGCTGGCCGCGGAGCTGCACCGCACCACCCGGCTGCTGGCCGCCTACGGGCTGGAGAAAATCGACCCCGACAAGCACATCCGCATCACGGTGATCGATGCCGCCCCGCGCATCCTGCCGGCGCTGCCCGAGCGCCTCTCCGAGGCCACGGCGAAACTGCTGCGCAAGCTGGAGGTGGACCTGTTCACCGGGGAGCGGGTCAGCCGCGTCACCCCCGAGGGGGTCCACACCGAAAGCGGGCTGTGCGTGCCGGCCGAGCTGGTGGTGTGGGCGGCGGGCATCAAGGCGCCCGACTTCCTCGCCGGTCTCGACGGGCTGGAGACCAACCGCGGCAACCAGTTGCTAGTGAAGACCACCCTGCAGACCACCCTGGATCCGGATGTCTTCGCCTTCGGCGACTGCGCGGCCTGCCCCTGGCCGGGACACGATCAGACCGTCCCGCCCCGCGCCCAGGCGGCCCACCAGCAGGCCTCGCTGCTGGTGAAGTCCATGGGCCGGCGCCTCCGGGGCCAGCCCCTGCCGGAGTACGTCTACCGCGACTTCGGCTCGCTGGTATCGCTGGGGGAATACAGCACCGTGGGCAGCCTGATGGGCGGCATCACCCGCGGCAGCCTGATGATCGAGGGCCACTTCGCGCGCCTGATGTACATCTCTTTGTACAAGATGCACCTGCTGGCCCTGCACGGCTTCGCCAAAGTGGCCCTGGACACCCTGGCGCGGCTCATCACCCGCCGCACCGAGCCCCACGTCAAGCTGCACTAGTGCCACCACACCGGCGGGACAACGTGACCGGCGCACGGCATCCCGGCGCCCCATTGGCTATACTGGCAACCCGCACCAGCCCCGGATCAGGGCGCAGCGGCGGACAGCGGCGGGATGCCGCCTCCGCGGCCGTGATCCCGGGGCTGGGGATGCCGACCCGAAGCCCGAACCATCCTGTCCGGAGACTCGCGGAACGGAGCCTTGCGAGGATCCGGTTCGGCGCCTTCCGTCAGCCAGACTCGAGCGTGTAAGGACACACCCACGGATGAACATGCGTACCGAACCCAAGGCCATTGCAACCCCGCTGCTGGTGGTGGACCTGGAAGCCACCTGCTGGGACCCCAACGACCGGGGTCGTCCCGCAGCGCGCCCCGGCTGGCGCTACGCCGGCGAAATCATCGAGATCGGCGCCATGCGGGTGGACCCGCGGGATTGGCGCATTCTGCAGCGATTCCAGACCTTCGTGCGCCCCAGCTTCCACCCGCTGCTCTCGGACTACTGCCGTCGGCTGACCCATATCCGGCAGGAGGACGTGGATTCCGCCCCGACCTTTCCCCAGGCCCTGGCGGCCTTCGTGCAGGCCTTCGCCATCGCCCCCGATCAACCGCCGGCGTGGGGCTCCTGGGGCGCTTTTGATCTGCTGCAGCTGGAGGACGAGTGCCGCAAGCACGGCCTCCCGTTCCCGCTGGCCGGCGCCCGCCACACCAATCTCAAGGAAGAGGCGGCCCGGCAGCTGGGCGCCCCCCGGCGCGGCATCGCCGCCACCCTGCGCCACCTGGGGCTGAAGTTCGAGGGGGCGCAGCACCGGGCGCTGGAAGATGTGCACAATATTGTCCGGGTGCTCGAGGCCGCGAACCTGCAGGCGCCACCGCCGACCGGACCCTGATATGGCCCGGCGCAACCCCACCCTGCCCTGTTTCCTCGATTTCGAGGCCAGCAGCCTCCGCCCCCGCTCCTATCCCATCGAGGTGGCCTGGAGCCTGGGCGACGGCAGCGTGGAGAGCCACCTCATCGATCCCCGCCCGGTGCCCGAATGGACCGACTGGGATCCGGTGGCCGAGACGGATATCCACCACATCACGCCCGGTCAGCTCCACCGCGAAGGCCGCACGCCCGTCTGGGCGGCGGAACGCATGAACAGCGTACTGCAGGGGCTGCGGCTGCACACCGACGCACCCGACTGGGACGGTTTCTGGCTCCAGGTGCTGTTCCAGGCCGCGGGGATGGAGCCGGCCTTCACTCTCGCCGCAGCCCAGGCGCTGTGGTTCACGGAGCTCGCCGGCGAACCCGACATCGAACAGCGCCTCAGCGAGCTAGACCAGCAGGCGTGGGCGCGGGTGGCGGGGCCGCGCCACCGCGCGGCGAACGACGTGCGCCATTTCGTCGAACTCTACCGCCTGTGCCGGAAGGAGTGACACTCCGCCACGAACGGATTCGGCCGCTGCCGGCGCATCAACGATGGTACTCCCCCAGGGATTCGGGCTGCCGGACCACCGACAGCACCCTGAGCCGGGTGCTGCGGCCACCGGCCAGGGGCCAGTCGATGCGCTGTCCCGCCGACAACCCGAGCAGCGCGCTGCCCACCGGGGCCAGCACCGAGACCTGCCCCGGCGTGCCGTCCGCCTCGTGCGGGTAGACCAGGGTCAACTCATGCTCCGCGCCCGTCACCTCGTCGACGAAACGGGTGGTGGAGTGCATGGTAATCACCTCCGGCGGCACAGCGCGGGGTTCCACCACCCGGGCCCGGTTGAGTTCTTCCTGCAGTTCCTGGGCGACCGCGTTATCGTCGTACGCGGAACTCTCCAGCAGCCGCTCCAGGCGTTCCAGGTCGAGGCTGGTGACGGTGATCGGCGGACGTTCCCGGATGTTGGCATCGGACATGGCTGTTTCCTCTTTCTGCAACCGGCAGATTCTCGCATCCCCACGCCACGGCGCCGGAACCGTCCGCGCGCGACCACGCTTGCGATCGCAACGGGTTCGAACGGCGCTGGCCTGGGATTCAGGTGAAAGACGGGGCGCACGGCAGTGCCTCCCATCGGCTCATGGACCATGGTCGGCGCACATCGCCCCTTGCTGTGCGGAGACCCCCATCGTGCCCAAATTGAACAGCAAATGCCAGCCGTGGCGCGTTGACGACCACCCTGCCATCAGGGACAATTTCCCTTCACTGCATGGGGCTACCGCCGGCGACGCGGCAAGCCCGACGGCTACCGCGGCAGGATGCCGACGGACCGGGCGCAGTGAAGGAGATCGACGATGTACGCGCAAAGGAGTGCCTTCCTCACCGGGGCCGCCACGGTCCTGTTGCTCATCCTCCCGGCGATCCACGCCCAGGCCGGGGCGGAGCGCCGGGCGCTGCCGTCCGAGCAGAGCTTCTTCGACACCCTCCCGACGGTGCTCTCGGCCAGCCGCCTGATCCAGCCCCTGCCGGAGACGCCGGCCACGGTCACCGTCATCGACCGGGAGCTGATCGAGGCCTCGGGCGCCCAGTCCATCCCCGAACTGATCCGGCTGGCGCCCGGCTTCCAGTTGAGCTATGTCAACGGCCATACGCCGGTGGTGAACTACCACGGCCTGTCCGGACAGTACTCGCGCCGCATGCTGGTGCTGGTGGATGACCGCGCCGTCTACACGCCCGCCTTCGGCGGCGTACCCTGGTCGGACCTGCCGCTGGCCATCGAGGAGATCGAACGCATCGAGGTCATCCACGGCCCGAACGCGGTCAGTTACGGCGCCAATGCCTTCCTCGGCGTCATCAGCATCACCACCCGGACGGCGGCCGAGGAAACCGGCACCCACTCCACCCTCGGCATCGGTTCGAACGGCCATCGCCGCGCCCTTCTGCGCCATGCCGGCAGCCGGGGCGACCTGGACTACCGCTTCAGCGCCGGGTACACGCGGGACAACGGGCTCGACAACCTCGAGGACGGCAGCCGGATCCACCTCCTGACCGGGCGTGCCGATCTGAGCCTCGGCCCGGACGACCGTCTCCGGTTGCAACTGGGCTATAACGGCGGCGACCGCGAGATTCCCCCGGCCTCGGCGCTGCAGAGAACCTCGGAACGGGCCGTGACCAGCAGCTTCCAACAGCTGCGCTGGGAACGGGTGCTGGGCCGCGAGGATGAGCTCTACCTGCAGTTCTACCACAACCAGCACCGCGCCGACGAAACCTCCCGCTTCGATCTCGACGGCCTGAGCCTGCCGTTCAGTCTCGACATCAGCGACGAGCGCTACGACTTCGAGTTCCAGCGCAGCCAGCATCCCCTGCCCAGCCTGCGGGTCGCCTGGGGCGCCGGGCTGCGCCACGACCGGGTGCGCTCCCCCACCTACTTCGGTACCGGGAAGTGGCTCGACAGCGACCTGCAGCGCCTGTTCGGCTCGGCGGAGTGGAACCTGGGCCGGGGCATCCTGCTGCAGGGCGGCCTGATGGTGGAGAACGACGATCTCACCGGCACCCACCTCTCCCCCCGCATCGCCCTGAACGCCCGCGTGGCCGCGGGACATACCCTGCGCGCCGCCATCTCCGGCGCGGTGCGCACGCCGGTGCTGTTCGAGGAGGCGCTGGACTACCGCATCCACATCCCCCCCGGCATCGAGCTGCCGCTGGGCGTGAGCTCGGGGGGCCTGGCGCCCGAACGCATCCTCAGCCGCGAGGTCGGCTACGTGGGCGAGTTCCGGTCACTGCCGCTGACGGTCAACCTCAAGCTCTACCAGGACCGGCTCGAGGAGCTGGTGAGCTACACCTCCACGCTGCCGCTGGACTACCGCAACCAGGACACCGCCACCGTCACCGGGGCCGAGGCCCAGCTCACCTGGCGCCCGGACGGCGACACCCGGATCCTGCTCAACTACGCCTATACCGATCTCGACCGCAGCAATGTCAGCGGCATTCCGAGCTACTATCGCAGCGCACCGCTGCACACGGCGAGCCTGCTGGCGCTGCGGCGCCTGACCCCGCGCCTGAGCGGCAGCCTGGCCTGGTACTGGCACAGCCCGGTGCCAACCGACCGGTTCGACGCCCCCTACGACGACGCCCGTCAGCTCGACCTGCGGCTGGCCTACGGCTTCGGCGGCCGCCGCCGTCCGGGCAGCTTCTCGCTGCTGGCGCGCAACCTGCTCGACGCGGGCGCTGATCCCGTGAACGACGACCTGTTCGGCGCGGGGTGGTTCCTGGAGCTCAAGGCGGCGTTCTGAGGTCAGAAGCGGGCGGGGGTGCCGCGCTCCTCGGCCTCCAGCACCTCGATCTCCGCACGGCCCTCCGCCACCCACTCCTGGAGCGCCGGGTGGGCCAGCACGGTCGACACGTACGCCTCCGTCTCTCCCGACAGGTCCACACCGTAGGTGTCGAAGCGCAGGGCCACGGGGGCGTACATGGCGTCGGCGATGCTGAATTCGCCGAACAGCCAGGGGCCCGCTTCGCCCCAGCGGCTGCGGCAGTCATGCCAGAGCGCGGTGATCCGGTCGATATCCGCCCGTGCCGCCGGGGTGGGCACCACGCCGGTGCGGCGTTCCCGGCAGTTCATGGGCAGCTCCGAGCGCAGGGCCGCGAAGCCGGCAAGCATCTCGCAGGAGACGGCCCGCGCCACCGCCCGCGCCTCGCGACCGCCGGGCCAGGCCTCGCCCATCACGTAGCGCTCCGCCACGTACTCGCAGATGGCCAGCGACTCCCAGACGCGCAGCCCGCCGTCCAGCAGTACGGGCACCCGTCCGGAGGGTGAATAGCGCCCGATGTTCAGCTCGAACTCCCGGGTGTCCAGCGGCAGGCGCACCTCCTCGAAGGGCACCCCGAAGTGGCGCAGCACCAGCCACGGCCGCAGGGACCAGGACGAGTAGTTCTTGTTGCCGATGACGAGCGTGAGTTCGGGCATGGCGTGCCTCCCCGGAGTCGGACCCTACCCGCAGTGTAGACCGCTGCCCCCGGGTTGCGGGAAAGACCCGGAGGATCGCCACAGAGGACACAGGGAGCACAGAGGCGGCAGGGCAGCAGGCTCTGAAGTGCTGCAGGAGTGCGCGATGCCATGGGCGCGCAGGGGACACTCCCGTCTGCGGTTCCACACTCCGTGTTCTCCGTGTCCTCTGTGGCTCAATCCACTATGGCTTCAATCCCGGGCTCAACGCTCCACCAGCGCCAGGCGCAGCGCCAGCGCCGTGAACACCCCCGCCACCCCCCAGGCGAACCAGCGGTTTGAGCCGGCGCCGGAACCGCGCCGAATCCAGCCCGCCAGGCTGCCGGCGGTCAGCCCGATGGCGCCGAACACCCCCACCACCAGGAGCGTGAACAGGAGGCCGAGGACAAGCATCTGGAGCCAGACCGGACCCGCCGCCGGATCGGCGAACTGGGGCAGGAAGGCGAGAAAGAACAGCGCCACCTTGGGGTTGAGGATGTTCATCAGCAACCCGCGCCGGAACAGGACCCAGCCCGGACCGGCCAGCGCCTCGCCCGCCAGGGAGAGCGACTCGCCGCGGTGGCGCAGCGCCTTGACGGCCAGGTAGAGCAGGTAGGCCACGCCCGCCACCTTCAGCGCCTCGAAGGCCAGCGACGAGGTGCGGAACACCACCGAGATGCCGAGCGCCGCGGCCAGGGTGTGGACCAGGTTGCCGGCCGCCAGCCCCAGCGCCGTAGCCAGTCCCGCCACGCGGCCACGGGTCACGCCCTGGGTGACGAGGAAGAGGATGTCCGGGCCCGGCGCCACGATGAGCAGCAGCGAGGCGGTGATGAACAGGAGCAGTTGGGTCGGTTCCGGCATGAGCTCTCCAGGTCGGGTCTCTCTGTGATGAAAGCCGTGTCGCTGATCTAGTGTACTGCTTCACTCTTGGAGGCCCATTCAGCGAGTCGCCCGCAGGGAGCCCCCCGAAAGCACCATGACTGCGTTGCAGCGCTTGACAAGGGAACAACCATTGCCTGCGCACTGCGCCTTGTCCCGGCGCTTTCGGGGGGCTTTGAAAGTACCTCCAAGAGTGAAGCAGTACACTAGCCCCGCGCCTGGCGGCTCCGGTGTAGGTAGCGGTCCAGCTCCGCGGCGAAGGCCTTGCGGTCGGACTGGTTGAGCGCCGGCGGGCCGCCGCCGGCCAGGCCGGCGCTGCGCAGATCTTCCATCATGTTGCGCATGTCCAGGGACTGGCGCACGTTGTCCTCGGTGTAGAGCCGGCCACGGGGATTGAGCGCCAGCGCGCCGCGTTCGATGACCGCCGCCGCCAGGGGGATGTCGGCGGTGACCACGAGATCACCCGCCTGCACCTGCTCGACGATATGGGTATCCGCCACGTCGAACCCGGACGCGACCTGGATGGAGCGGATGTAGCGCGACGGCGGCGTGCGCACGAACTGGTTGGCCACCAGGACCAGCGGCAGCCGGACCCGCTCCGCCGCCCGGAACAGGATCTCCTTGATGACGTTCGGGCAGGCGTCCGCGTCCACCCAGATGGTCATGCCGCCCCCGGGTCGCCGGCCGGGACGAATCGACCGCGGTTGATGGCGGTCAGGGCCGCGTTGACGTCGAACTGCGCGCGCGTGTGCATGTCAGGCTCCGGGATCTGGTCGGGGGATACGGCGGCCGGCTACGCGCTGCGGCGGCGGGCGCTCACCGTCTCCCCGCCAATGCCCCAGTTGTCGGTCTCCACCTCGTCGATAATGACCACCGTGGTGGCGGGATTCTTGCCGAGCACGTCCCGCAGCAGCTCGGTGACGCCGCGGATCAGCTCGGCCTTCTTCTCCGGCGTGGCGCCGTCGGGGGTGATGCGGATGTTCACGAAGGGCATCGGGATTCTCCTCGCGCAGGCACGGCCGCTAACGGGCCCTTATCATGCCATGGCCGCGGCCCCGCGTGTGAGGTCCGGGCGACGACACCCTCAGCCCGCGTCCTCCTGCAGGGCCCGCAGCGCGCGCCGCCCGGCGAGCGCCAGCCGCCACTCGAGCAGGATGACCAGGGCGAACAGCAGCAGGGGCAGTCCGAGCGGCGCTGCCGGCTCCAGCGCCCGGAGCGCGGTGATGTACATGGGGGGCACATCGTAGAGACCGTGCAGGAGCACGGGCACCAGCCAGGCAAGCAGCAGCAGCCGCCGGCGCCTTCCCGGCCGGTGCAGCGCCAGCCCCACGAACACCCCCATCACCGCCCCGGTGAGGGCGTGGCCGGGCACCGAGGTGAGGGCCCGGGTCACGGCCACGCCGAGGCCGCCGCCGGCCACGTAGAGAATGTTCTCCAGGGTGGCGAAGCCGAGCGAGGCGGCCACGCCGTAGACCAGGCCGTCCATCGGCTCGTCGAAGGCGGCGTGACGGGCGCAGTAGGCGAGCAGCACCAGCAGCTTGAAGCTCTCCTCCGGCACCGCCGCCAGGGCGAAGGCCCGGAACAGGGCCGTGGGGAAGGGTTCGCCCGCCAGCACCGCCTGCCAGGGCGCGATCCAGGCATCCACCCACAGCACCGGCGCCACGATCAACACCCCCAGCAGGAAGGTGCGCCGCACCACCGGCCACGGCTCGGGAAAGCGGTCGCTGCGATGGAACCACCACAGCAGCAGCAATCCGGGAATGACTGCGGCGGGAAGGGTCAGGAACAGGAACGCCATGGGCCCGCGTCTACCTCAGGATGGCGTGCAGCAATCCCGTGAACAGGCTGCCCAGAACCAGCAGGATCAGGACCGCCGGGACGGAGGCGATGGCCCACTTCACCATGAACACCACCATCGATCCGAACGACATCCGGATGTCGGTGATGATCACCCGCTGCACCGCCTCGCGCTCCCTGGACATGCTCCCTCCTTCCCGGCTGCTCCGGCCGCTACCCGGCCCGCTGATGACGGGCGCGCGATCATGAGCCGGCCGCACGCTCGGCGAGGTGGAGATTGTAGCCGATCCAGGCCAGCAGGGCGCCGAGGATCAGCAGTGTGAGCAGCCAGGCCAGCCAGACCGGCAGCTGCCGCCGCCCGCGCTCTTCGGCTGCCGCCGCATCCGCCTCCGGGGCCACCGGCAGCTGCAGCACCGCGCCGATCGCCTCCGCCCAGCCACGCGCCAGCCCGGGATCTGTGGTGGCATCCACTTCCAGATCCCCGCCGTTGACCAGCACCACGCTGTAGCGCGCCTCCACCCCGCGCTCCCAGGTGCGTCCGGCGAGGCGGGAAAAGCGCCGGCTAAGGACGCTCCGGCGCCGCACCTCGATGCCGGTGAAGTGGTCCCAGCCGAAGCGCGTACGCCGGAAGTCGACGAACAAGCCGCGCCGCCGCTCCACCTGGCGGGTGGCGCGGCTGATGCTCACCTGGTCGCGGTAGCCGAGCAGACCCAGCCCCACCCCCGTGCCGATGAGCCCGGCGAAGAGCCAGAAGCCGTCGGCGCCGTAGCCGTGGGCGGTCAGCAGCAGGGCGCCGATGGACAGGTAGACAGCGCCGGCGATGCGCACCCGCCGCTGCCGCTCCGGGCTCGGGAAGCGCAGCAGGTCGGGAGTTTCACCGGGCGGGTGGGGATTGATCGGACCGCTCACGGCGTCCTCACTCCCGCCCCGGTGCCGTCCCGGCGCCCGCGCACAGCGTCAGCCACCGGGCCAGGGTCATCCTGCCGAAGCCCGCCGCCTCCCCGCCCGCCGTGACTTCCCGCCCCAGGGCGGCGTCCACGAACCCCCGCGGGGCGGTGAAGGGGCCACCGCGGCGGGCGATGTCGGCGACCACCGTGGGCAGCCCGGCCAGGATGGCCAGGTCCCCCGGGTAGAAGCGCCGCCCGCCGTCGCCCTCGGTGAGGTGATCGAGGGGGTGGCCGTGCGCCACCAGCAGCAGGGCGATTTCCGGCATCCGGCGGGCGATGGCCGCGCTGAGCACGTCATCGAAACTGCTGGTGACCGGCGCCCCGGCGGCCAGCAGCCGCTCCAGCGCCGGGAGGTCCCCGGCGCGCGCGGCGTAGTAGACGAGGTTGCGCCCCACCTTGTCCTCCACCCGCGGATCGAACCCGCCCTCCAGGAGCAGGCGGGCCACCTCCGGGTGAGCATGGTAGTAGGCGGACATGATGGGCGTCTCGCCGGTGGTGCGGTCGTGATGGTTCACGTCCGCGCCCGCCTCGAGCAGCTGCCGCACCGCGGGCAGATCGCCCCGGCGCGCGGCCTCCACCAGCGCCTCGCCCTGGCCGGCGGGCAGCAGCTGCAGCAGGTGCTCCTTCGAGGCCATCAGCGCGGCGAAGGCGAACAGGCCGAACAGCACCCAGAGCAGGTGCCGGGCGGTGAACGGCAGGTTGGGCGGCAGCGGCCGGTCCAGCAGCGCGGCCCGGGCGGTGGCTGACGGCACGCCCACCCACAGCGGCAGGATGATGAAGGGCAGCCCCACCGCCAGCACCGCGCCCCAGAACAGGTAGCGGGTGAAGAAATCGTCGATGACGATCCCCGGCCGTGTCAGCAGGGCCGTCAGGGTGTCCCGCCCGATGGGGGCATCCGCCGGCAGCCAGGCCAGAGCCACCCGGTCGCCGGGCCGGTAGCGCTCGAACAGGTGGAAACCGGGGTCCACGGCCTTGTGTTCACGGCCCTGCGGATCGGTGTAGCGGAACACCGGTTGCGGAAACCAGGTGCCGGTCCGCTCCCGGCCGGCGCTGTCGCGGTAGCGGCTGAGAATCCGGTGGTAGCCGGTGATCTCCCCCTCCAGCGCCTGCACCCCGGGCGCATGGGTCAGGGCGTAGGCACAGGCCAGCTGCCAGCCGGCGCAGCCGGTCAGCGCCAGCCCGGTCAGAATGAACAGGGCGGCGAGCAGCCTGAACATCCGGCCTCCTCCCTGGCCACGGCCATGCCGGCCATTCCCTCAACCCGGCCGCATGTAGCCGGTGGAGAAACCGTTGGGCGACTCGCCCGGCATGGCCTGGTAGCGCACCGGGGGTGCGCCGCCCGGCGGCGGCGGCGTGCGCGGAATGAGGACCTTGTCGTCGGCGGGGGACTTCTTCAGCAGCGTGTCCACGATGCCGTCCATGTTGCCGTAGACGGCCATCAGGGTGGCGTCGTAGATGAGCCCGGTCTCCTGCAGCTTGACGCCGTAGTGGTCCTCGAACAGGCACTGGCGCACCAGCTGGTAGGGCTCGCGCGTGGTGCGCACGTTGCCATAGACGTTGGCATCGATGCACTCGAAGCGCCCCTGCACGCCCGGCGGCGGATTCCCCAACGGGCGGGTGACGAACAGGCCCGTGATCCGCGCATCGGCGGGGGTGACCGGCAGCAGGGCCTGGAAGGCCACGGCCAGCAGGTTGCGGATGCGGCCGCAGTCCATGGACGGCGCCACCTTGAACTGGGCCTCCAGCTGCTGCATGGTCTGCTGCCCCAGCAGGATGGGAATGGTCTGCAGGCCGGGAAACGATCCCGCCGCATAGCGCCAGCGGCTCTCCCGGAACACCTCGATGAAGGCGTCGAAGACCGCGCGCGCCTTCTGCGGCAGGGCCGCCGACTGCCAGTTGGCCACCTTGGCCCGGGCCCGGGCGTCGATGCGCACGATGGGCGAAGTGCTCGCGCCACCCCGGGTGACGTTGAAGGGCTGACTGATGCGCATGGCGACCTCTCCTCTCCGGTTCCCGGCGGGTCCGCCGGCAGACGACGATCTGACCATTCTCTAGACCATAACCCGGCTGAAGACAACGCGGCTCCGGTCCGGCTGCCGGCTCCGGCAACCGGAGGTCTGGCCAACCCCCAACCAAAACAGTATGATATGCGGTCCCCTGCAACGACCCCGGGCACCCCTACATGCCGCGCAAGCTGTACATCCGCACCTTCGGCTGCCAGATGAACGAGTACGACTCCGCCAAGATGACGGACGTGCTCAACGCCGCCCACGGCGTGGTCTCCACGGACCGGCCCGAGGAGGCGGACATCCTGCTGCTGAACACCTGTTCCATCCGCGAGAAGGCCCAGGAGAAGGTCTTCTCCCAACTCGGCATCTGGCGGGAGTGGAAGGAGCGCCGGCCGGAGCTGGTGATCGGCGTGGGCGGCTGCGTGGCGAGCCAGGAGGGAGAGGCCATTCGCGAGCGGGCGCCGTTCGTCGACCTGGTGTTCGGCCCCCAGACCCTGCACCGGCTGCCGGAGATGCTCGAGCGCCTGGCGCGGGAGCGCGCGCCCCAGGTGGATGTCTCCTTCCCCGAGATCGAGAAATTCGACCGCCTGCCCGAACCGCGCGCCGAAGGTCCCACCGCCTTCGTCTCCATCATGGAGGGGTGCAGCAAGTACTGCACCTACTGCGTGGTGCCCTTCACCCGCGGCACCGAGGTGAGCCGCCCCTTCGACGACGTGATCGCCGAGGTGGCGCAGCTGGCCGCCCAGGGCGTGCGCGAAGTGACCCTGCTGGGACAGAACGTGAATGCCTATCGCGGCGGGATGCACGACGGCGGGACCGCCGACCTGGCGCTCCTCATCACCTATGTGGCGGCCATCGACGGCATCGACCGCATCCGCTTCACCACCTCCCACCCGGTGGAGTTCTCCGACAGCCTCATCGACGTCTACGGCGAGGTGCCGGAGCTGGTGAGCCACCTGCACCTGCCGGTTCAGAGCGGCTCCGACCGTATCCTGGCGCTGATGAAGCGCGGCCACACGATCCTCGAATACAAGTCGAAAATCCGCCGCCTGCGCCGGGTGCGCCCCGACATCAGCCTCTCCACGGACTTCATCGTCGGCTTCCCCGGCGAGACCGAGGCGGACTTCGTGAAGACCCTGGAACTGGTGGACGAAATCGGCTTCGACAGCTCCTTCAGCTTCATCTTCAGCCCCCGCCCGGGCACCCCGGCGGCGGATCTCCCGGACGACGTTCCGGGAGAGGTGAAGAAGGCGCGCCTGGCGCTGCTGCAGCAGCGGCTGACCACCCACGCCCAGCGCATCAGCCGGCAGATGGTGGGCACGGTGCAGCGCATCCTGGTGGAGGGTCCATCGCGCAAGGATCCCGCCCGGCTCGCCGGGCGCACCGGCAACAACCGGGTGGTGAACTTCAGCGGCGACCCCGCCCTGGCGGGCGATTTCGTCACGGTCCGCATCACCGAGGCCCTGCCCAACTCTCTGCGCGGCGAGCTGGTGACGGCGGCTCCCGACCGCCGCCGGGCCGCCGGCTGACCGCAACCCCGTCCACCCGTCGCCCTTGATCTTCGCCGGTACAGACCCGATGCTTTCCCTATCCGCGCCATTCGCGGGGGCCCGTCCATGACCGGCTCCGCCTCCGCACCGCGCCCATCCGGAACCCCGATGCAGTCCCGAGAACTAATCCTCGAACCCGCCGACAACCTTCGTCTCGCCAACCTCTGTGGCCAGTTCGACGAGCACCTGCGCCAGCTGGAACGGCGCCTGGGGGTGGAGATCAACAACCGCGGCAACGCCTTCCACATCATCGGCGAAAGCGACTCGGTGGACGCCGCCGGCCGGGTGCTGGCGGATCTCTACCGGGAGGCCGGCCGCGAAACCCTGACTCCCGCGGCGGTCAACCTGTTCCTGCAGCAGTCGGGCATCGAGGAGCTGCTGGAGCGCGCCGAAGCCGAGGAGCAGGAGACGGTCATCCGCACCCGCCGCGGCTTCATCAAGCCGCGCGGCCCGAACCAGCGCCGCTATGTGCGCAGCATCTTCACCCACGACATCAACTTCGGCGTGGGACCGGCGGGCACCGGCAAGACCTACCTGGCCGTGGCCTGCGCGGTGGAGGCGATGGAGCGGGAGAACATCCGCCGCATCCTGCTGGTGCGCCCGGCCGTGGAGGCCGGCGAACGGCTCGGCTTCCTGCCTGGCGACCTGGCCCAGAAGATCGACCCCTACCTGCGCCCCCTCTACGACGCCCTCTACGAGATGCTCGGCTTCGAGAAGGTGGCCAAGCTCATCGAGCGCAACGTCATCGAGGTGGCGCCGCTCGCCTACATGCGCGGGCGCACCCTCAACGACGCCTTCATCATCCTCGACGAGGCCCAGAACACCACTCCCGAGCAGATGAAGATGTTCCTCACCCGCATCGGCTTCGGCTCCACGGCGGTGATCACCGGCGACGTGACCCAGGTGGATCTGCCCCGCGGCAAGTCCTCGGGGCTGCGCCACGTGCTCGAGGTGCTCAAGGACGTGCAGGGAATCAGCTTCACCCTGTTCCAGAGCCGCGACGTGGTGCGCCATCCGCTGGTGCAGCGGATCGTGGAGGCCTACGAGGGCCACCGGGACGAGGACGGCGCCGGTGAGTGACGCCCGGCCGGCGATCGAGCTCGACCTCCAGGTGGCCTGCGCCGCGGCGGAGCTGCCCGCGGCGGAGGCCTTCGAAGCCTGGGCGGCCGCCGCCCTGGCGGGAGAGGACCGGGACGCCGCCGAGCTCACCATCCGCATCGTGGACGAGGCCGAGAGCGCCGAGCTCAACCGGCGCTACCGCCACCGCAGCGGGCCCACCAACGTCCTCTCCTTCCCCTTCGAGGCGCCGCCCGGCATCGAGCTGCCGCTGCTCGGGGACCTGGTCATCTGCGCCCCGGTGGTGGCGCGCGAGGCCGCCGCGCAGGGCAAGCCCGCCGCGGCTCACTGGGCCCACATGGTGGTGCATGGCATTCTCCACCTGCTGGGTTACGATCACCTCGAAGAGGAGGAGGCCGCCGGCATGGAGGCGCTTGAAACGGTCATACTCGCCCGCATAGGCTATCCCGACCCCTACCGGGAGACGGCCGGCGAGTGAACGCCGCGCCGACTCCGCGACCGACGAACCAAGACCCTGAAGACCCGTCATGAGTGAAGATCGATCTAGTCCCGGTCCCGGGCAACGCACCTGGCTCGAACGCCTGAGCCTGGCGCTGCTTGGCGAACCCCGGGATCGCGAGGAAGTCATCGAACTGCTGCGCAATGCCGAGCAACGGGAAGTGCTCGACGCCGATGCCCTGGGCATGATCGAGGGCGTGCTGCAGGTGGCCGAGATGCAGGTGCGCGACATCATGGTGCCGCGCGGCCTGATGGTGGTGGTGGAGCGGGACATGAGCCTGGAGCAGATGATCCCGGTGATCACCGAATCGGCCCACTCCCGTTTTCCCGTCATCGGCGAGAACCGCGACGAGGTGCTGGGCATCCTGCTGGCCAAGGACCTGCTGGGCTACTGCTTCGGCCGGGATCCGGAGCGCTTCAACGTGCGCGACATCCTGCGTCCGGCGGTTTTCATCCCCGAGAGCAAGCGGCTCAACGTCCTGCTGCGGGAGTTCCGCTCCAGCCACAACCACATGGCCATCGTGGTGGACGAGTACGGCGGGGTTTCGGGGCTGGTGACCATCGAGGACGTGCTGGAGCAGATCGTCGGCGAGATCGAGGATGAGCACGACTTCGACGAGGAGAGCCTGATCCGGCGCTTCTCCGACACCCGCTTCACGGTCAAGGCGCTGACCCCCATCGAGGATTTCAACGACTACTTCGGCGCGGCCTTCAGCGACGAGGAGTTCGACACCATCGCCGGCCTGGTGATCCAGGGCTTCGGCCGCCTGCCCAAGCGCGGCGAGACGGTGCAGGTGGGCGAGTTCCGCTTCAAGGTGCTGCACGCGGACAACCGCCGCATCCACCTGCTCGAAGTCAACCCGCTGCCCGGCGCCCCGGCGCCCGACGCCGATGCCGGCGGCCGGCAGGGCTGATCCCGCCGCAATGACAATGAACCTGCGCCACCGGCACGGCGACCTGCTGGCCCTGGCCGCCGGCCTGGCCCTGCCCCTGGCCTTCGCCCCCTTCGGGCTGTTCCCGCTGGCCATCGCCGCCCCGGCGCTGCTGCTGTGGCTGTGGCGCGGCGCCACGCCGCGCCGCGCCCTGTGGCGCGGCGCCCTGTTCGGCGCCGGCCTGTTCGGGGTCGGGGTCAACTGGGTGCACGTGAGCATCCACGTCTACGGCCACTCCAGCCTGGCCGTGGCCATCGGGCTGGCGGCCCTGCTGGCCGCCTACCTGGCCCTCTTTCCCGCGCTCACCGGGTGGCTCTACGCCCGGCTCTTCCCCCGCGGCGGACGGCTGGCCGAGCTGGCCGCCTTTCCCGCCCTGTGGGTCCTGGGCGAGTGGCTGCGGGGCTGGCTGTTCACCGGCTTCCCCTGGCTCTGGCTCGGCTACAGCCAGACCGACACCCCGCTCGGGCAGCTGGCGCCGCTGACCGGGGTGCTGGGCGTCTCCTGGGCCTGCGCCCTCAGCGCCGCCCTGCTGCTGATCCTGTTTCGCGGCCCCCACGCCACGCCGCGGCTGGCCGCGGCCATGGGCGTGACGGTGCTGTGGGCCGCCAGCGCGCTGATCGGCCGGGTGGAGTGGACCGAGCCGGCCGGCGCACCGGTGGAGGTGGCGCTGCTGCAGGGCAACGTGGACCAGGACCTGAAGTGGTCGGCGGAGGAGCGCCGCGGCATCATCGACCGCTACCTGGAGCTGACCCGGCAGAACTGGGACCGGCCGGTGATCATCTGGCCGGAAACCGCCCTGCCCGCCTTCCGCCACCAGGTGCCGAAGACCCTCGAGGAGCTCGACGCCGAGGCGAAGAGCCACGGCGCCGGCGTTCTGGTGGGGCTGCCGGTGATGGAGGCGGATCAACGCTACTACAACAGCCTGCTGGCCGTCGGCGACGGCGACGGGCTCTACCGCAAGCGCCACCTCGTCCCCTTCGGCGACTACCTGCCCCTGGCGGGCCTGCTGCGCGGGCTCATCAACTTCTTCGACCTGCCCATGTCGAGCTTCAGCGCCGGCGCCCCCGACCAGCCGCCGCTGCGGGTCAACGGCCTCACCCTGGCCCCCAGCGTCTGCTACGAGATCGCCTTCCCCGACGAGGTCCGCAGCCTGCTGCCCGCGGCCCAGGTGCTGGTCAACGTGAGCAACGACGCCTGGTTCGGCACCTCCATCGGCCCCCACCAGCACTTCCAGATCGCCCGCATGCGCGCCCTGGAGACGGAGCGCTGGCTGCTGCGGGCCACCAATACCGGCATCACCGCCATCGTCGACCACCGCGGCCGGGTCCAGCGCCTGGCCCCCCAGTTCCAGACCGGGGCGCTCACCGGCAGCGCCGAACCGCGCGCCGGCGCCACCCCCTTCGTGCGCACCGGGACACTGCCGGTGGTGACCGCGGCGCTGCTGCTGCTCCTGGCCGCCTGGGCCGGTGCCCGCCGTCTCCGCAGCCGACCGCCGCGCCCGCGCCCCGTACCGGCGCCGGAACGGCCCATGGAAATCCCGGACTAGGGAGCGCGCAACGGTGGGGGCGGCCGTCGTGCTGCATGGAAGGCATCAGGGTGCGGGGAGGGTCCCTTCCAGCAGGCTGGAGAACCACAGGTAGCCGTCGTAGGCGTCGCCGTCGAAGAAGACGAACAGGAACTGGCGCCGGTCGTCCTCCAGGGTCCCCTGCTCGTAGTAGTAGTACCAGTGCGTGCGCGGCCCTGGCATGCCGGGCAGCAACGCCGCGCCGCCGCCGAGCGGCGCGCCCAGCACCCGCCGCACCTCCTCCCGGGTGGAGACGCCCACCGTCAGCCGTGACTCCAGCAGGCCCGGGTCGACCCAGCGGCCGCTGCGGATGCTGATCCCGCCCACACAGCCCGCGAGCAGCGCCGCCAGCAGCAGCCCGGTCAGCGCGAAGCGCCACGTCCGGCCATGCTCAATCCACCGCCCCGGCATCTTCATGGCCCACCCCCGCCGCCCGCTGCCGCCGGGCGCAGCAGCAGCTCGTCCGAGAACCAGAGGTGACCGTCGTAACGATCGGCCCGGATGAGAACCAGCAGCATCTTCAGCCGCGCCTTGCCGGAGGCGTCCGCCTCCACGTACTCGTAGAGAAAGACATCCCGCATCGGTTCGGCCCGGGTCAGGCGCACCGCGCCGCGTCCGCGGGGCTCACCCAGGCGCAGGAGGACATCGGCCGTGGTCGACAGCCCCGGCTGGAGCTCGTCCAGCCGTTCCACCCGGGGCGGCACGCCGTAGCGCATGGTGCCGCAGCCGGACACCAGTGCCAGGATCAGGAGCAGGAGCGCCCGGCGGACCGGCGCCCGTCGCGGTTCAACGCACATGACCCACCCCCCGCTGGGCATTGGAGAACCACAGGTAGCCGTCGAAGCGCGGGCCGTCGAACAGCACCAGCAGCACCTGCTGGCGCACCCTGAGCGGGATGACGGTCACCGACCCCTCCCGCCGCGCCTTGTCCATGCCCGTGGCCTCGATATCCTCGTAGTACCAGACGTCACGCCCCGCCCAGCCCCGGCCCTCCAGTCCGCCGATCGGGATCAGCACATGCCCGCGGCCAGCCGGGAAACCCAGCAGCCGCTCCACGTCGGCGCGGGTGGATCGCCCCCGCTGGAGCACGGTATCCAGGCGGGCCAGCGCGGGAAATTCCCCCGTGGTCAGGACGGGAGCCGGCGCACAGCCCGCCAGCAGCGCTCCAGCCAGCCACAGGGCCGCGGCAGCCCGCACCCATCCGCCTCCCCTCGTCCCGCGCACGCTCACCTCCCCGGCCCTCCCGGGCCACTGCGCCGGCGAACCATCGGCTACTCCGGCGGCGGCCGGACCGCGTCCGCCGTGCGCCCGGCGGCGATGGCCGCCACCACGCCCCGGGCCAGGCTGTCACAAGCCCTGCCCTCCGGCGCCGCGGGCATCCCCAGCGGAATCAGCAGCGCCACGGCGAACCAGGACCGCCCGCTGGCGTCCGCCGTCACCGGGGCGCCACTCGCCCCCGCCCCGAGCTCGACGAGCTGCGCCTGCAGGCGCATCGTCTTGTCCCAGGTCACCAGGCCCAGGCAGAAGCCGCCGCCGTAGCCGCTGAAACAGCCGATACCGCCCTCTTCGGCCTGCTCCGCGCGGGCGCTCACCAGCACCACGTAGCGCAGGCCGATGGCGCCGGCCCGGGCGCGGAAGCCGGGATCGGTTGCGAGCACCCGCAACGAGGGCAGCGTACGGGGAGCATCCCGGGCGTCCAGCCCGGGCAGCACCCGGCGGCGGTAATCGTCGGCGTCAATGAGGCGCAGCGGCAGTGAGGCACGACCGACCTCCCGCCCCAGGCACGCCTGCAGGCGCCGCTCCAGCGGCAGCGGGTCGACGGCCCGGATCCATTCACGACCCTCCGCCCGGTCGATGGTGACATGCTCGCTCACCACCACCACCACCCCCGGGACCGAAGATGCAGTGCGCGCCCCGGCCGGATGCGGCGCCCCGGGCGCGCAGCCGGCCGCGACGACGACGAGCAGCACGGCGAAGACGAGGGGGAAACGCCCGATCATCCCTGGCCACCCCCCGGAGGGAACAGCGCCGTTCCAGACATGGGCACCTCGACTGCGGGAACGAACCCGGCTTCGGCGGGCGCCTGGCGGCACGCCAGGCGCCCGCACCGTCTCGTGCCTTAACTATGGACGACGGCGGCTGTCGCCGCCACGGGAAGCCTGGGTGAGAAAGGCGCGGATGCCCGCACGCTGGCGGGGCGGTCAGGCGCGTGATCGGCGCTATTCGTCGCCGGCATCCACCGGCGGTTCGGACTCGCCCCCCGGCTTCACCCGCTCGAAGACGGTGGCCTGGCAGGCGGGACAGGGGGGAATCCTGCCGGTCTTGGTGAAGTGCACCTCCTCGCCGCAGGCCACGCAGCGCAGGGTGCCGATGCCTGTCACCTCGCCGGTGCGGTACTGGGACGCGCGCCTGAGCTGCTCGGCGAACTGCAGCTGGGCCAGGCGGGTCTGGTCCGCCACCCGGGCGAACATGTCCAGCATCCGGTCCTCGATCAGCTGCATGTCGAAGCGTAGCCAGTCACGGAAGGCCTGACCGCCCTCGGCGAGGAAGCGGCCCGCATCCTCCATGTCGCGCTTGAGGTAGGCGGCGACCCGTTCGCCCTCCTCGCGGGTAACCTCCCCCAGCTCCACCGCCCGCTCCATGGCGTCGGTGATATATTCGTGGACCCGTTCGGCGCCGTCCCCGGCCCGGTCCAGGGCGGTTCGCACCCGCTCCAGCATGCGGTCATAGGCACTGACCGTGGAGGATGATTCCTGCGGGCCCTGCCTGTCCTGTTCGCTCATTGCACGCATCCCCTTCGCCATCGGCCGCTGCCGGTCGTTCGACGCCCATGACCGGTACTGGCCCCTGCAGGAAAGTATAGAGCCTCGGACCCCGGGACGCCGCAGTGACCGCCGGTCCGGGGTGCCCGGTTCAGAGCCCGGCGGGCTGGATGCCGGTGACCGCCAGGGCAACCAGCACCACCGGGGTCAGGAGCCGGCGCAGGACAAGGTAGTGACGCGGCAGCCGGTGCCGCCGGCCCAGCCACTCGTCCGCCAGGTAGACGCCCAGCAGCCCCAGCCCCGCCACCACCAGCCCCGTCGCCCCGCCGGCCAGCAGCGCCGCCCAGGCCACCAGCGAGGGAATCACCGCCAGGGTCATCCGCAGCCACAGGCCGGTGCCCGCGGGCAGGGCCAGCCCCCACTGGACACCCCCCAGGAAGGAGAGGATGGCCGCGGCGTAGGCGAGGGAGAAGAACAGCGGCTCGATGCCCGCCGGCCACAGCGCCAGCCAGGGGCCCAGAGCCGCCGCCAGGAAGGGAACCAGCCCCGCTATACCGAGCACCAGGGTCGCGACGGGGACCTCATCCTCCACCGGCGGGAGGGCTTTCGCACCGTCGAGCGCCAGCGTCTCGAGCTCGCCCCCGATGCAGCGCCCGTCCACGAACACCTGCGGCAGCGTCTCCAGGCCGGTCAACGCCCGCAGCTCGTGAAAGCGTCCGCGCAGCTCCGCTGTTCCCATGCCCAGCCGCGCCACCCGGCAGTCCAGGCCGCGGCTGCCCAGGTGCCGCTCCAGCAGTCGCGTGTCGGTCACCGCGGAGGCCAGCACCACGATCTCCGGCCCCTGCTCCAGCTCCCGCTCCAGCCAGGCCGGCAGCCGCGCCGACCGGTCCGGCCTCTCCATCACCGCGTTCATCCTGTCAGCCCTCCGTCCCCAGCAGCGACTCGATGAGCCCGGTGAGCTCCGGGTCCCGGGGCGCCACCTGACTTGCCAGGCTCGCCACCACCCGGCCCTGCCGATCGATCACGTACTTGTGGAAATTCCAGCCCGGCTGCACTCCGGTCACGCCGGCCAGGTGACGGTAGAGGGGGTGCTGTGCCGCGCCCCGGCCCGCATGGACCTTCTCGAACATGGGGAAGACCGAGTAGTTGAGCCGGCAGAACTGCTGGATCTGCGCCTCACTGCCCGGCTCCTGGCCGCCGAAGTCGTCGGAGGGGAAGCCGAGCACCACCAGTCCCCGGTCTTTATAATCTTCGTATAGCTTTTGAAGCCCCTCGTACTGGGGTGTGAAGGCACACTTGCTGGCCGTGTTCACCACCAGCAGCACCTTGTCGCGGTAGGCGTCGCAGAGCCGGACGGATTCCACACCGTCAAGACTCCTTACCTCATATGACAGTACTTCTGGACATGACTCCACCGCTTCGGCAGGAGCGGAAAAGGCGGTGATGACCATGATCAACAGGCTGGAAAGCATGGCGGTTCTCCATCTCGGGGTTGCAAGCCTGTATCGATTATGTATTACTATTGTACAACTTTTCAACATCCTCGTTCACGGAGCCGTCCATGCCCAGCCAAACCCTGCATACCCCCCTCCCCGCCGGAGCCCGCATCGCCGTGGTGGGTAGCGGCATCTCCGGCCTCGGCGCGGCCTGGCTGCTGGCGCGCCGCTACCGCGTGAGCCTGTTCGAGCGCAACGGCTACCACGGCGGCCACACCAACACGGTGTCGGTATCGACGCGGGAGGGAACGCTGCCGGTGGACACCGGTTTCATCGTCTACAACGAGCGCAACTACCCGCACCTCACCGACCTGTTCCGTCATCTCCGCATCGCCACCCGGCCCACGGACATGTCCTTCGCGGCTTCCATCGACGGTGGGCGGGTGGAATACGCGGGCAGCGGCCTTGGCACCCTGTTCGCCCAGCGGCGCAACCTGGCCGATCCCCGCTTCCACCGCATGCTGCTGGACATCCTGCGCTTCAACCGCGCCGCCGGCCGCCTGGCGGGCGGCGGCGGGGACAGCGGCATGAGCCTGGGGGATTTCCTGCTGCGGGGCGGCTACGGCAGCGCCTTCCGCGATTACTACCTGCTGCCGATGGCGGCCGCCATCTGGTCCTGCCCGAGCCGGACCATGCTCGAGTTCCCGGCCCTCAGCCTGGCCCGGTTCTTCGCCAACCACGGCCTGCTCGACCTCACCGGCCGACCCCGCTGGCGGACGGTGGCAGGCGGCGGGAGACGCTACGTGGAGCGGCTGCTGGAAGCCATCGGCCCGGAGCGGCACCTCGACACCGCAGTGCAATCCCTGCGCCGCGGGGAACGGGGCGTCACCCTGTGTCTGGCCGACGGACGCGAAGCGGCCTTCGACGGGGCGGTAATCGCCACCCATGCCGACCAGGCGCTGGCCCTGCTGGAGACGCCAGACCCGCGGGAGCGCCGGGTGCTGGGCGCCTTCGGCTACCAGGACAACCGCGCCCTGCTGCACACCGACCCCGCCCTGATGCCGCGCCTGCGGCAGGTCTGGTCCTCCTGGAACTACCTCGGCGACACCGCCGGATCGGCGCCGGCCGTGTCGGTGACCTACTGGATGAATCCGCTCCAGGGCCTGCCCGGTGCGACCGACTACTTCGTCTCCCTGAACCCCCTGCGGGAGCCCGAACCGGACCGCCTGCTGCGCGAGATCCACTACCGCCACCCGGTCTTCGACGCCGCCGCCCTGGCGGCCCAGTCGGCGCTGGGCCAGATCCAGGGCGGCGGCCGGGTCTGGTTCTGCGGCAGCTATTGCGGCTACGGCTTCCACGAGGACGGCCTGCGGTCCGCCGTGGAGGTCGCCCGTGGCCTGGGGGTTGAGGCACCGTGGAGCGGCGCCGCCACGGCCGCCGCCCCGGTCCGGGCGCCACGCCCGGGACTGGCGGGGGAAGCGGCGTGATCCTCACCGGCACGGTGATGCACCGGCGCCTGTTCCCGGTGCGCTACCGGTTCGTCTACCGGGTCTTCAGCCTGCTGCTGGACCTGGACGAGCTGCCGGCGCTCGACCGCCGCCTGCGGCTGTTCTCCCACAACCGCTTCAACCTGCTGAGCCTCCATGATCGCGACCACGGCCCCCGCCGGGACGCGCCGCTGCGTCCCTGGATCGAAACCCTTCTGCGCGACCAGAGCATCGAACTCGCCGGCGGCCCGGTGCGGCTGCTCTGCTTTCCGCGGGTGCTGGGCTACGTCTTCAACCCCCTGAGCCTGTGGTACTGCCATCACGCGGACGGCAGTCTCCGCGCCGTACTGTGCGCGGTGAGCAACACCTTCGGCGAACACCACGGCTACCTGCTGCACGAGGGCGGCGCGCCGCTGGCCGATCCGCTGCGGCAGAGCCGCGACAAGCGCTTCCATGTCTCGCCCTTCATCTCCATGGAGGCCCGCTACAGCTTCCGCATCAGCCGTCCCGGCGAGCGGCTGGCGGTGGTGATCCACGAGCACCAGCGGGGGCGGCTGATGCTGGCCGCCAGCCTGACGGGCCGGCTGGCGCCCCTCACCGACGGCCGCCTCCTCGCCGCCGCCCTGCGCATCCCTCTGCTAACCTTGAAGGTCATGATCCTGATTCACTGGCAGGCGCTGAAGATCTGGCTGCGGGGCGCCCCCTTCCACCGCAAGCCGCCACCCCCGGAACAGGAGATCACCCCATGATCGGCGAACAGGCCGATACCCCGCCCCGTCCGTGCCCCGCCCCCCTGTGGCTGCGGCCGCTGGCGGGCGCCCTGGAACGGCTGCGGGCCGGAGAGCTGCTTCTCACCACTCCCGACGGCCAGGAGTACCTGTTCCGCGGCCCCCGCCCGGGCCCGGCCGCCGCTCTCCACATCCGCCATCCGCGGCTGCTCCCGCGACTGCTGCTCGGCGGCGATCTCGGCTTTGCCGAGGGCTACCTGCGGGGGGAGTGGGACAGCCCCGATCCGGCCGCGCTGCTGGAGCTCGGCGCGGTGAACGAGGCGGCGCTGGCGCAGGCGCTGCGCCCCGGCGCGGCGACCCGGCTGCTCGCCGCCCTGCGCCACCGCCTGCACCCGAACACTCGGCGCGGCAGCCGGCGCAACATCATGGCCCACTACGACCTGGGCAACGGCTTCTACCGCCTGTGGCTGGACGGAACCATGACCTACTCCGCCGCCCGCTTCAGCCGTCCGGGCATGGGCCTGGCCGAAGCCCAGGCGGAGAAGTACCGGCTGCTGCTGGAGCAGCTGGCGCCGGCGCCCGGCAGCCATATTCTCGAGATCGGCTGCGGCTGGGGCGGCTTCGCCGAGCACGCCGCCCGCGCCGGCCACCACGTCACCGGCATCACCCTCTCCCCCGCCCAGCTGGAGTTCGCCCGCGAACGCATCCGCCGGGCGGGGCTCGCCGAGCGGGTGGAGCTGCGTCTGCAGGACTACCGCGACCTCACCGGCAACTTCGACCACGCGGTGTCCATCGAGATGTTCGAGGCCGTGGGCGAGGCCCACTGGCCCACCTACTTCCGCCGCCTGCGCACGGTCCTGCGCCCCGGCGGCAGGGCGGCCCTGCAGGTCATCACCATCGACGGCGCCGCCTATTCCGGCTACCGGCGCAATCCCGACTTCATCCAGCTGCACGTCTTCCCCGGCGGCATGCTCCCGAGCCCGGAGGCGTTCCGCGCCGGGGCGCAGGCGGCCGGGTTGCGGGTGGCGACGGAGCGGTTCGACGGCAGCGACTACGCCGAGACCCTGGCCCGCTGGACCCGCCGCTTCCACCGCGCGGCCGACGCCGTGCGCGCCCAGGGCTTCGACCGGCGCTTCCTGCGCCTGTGGCGCTACTACCTCGCCTACTGCGAGGCGGGCTTCCGCAGCGGCCGCATCGACCTGCTGCGCACGGTGCTGGAGCGCCCGGCCTAGCCTCGGTACCGCGGCGGATCGACGCATTCAACGCCAAGGCGCCAAGACACGGAGATCACCAAGAAGCAAGAATTGGATTCATAGCAGACATCAACTTACAGACCCGCTTCCGGGTTGCGCGCAGCGGCGCCCGCGAGCCTCCTGCCGCGCAGGCATCCACCGCCCCTTCCTCATCCCCTCCCTCCCTGCGGCGGTTGTCCGCCTCCGGCCGGGGCAGTATCCTTTCCTGCTTTGGCATCTCCCTTCTTCTTATCAAGGTATCCGCACAGGCGATGGACGAGCATTACCACCCGGAAAAGATCGAACCCGAGGTACAGCGGCACTGGGACGAGACCGGCACCTTCCAGGTCGGGGAGGCGGCGGAGCGCGACAAGTTCTACTGCCTGTCCATGTTCCCCTACCCCTCCGGGCGGCTGCACATGGGCCACGTGCGCAACTACACCATCGGGGACGTCATCGCCCGCTTCCAACGCCTGCAGGGCCGCAACGTGCTCCAGCCCATGGGCTGGGACGCCTTCGGCCTGCCGGCGGAGAACGCCGCCATGGCCAACGGCGTGCCGCCGGCGGCCTGGACCTACGACAACATCGCCTACATGAAGCGCCAGCTGCAGAGTCTGGGCTTCGCCATCGACTGGAGCCGGGAACTGGCCACCTGCCAGCCCGACTACTACCGCTGGAACCAGTGGCTGTTCCTGCGCATGCTCGAGCGGGGCATCGCCTACCAGAAAACGGGCGTGGTGAACTGGGATCCGGTGGACCAGACGGTGCTCGCCAACGAGCAGGTGATCGACGGCCGCGGCTGGCGCACCGGCGCGCTGGTGGAGAAGCGCGAAATCCCCATGTACTACCTCGCCATCACCCGCTACGCCGAGGAGCTGCTGGGAGATCTGGACCAGCTCCCCGGCTGGCCCGAGCGGGTGCGCACCATGCAGGCCAACTGGATCGGCAAGAGCTACGGCGTGCGCTTCGCCTTCCCCTATGATCTGGACGGCCAGCCCGGGAAGCTGTGGGTCTACACCACCCGCGCCGACACCATCATGGGCGTCACCTTCTGCGCCGTGGCCGCCGAGCATCCGCTGGCCGAGCGCGCCGCCCGGGAGAACCCCGAGCTGGCCGCCTTCGTGGAGGAGTGCAAGCGCGGCTCGGTGGCCGAGGCCGACATCGCCACCATGGAGAAGAAAGGCATGCCGCTCGGGATGGAAGTCACCCACCCCATCACCGGCGCGCCGATCCCGGTGTGGGTGGGCAACTACGTGCTCATGGGCTACGGCGAGGGCGCGGTGATGGCGGTGCCGGCCCACGACGAGCGCGACTTCCACTTCGCCAAGAAGTACGGCCTGCCCATCGAGCAGGTGATCGCCGTCGAAGGCGAGGAGTTCACCCTCGAGGAGTGGCGCGACTGGTACGCCGACAAGGGGCGCGGGCGCTGCGTCAACTCGGGCCCCTACGACGGCCTCGACTACGAGGCGGCGGTGGAGGCCATCGCCGCCGATCTGAAGGCGAATGACCTGGGCGACAAGCAGGTGCAGTGGCGCCTGCGCGACTGGGGCATCTCCCGTCAGCGCTACTGGGGCTGCCCCATTCCCGTTATCCACTGCGACTCCTGCGGCACGGTGCCGGTGCCCGACGACCAGCTGCCGGTGGTGCTGCCCGAGGACTGCGTGCCCGACGGCGCCGGCAACCCGCTCAACCGGCGCGCCGACTTCGTCGAGACCACCTGCCCGAAGTGCGGCGGCCCGGCGCGGCGCGAGACGGACACCATGGACACCTTCGTGGACTCCTCCTGGTACTACGCCCGCTACTGCAGCCACGACGCCGGCGCCATGGTGGACGGGCGCGCCGGCTACTGGATGCCGGTGGACCAGTACATCGGCGGGATCGAGCACGCCATCCTGCACCTGCTCTACTCCCGCTTCTGGACCAAGGTGATGCGCGACCTCGGGCTGGTGGACTACGACGAGCCGTTCACCAACCTGCTCACCCAGGGCATGGTGGTGGCGGAGACCTACTACCGCGAGGACGCCGAGGGCCGGAAGAGCTGGTACAACCCCGCCGACGTGGCGGTGGAGCGCGACGACAAGGGCCGCGTGGTGAGCGCGACCCTGTGCGCCGACGGCGGGCCGGTGATCATCGGCGGCATCGAGAAGATGTCCAAGTCGAAGAACAACGGCATCGACCCCCAGGCCCTCATCGACCGCTACGGCGCCGACACGGTGCGCCTGTTCACCATGTTCGCCGCCCCACCGGAACAGTCCCTGGAGTGGTCGGACGCCGGCGTGGAGGGCGCCCACCGGTTCCTGAAGCGGCTGTGGGCCTTCGGCCGCGAGCAGCGCGGGACCATCGCCGCCGGGCTGGCCGAACTCGCCCGGCAGGACCGGCGCATCGACCTGGCGCAGGCGGACAGCGGCCAGAAGGCGGTCCGCCGGGAAATCCACGAGCAGCTGCAGCTGGCCCTGCAGGACTTCGGGCGCTACCAGTTCAACACCGTGGTGGCGGCGTGCATGAAGATCCTCAACGCCCTGTACGCGATGCCACCCTACGGGGAACTCCCCGAGCCCTCGCAAAAGGTTTACGAGCTGACCGTGGCCGAGGGCTACGGCATCCTGCTGCGCCTGCTCTATCCCGTCACCCCCCACGTGGCCCACCGGCTGTGGTCCGGGCTGGGCTACGGCGGGGAGATACTCGACGCCGGGCTGCCGGTGGTGGACGAGGCCGCCCTGGCCCGCGACACCCTCGAGGTGGTCGTGCAGGTGAACGGCAAGCTGCGCGGCCAGGTCTCGGTGCCCGCCGGCGCCGACAAGGCGGCGGTGGAGGCCGCGGCCCTGGCCGACGGCAACGTGCAGCGTTTCATCGAGGGCAAGCCGGTGCGCCGCGTCATCGTGGTCCCCGGCAAGCTGGTCAATATCGTCGTCTGACCTGGAGGAAGAGCCGGTGCGCCATTCCCTGCCTGAACTACCCGGAACCACCCGGCCCGGACGCGGACGCCCCGGCCGGTCCGCCGGCTTGCTGGGCATCGCCCTCCTCGCCCTGCTGCTCTCAGCCTGCGGCTTCCAGCTGCGCGGCAGCCAGCCCCTGCCCACGGCACTGGCGGCGGTCGACCTGCAGGTGCCGCCGGGCGAGCCGGACCTGCAGCGGGATCTGCGCCGCGCCCTGGAGGCCCGCGGGACCCGGGTGGCGGAGGAGGCCGGCGCCTCCACCCTGCGCATCCTGGGCGCCCGCTACGACCGCCGCATCCTCAGCATCGGCCCCGACGGCAAGGTGCGCGAATACGAGCTCCGCTACGAGGTGCGCTTCGCCCTGCAGCCCGCCGGCGCGGAGGCGCGCGCGCCGGTGCGCAGCGTTACCGTGCTGCGCGACTACAGCTACAGCGAGCTGCGGGTGCTGGGCAAGGACGAGGAGCGCGATCTCCTGCGCACCGAGATGCGGCGCGAAGCGGTCAACCGCATCGTGAACCAGCTCAGCCACTGATGCGCCTGCGCCCCGACCAGCTGGACGGGCACCTGAAGCAAGGTCTGGCGCCCGCCTACCTGGTGAGCGGTGACGAGCCGCTCGCGGTCATGGAGTCCTGCGACGCCATCCGCGCCGCCGCCCGCGCCGCGGGCTTCGAGGAGCGGGAGGTGTTCCACGTCGAGGCCGGATTCGACTGGAACCGCCTGCTGGAGTCGGCCAACAGCCTCTCCCTGTTCGCCACCCGCCGCATCATCGAGCTGCGCCTGGAGGGCGCCAAGCCCAAGGGCGCCGGCCCCGACGCCCTGAAGGAGTACGCGGCCCGCCCGCCCGCCGACACCGTGCTGCTGGTAATCACCGGCAAGCTGGACGCCGCGGCCCAGAAGAGCGCCTGGCACCAGGCCCTGGAGAAGACCGGGGTGGCGGTGGCCGCCTGGCCGGTGGAGCCCGGCCGCCTGCCCGGGTGGGTGGCGCAGCGCATGCGGGCACTGGGGCTGCAGCCCGATCCGGAGGCGGCCCGGCTGGTGGCCGAACGGGTCGAGGGCAACCTGCTGGCGGCGGCGCAGGAGATCGAGAAGCTGCGCCTGCTCCACGGCCCCGGCCCCGTGGATGCCGCGGCGGTGGCCGCGGCGGTGGCCGAGAGCGCCCGCTACGACGTGTTCACCCTCGCCGACGCGGCGCTGGGCGGCGCACCCGGCCGTGCCGCCCGGGTGCTGGCCGGATTGCGGGGCGAGGGGGTGGACCCCACCCTGGTGCTCTGGGCGCTGTCCCGGGAGCTGCGCCTGCTGGCGGGTCTGGCGGGCGCCGTGGCCCTGGGCCGGCGCCTGGAGCAGGCGCTGCAGGCGCAGCGGGTGTGGGACCGGCGCAAGCCCCTCTACCAGCAGGCCCTGAAGCGGGGCGACGCCGGCCACTGGCAGGGGCTGCTGCAGCGCTGCCAGCGGGTGGACCGCATCAACAAGGGGCAGGCCCCCGGCAACGCCTGGGACGCCCTGCAGGACCTGGCGCTGGCCATGGCCGGAGCGCGGGTGCCGGTGGACAGTTCCCAGTGACCGGTATCCAGTCGCCGGGAACCTGAACCAGCCTCTGATATCTGGCCACTGGCAACCGGCGACTGGCAACGGGAGCCCCCCCTTTCCGCTCCCGCCACGGGGGGTTACCATATTCCTTTCGAACCAGACGAACGAATGGCCAAGATCATGACCGTACCCGCCGATACCGCCCAGCTGGACGTGCGCGCCTACATGAGCGATGTGGGCCGCCAGGCCCGCGAGGCCTCCCGGGCCATGGCCCGCGCCGGGACCCGCGTCAAGGACGCCGCCCTGCTGGCCGTCGCCGAGCAGTTGCTGGCGAACGAGGCGGCGCTGCTGGCGGCCAACGCCCGCGACCTGGAGCAGGGCCGCGCCGCCGGTCTGGATGCCGCGCTGCTCGACCGCCTCACCCTCAACGCCGCCGGCATCGCCGGCATGGCCGAGGGACTGCGCCAGATCGCCGCCCTGCCCGACCCGGTGGGCGAGATCACCGACATGAACTACCGCCCCTCCGGCATCCAGGTGGGGCGCATGCGGGTGCCGCTGGGGGTCATCGGCATCATCTACGAATCGCGCCCCAACGTGACCGCGGACGCCGCCGCCCTGTGCCTCAAGTCCGGGAACGCGGCCATCCTGCGCGGCGGCTCGGAGGCGTTCCACTCCAACCGCGCCATCGCCGCCTGCATCCATGCCGGGCTCGAGGCCGCCGGCCTGCCGCGTCACGCCGTCCAGGTGATGGAAACCACCGACCGTGCCGCCGTGGGACTGCTCATCACCATGCCCGAGTACGTTGACGTGATCGTCCCGCGGGGCGGCAAGGGGCTCATCGAGCGCATCAGCGCCGAAGCCCGGGTGCCGGTCATCAAGCACCTGAACGGCATCTGCCACGTCTACATCGACGACCGCGCCGATCAGGACAAGGCCGTGCGCATCGCCTTCAACGCCAAGACCCACCGCTACGGGGTCTGCAACGCCATGGAGACCCTGCTGGTGGCCGAGGGCGTGGCCGCGCAGGTGCTGCCCGAACTGGGACGGCTGTACGGCGAGAAGGGTGTGGAGCTGCGCGGCTGTCCCGCCACCCGCGCCATCCTGGCGCAGGCCGTGGAGGCCACCGCGGAGGACTGGGACACGGAGTACCTGGCGCCAATCCTCTCCATCCGCGTCGTGGCGGGGCTGGAGGAGGCCATCGAGCACATCCACCGCCACAGCTCCGGGCACACCGAGTCCATCGTCACCGAGGACATCACCCGGGCGCGGCGCTTTCTCACCGAGGTGGACTCCAGCTCGGTGATGGTCAACGCCTCCACCCGCTTCGCGGATGGTTTCGAGTATGGCCTGGGGGCGGAGATCGGCATCTCCACCGACAAGATCCATGCCCGTGGACCGGTGGGGCTCGAGGGCCTCACCTCCCAGAAGTACATCGTCGTCGGCGACGGCCATATAAGGGAATGAAGGGTGACGGATAACAGGTAGCGGATACAGGGCCCGCCCTTCCCGTTCCCGGTCATCCGTTATCCGCCCTCTTCCATGATCGGCATTCTCGGCGGCACCTTCGACCCCATCCACTACGGCCACCTGCGCACGGCGCTGGAACTCCGGCAGCTGCTGGGCCTGGAGGAGGTCCGGCTCATTCCCTGCCGGGTGCCCCCCCACCGGGAAAACCCCGCGGCCCCGGCGGAACTGCGCCTGGCCATGGTGCAGGCGGCCTGCGCCGGTGAGCCGCGGCTGGTGGCCGATGACCGTGAGTTGCGGCGCGACGGCCCCTCCTACACGGTGGACACCCTTGCCGGCCTGCAGCGGGAGCGGCCGCGCACGCCCCTCGGGCTGATCCTGGGGGTGGACGCCTTCCTGGATCTGCCCGCCTGGCACCGCTGGGAGGAACTGCTGGAGCGGGCCCATCTGCTGGTGGTGGAACGGCCCGGCTGGGAACCGCCGCGGGCGGGTCCGGTGGCGGAACTGCTCCGGGAACGCCGGGTCGGGGAGATGGCCGACCTGGCCGGCCGCCGGGCCGGCGGCATCCTGCCGTGCACGGTCACCCGACTGGACATCTCCGCCACGGCCATCCGGGCCCAGGTGGCTGCGGACCGGAGTCCGCGCTTCCTGCTCCCGGATTCTGTGCTGGCGCTGATCGAGGCGCACGGCTGTTATCGCTGAAACCGGCTCCGTACAGGCGCCACGAGAGGAAACAGAAACGAACCCATGGAGACTGAAGCGCTGGAACGGCTGGTGGTCGAGGCCCTGGAGGAGCTCAAGGGCGAAGATATCCGCGTGCTCGACGTACGCAACATCACCAGCATCACCGACCTGATGATCATCGCCAGCGGCAACGTGGATCGCCACGTGAAATCCCTGGCCGACAATGTGGTGGCACGGGCCAAGGAGCACGGTGTCCAGCCCCTCGGCGCCGAGGGACTGGATTCGGGCGAGTGGGCGCTGGTGGATCTCGGCGACGTGGTGGTGCACGTGATGCTGCCGCGAGTCCGCGACTTCTACCAGCTCGAGAAGCTCTGGGAGCAGCCCGCCGCGAAGAGCCACGAGCCCCGCGGTCAGGGTGACTGATCCGCCGTGCGCATCCACCTCATCGCCGTGGGCAAGCGAATGCCCGCCTGGGTGGAGGCCGGCTACACGGACTACGCCCGGCGGCTGCCGGCGGAATGCGGCCTGAGCCTGACCGAGATAGGGGCCGGCCGACGCACCAAGGGCACCGATCTGCGGCGCCTGACGGAAAAGGAGGGCGAGCAGATGCTCGCCGCCGTCCCCAGGGGCGCCCGGGTCATCGCCCTGGACGTGGGCGGGCGCGGCTGGAGCACCGAACAGCTCGCGGAGCAGCTCCGCGGCTGGCTGGCCGGGGGCCGCGACCTGGCGCTGCTGGTGGGCGGCCCCGAGGGGCTGGCCCCGGCCTGCCTGGCCGCCGCCGGGGAGCGCTGGTCCCTCTCGCCGCTGACCCTGCCCCATCCCCTGGTGCGGGTGGTGCTGGCCGAGCAGATCTACCGGGCCTGGAGCCTGCTGGCCGGCCACCCGTATCATCGCTAACGAGGAGATCAGACCCCGAGTGACCAGAGACTGGTGCCTTCTTTCAACCTTTGTCCTTTATCCGTGAACCGTCACCCTTAACCCGCCATGGCCCCCAAGTCCGCACTCCGGGACCACATCCGCGAGAATCGCCTGTTCCTGAACCGCACCGTGGCCGCGGGAATCGTGGTCGCCCTGCTCACGGCGGTGCTCATCGTGCGACTGTTCTACCTGCAGGTGGTGGAGCACGACACCTACACCACGCTCTCCCACAACAACCGGGTCAACATCGAGCCCATCGGCCCCACCCGCGGACTCATCTACGATCGCAACGGCGTGCTGCTGGCGGAGAACCGGCCCACCTTCAGCCTGGAGATTGTCCCCGAACGGATGGAGAACCTGGAGGGTACCCTCGACCGGCTGGCGGAGCTGATCCCCATCGAGGAGTCGGACCTGGCCCGTTTCGAACGCGGCCTCAACCAGAAACGCCGGTTCGAGGGCGTACCGCTGCGGGTGCGCCTGAGCGAGGAGGAGGTGGCGCGCTTCGCCGCCAACCGCCATCTCTTTCCCGGCGTGGAGATCGAGGCCCGCCTCACCCGCCACTATCCGCTGGGCGCGCTCACCGCCCATGCGCTCGGGTTCGTGGGGCGCATCAACGAACGCGAGCTCCAGCGCATCGACCCCTCCAACTACGCCGCCACCCAGCACATCGGCAAGGTGGGCGTGGAAAAGCACTACGAGGCGCTGCTCCACGGCACCGTGGGCTATCAGCAGGTGGAGACCAATGCCCGGGGCCGGGTGCTGCGGGTGCTGGAGCGCACCCCGCCGGTCCCCGGCAGCAACCTCTACCTGAGCCTCGACAGCGGTCTGCAGCAGGTGGCCACCGAGGCCCTGGGCGGGAACCGCGGCGCCATCGCGGCCCTGGACGTGCGCACCGGGGCGGTCCTGGCGCTGGTGAGCACCCCCTCCTACGACACCAACCTGTTCGTCAACGGCATCGATCCGGAAACCTACAAAGCCCTGCAGGAATCCCCCGACCAGCCCCTGTTCAACCGCTCCGTGCGCGGCCAGTATCCCCCCGGCTCCACCATCAAGCCCTTCATCGCCCTGACCGGCCTGGAGTACGGCGTGACCACCCCGGAGTTCTCCATCTTCGATCCCGGCTGGTACCAGCTCAAGGGCGACAGCCACAAGTATCGCGACTGGAAGCGTTGGGGCCACGGCCTGACCAACATGCGCAAGGCCATCGTGGAGTCCTGCGACACTTATTTCTACGATCTCGGCTTCAAGCTGGGCATCGACCGCATGCACGAATTCCTGAGCGGTTTCAGTCTCGGCCAGGAGACCGGCATCGACATGGACGAGGAGCTGCCGGGCCTGCTGCCCTCGCGCACCTGGAAACGGGGCGCCCGCGGCCAGCCCTGGTATCCGGGGGAGACGCTGATCACCGCCATCGGCCAGGGCTTCATGCTCACCACCCCCCTGCAGCTGGCCAACGCCACCGCCACCCTGGCCAGCCACGGCCGCGGCATGACGCCGCGGCTGGTGCACGCCATCCAGGACCCGGACGGGGAGACCCATCTGCAGCCGCCCCGCCCCCATCCGCCGCTGACCCCGCACAACCCCGCCAACTGGGAGATGGTCATCGCCGCCATGGAGGCGGTGGTGCACAGTGACCGCGGCACCGCCCGGCGCATCGGCGACAACGCCCCCTATACCATCGCCGGCAAGACCGGCACCGCCCAGGTGTTCGGCATCAAGCAGGACGAGAGATACGTGGAGGAGGAGGTGGCCCTGCGCCTGCGCGATCACGCCCTGTTCGTGGGCTTCGCCCCGGTGGAGGACCCGCGCATCGCCGTGGCGGTCGTCGTGGAGAACGGCGGTCACGGGGGCTCCGTTGCCGCGCCCCTGGCCCGGGCGGTCATGGACTACTACATGGAGAACCTGCCGCAATGATCGAGTCGCAGTCCGTGCGCCATCTCGGCAGCGCCAGCAGTTCCATGCACCGGCGCACGCTCAGCGAGCGGCTGCACCTGGACCTGCCGCTGCTCGGGGGCCTCATCATGCTGGCAGGCATCAGTCTCGTGGTGCTGTACAGCGCCGGCGGCCAGGACACCGGCCTGCTGGTGCGTCAGGGCCTGCGCCTGGGGCTGGCCCTGGGGGTGATGTTCGCCCTGGCCCAGGTCCCGCCGCACCAGTACCGCCACTGGACACCGTGGCTCTACGGGCTCGGGCTGCTGCTGCTGGTGCTGGTGGAAGTGGCGGGCGACGTGGGCAAGGGCGCCCAGCGCTGGCTCGATCTGGGCCTGTTCCGGTTCCAGCCCTCGGAGATAATGAAGATCGCCCTGCCGCTGATGGTGGCGCGCCTGCTCAGCAATCACACCCTGCCGCCGGACTGGCGCTCCCTGGTCCAGGCCGGCGTGGCCATCGCCCTGCCGGTGGGGCTCATCGCCCGCCAGCCGGATCTCGGCACCGCGCTCCTGGTGGCCAGCTCCGGGGTGTTCGTCGTGCTCCTGGCGGGCCTGCGCTGGCGTCTGGTGGGCGGCTTCGCCCTGCTGGCCGCGGCCCTGGCGCCGGTGCTGTGGATGTTCATGCACGACTACCAGCGCCAGCGGGTGCTGACCCTGCTGGACCCGGAGCGTGACCCGCTGGGCACCGGCTACCACATCATCCAGTCGAAGATCGCGGTGGGCTCCGGGGGGCTGTACGGCAAGGGCTGGCTCAACGGCACCCAGTCCCACCTGGATTTCCTGCCCGAGCGCTCCACCGACTTCATCTTCGCCGTCTACGGCGAGGAGTTCGGGATGCTGGGCGCGCTGCTCCTGCTGGCGGTGTTTCTCTACGTGGTCTATCGCGGGCTGTGGATAGCCCTCCAGGCCCAGGACAGCTTCGGGCGCCTGGTGGGCGGCAGCCTGATCCTGACCTTCTTCGTCTACCTGTTCGTCAACATGGGCATGGTCATCGGGCTGCTGCCCGTGGTGGGCGTGCCGCTGCCGCTCATCAGCTACGGCGGCACGTCGCTGGTGACCCTGATGGCCGGCTTCGGCATCCTCATGTCCATCCACACCCATCGCAAGCTCCTGGCCAGCTGAGGCGGCCCGCTGCGGCCAGTGCGGCAGCGCCCGGGACGCCCGTCGCGGCATCAATCTCAAGCCATTCATCAGCGTTCACTGATAACTGATTGTCTTGGCTTCAGATTGGCGTTGATTTATCCTCCGGTAAACAGCCGGCAACCCGGATTCCGCCGGGACCGGCTCCGATTCAGCCTTCCAGGAGCCTGATACCATGCCGGGCGCCCATCGCCGACTCTCCCTGACCGCCGCCGTGCTGCTCTCCTCCCTTGTCGGCGCCTGCGCCGGCACCGGCAGCGCGGAGAAGGCGCCCGCGGCCGCCGGCCAGGAGCGTCCCCCGGTGCCGGAGGTACCCGCCGAGGAGGTCCGGGCCCAGATGGCCGTGTTCGTGGACGAAGTCGCCCGGGCTCACGGCTTCGACCGCGACGAAGTCGCCACGCTGCTCGACGGCGCCGATGTGCGCGAGGACATCCTCGCCGCCATGACCCGGCCCGCCGAGGCCAAGCCCTGGTACCGCTACCGGCCCATTTTCCTCACCGCCGACCGCATCCGCGATGGGGTCGCGTTCTGGAACGGGAACGCCGCCCTGCTCGAGCGCGCCGAGGCGCAGTACGGGGTACCGCCGGCGATCATCACCGCCATCATCGGCGTGGAGACCAGCTACGGCCGCATCACCGGCCGCCACCGGGTGCTCGACGCCCTGGTGACCCTCGGCTTCCACTACCCGCCCCGTGCCGCCTTCTTCCGCAGCGAGCTGGGCGAGTTCCTGCTGCTGGCGCGCGAGGAGGGGATCGACCCGCAGAGCGTCACCGGTTCCTACGCCGGCGCGATGGGCAAGGGCCAGTTCATCTCCAGCAGCTACCGCCACTACGCCGTGGACTTCGACGGCGATGGCCGCCGCGACCTGCTGGGCAGCACCGCCGATGCGATCGGTAGCGTGGCCAACTACTTCCGCGAGCACGGCTGGCGCACCGGCGAGGCCGTGGCGGTACCGGCGCAGGTCAGCGGCGAGCCCGCGCCGGCCCTGGCGGGCGAGCGGCTGAAACCCACCCACACGGTGGCGGATCTGCGTGCCGCCGGGGTCGAGCCCACCACCGCCCTCCCCGGCGCGGCGCCGGCCACCCTCATCACCCTGGAGCAGGAGAACGGCCCCGAGTACTGGGTGGGGCTCACCAATTTCTACGTCATCACCCGCTACAACCGCAGCCCGCTCTACGCCATGGCCGTCTACCAGCTGAGCGAGGCGCTGCGGGAAGCCCGCGCCAGGGGGGAGACACCGCGATGAGACCCCGCCTCCAGCCGGCCCTGTACGCCCGCATCGCGCTGTTGCTGCTGCCCGCTCTCCTCGGCGCCTGCGCCGGGCCCGGCGGCCCGCGGGGACCGCTGTCCGACGGCCCGCCCCGCAGCGACGTGGACATCAGCGCCATTCCCGACGCGGTGCCCCGCGCCGAGCCGCGCAGCCGCTACGGCAATCCCGACAGCTACGTGGTCGATGGTCGCCGCTACCACGTCATGGACACCGATGCCGGCTACGTGGAGCGCGGCATCGCCTCCTGGTACGGCAGCAAGTTCCACGGCCGCCTCACCTCCACCCGCGAACCCTACGACATGTACACCATGACCGCGGCGCACAAGACCCTGCCGCTGCCAACCTATGCCCGGGTGACCAACCTGCGCAACGGCCGCTCGGTGGTGGTGCGCATCAACGACCGCGGACCGTTCGTGGACCACCGCATCATCGACCTCTCCTACGTGGCGGCGAAGAAGCTGGACATCATTGCCGAGGGCACCGGCCTGGTGGAGGTGCGGGTGCTGAACCCGGACGGGGAGGCGCCGGTCACGCACGTGGCCCGCAACGCTGCCGCCCCGCCACCGGCAGCGGAGCCCCCGGGCGCCGGCCTCATCCCGACGGCCCGGGCCGCGCCCGCGGCAGCCGGCGATCCGCAGGTGTACCTGCAGGTGGGCGCCTTCGCCGATCGCGGCAACGCCAACAGCCTGGCCCGGCGGCTGGCCGATCGGCTAGGCACCGACATCCGCATCCACCCCGCCCAAAGCGGCGCGCGCACCCTCTACCGCGTGCGCATCGGGCCGCTCGGCTCGGTGGCGGACGTGGACCGGCTCAGCGCGCGGGTCGCGGCGCTGGGCCTCGAGTCGCCCCACGTGGTGGTGGAGTAGGCGGTTGGCACAACTCCGCCGTCAGGGAGTAGAATACCCGACCTGACCGATGGCCGTGGAAGCGGCCTCCCGCGCGAAGCCGCCCGCTCCGGGGCTCTTCCGCGCCCCTGGATGATTCCTGTCAACCCAACCACTGCTGAGAGGGTCGCGATGCACTGGATTGCCCACGCCCTGCTTTCCGCCCGGTACCGCTGGCTGGTCGCCACCCTGCTGGTGCTCCTGGCGCAGCCGTTGTGGGCCGCCACGCCCATCCCCTCGGCGCCGAGCATCGCCGCCAGGGCCTACATCCTGCAGGACTACGACAGCGGGCGGGTCATCGCCGAATCCGGCGCCGACGAGCGGGTGGAGCCGGCCAGCCTCACCAAGATGATGACCGCCTACGTGGTTTCCAACGAACTGCGCAACAGCCACCTCAAGCTCTCCGACATGGTGCGCATCAGCGAGAAGGCGTGGCGCGCCGAAGGCTCACGCATGTTCGTCGAGGTGAACACCAGCGTCTCGGTGGAGGATCTGCTGCGCGGGGTGATCATCCAGTCTGGCAACGACGCCTGCATCGCGCTCGCCGAGCACATCGCCGGCAGCGAGGAGGCCTTCGCCGAGATGATGAATGCCCAGGCCCGGCGCCTCGGCATGAGCCACACCCACTTCGTCAACAGCACCGGCCTGCCCGATCCCGAGCACTACACCACCGCCCGGGATCTGGCCACCCTCAGCATCGCCCTCATCCGCGACTTCCCGGACCACTACAACTGGTACTCCGAGCGCGACTTCACCTACAACGACATCACCCAGCACAACCGCAACACCCTGCTGTGGTGGGACAAGACCGTGGACGGCATCAAGACCGGCCACACCTCCAGCGCCGGCTACTGCCTGGCCGCCTCGGCGCTCAAGGAGGGCATGCGCCTGGTGAGCGTGGTACTGGGCACAGACAGCGAGAAGGCCCGCGCCCGCGAGAGCCAGAGCCTGCTCACCTACGGTTTCCGCTTCTTCGAGACCCACCGCCTCTACCAGGCGGGCCAGTCGCTGGCCGACCACCGCCTGTGGATGGGTGCCCAGGACACCCTGCCCGTCGGGCTGGAGCAGGATCTGTTCGTCACCATTCCCCGCGGCCAGTACGACAGCCTCCAGGCCAGCCTCACCATCGACAACCATGTGGAGGCGCCCGTGACCCGCGGCACGCGCTACGGCACCGTGAACGTCTCCCTCAACGGCAAGCCCGTGGCCGAAGCCCCGCTGGTGGCCCTGGCGGATGTCGAGGAAGGGGGCATCTGGCGCCGGTTCGTGGACTGGGTGACCCTGCTTTTCTATCGTTTGTGGAGCTGAGCGGAGGCTTCCCGGCGATTGGTGATTGAAGGCAGGCCCGGGCGGCAGTCGCCCCGGCGCCCGCCGAACCGCCGGGCCGGTTCCATCCCGGGCCGACATGTCATGACTTCAGGCAGCGCAGGTTAACCATCGATTCATGTCCATCGTTTATCTCAACGGCGAATTCCTCCCCGCGGAGCAGGCCCACGTGCCGGTGCTCGATCGCGGTTTCCTGTTCGGCGACGGCGTCTACGAGGTGGTGCCCGCCTACGGTGGGCGCCTGCTGCGCCTGGATCAGCACCTGGCGCGCCTGGAGCAGAGCCTGGCGGGCATCCGCATGCACCCGCCCCTGGAACGGGCGGACTGGGCCCGGATCCTGGAGGAACTCATCCGCCGCAACGACGGCGGCGCCGACATCTCGGTCTACCTGCAGGTGACCCGCGGCGTGGCGCCCAAGCGCGACCACGCCTTCCCAGCCGAGGTCCGTCCCACCGTCTTCGCCATGACCGGTCCCATCCCGCCGGTACCGGCCCGGGTGCTGGAAGAGGGCGTGGCGGCCATCACCCTGGACGATATCCGCTGGTCCTATTGCAACATCAAGGCCATCACCCTGCTGCCCAACGTACTGCTGCGCCAGCAGGCGGTGGACAGCGGCGCGGCGGAGGCCATCCTGATTCGCGACGGGCACGCCATCGAGGGCTCCGCCAGCAACCTGTTCGTGGTGCTGGAGGGCGTCATCGTCACCCCGCCCCTGGGCCCGCAGCTGCTGCCGGGGATTACCCGGGATCTGGTGCTGGAGCTGTGCGCCCGCCACGGCCTGCCGCACCGGGAGGCAGACATCACCGAGGCCGAGCTGCGCGGCGCCCGGGAGATCTGGGTCACCAGCTCCACCAAGGAGGTGGTGCCGGTCACGCGACTGGACGGTCAGCCGGTGGGCGACGGCAGCCCCGGCCCCGTGTGGCGCAGCATCATCGGCCTCTACCAGGACCACAAGGCGGCCCTGCGCGAAGGGCGCGCCGCCTGAAACCGCATGCGGCGGAGAACCATGGGCGACACCCCCGAGACCCTGCTGGAATTTCCCTGCGACTTCCCCATCAAGGTGATGGGGGCGGCGGCCGAGGATTTCGACGCGCTGGTGGTGGAGCTCATCCGCCGCCACGTGGATGATCTGGCCGAGGGCGGCGTGCAGACCCGCCCCAGCAGCGGCGGTCGCTACCTCTCAGTCACGGTCACAATCCGCGCCACCAGCCGCGCGCAGCTCGACCGCGTCTACCAGGAGCTCAGCGGCCACGAGCGGGTGCTGATGGTGCTCTGAGATACATTTTAATAGACAGGATTTACAGGATTTACAGGATTTACAGGATTTACAGAACAAGTTTTATCCACAGATTACGCGGATTTGTTTTCAACCATCGGCTGCTCCGGGGTGAACCGATGCCAGTTTCCCCGACCTGTCACCCTGGCGGCACCCATCGACGCCATATCGAACCCGGCCTCAAAACCGCGGACCCGGAAAACCCGGGAAATAATCTGCGTAATCTGCGGTTAAACAGATCTTTTTGCTTCCTGTGAATCCTGAAAATTCCCATTTCTCAGACAGTACGTGATAAATAGTCATCAATGAGCACGAAGAATGGGCTCCGCGTCCGGCGGCTGGGGCGGACCGGTTACCAACCCACGTGGGAGGCGATGCGGGCCTTCACCGACGGACGGGGGCCGGAGACGCCCGACGAGCTGTGGCTGACCGAGCACCCGCCGGTCTTCACCCTCGGGCAGGCGGGCAAACCCGAACACCTGCTGGATCCGGGCGCGATCCCGGTCATCCGGGTTGACCGCGGCGGGCAGGTGACCTTCCACGGGCCGGGACAGGTGATGGCCTACCTGCTGCTGGACCTCAAGCGGCGCGGACTCGGGGTGCGGGAGCTGGTGGAACGGCTTGAGCTGGCGGTCATCGGCCTGCTGGCGGCGCACGGCATTGAAGCCCATGGCCGCCGCGACGCCCCCGGTGTCTACGTGGGTGCGGCGAAGATAGCCGCCCTCGGCCTGCGGGTCCGCCACGGCCGCAGCTACCACGGCCTCAGCCTCAACGTGGCCATGGATCTCGAGCCCTTCAGCCGCATCAACCCCTGCGGCTACCCGGGCCTGGAGGTGACCCAGCTGAGCGCCCTGGGCGGCCCGGCGGAGCTGGAGCGGGTGGCGGACGAGCTCGCCGCCCACCTGGCCCGGGTGCTGGAGGCGGACGAGGTGGATATGGAGTAACTGGCAACTGGTACTGAACCCTGCGCCGCCCCGATGCTCAAAACATCCTGACCGGCCGGGAATCTCCCGCCGCTCCTGTCTCCCGCCCCTTCAGCCGGGAGCACGGGCAGGGCTGCCAAGAAGTGAGGTGTGCATGGCCGAAAACGACAAGACCCGTGAGCCCACCCGCGAGCGCGGTGCGGCAAAGACCGCCCGCATCCCTGTGAAGGTGGTGCCCACCGAGCAGCCGCCGCGCAAGCCCGCCTGGATCCGCGCCCGGCACCATGGCAGCCCCCAGGTCGTGCAGCTGAAGAAAATCCTGCGGGAGAACAAGCTACACACCGTATGCGAGGAGGCGGCCTGCCCCAATCTGGGCGAGTGTTTCGGTCACGGCACCGCCACGTTCATGATCATGGGCGACATCTGCACCCGCCGCTGCCCCTTCTGCGACGTGGCCCACGGCCGCCCCGGGCCCCTCGACCCGGAGGAGCCCCGCAGCCTGGGCCGGACCGTGTCCGCCATGGGCCTCGCCTACGTGGTCATCACCTCCGTGGACAGGGATGACCTGGCGGATGGGGGCGCGGCCCACATCGCCGCCTGTGTGCAGGCGGTGCGGGACCAGAGCCCGGGCATCCGGGTGGAGACCCTCGTTCCGGATTTCCGCGGTCGCATGGAGGTGGCGCTGGAGGCGCTGGGCCGATTCCCGCCCGATGTCTTCAACCACAACCTGGAGACCGTCCCGCGCCTCTACCGCGAGGCTCGGCCCGGCGCCGACTACCACTGGTCGCTGGAGCTGCTGCAACGGTTCAAGGCCCGTTTCCCGGAGATCCCCACCAAGTCCGGGCTGATGCTCGGCCTGGGGGAGGAGCTGTACGAGGTGGAGGCGGTGCTGCGCGACCTGCGCGCCCACGGGGTGGACATGCTGACCCTGGGCCAGTATCTCCAGCCGAGCCGCCACCACCTGCCGGTGCGCCGCTTCGTCACCCCCGAAGAATTCCATGGGCTGGGTGAACTGGCACGATCGCTGGGCTTCAGCCGCGTGGCCAGCGGCCCGATGGTGCGCTCCTCCTACCACGCCGACCTGCAGGCGGCAGGGGAGGCGGTGGAGTAGCACGGCGGCGGGCCGGGGGAGGCGCGGTGGCGATCACCCGGCGCCCTTCCCCTCCTTGACGCCCTCGGACGCCGTTGACTATTGATACAGAGTGCCACGGCCGTCCGTGGCGCGCCTTTCCAAGCGACGTTCCATGGAGGGAACATCATGACCGACATTCTCACCAATCTCGTACACGGCCTGCTCGATCCCGTCCTCGGACTGGTCGGGGGCCTGCTGGACACCCTCGTCAACCTGGTGAACAACCTGGCGGGGGCCCTCGGGGCCTGATTGCCGTCCGCACCGGGGGCGGACCCGCTTCCCTGCAGGGAAACCGGTCCGTCCCCGCTCGACTCAGTCGCTCACCGCCGCATGGGCGAACCCCTCCCGTCGGTCCATGGTTTCCCGCGGCGGAAAGACGCTCTCCACGGCCACCAGCCCAGCGGCGCTCCAGGCGGGGCTCGGGAGCAGCGAAAGGGCCAGCAGCGGCCCCGGCAGAGAGGATAAAGCGCTCATGGGCGGAACCTCCTGTCCTCCGGCAACCGCAAACCGCGGCAGATTCCCGGAAAGGACCGGAGCGGAAAAGATTTCAGGGACGATCGGGACCGGCACGTCCACGCCCCTCCGCATCGCCGGATCCGGGACGGGGAACGCCGCCTCAGGGGGCGATCCGCTCCGTGACCAGACCGTTCTTCTGCAGCACACGGTAGACCTTCCGGCTGGTCTTCGCGAGACGATCCAGGTCGCCCAAGGTGGGCCGCACGCCCTCCTCCAGCCGGTACTCCCACTCGGTCAACTCCAGGTCCAGGTACTCCAGCAGCTTCACCGAGCAGCCGTGACAGATCCCCGTGCACAGGATGTCCACGGGGGTGTCGAAGGGAATCGCCTCGCGAACCTGGCGGATCAGGTCGCCCATGGCGGTGCGGGTATCAGGTTTCACGCTGCTGACCGACGGCCTGTCTGCCCAGTGGGAGTCCAGTTTAACGCCGCGTCAGCCGGGGAGGACAGTAACCGGCCGTTGCCACCCCCGTGGTCGGGCCGACGGTTCGACATCCCGGCATCACAGGCGACGGCTCCGGGGGAGCCCTCGTCACAGCCGCTCCCTGGGCTTTCGCGCCAGCGCCTCCACCACCTCGGCGCGGGTCATCGCCGCAGCCGGCCAGGGCCGGCATCGGCAACCCGCACGCCACACCCCTGCCCGGGACGCTAGCGGGGCCGGCCCGCCGCCGTGGCCTCCGGCACCTCCACCAGCCGGCCGCTCTTCACGTCGTAAATGTAGCCGTAGATGGGAATGTCGGACGGCACCAGGGGATGGTTGCGGATCCGGGTGACATCCTCCACCACGCTGGCGGGATTGTCCCTGATGGTGAGCCAGTCGATGTAGTTGCCCTCGGTGGAACCGGGGCCCGCACCGGAGTCGTGCCAGCCGCTGGCGTCCACGCTGGCGGTCTTCAGGCTGCTGGCGAGCAGGCCGCGCATGATGTCGTCGGTGAAGGTCTCCATGCCGCAGTCGGTGTGGTGGATGACGAACCACTCGCGGGTACCGAGCAGCTTGTAGGAGATGACCAGGGAGCGGATGGCGTCGTCGCTGGCGCGCCCGCCGGCGTTGCGGATCACGTGGGCGTCGCCCTCGGACAGGCCGGCGTACTTGGCCGGGTCGAGGCGGGCATCCATGCAGGTCAGGATGGCGAAGTGCCGGCCCGGCGGCATGGGCAGATCAGCCTTGGCGCCGAAATCGGATACGTACTCGGCATTGGCGGTCATGACTTCATTGAGAATCTGGCTCATGGTTCACTCCTCCATCGCTACAGTCACGTGCGGTCCTGCCTGGGGACCGCCTCGGTTGTCTCCCGGCCAGGGGCTGGTCGGGACGCTGCGGTGATATGCGAGGGCCCGGCGGCTGATGTCGTTCCGGATTCCGGTCATGCGGCGCATGGTGGGTTTCCCTGGCGGCAGACTGTCTTCTTCCCTGCAATGCTCCGGTTGCATCCCGGATACGACCGTGAGCCACCTAGAATGTCTAGCTCAATAGTCGGTAATTGTGAAGGCGACCCACCCGGATTCGATCATCACAAAACCTCCGGAGTGTGCGATCCTTGTTGAGCCGACACGCCTCCATGCTCATGGATATCGCCCTTCTCCAGCCCCTGCTCCATTGGCTCAGCGCCCACCCGACGCTCGCGGGGCTGACAGTGTTCGCCATCGCCATGGGCGAGTCACTGGCTATCGTCGGGCTGTTCGTGCCGGGCGTTGTACTGATGTTCGGCATCGGCGCCCTGGTCTCCACCGGCGCGATGGATCTCGCCGCCACGCTCGCCTGGGCCTTCGCCGGCGCGGTGACCGGCGATGGCCTGAGCTACTGGCTGGGACGCCGCTACCACGGCCAGCTGCGCGGAAGATGGCCGTTCCGTAGCCGGCCGGGACTGCTCAACCGCGGCGAGGCGTTCTTCCGCCGCCATGGCGGCAAGAGCGTGCTGCTGGGCCGGTTCGTGGGGCCCATCCGGCCGGTGATACCGCTGGTGGCGGGCATGCTGGACATGCCCGCACCGCGCTTCTTCCTGGTCAACATCCTCTCGGCGCTGGCCTGGGCGCCCGCCTACCTGCTGCCCGGGGTCATCTTCGGCGCCTCCCTGGATCTTGCCGCCGAGGTGGCCACGCGGTTGGCGGTGGTGCTGGTGGCGGCGGTGGCGGCGCTGTGGCTCTCCGGCTGGCTGGTGCGCCGGGTTTTCCTCTTTCTCCAGCCCCGCGCCGGGCGGATCATCGATCGGGCGCTGGCCTGGAGCGACCGCCACCCGGTCCTGGGCCACCTCACCGCGGCCCTGGTGGATCCGCGCCATCCCGAGAGCCGGGCCCTGCTGCTGTTCGCGGTGGTCCTGGTCGCGGCCGGCTGGGTCTTCGTCTGGGTGCTGGCGGAAGTGGCGGGCGGCATGGAGCTGGCCGCCCTCAACGACCGTGTCTACCACCTCGCCCAGGGGCTGCGCACCCCCTGGGCCGACCGGGTGCTGGTGATCATCACCGAGCTGGGGGATGCCGAGGTGCTCACCGCCCTGCTCCTCGGGGTGGCAGCCTGGCTCGGACTGCAGCGGCACTGGCTGGCCCTGGGCCACTGGCTCGGAGCGGGACTCTTCGCCGCGCTGGTGCCGACGTTGATGAAGTGGGCGGTGCAGGAGCCGCGGCCGGCCGCGGCGGCGGTGGACGGCTTCTCCTTCCCTTCCGGGCACACCACGGCCAGCATGGTGATCCTCGGCTTTCTGGCCGTGCTGGTGGCCCGCGAGTTACCGCCCGCCCGGCGCTGGATCGCCTACGTGGCCGGCGGACTGTCTGCCCTCGCCATCGCCCTGAGCCGGCTCTACCTGGGGGTGCACTGGTTCTCCGACGTGCTCGGCGGGATGGCCCTGGGGCTGGCCTGGGTCGCCCTGCTGGGTATCGCCTACCGCCGTCATCCGGCGCCGGCGCTCTCCCTGACCGGCCTGGTGACGGTCTCGACCCTGGTCCTGGGGGTGGCGGGGCTCTGGCACGTGGAGCGGAGCCTGGCCGGGGATCTGCAAACCTACGCACCGCAGCACCCCGTGCGCACGGCCACAGCGGCCGACTGGTGGGCTGGGCGTCTGACCGGTCTGCCCCGCTACCGCATCGACATCGAGGGGCTGCCGGAGCACCCCCTCACGCTCCAGTGGGCCGGCGGATTGACGGCCATCCGCGGCCGCCTCACGGCCCACGGCTGGCACGCCGCTCCGGACACCGGCATCGGCACCCCGTTGCGCTGGCTGATTCCCGCTCCCGCCATCGACCAGCTCCCGGTGCTGCCCCAGGTGCACGATGGCCGCCACGGTGAACTGGTGATGATCCGGGACCTGGACCATGATCGGCGGCGCGTCCTGCGACTGTGGCCGGCCGACGTGGTGCTGCAGCCGGGGGCCATCCCCCTGTGGGTGGGCAATGTGGCCACCCAGTACGCCGACCGCACCCTGCCCCTGTTCACCGTCGCGCGCACCGAGGCCGACTTCGCCACGCCGGTCGCCGCCCTGGCGCGCGAACTGGTGGATGTCGAACTGTTCTGGGCGCAACCACCCGGCGGTGATGGACCGCCACTGCTGCGGCTACGCGGGAGCGCATTGACCGCTCCGAACGGCGCGGAGTAACTTAACTTTCCAACAACAAACCGATTACCACTGCAGGGAGGGACTGACATGGAAGCGCAACACGTCTCCGCCGAACGGGGCTGGGGCTGGTACGGCAACGGCTGGCGGTTCTTCATGCGCAATCCCGGCCTCTGGATCCTGCTCGTCGTCATCTACATGGCCATCAGCGTGGTGCTCGGCCTGATCCCACTCCTCGGCGGGCTGATCAACGCCCTGCTGGGCCCGGCGCTGTTCGGCGGGCTGCTCTACGGCTGCGCCCGGCTGGAAGCGGGCGCGCCCCTGGAGGTGGCCCACCTGTTCCAGGCCTTCCGCGACTCCGGCCGCACCGGCCCCATGCTGGTGCTCGGCGCCATCACCCTGGCCGGGGCGCTGCTGGCGCTGCTGCTGGGCGGTGGATTGATGTTCGGCGGCATGTACGGCACCCACATGATGAGCGAGGGCGGCCCCGCCATGGCCCCGGGCGCCCTGTCCGGCCTCGGACTGCTGGGCTTGCTGGTAATCCTGGCCATCAACCTGGTGGTGGCCATGGCGCTGTTCTACGCCACGCCGCTGGTGATGCTCGAGGGCATGGCGCCGGTGGACGCCATGAAGACCAGCATCGGCGGCTGCCTGCGCAACATCGTGCCGCTGCTGCTGTTCGGCATTCTCTTCATCGTCCTGGCGTTTCTGGCCGCCATACCCCTGGCGCTGGGCTTCCTGGTGCTGATCCCGGTGGGCGTGGGCGCGGTCTACCAGAGCTACCGCGAGGTGTTCCCGGACCTGCCGGCGGCACCGGAGACGGCGCCCCGGGTCCCGCCGCCGCCGCGGGGATAAGCTCAGGCACGACATGGCCGCCCCCCGGGGACCGGCCAGCACCGCAAAAGACGGCGTCCGGCCCATTTCAGGTCTTGGCGCCTTAGCGGTGAATCGGGGAGTTACTCGCTGCCATAGCCCCAGCGGGGCGCCAGGGCCTGCTCTATCCCGAGTTGGTCGAGGATTCGGGCCACGACGAAATCCACCAGATCCTCAAGCCGCTGCGGATGGTGATAGAAGCCGGGACTGGCCGGAAGGATGGTCACTCCCAGGCGTGACAGCTTGAGCATATGCTCCAGGTGGATGGCCGACAGTGGAGTTTCGCGCGGGACGAGAATGAGTCGCCGGCCTTCCTTGAGCATCACGTCGGCGGCCCGCTCGATGAGGTTGTTGCTGGCGCCCGTGGCGATGGAGGAGAGCGTCCCGGTGGAGCAGGGACACACCACCATCGCCGGAACCCCGGCCGAACCACTGGCCACCGGTGCGGCCCACTGCTCGCGGCCGAACACCCGCAGCTGCCCGGGCGCGGCAGCGTAGCGCTCCGCCATGAACGCCTCCATCGCCTCAGGCCGGCCCGGAACCTGCAAATCGGTTTCCGTTGCCAGCACCACCTGCGCCGGGGCGGAAACCATCAGGTAGACCGGGCGCCCGGCCCGGATCAGACACTCCAGCAGCCGCAATCCGTAGGGCGCGCCCGAGGCCCCGGTCATGGCCAGGGCCACCGCGTGGCGCGGCTCAGTGGACCCGTTCATCGCCACCTCCTTCCGCCAGGGCCGCCAGCAGCCGCTCATGGATGCCACCAAAGGCGCCGTTGCTCATCACCAGCACGTGGTCTCCTCTCCGGGCCTCGGCCAGCACCGCGTCGATCAGGCCCTGCAGTTCGGCATAGACGGCCCCACGGCCTCCCAGTGCCCCGGCCACGGCCTCGATATCCCAGCCCAGCCCGGGCGGCTGGAACAGGTAGACCCGGTCGGCCGCGGCCAGCGCGGGCGCCAGCCGCTCCCGGTGCACGCCCATGCGCATGGTATTGGAGCGCGGCTCGAGTACCGCCAGGATACGGGCCCCGTCCACGCGCCGGCGCAGCCCCTCCAGGGTGGTGGCGATGGCCGTGGGATGGTGGGCGAAATCGTCATACACGGTCACGCCGCCCGCCTCGCCGCGCACCTGCATGCGCCGGGCCACGCCCCGGAACTCCCCGAGGGCCGCCACGGCATGGTGCGCCGGCACCCCGGCGTGGCGGGCCGCCGCAATGGCGGCGAGGGCGTTGCGGACGTTGTGCCTCCCCAGCATGCCCCACTCCACCCGGCCCACCCGCTCGGTGCCGCACATCACGTCGAAGGCGCTGCCGTCAGCCGCACCGCCCTCCGCCCGCCACAGGGCGCCGGGGCCGCCGAGGAACTCCACCGGGCTCCAGCAGCCCTGCGCCAGCACCTCGTCCAGGGCCGGCTCGTCGTTGGGCGCGATGATGAGCCCGCTGCCGGGAACCGTCCGCACCAGGTGGTGGAACTGGCGTTGGATGGCAGCCAGGTCGGGAAAGATATCGGCGTGATCGAATTCCAGGTTGTTGAGTACCGTGGTGCGCGGCCGGTAGTGGACGAACTTGGAGCGCTTGTCGAAAAAGGCGCTGTCATACTCGTCGGCCTCCACCACGAAAAACGGCGTCTCTCCCAGGCGCGCAGTGACCCCGAAATTCGCGGGCACGCCGCCGATCAGGAACCCGGGCGCCATGCCCGCGTACTCCAGTATCCAGGCCAGCATGCTGGCGGTGGTGGTCTTGCCGTGCGTCCCCGCCACCGCCAGCACCCAGCGTCCGGCGAGCACCTGTTCAGCCAGCCACTGCGGCCCCGAGGTGTAGGACAGGCCGCAGTCGAGCACCGCCTCCACCTCCGGATTGCCGCGCGAGAGCGCGTTGCCCACCACCACGCACTCGGGCGCCGGGTCGAGGTTGGCGGCCGCGTAGCCCTCGCGGATGGCGATACCCGCTTCGCGCAGCTGGGTGCTCATGGGCGGGTAGACCCCCGCATCCGAGCCGGTCACGGTGTGGCCGAGCTCACGGGCCAGGCGCGCCAGGCCGCCCATGAAAGTACCGCAGATACCCAGGATGTGTACGTGCAAGAGCAGTCTCCGCCAATCAGGCAGTCGGCGGGAAGATGACCGACATCACCACGAAACTCACCACGAAATACGCGAGCGACAACCACATCGCCCGGCCCGGCGTCACCTCGAGGGTTCGCCGCATGACATGCACCAGGACCGCCAGGTTCCAGAACATGAGCACGATCACGATGAGCGCCGGAATCGATGCGTCACCGCCGCTCTTCCCGATGGTGTCCAGGGAGGCCATGGCCGGCAGGGCGAATATCGTGAACAGAACGCCGGTCCCGGCCAGGGCGGTGAGGGTCTGCGGCAGCCGGTTCATCAAGCCTCGCCAACGCAGAACGATCTGCACGAAGGCCACCAGGAGCAGGAGATCCACCAGCACCTGCACCACCGCCGCAAAGGGCGCGAGGCTGATGGCCGACAGGGGGTAGCCCACGGCGGCGTAGACAGCCATCATTGCTACGGTCCAGCGCAGGTCGCCGGGCATATCCTCGGGGCCGCGGCGGAACCACATGATCTCGAGACAGGTATAGAGCAGTCGCAGCATGAACAACCTCGGAAAGAGCGGCGGGACCGGGTGATGAGAACCGGGCGAGCCATCACCCCGCGCCCGTCCGGTTTATCACGGGACCGGATATGCGTCGGGCGGGGACAGCATCCGGCTACAGGCCCCCGTCCGACTGTCCGTTTGGCAAGCGGGACGCTGCAGAGTTCCCTCCCGCGGCAGTCACCGGCCGGGCACTTTGCCACCACGACGCGGCACATTCACGCTCGGCTGCGCCGATGGGGCGAACCGCCCACCGCAATGCCCATCGTGTTCGATGGAATCATACCCCATGCCCGGCGGGAAGGAACCGAGCTGATGTCCGGATCCGGTGAGTTCAGCGGAAGGCCGCTGACCTTGCTCCCGCAGGAACAACGGCCGGCCTGGAATGGAACGGCATCCCGCGCCAGGCGCGGGATGCCAGGCAGAGCGGAGGTCAGCGCTTCTTCGGTGCCGCCTTCTTCGGTGCCGCCTTCTTCGGTGCGGCCTTCTTCGGTGCCGCCTTCTTCGGTGCCGCCTTCTTCGGCGCCGCCTTCTTCGGCGCGGCCTTCTTCGGTGCCGCCTTCTTCGGTGCCGCCTTCTTCGGCGCGGCCTTCTTCGGCGCGGCCTTCTTCGGCGCGGCCTTCTTCGGCGCGGCCTTCTTCGGCGCGGC